>Ga0208491_10108_pt1 | contig 20742 bp, 9 predicted proteins | sample SubbioCSW11_NovA_FD_184819 | JGI IMG/M metagenome (GOLD analysis project Ga0208491, IMG submission 184819) | Serpentinite rock and fluid subsurface biosphere microbial communities from McLaughlin Reserve, California, USA - CR11_CSW11_NovA (SPAdes) | ecosystem: Environmental > Terrestrial > Deep...
TGAGCTGCGACAGCGGCAGGCGCTTGAGGTAGCTCAGGGACGAATAACCGGTGCCAAAGTCGTCGAGCGAGAAACGGATGCCCTGGTCCGCCAACTGCTGCAGTTTAAGGGCACTTCTATAAATCGCCGTATCCCTCGACCTTTAAGGGGCCGCTGCCAGCCGTCTGTTCCAGGATGGCCGGGTCCGAAGCGCTGACCTTAAAGCTCTTCTCCCCCGCCACACGCACGAGCACCGTCTCCGGGAAGCGGGCGGACCGCAGTTCCAGCCCGTCGGCGTGCGGGACCGCCGTCATCTCGAAGCCGCAGTCAGCGGCGGCCTTCTCCAAGCGCAGGCGGTCCAGTGGAGTCATCACACGCCTCCGGACAACTTCACGTAGCCCTGCCGAATCACGTCGGCAATCAGCGGCCGCCGCGCCACCAGAAAGTCCTCGTAGCTCAGCGTCCACCACTCCTGCGGCAAGGCGTGCCAGCGCAGCATGGCTGCCAGGGTCTCAGGGTCGAAGCGCTCCGCGTACTTGGGCCAATATTGGCTGGGCGGGGCGTCCGAGATGGCGATGTTGTCGTCCCACTCGACCAGGGTGTAGTTGGCAATCTGGTTGATATCCCGGACGCTCTCCACGCCCTTGCCCTTCAGGTACTGGCGCGGGAACAGGTGATGCCGCTCGAGCGACTTCTTCTGCCCCTGAGCCGGCGGGTCCAGCAGGTCCACCACCTTCATCGACGAGAACAGGGCGCGGGCATCCAGCAGCGTCTGAGCCGCATAGAAGCCGAACAGTGCCGGGCTGCGCCCTGCGGACGTGGCCAGGTCCAGCGGCAGGGTCTTGGTCCAGTAGTCGTCTGTCAAGGTGGCCGATTCCACCGTGGCCAGCCGCGCCAGGAACTGCTCGGCCGAGGTCATGTCTCGCAGCTCGGCCAGGTCCTGCTCCATGCGCGACTCTGGCGACGATGTGAACCGCCCCGTCAGCAGCGACATGAACAGCCAGCGCGCGATGGCGTTCTTGAGCTTGAAGCCCTCCACGCCGTACTCGGTGCGCCCCAGCAGGTACAGCTGGTAGGCGAAGACCAGCGCGTTCACCGAGCTGATGTGCTTGGCGCTGCGGTAGCCCGCAGCGCGCACCACGTTCAGGAAGTCAGCCCAGTAAGTCAGGTTCAGCACCCGTGCCTGAGCATCGCGCAGCTTGCCGAACTGGTTGGCTCGCTTCTCAGGGCTGGACTCGCCGGTGGAGAGGTCCTTGCCTCGCAGCAGCGAGTACACGTGCTCCAGCCGTGCGCGCCGGAAGGCGACGCCGACGTCGACACGCAGCAGGTGGTCAGGGTCGGGCTGGAAGATGGCGTTGAATGGGCTGGCCTGCCCCGCGGGGCCTGGCTGCCGCGCGGCGCGGCAGAAGGTCTCCAGTTCCGTGCGACCCTCGTCCCAGAACACCGACATGAGGGTCAGGATGAAGTCCGACTGGTTGAGCTTCTTGCCTTCGCTGTTGATGCGGACGAAGACGTCGGCCACCTGCTCTTCGGTGCACTGCTGCGACAGCTCCAGCGCGATGAAGGGGAAGTTCGTCAGCCCAGCCAGGCGGCCAATGGCCTCGGCCACCCTCTCTTCCTCCGCATCCGACACGTCCCTCGCCGCCGACAGCCGCTTCAGGTACTCGGCAATCGTCTTGTGCGTGGGCCGATTGAAGACCTCGGAAATGTCGAGGATGTACTCCGGGTCTCGCTCGGTCGTCGCATCGGGCACCGCGAAGGTGCCGTTCTGCGGCCGGAACGCGATGCGGATGTGCTCCCGCTCGAAGTTCTCCCGCAGCACTGCCTCGCGCCGGATGACCGCGTAGAGCGAGGTCAGCCGCTGCTGCCCGTCGACGATGAGCAAAGAAGGCGTTTTCTGCTTGTTGGTGTCGCCGATGACCTTGGTCTCTACCCCGTCGGCCCCGGTCTCCCAGAACAGAAAGAAGCCCACCGGGTAGCCGCGGTACATCGAGTCGAACAGGTCGCGGACCTTGGCGTTGCTCCACACGAACGGGCGCTGTATGTCCGGCAGGCCAATCTGGCCCATGCTGATGCCGTTGACCAGGCCGCCCAGGGTGTAGCGGACTTCTTTGAAAAGGGTTTCGCTCATATCAATTCACCGTGTACTTGTCAGAGCCCGTCTAGGACTGTTTCGAAGTAGCTTGGATATCGGGTCAAGACGGCGACGAAGACGTCTCGGTGATTTGCCAAGGCCCCGTCGACGTGGGTCCCTTGATAGCCTGCCGCCCGCAGCTCAGCAGTCAGCTCTTGCGCGATGCAGCGGTCGGCGAAACCGACCTCATAGATTGAGATGCTCAGCGCATCGGGTAGCCCGTACTTGAGGCACTTTTGGAACGCGTTCAACCTGTCTCGACATTCACCATCGGCAGTAGGCAGTTCCGCGATGAACTCGCCGACTGCTGCAACGACTAACGGGCAGTCAAATCCCAGGCCACCCTCCAGGAAGCCCAACACGTCTGACTCCGAGAGCCGCTGTCTGCCATCCTCGCCCCAGGGTTTAGTTCCGCCGCTGGCATTCGTCAGCGCGATGAGTTCACGGTAGGTCGCTCCGTCCATCCAGTGCTTGGCGAGCTCGAGAGCAAGACCGTCTGGCTCCATAGCCGGCAAAAGCTTGCTGTTGGCAACGGCAACCAGCAGCGGCCAAACAGCGACGAGCCAGTCATGAGGTTCAGTCAATACAGAGACCGTGGCCTCGTTTTGCAGCACCCATTGCTCAACAGCGGCTGCATCCACTGCGCCTAGTAACGTCTTTGAAAACTTCGCCTGTTGCGATTGAGCGGGGGCTATCGCTTCAACGTGCCTCGCGGTCAGTTCGAAAAGCTGAAGCAAATCCTGCTTCTGTGCCTCATTGGCCAAAGCGAAGGCCAGGGTGGACTCCGCCAGGCTCCGCGCTCTTGTCAGAAACTCGTCAAAGGTGTCGGTGCCACGATTTGCCATCAGATAGCTCTCCAGCGCGACCAGTAAGGCCTGCCGCTTGGAAATCTGGCGCACCAGCGTCCGTTCAATCTCCCCTGGCATCGGGGTCGCCTGCAGGACACCCTTAGCCCACTCACGCAGCTCGTCGCCCCGCAGGAAGTAGGCCAGCGTCACAACGGCCTGGGCGACCGGCAGTTCCCCTCGCTCATCAGCAGTGCGGAGCGGGGATACGAGCGTCAAGAGCGAACTGGATGTGTCCTCGGCGTTCTCCGGCGTCAGCAGTTCAATGGCAGCATCAAGTCGCCATCGCTCCTGCCGTCTCTTGTCCATGACTCGGGGGTCCGCGAAAATGACTAGACCCTCCGTGTGCATGCCTGCGCGACCCGCTCTGCCGATGAGGTTTTGGAAGTCACGCGTCTTGATTCGGTCGGCGCCTTGGTTCACTCCAGACACCACCAAGTAGCGAATCGGCAGGTTGACGCCTTGAGCTAGGGTTGATGTGCAGATAACGAGCTTGATGAGCTCCTGCTGCATCGCATGCTCGACCGAAAGACGTATCCCCTGCGGCGTCGTCCCGTGATGGACAAACACGCCCAGTGCGGCAGCCTTAGCCAGCACCGAATCGGCTCCGAAGTGCTGGGAAGCCAAGTGAACGAGCCGCTGTACCTCATCCGGATTCGATGCTTGGGATGGCGGCGTCAGAGAGAACCCTCGCGCGTACACGTCGACAGCGCGCGCCGCAAGGCCAGATGCGGTGTCCTTCCGCCCGCAGAAGATTGCGACGGTGCCGTTGGGGGCTAAACGTATGCCCAGATACAACGAAACATCCCTCCAAGCGGCATCTCCCCGCTCTGGAAAGAACTGCCGCTTTCGCTCCCTGCCAAAGAGCTGTAGCTCCTGAGCTTCAATGCTGCGAGGGACGAAGTAGTCTCGCTTTTGATAGTCGCCTGACTCGAAGAACCAAAGTTGGCCCAGAGCCTCGCTCCAGGTGGCAAAGGCAACCGAGCGCGCTGTGGAGAGCAGTCCTGTCCCGTCGACCACATTCGGGTCTGCGCCGATGAGCCATGAGCCGACAGCCGTCGCGTTCTTGATGACAGCCGAGATGAGAACCGTCTGTACGGTGGCCGCAACTTGGCTCTTGATTTCCGCCAGCAGCAGCTCATACGTGATGCCACGCTTGCCCGAGTCGAACTGGTGACCCTCGTCATAGACCACAAGACCTAGATGCGTGGCCAACTCGGGCGCTTGCCGCAGAACGTAAAGCAGCTTCTCCGGCGTCAGCACGAGAAGATAGCGTGTGCTCGGTGGCGCAGCGCCGAACAGTTCGGCAAGCTGGTCGGTGAAGTCGAGTTGTAGTGCGTCCGATAGCTCGTTGACCTTGACGTCCTCGTTCCGGAAGGACTGACGGAATGAAGTCGCAATCTCATGGCACAAAGCCCGGAACGGCGCTACAAGGACCGCGACCCTAGTTCGGCCCGCGAGGAAGGCGCTTCGAAGGATGACTTCCACCGAGCGCGTCTTGCCTGCGCTGGTCGGCATCTGCACGACGCCTGAGCGGCCAGCGAATATTCCCGCTTTGCCGAGAAGTCGTTGTGACGGCCAAAGCTCCTTCGGAAACCCGGGTCGACGGATGGCATTGGCCCAGGCGTCGCTTGCCAACCCGCTGAAGGCGGGAAGCAACTTCCATGACGAGCTGGCCAACCGCATCTTCACCACCGCCGCCGTAACCTCCGCCAGAACCACTTCTCTGGCAGTTCCGTTTGCGTAGGCCCAGGCGCGCAGCTGGGTTAGCAGTGTTACGACGGCGTCGGTGCTGTCCCCTTCGATGAAGTGTACATTCAGTTGCTGAACCAAGCCTGGAACCAGGCCGCCACTCGGATGAGCAGCAAGGCCCGGTGCCTTATGCCACTCAGCACGAAGGGCCCAGATGGCAGCCTGCTCGATGGCGTTCAACCCTTCTAGATTGAGGCGCCGAGCGAGAACCAAGCTGCTCCCTGGCCGTTGGCCGAGGAAGTAGCTCGCAGATGCGAACAGACTGACCTCGTGCGATACGCCGTCGTTGAAACGCGACTCCAGGTAGGCGTCGAAGAAGCTGGCTGAAAACCCGAGCTCCGCGCGCAGTTCGTCCGAGATAGCTGGTGGGTCCTCAGCGGCATCGTTCAAGCCGACGGCGGCGTCCATCAACGTGCCTATGGACAATGGGAACAGCGCCTCTGGCTCGACATCCCGGGGTACGGCTATGTGGGACTCCTCCGGGAGCCCCAACTCGTACATCTTGCCCTTCGAACGAGTGATGCCCAGGTAGCGCCGACTGTTTGCTTCAGGCCTCATCGGCTGCTCTCTGATAAAGCGCGTGGGCGAGGTCCATGAGACCCTTCCCTCTGACGACCACCAGTTGCAGGCCTCTCGCGTTGTTGTGCTGCGCGGTAGAGGTTGTAGAAAGCCCCGCCGGGTCGAACGCGTCGTCAGACAAGACGGCTGCAGCGCCCGATAGGAGTAAGTATGGCCGGTCGGCTGCATTCTGAAAGCGCTGCACGACCTTCATTGCACCTCGCTCGTCCTTGTTTAGAAACCTCCGTTTCATGGCTGCGAGGGTCTCTGCAGCGCGCAGGTAGTCCTTCGCAGAGTCATCGACCGCTACCTGGAGGCGCTTGTCGTACTTGTCGCCCCTCAGCTGCGCCTTTACCTCGAAGGTGAGCATCTCGTCGTCGGGGTGGTGTTGGTCATCTTGCCGCCACCTGAATCCGACGATATCGACCCCCTTGACCGACTCGTTGCGACTTCCCTTTTCGGCGTACTTGTCACGCGGCACCCAGTAGCCGAGCAGAAACTCGACAAAGTCAGCTATCAGCAGCTCCGCAAAGTCGCCAGACCGAACCCCGGGCCCGGGCGCTTTGGTTTGGTCCGGAAACACGAGCTCAAGCAGGTACTGTGCTCTGGTCTTGTCGGTGCCTTCGCGAAGTAGGTCGAGCTGACCATCCGGGCAGTAACACTGGCGGAACCGGGTGGCCCATTCGCTGAGGCAAGCATCGTCCTGGGGTACTTCAAGCTCCCAGACCTGACACCTCTCGCCGGTGGCCAGCGCCAGTTCATCGACTGGCTTCAGATGGCTCAGATAGGTCGGCTGCGCACCAGTCGTGCCCGACTTCGCTTTGGTGGCGTTATCTGCGGTCGAAGTGGTCATGAGGCCCTCGGCCCCAGCCTGTGCAGGTCATCCCATGCCGCCAGCACAAGCCGTCTCGTCCGGTACTCACCGTAGGCGCGAATCTCGCTGTCCTTGAGCACACGGAAGGTCTCGCTGGGGTAGTCCTCGCCCATCACGTCCTTGGGGTCGAGGATGTAGCGCAGTTCGTCGCGTGTAAGTCCGTACAGGCGGGCGTAGTACGCGTCGAGCTCGGCGCGCAGGTGGGCTCTGCGCTCGGGGTTCCAGCCGAAGGGGCGCCCTTGCTCGGCGGCAGGGCGTGGGTCGTAAGCGGCGAGGTCCTGACCCCAGGCCTGCAGGTCATTCGCGGTGTAGGTGAGTTCGAAAACGCGGGGGACGATGAATGCGAGGTCGGCGTCGGTGTAGCGGTTGGGGGGTAGCACCGGGAACTGCTTCAAGTAGCCATAGGTCATGTTGGTCCCGCCGACCTTTTGTCGCGCAATGTAGTCAAGGGTCAAACTTGCAAGTGCGCCGACCAATGCCGCGAAACGCGAAGCGGTAACCCCACTGAACATCAATGGCATCGAGTGCCCGACTGCAACTCGCGGTATCACCGTTCCGATGAACGTTCTTTCGTTCGTTGCATTGGTGATGTTTCGGAAGCCAAACATCCACGTCGGACTTCGCCGATTCATCCAATGGTCGAGTAGCGCACAAATGGACTTGGCCAGTTCACTCGCGCGCAGCTCCTCGCCAAGAGCTGTGAGTTCAGCCTCATCTAGACGGGCGCTGCGGTTTTGAGTGGCCCACTTGGGAAACTCAACTAAGGCCTTCTTGGTCGTCAGGCCTTCGCTCCGCAGCACCTCGTTCAAGCTTGAGAAGCGGGCTTTGAGATGCTGCTCGGTAGCAGCGATGAAGGGCTGCGCCTGCGTCGACGTCCATCCATCGTCGCTTGGCGGAGCACCCGCTGCGCGGTGGAATATCTCGCCAGCCACCCACTGCGCCAGCGCGAGCAGCAGTTCGGTGAGGGCAGCGTCCATGGGGGCATTCCGGCCGGCGGCGTGTTGCGCGTCTTGAGCCGCATGCACGCTCAGCCAGGCGCGGCTCACGCGGGTAGGCACGCTGGCGATGCGGGCCAGTACCTCGCGCTCATCCACCCAATAGCGCGGGCGCACGGTGCAATCAGGGTCTGCCTTATCCGCGCTGCTGACGTCGGAGGTTTCTACCTCGCCCGCTCCTCCGGTGGGTGCGTCCACATAGGTAGCCCAGCGATGGTCGAACTGGTGAATCATCTTCGCCTCGTAAAGCGGCAGCCGCCGCGGCTCGCGCAGGCTGGCAGGCGCATCAGCGAAAAGGCCGCTGTCGTTGGACATATCCAACATGCGCTGGAACGAAATGCCCCAAGGATTCACCTCAGTTCGTAGTACCTCGCCTTGCGCATATGTTTCGCCTTCGCTGATTAGCACGGGCGCAGCGCGGTATAGCTTCTTAGTCAGCTCGGCATCGCGCTCGCTGCGGAAGACTGGGCAAGTGCGGGTGTTGGGATTGATTAGGCGGAACTCTTCTGGCCGCAGGCTGAACCTGCGCTGTTGGTCAGTCAGGTACTCCACTTGACGAGCGAAGTTGACGAGCTGCGCCGGCGCGTCAATTCCATTTCTGCCCGAAATGGTCAGCAGTGCGAACTTCATTGCGTGGTGCACCGCCGGAAAGACAAACTCTTCGTTCTCGAATGAGTAAAGGGCAATTAGACGGCGATGCTGAGATACAGCCTCGAAATAGGCCTTGGTGGAGTCATCTGTTGCTATACCGGTAGGTACGATAAAGCCGGCTCGACCACTTGGGGCCGTAGCCTGGAAGAAGGTCTCCGAGAACAGGGCATAGGTGTTCACGTCGCCGACACCTGTAAGTGGGTACCGCCGACTATCGTGTGCAAAAAGGCTGGCAGCCTCAGCGCCTCGGCGAGCGGCGATAAAGCCGTCGTACAAAGCCACCTCTGCCCGATTGGGCGGCGTTAAGCCTTCGGCACGCTCCAGGTCGGGGTTCACGTGGTGCAGCAGCACACCCTCGCGCAGCCATTCGATGCGCTGGGCGCGCTCGGCCTTGTTCTTGGCCGTGGCCACCAGCGGGCTGCGGGTGGCGAAGAACTCTTCCTCCTGTAGCTTGATGCGTTCCCACGGCGGGTTGCCCAGCATCACGCTGAAGCCACCCTTCGATGCCACCTGTGGGAACGCCAGCCACCAGTGGAAGACGCTGTGCCGGCGGCACAGGGCGTGGGAGGCGTCCTCCACAACAGCTTGCGGTGCCTGGCCGCTAAGCACGCCCCACAGGTAGCCAGACAGTGGCACGGTGTCGCCCGTGTCTGCCAGCTTGGGTGCGAGGAAGGCAGCGACGTAGGTGTCGGCTAGGCGGGCAAAGGTGCTGCCCTGTGCTTCGGCTTCGGCCTGCGACCAGGCCCGGCGCTTGGCGGCCAAGTGCTCGGGGGTGTCGTCGTCCAGCGTTTCGACGCTGACCGCCTGCGCGGCCAGGCCCGCCTGGGTGAGCAGGTCGCCCCCGGCAATCTGTCGCCAGCTTTTCAGGTCGGCCTTGTTCTGTTTCTTGAGGGCTTTGGCGACTTCCTTGTCGTCACCCGAGAGGGCCGTGTAGGCCTCATCGGGGATGCCGTTCTCCAGCACCTTCGGGTCCAGCACGCCCAGCAGCGCGTCGCCGACCCGCAGGTGGTGGTCCACGAAGCTCAGTGGCCGGTCGGGCGAGTAGGCCTCCAGCCACAGGGCCGTCTTGGCCAACTGGATGGCCATGGGGTTCTTGTCCACCCCGTAGATGCAGCGGCTGACCACGTCGCGCAGCGCGTGGCGGTAGTCAGCGGGCGTGGGGGCGCCGCCCTCGCGCTCTACGGCGGCGCGGTGCAGCGCTACCTCGTCGGCGAGACGGCGCGCGGCTGACAGCAGGAAGTGGCCGCTGCCGCAGGCGGGGTCGCAGATGGTGAGCGAAAGCAGCGCCTCGACGGGACGCTCTGGATTCGCCTTGACCGTCTGCGCGATGACGGGTTCCAGCGCGCTCTTGATGAGCTCCTGCACCAGGCTGTCGGGGGTGTAGTAGCTGCCAGTGAGCTTGCGCGTGTTGCCCTTGGTGGAGGCGTCGGTCTCGTCATCTCCTACGAAGGCCAGGCGCGCTGTCACAGGCGAGGCCAGGCCCTGCAGGTCAGGCACCAGCTCCAGCAGGCTTTCGTAGACGCTGCCCAGCTCCTCTGGGCCCATGTCGCGGTAGTTGACGCGCGACAGCCCGCCATCGGCGCGGAACCAGCCGAGCTGGAACACGGCGGCCAGGAGGTGCCGGTTGTCCAGCTGGGCAGCGTCCAGCTTCGGGCACTGGTCGGCTTCGAACAAGCCACCCAGTGCCGGCAAGCCCAATGCGGGTTCGCCGCGTGCCAGTGCGCCGAAGGTGATGGTCAGCGCCTGCCAGAGGTCGGCATGGCGGTCGTGCTGGCTACGGCGCACGGCCCGCTCGCGCAGCCAGGTCATCGAGTAGCCGGCCAGGTAGCGCGCCTTGGCATCGTCGGCGGCGTCCGGCGTGAAGACCAGGCGCTCGCCCGTGCCGCGGTCACGGCGGTCTTCTACGGTGGCCAGGAAGATGAGGCGGTAGACCAGCCGCAGCAGCTCTTCGAAGAAGGCCTGACGGTCGTAGCCGCCTTCAGCGGTCTGCAAGGCGGAACGCAGCGCTCCGTTCGCAGGGTGCGAAAGGAAACCCGTACCCAGCGCGCGGAGCGCTTCGGCCACCTGGTAGCGCAGCTTTCCGCGCACCGTGACGCCGGCTTGCTGGCCAGCCGCCCGCCAGCGCTCCCAAGGGCAGTCGCTTGGCGGCGAATCGGCTGCGCCAAAGCGGCTGGCGTGGGCCAGCAGCCAGAAGGCGCTGAAGTCGGCCAGCAGCTCTTCGTTGAAGAGCGCTTCCAGGTCCACCTCGATGTAGGCGGGGCGCGTGAGGCTGGCGTTGTCGCGAAGGATGCGCAGCGTCAGGCCGTTGCTGACGATGGCCCAGAGCGTGGCGTCGCTGGCGTTCAGCGCTTCCTGCGTCAGCATGAAGGGGCTGCGGCGGCGAGTCTTGCCGGTGTCGGGGTTGGTCTCGCCGAAGCGCTCGGCGGCGGAGTCCAGTGGTTCATCGAAGCCCGCGAACACCAGCGGAACGCGGCCACCGTTGCCGGCGTGGCCCACGGCGTACTGGTGGCCAGCTTTCTCGATGGCCGCACAGCGGGCGGCGTCGTGGAAGTGCAGCACGTCGCGTAGCAGCGGCAGCAACCACTCGCGCACGGTGACCTCGTGGGCTCGCACGTCTTGCCGCTGGCGCAGGGCTTTGAAGTCTTGCCAGAGGTTCAGCGCAATCTTGAAGTCGCGAGCAATCTCGTCGCGCAGCTTCAGGCCCTTGGCGATGCGGTAGTGGCTCTCGGTCTGCTCGGTGCCCTTGGGGTCGGCCAGAAGGGTCAGGCGGGTCAGCTCTTCAGCGGGGATGAGGCCGCCTTCGATGCGGATGGCGCGGTAGGCCAACTGGTGGGTGAGTCGTTTGGCCATGGCGTCAGGCTCCCACGGCGTTGGTGGCCGCGCCCGTGTCGGGCAGCAGCACGTACAGGCCCATCACATCCACCGGCAGGCTGGCAGTTACTTGGTAGCTGCCGCGGCCTTCGGCCGCTTCCCTAACGCGGCGATGGTCGGCCAGCAGGGCTTGGGCGCGGGCCTTGGCGATGGCTTCGAACTGGGGCTGCCAGCCGGGTAAAGCATCCAGCGCGGATTGGAGTTGACGGTCGCGCAACGGAGCGGGCATGTTGCGCGTGGCTTCGGCGCCGAGCAGCTGTCGGGTTTGCTCGGGGGTGAGTTCGGCAAAGGCGTCAGAGCCTGCGGCAGCCACCGCCACCGCCTCTTCGCACATCAGCAGACGCGTGGAGGTGCCGTGGGTGACCGTGAGCTGATGGCGGATGCGCAGGAGGAGTACCGTGGTCTTGAGGCTGACGGCGCCGACGAAGGCGGCCCCGGCGCGGGCGACGGCGGCTGCGTCGTCGCTCGACGGTGTGGCGTCCAGCGCCTGTTCCAACAGCGTGTCAGCCAGCACGGCCACCAGCGGGTGCGTGCGGTGGATGAAGGTGGCGCCTTGCGCGGCGGGTTGGTGGAAGTCGATGCGCAGCGTGCCGGACAGGCCCTCGGCCGCCAGGCGTTCCTGGACCGTGCCCGGCAGGTGCTCGGTCAGCAGCTTGAAGTGCTGTTTAATCGGCTGCAGCGGTGCGCCGAGTTGGGTGGCCGCGCGGCTGACGAATCGCTCCACGTCGGCTTCACCGCCCAGAACGGCGGCTGACTTGCGCCACTCGGGCAGCACGTCTTCGGGTTTCAATCGGCGCTGGGCGAAGATACTGCGGTTCTGCTTGGCCTTCTCCTTCGCGCTTTGCCAGGCGAGGTCAATCTCCTTGGCCGGCCCGCCGAACAGGTCGAGCTGAGACTGTGCGTTGAGCGGAGCTCCCTTGCGCAGCAGCACCGCGTTCATCAGGGCCTGGGTGAGCTTGCCCTCGTCGTCGGGCATGGGCACCAGCACACCCAACTCTTTGCGGATGCTCTCGGCCTTGCGCAGGATGACCTGCAGCACGGCACCGTCCACAGGGTTGTCCTCGCCGTAGAGCATGGTGCTGCGGACCTCACGGGCCTTCTGGCCAAAACGGTCCACGCGTCCTTCTCGCTGCTCATGGCGGGTCGGATTCCAACTGAGGTCGTAGTGCACGACCGCGGTGAACAGCCCCTGGAGGTTGATACCTTCGGACAGGCAGTCAGTGGCCACCAGGATGCGAACCTCGCTCTCGCCCAGCTGTTCGACCGCGGCTTCCCGTTCATCGGGTGTCAGCTCGCCGGTGACCGCCTTGACCGTCGCTGACTTGAACTTTTCTTGCAGCGAGGCCGCGAGGTAGTGCGCGGTGGCGATGTAGCGGCAGAACACGACCGGCTGGAAGCCGTCCTTGAGCAAGACCGCGAGATGCTCTTGCAGCTTCGCAAGCTTGGGGTCGTTCTGCTGGCCGGCCAGGGCTTGGGCGCTGGCCATCAGCTCTTGCAGACGCAGGCTGTCCTCGGTCTGGGCGCCAGGCTCCATGTCGTCGGTCGACAAGGCGTCTTCGGTGCCATCCAGCACCCGGTCACTCGCCTGGGCTTCGAACTCCTCCAGCGATGCGGCTTCAGTGGCGCCCGCTTCGCCCTGAGCGCCTTGAAGCCGCGTGCGCAGTGCATTGACGGCAGCCGCCGGGGACGACGAGATGCAGCGCAGCAGCGCAAGGGCCGCCCACCAGTTCATGCGCTGTTCTCGCAGCCCTTGGCCCTCGGAGCGCTCCACCAGCTCGCGGGCGTAGGCCAGCACGTCGTTGAACAGCTGGCCCCAGGCGCCTGTCAGCCGGTACGTGATTTCGGCGGTTTGCCGGTCCGGGAACATTGATGAGTCTTGCCACTCGGCAATGTCGGGGCGACGGCGCTGGACGAAGTGGCGTGACAAGGCCTCGCGCAGGTCGCTGCGCTGACCCGGTGGCAGGTCCATGAGCTGGGTGAAGTCGGAGCGCAGGAGACCCAGCAGGTTGAAAAAGGCCTCTTCGTCGCCGCTGTGCGGGGTGGCGGTCAGCAGCACCAGATGGCGGTCTGGCTGGGCGGCCAGGCCTTTGAGCAGCTGGTAGCGCTGCTGCCGGCCTTGACCGGCCTGGGTGCAGGTGTGCGCCTCATCGACGATGACGAATTCCGGGCAGAAGCGCTGGAATGCCTCCCGGCGGCGCTCGGACTTGATGTAGTCCAGGCTCACCACGGTGAAGGGGTGGGCATCGAACAGCGATGCACCGGGCGGCAGGTCGCGCTCCAGCCGGTCGGCGGTGTTCGAGCGGACCACGACCGCCGAAATGTGGAAGCGGCTGGCCAGCTCGCGCTGCCACTGCTCACACAGGTGCGGAGGGCACAGCACGGCGAGACGCTGAATCTCCCCTCGGTCCAGCATCTCGCGCGCAATCAGGGCGCCTTCGATGGTCTTGCCGATACCCACGTCGTCGGCAATCAGCAGGCGAACCGTCGGGAGCTTCAGGGCCATCAGCAGCGGCACGAGCTGGTAGGCACGAGGCTCCACGGCGATGTTGCCGAAGCTGCGAAAGGGGCCCGCGCCGCTGCGCAGCTTGAGCTGCAACGCATCCAGCAGCATTTGGCTGGCCGAATGGTTGCGCGCTTGGTCAACGGTTGGCCAGGGGAAGGTGGCGGGTTGAACGGGCTGGCGTTCGAGCGGCAGGTAGACGAGTGTCTCGTCGCGCTCGCCGCCCCCCAGGGGGCGCAGGCGCAAGGTCTGCTGGTCAGACTCGGGCAGGACTATCCACTCACGGCCTCGTGCTGAAACGAGGCTGCCTGGATTGAAGGTCGTAGATGTGGTCAAGCTAGTCTTCCCTGAAGCAGGTTCGTCAGCTGTTTGACGACGTAGTCGTTTGGACTCGTGGGCTTCACGATGGATGTGTGCGTGACCTCAGGGACCATGAATGTCTGACCTGGTCCTGCTGAGGCATCCGCGGGAGGCACGACCGCATCTTTGAGACCGACGAAATTGCAGACCAGACAGTCGGCGTTCTCTTGACACCACTTCTTCCACGCGTCGTTTGTCTGCAATAGGACAGCCGAGTCCTTCGACAGCACTTGCAACTGTGGGTGTGCAGAGAGCCCTGGGAATGCTTTCGCTAGCGCAGCGACGGATGAACCTGTTGTTGGAGACGCCATCAGCGCGACCAACTTCGTGCGGTCTGCCAGCTCTTCATTAAGCAGCCCCAGCTTGCAAAGCTCAGCAAGCGTCTTTCGGATGAGGATTCCTCCCAAGCTATGCGCAACGAAGGCGATCGCGCTGGCGCCTGACAGAAGCACTTCGTTGCCCAGATGTTTGGCTAGCGAATAAAGGTCAGTACCGCCTGTCCATCGGGATGGGTAGACGTACTTCATACAACGCGTCGGAACCAGCTGCTCCACATACGTTGGCAGCTGACCGAAGGTCTCTTCGTCGCCTGTCAGCCCATGGACAAAGACCACAAGTGAGCCGGAAACTGCTTGTCCGAGTGCGTTCTGAACATCTTGAAGCCCGAAGGTACTGTTGACTGAAGCACCATTTAGTCGTGTATCACCGATTGGCGATTCCGCCTGCGAAACAGCCGTCTTCAAGCGGAATGCATGCAGCAGTTTCATCATCAGTGTCGCGACGATGCTGCCTCGGGCTAGCTCACCTACGAACTCAAAATCACTGGGCAAACAACCCGCCGCATCGCAAACGAGGTCTGAGACTAGAAGCCTCGTCGCCTGTTCCGTTTCAGCAAACGGGATATCGAGCCGAAGCTCTACTCGAACCATGTCGGACAAGGCAAGAGCGCGGTTCGGCTGTGAGCGCCGAGGCTGCCCGAACAAGTCCGAATGCTCCCGAAAGATGCCGGGCCACTCGGTCGAGTCCTTGGGGAATCGCACCACCAGGTAACCTAGCTCATCAAGCCGACGGTCTGCTGCCGCATCCAGAGCTTGCTGGGTTTCTGTTTCGTGGTGCGGGCCGTCAATGAAGACGACTAGGTTCAGGTCGTCGTAGAAGAAGTCTGCGCAGGCACTGGCGCCCGGGATGTTGTGCTGCCCGCGGTCGGGCTTGCGGTAGCCATGCTCGGCGACATGGTCGAGCCAGGCTTGTTCCAGGGTGCTGCCCGCCGTCCGGGCCAGTTGTGCGTCGTGCTCCTGTGGCGCTCGTCCTTGGGTGCCTTGATTCGTCCGGGCCTGGGTCAGTCGGCAGAGCATGTACAGCAACAAGCCTCCCGCCGCCTTGTCCTTGCGGTCGATGAGCGTGTGGTCCGGCTGGTTGTAGTACGACAACAGGCAGCGGTAGCAGCCGGCCTCGCAGTACAGCTCGCCGTTGTGGTCCAGTTCCTCAACCAGGCTGTCTCGCTTCCAGGCCTGACCCGCTGGCGGTGCCTTGAAGTGCATCACCTCCAGCGCCTTGGCGGCCACGGCTGCCAGTGCGTCGGGCTCGGTGGCCAGCCGCGTGAGCACACCAGCTCCGCCTTCTGCGGCTTCGAACAGCAGGATGGACTGGCGGTTGTCGCGCGTGGGCAGCGGCTCGGCCATGAGCTCGCTCTCTTCGAGCTGGTAGACGGCCTCGATGCCGCGCTTGAGCGCGTACTGCAGAGTGGTCAGGGTCTCGGCCTCGAGCACGCCGAGGCGGTGGTGCGGCCGCACGATGAGGATGTTGCGGCGGTCCTCCACGTAGGGAACGATGCGCTGCGGCGGGGTCTTGTCTGGCGGAGCGTCGCCTTCGCCCTCGGACTCGCCGTTGCCGTCGTCGACGCCGCCCACCCAGTGGCCGGTGACCGGGTTCATCATGAAGCCCTGGATGGCCTTCTCTTTGCGACGCCGCCAGCCAAAGTTCATGCGCCAGACGGTCGCCGCCGGGCCGTACTGCATCTCGAGCAGCGGTCCTTCCGCGTCTTCCACGACGGTGGTGACCATCTGCAGCTTGCCGTCGGCTTCGGCGAACTGCAAAGTGGTCTGCATCTCGTAGCCCTGGCGCACACGCTCCTCTTCGTTAGCAGTAATGCGCTCGGCTCGCTTGGTCGAAACGTTCTCGATGCGGTACAGGTTCTTGACCTCTTGCGCCTCTGCCAGCGATGCACCGCAGGAGACACAGCGGTCGGCATCGCGCTGCGACCGGAAGTGGCCGTAGCCGCACGACGGGCAGAGCCGGGCCACCTCGGTGGGCAGCCTGGCGCCCTCGGTCACCTGGTCTTGCCCGGTAATGGTCAGCAGTGCCTTGGTCACCCGGTACTGGCTGCCCTCGTGATAGATGAGGCTGTACGGGCCGAACTCACCCAGCGCAAGGAAGCGGGGGCGAGACAGGAAACTCTCGCGACCGATGGAGCCACGGCGGGCCGGCAGGTAGGCCAGTAGCGGCAGCCGCGGGAAGTTGTAGCCCGGCAGGAAGCCCTGGGAGGCCAGGTAGCGGTAGGTATAGAAGTCGGAGTTGAACGCGCTGTCGCCGGCCAGCAGCAGGTCGCGCTGCTTGCGGGCTTCGTTGTGCCGCTGCTGGGCCTCGCGCCGCTCCCGTTCGCTGGCGGCGGGGTTGTTTTCAATCTTGAAGTTGAGCTCGATGGCCTGCGCGGTGGCGCGGTACAGGTCACGCCAGCGCTGCAGTGCGCAGTCGAACTCTATGTAAGCGCGCTGGAACACCGACTCGGCCCAGTGGTCGGTGTACCAAGGGGCGTTGCGGGGTGTCAGCTCGTTGGCCAGCATCGACAGGACGCGCAGTCCCCGCTCATGGGCACGGCGCTTGGCCTCGGCTTTGTCGAGGTCGCTGGCCATGTCCTCGGTGATAGGCAACGCCTCCGGCTGGTTCATGTCCAGCAGGTCACGCACGCTGTTGCCCAGGCGCTTGCCCGTCTCTGCCAGCCAGATGGCGTGCATGTGGCTTTTGACCAGCTCCAGGTTGGCCAGGTCCAGCGTCGGTGCGTTCACCTGCCCGTGCACCATTCGGACGGGGTCGCGGAAGTAGTACTGGTCGTGCGGTGACTGGCTGGCGCAGTAGGTGATGACAAGCGCCGGCTGGCCAGCGCGGCCGGCGCGGCCACTGCGCTGTGCGTAGTTCGCCGGGGTAGGCGGCACGTTGCGCATGTAGACAGTGTTCAGCGACGAGATATCAACGCCGAGCTCCATCGTGGGCGAACAGAACAGGACCGGCAGCCACTCGAGCTCGGTGCCGTTCCCCTTGCGCCACTCGTCGCGGTCTTTCTCGGTGAAGCGGAAGCGGGCCTCGCGTTCCATGCGGTCGCCCTGCTCGACCTGGGCGGTGTGCTCCCGGGCCTCGAAGTCGAAGAGCTGGTGGACCGGGCTGTCCAGAAGGCCGGCGATGTTGCGGTACAGGGCGCGGAAAAAGGCGTTGTCTTCGGCCTGCCGCTGACTCTGTCCGTCGCCAAGCTCCCACAGGAGCGCCGTGCCGTTGAGCTGCCAGCCGGTCAGACCAACGTCGGTTTCTTCCTTGCGGACGAGGCCGTAGGACTCCGCTGCCTTCAGAAGGGCACCCACCACGTCCGACCAAGTTTGGTCGTTGATGGCCTTGTAGTACGGGTTACCGCCGCCCCAAGTGCTGCCTTTGCGCAGCTCGCGCCCGAGGCGGGAGCGGCTGGAGCCGATGACGAGAAAGTCTTCTAGGTGCACACGCCGACCGCGGCGGTCGGCTTCTTCCTTGGGGCGGGTGGTTACGAACCAGCGGGCTGGGACCGGCTTTTCGTCTTCGGTGAAGCCCCAGGGCTCGCGCAGGTTGGCGTAGCTCTGTGTGCGAAGCTGGTCCAGCTCGGTACGGTCGAGGTAGCGCGTGGCGATGCACAGACCCTGACGCATGAAGTCGAACAGCTCGCGCAGCACCTTGGCACGCTCTTCGGGCCGCGCGACTTGCAGAACCTGCGGAGCCTCTGCCCATTCGGAGGCGTCAGCGGCCAGGTCGTTCAGGTCTTGGTAGTTGATGCGCACCAGCCCCAGCTGTTCCAGGTTGGGGTTGTTGAAACGCCAGCCGCGGCGCAGGTCGAAGTAAGTGCGGTAGCCCAGGATGCCGCGCATGGCCTCCTGAACCTGGCGGCGCGTGTTGCCCTTGAGCTCGGGCTGCTGCATGTACTCCGCACGCACGGCCGGGTCGTCGCGGTGGAAGCCCAGGGCTTCGAAGACCGCGTTGGCCACTTCCCGCTCGGTCAGTGCGTTGCCTCCGGCCTTTTGCGTGGCCGACAGCAGGGCTGCGCGGGTGAGCAGCACCTGCAGAAAGTCGTTGAAGTGCCCAGCTTGCAGGGCGGCGTCTTGCCGGTTGTCGGAGAAGCCGAGCACCTTCTTGGCTTCTGCGGACAGCTGCTGGTCCTGCTCGTACAGGTAGCGCAGTGCCGACAGGGTCAGCATGGTGGTGGCCGAGCTGCGACCCTCGGCCGAGAGAGACGTCAACCGCAGTGAATCCTTGCCCGCCGAGCTGTGCGACACCCCGCAGGCCAAACAGAACCGGAAAGAGCCGGGGATGAACCAGGCCTGCAGCCCCTGGTCGGTGGCGACCACGCCATCGGGTCGCACTTTGACGGGCTGCGGCACGAATTTGCGCTGTCCAGACTTGATGCGCCATTCGCCATCGGCGCGCTCTTCGAGCCAGGATTCCGGGTAGCGCTCCAGGTTGTCGGGCTCCCAGACGCCTCGACCATCTGGCATCAAGAAGCCGAACTTGACCTGTTCGACGTCGTGCTGGCGCTCTTCGATGTTGCGCACATCGAAGGCTCGGCCCTCGGGTCCGTCGGTGTCCCAGACCGGGATGTACTCCTGCCCGCAGTCGCGGCAGAAGTGGGCGTGGTAGTACCGGCGCTGACGCTGGTCGTCGCCCGAGACGAACTGCTGCCCATCGAGCGTGATGGCGCGTTGGCCAGGGGCTTCGAGCGTCGTGTAGACCTTACCGCCGCCCGCGATGAACTGGTGGAGCTTGAAGGCAAACAGGCTCTTGCCGGCCCCGTCGGTCACTGCGTAGGCACGCAGCATGAACTGCTGCAGGTATGCCAGGCACGTCTCGAACAACTCACCAGAGTCGGCGCTGAGTGCCTTGGCTGCATCCGCCAATGTGCGCGGCTTTGCCCTGCGGGGCTTGTCGTCCTCGTAGGTCAGGCCCAGCGTGAGCTCCACCCAGACCGACATGGGGTGGGCGGCCATTGCGTCGTAGTTCAGCCCCGTCGGGACGCCAGCCCGGATGGCGTCACCCAGACGCGGGCGGACGCTGTCCAGCGTTTCGTTTTCGGGAGTTGTGCGCCGCAGGGTCTCGGTGATGATGTTGCGGTCCGGGATGGCCGTCCCGAACAGCCGCCGGGCGACGTTAGCCACCACGGCATTGCGCTCCATCTGTGTGCCCTCGGAGGCCATAGTGGCCGAGGTACCGATGCAGATGAGGTTGTCAGACAGCGCCTCGCGTACGCGCCGCACCAGCAACGCGACGTCAGCGCCCTGGCGGCCCCGGTAGGTGTGGAGTTCGTCCAGCACCAGGAAGCGCAAGCCTTTCGCGTTGCGCATGACCGCCTTGTCAATGTCGTTCTGCCGGGTCATCAGCAGCTCGAGCATCATGAAGTTGGTCAGCAGAATGTCCGGCGGGGTGGCGGCCATGGCCTGCCGCTCTTCGTCGCTCTCCTGCCCTGTGTACCGGCCAAAGCTCACCGCCCGCGTGGCCGGGTCCGAGCCCAAGAACTTCTTCAGCTCCTCGAGCTGAGAGTTCGCCAGCGCGTTCATCGGATAGATGACGATGGCGCGGGTGCGCGGCATGGGGTCGACCTTCTTGGCCTTCAGGCAGGCGTCGACGACGGGGATGAAGTAGCTCAGCGACTTGCCCGAGCCGGTGCCCGTGGTCAGGACGTAGCTCTCGCCAGCAAGGGCCAGGCTGATGGCTTCGGCCTGGTGCTGGTGCAGCGGAAGCGTGACCCCGGCGGAGCTGGCCGACTTGCCCAGACGGAAGATGGCCGAGCACTCTGGGCTGAGCTGGCCACCCGCCACCAGCTCATCGACCGTGCCGCCCGAGCGGTAGGTCGGGTTGATTTGGATGAGCGGCTCAGGCCAGTAGCGCTGACTGGCGTACTCCCGGTCGACGAACTCGCGAATGTCGTCGGAGCGCAGGCGGGTGAAGCTGCGGCTGAACCCGGCGTACTCGCCGACCAAGTGCTCGCGGAACTGAAAAACGTCCAAGTTGTCCTCCCTTGATGCTCAGCGGCTCGACGGCTGCTTTGTGAGCTCTTGGCCGATGTCTATGCCCAGCCGGTCGCAGTGCTCGCGCACGAGCACTTCGATGAAGTTCGCGATGGTGCGATGGTCCCGCGCCGCGGCGACGCGCACGAGCTCCTTCAGCTCCGGGCTCACCCGGAGGTTCAAGGTCTCTGTCTTGCGTTCCATGCGCACCTCCAGTTAGGGTTGCGCATCGAATGTAACGCAGATGTGTGTCAGTGACTATCATCCGTTTGCGTTATCTCGAAATATTTCCACAGTCCCTTCGTTGCCATGCTGAATTCGGTTTCATTTATGTCTCTTGCGGCCTTCGTGGAAATCCCATCGAGGCCGGATTTGGCGGTTGTCTCGATTCGGGATTACTCGATGAGGCGAAAACTGCCGTCCTTCGAAGGGTATCGATTCGTCCTGCCCGTCGATATGTTGGACGTGGCAGAAGAGCACTTGCGTCTTCCGCCAGGCGCCTGGCCAGACGAACCGACAGCGAGCCAACACCTCCAGTACTGTGAGGCGCCCGACGACTACGCTCCCTCGCTTTCGCACGCTCGGGCTATCCACAAGTTCCTAGTGGAACTTCACTCTGATACCGCAGCGTTTGACGTCGTCGTGCACTGCTCTCAAGGGGTGTCTCGCTCTGCCGCAGTTGCCAGCTGGGCCACGGACAGGTTCGGTATTCCGCTGATTGACCCCGCTGGTCAAGGGCTTGCTGAGGCGAATCCTCGGCTGCTGCGCCTGCTCCGCGGACTTCCATAAGGTTTGCCTCACCTCCCCCCAAGATCGCACGCAGAGCCCTGACTGGCAGAGAGTTTCTTGATTTTGGCACACTCACCCGATGGGTGAATCAAGAAGCAAGGCGCTGGCGGCGCGCCCAGGGGGCAGGCCAAGAGCCTTGCG
>Ga0208491_10109_pt1 | contig 20676 bp, 16 predicted proteins | sample SubbioCSW11_NovA_FD_184819 | JGI IMG/M metagenome (GOLD analysis project Ga0208491, IMG submission 184819) | Serpentinite rock and fluid subsurface biosphere microbial communities from McLaughlin Reserve, California, USA - CR11_CSW11_NovA (SPAdes) | ecosystem: Environmental > Terrestrial > Deep...
GATGATAATTTACTTCACCAAATAATATAGCCTAATCTACCGCCATTGTACAGACGGGATTAGGCTAATGTCGGAGAATATCTGATTTTTTGCCGCCACCAACTGTGACGTAAATGGCTGGTTTTGCAGACAAATTGCTCGGCTGAAAACAGCAGGGATAATGCCTCTGTTTGTCGAAGTGTGCTTGCATATAAAAAGCTGAGGTGCATAGCGGTGCTGAAATTTAAGCTTATTCTGCGGAGCAAGAGATGACTCTTCCCAACGTATCTTAGAGAATGGATACATCTGGAGAGCTTGCCCCGGCTCGCCAGCTACGTTGTTGATCAGTTGGATTTGTCGAATGCTTCCAGGTATCTCAATGGCGCTCCAAAGCTGACCCTTTTTGACACTTGAATTTCGACCACTAGAAGATGAATTGACTCTTCTATTACATCGACTTCGTAGTTCCGCATAACCTCCCGAGGCCATAACATCTTCAACGGTTTCCGAGCCAACCCAGTTCGTTGTTTTTCTTTCAGGCGGTAGGATTCGCCTTCGACGTTGATGACCATTTATTTCGTTACATAGATGGCGAATTATTTTCGTTTTTATTAGCGAAGGAGGATAAAATGCAACAATGGGAAGAAGAATGAGGAAGATGTATAGCAAATATATTAAAAAGATTTTGGATATTATCTGCGCAATTGCCTTACTTCCTATTATAGGAATCATTGTTGCTAGTGCCGGACTGCTTATTTGGTTAGAAGACCGTGGGCCGATATTTTACAACAGCAAGCGTATAGGGAAAAGTGGGAAGATTTTTCTTATGTATAAACTTCGCACTATGAAGGTCAACGCACCGGACGTTCGAAACGAAGATGGATCGACATTTAACTCTTGCACAGACTTTCGTATTACTAATTTTGGTAAATTATTAAGAAAGACAAGCATTGACGAGTTGCCTCAGATTTTAAACGTTATCAAGGGAGATATGAGTTTTATCGGGCCTAGACCAGATCTCCCAGAACACTTAGCTTGTTATAATGAAACAGAGAAACATAAATTGAATGTACTCCCAGGTATTACAGGTTATAATCAGGCATATTTTAGAAATTCTGTTCAATGGAAGAATCGTCTTCAGAATGATGTTTTTTATGTGGAGAACATGTCAATTTGGCTTGATTTAAGGATTCTAAGTCAAACTATGATTCAATGTGTTGTTCAGAAAAATATTTACATGTCAGAGAATAATCATGAGGTTGCGCATGAGTAGTGAATTTTTTATTGGCTCACATCAGTGCGATTGCAGTACTTGGGATACCAATTACTTTGGTATAAAATGTGGGAGGATTGTATTAAATGGGACTCTAAACAGTAATGATCTGCGGGATATAGCAGAATGGGTACAAGCGGTCGACTTCGTTACGATTTACAATATTGCAAACGACCCATTAAATAATCTTATGTTATGCCAATCGCAGTTGAGACCGTTCTTGGCTGATGTTAATATTAAGTTCTGCCGGTTTTTAGCTAAACTAGATGCAGACCAACAGTTTAGCCGTTTTTTCATATCAATCGAATCCATGTCCGAACTGGATGAAGGAATCGTTTCAGTAGCGACTACATGCTTTACTCATTCTCGTTTCTATAATGACCCTAACATCCCAGTGGAGAAAGCTCGAGGGGTATATGCACACTGGGTAAGCACTGCATTTAATAGATCCGATCGCTTCTTTGTTAAAGCAAAGATTAATGGTATGACAATGGGGTTTATACTGTTTACTTTGAACAAATCGGAATCGACATGTGTAGTGGAACTCATTGGAGTAAACCCTCAAGCAAGTGGTCTGGGTATAGGTTCAACCCTTCTTAATCAGTTAGCGTTACATACTAGAGGAATTGGCATTACTAAGATTAAAGTGGGTACACAAGCAAACAACACCAAGGCTGTCCGATTTTACGAGCAAAATGGATTTTCGTATGATGGGTGCACTTCTGTATTCCATGTGTGGGCGAAGAATATAATGGACCCATATTGTCACCATCAGAGGTGTTAGACACCCTGAGCCGCCATTCTTGGACAGATACGTCAGTTTGTTGTAGATAAAGATAGTGTGGACCGTACCCGATTTGATGGACAGTGTAAACCCGTGGTACACTGAACATTAGAAAGGGGAAGAGGAAATGGTAAAACAATATAGTGCGGAGTTCAAGTTGGAAGCCGTGAGGCGGATTGAGAGAACCGGCGAGCCGGTATCCAGAGTAGCAGCGGAGTTGGGTGTCAACGAAAACACCCTGCATGGCTGGTTGAAAAGATACCGGGATAAGCCAAACATGCCGTTTCCCGGCAGTGGGAAGCTAAGTCCGGATGATGAGCAGGTTAAGAAAATGGAGCGTCAGATACGCGAACTCCGTGAGGAGAACGAGATTCTAAAAAAGGCGGCAGCCTACTTCGCAAAGAATCAGAAGTAGAAAGATTCAAATTTATCAGGGCAAACCGCCATATCTACCGGGTAGCGAAGCTATGCAAGGTTCTGATTGTATCCAGGAGCGGTTACTACGCATGGGATAAACGCCCGCAAAGCAAACGAGAGCAAGAGGATGAAGCCATTACAACAGAGATCAAAAAGATCCATGAAAAGAGCCGTAGGGCCTATGGCAGCAGGAAGATTACTGAGGCAATCCGCCGGAAGAAACTCGTCAACCACAAGCGCATTGAGCGGCTGATGAGGCAGGCTGGTATCCGCTCGAAGGTGGCAAAAAAGTTTAAGGCGACCACCAATTCGAAGCATAGCCTTCCGGTGGCGGAGAATGTGCTGAACCGGGAATTCAAGGCGGATCGGCCAAATCAGAAAATGGTGAGCGATATCACGTATCTTTGGACCGATGAAGGCTGGCTTTATGTGGCTGGCGTGATGGATTTATTCGGCCAAAAAATTGTAGGATTATCGATGAGTGAAAGAATGACCAAGGATTTAGTTATAAGTGCCCTGGAAAGCGCATGGCTGCATGGTGGGCGTCCCAGCGGTGTCCTGATTCATTCAGATCGTGGCAGTCAATATTGCTCTAAAGACTACCAAGCCTTACTGAAGCGTTACGAATTTACCTGCAGCATGTCACGCAAAGGGAATTGTTGGGATAATTCCCCGATGGAGACCTTTTGGGGAAAGATGAAATACGAATGGCTTCATGAATATCGCTTCAAAACTCGCGATGAGGCTCGCGCTGCCGTCTTCGAATATGTACAAATATTTTATAACCGAAATCGGCTGCATGAATCTAACGGTTACCTTACGCCGGATGAATACTATCATACTGGCAGTCAAAAGGCGGCGTAGCCGGGAAGAAGTCGCCTCACCTCACCCACACCCTATTTTGTTACCCGTCATCAAAGCATGGCGGGCTGTCCCCCGGCGAGGGCGGATATGGACAGAGCCCATAAAAAATCTGGCAAATAGCTAAGCTTTGAAATAACAAGCAATACTGTGAGAGACAAAGCTATCTTGTGTTTAAGCTGTCCACAGAGCGGGGAACGGTGCAGTGTTCTGGTCCATCCTTCTCTTTCGGGACAGGACATGGATGATGTCTGCCGGGTGGTGGATAAAGTGATGGCGGTTGCAACCCGGGGTGGTTAAAGGGGGTAAAAATGCTTGAGGTGGTCACAGCGTCGTGTTTACATATTGGTTTTGTTGGATGTATTCCTGGTTAACCTGGCCTTAGGGTTAGCCATGTGGCTAAGGTTCGAGGGAGCAGTGCCGCCAAAGGTTATAGATGGTGCGCTGCGCTTGGCTATTCCATTTACGGTGGTGCGAATTTCCTGCTTTTATGCTTTCGGTCTTTATAATCGTCTTTGGCAATATGCAAGTACGGGTGAGATCCTGTCAATAGTTCGTGCTGTGACGTTGGGGAGCCTGCTAAACGTCTCTCTTGCCTACTTTTTAATGGAGAGAGACGGTTTTCCATTGCCGCGGTCGGTCTTTGTTTTTGCATGGTTGTTAGAGGTTTTTTTTGTTGGCGGGATTCGGTTTTGTTGGCGGTTGTACCGTGATTATGTACTTAAGACAACAGTTTTGCTTGAAGGTAAGCCGGTATTAATAGTGGGCGCCGGGGATGCTGGTGTGGCTGTGGCAAGGGAAATGAAAAACCACTTTGGACAGCACCGACAGCCGGTGGGATTTGTTGATGACGACCCGCAGAAACAAGGAATGCAGCTAATGGGGCTGAGAGTGTTGGGGGGGAGGGATGATATCCCGCGCTTGGTTTATGACTGCGCGGTGGAAGAGATTATCATCGCTATGCCTTCGGTGTCGGGGCGTGTGGTACGCGAACTCGTGGAGATATGTCAGTCTACCGGGGTGCGGCTGAAGACCTTGCCGGGTATGTATGAGCTGATTGACGGTAAGGTGACTCTGAACCAAATCCGTGATGTCCATGTGGAGGACATCCTGGGCAGGGATCCGGTTCAGGTGGATCTGGAATCTATAGCCGGTTATCTGGCAGGCAAGGTCGTTCTCATCACTGGGGCTGGGGGTTCAATCGGGTCTGAGTTGTGTCGGCAGGTGGCGCGGTTTGCGCCCGTAAAGCTTATTTTGTTGGAATATTCGGAGAATAATGTTTATGATATCCACCAGGAACTAGAGGATATTAACGACAAACTGGACATGGTTCCAGTAGTGGCGGACATTAAAGATGCTACTGCTATTGATGAAGTTTTCCGTAAGTATCGGCCGCAGGTGATTTTCCACGCCGCAGCCCACAAACATGTGCCGTTGATGGAGACTAACCCTGCGGAGGCTTTGAATAACAACATCCTAGGTTCTTGGTGTGTTGCCCGTATAGCTCATAAATATCGAGCGGAGGCCTTTATTCTTATTTCTACTGATAAAGCCGTGAATCCAACTAGTATTATGGGGGCAAGTAAGCGGGTGGCAGAAATGGTGGTGCAGGAAATATCGTGTACCAGCCAGACCCGCTTTGCGGCGGTGCGTTTTGGTAATGTTATTGACAGCAAGGGCAGTGTGGTGCCTCTTTTCAGGAAACAAATTGCTCGAGGCGGACCGGTAACTGTTACCCATGCGGAAATGATCCGCTATTTTATGACTATCCCCGAGGCCGCTCAACTGGTTATCCAGGCGGGGGCTATGGCCTGTGGAGGTGAAGTTTTTACTCTTGATATGGGCGAACCGGTAAAGATTGTGGATTTGGCCAGGAGCATGATCCGGTTGTCCGGCTTTGAGCCGGATGAGGATATTAAAATAGTATATTCCGGTATTCGTTCCGGAGAGAAGCTATATGAAGAGCTTTTTACTGCTGAAGAAGAAGTCAGTGCTACTCGGCATCAGCGTATCTATGTAGGCAAACTAAAAGGAGTAGATACCGCTGCTTTAGAGGCTCTTTTAATTAAACTGAGACAGCCTGGCTGGTATGCGGACAAGGAAGAGGTGATTGCTTCTTTGCGCTCTCTTATTCCTGCTTTCCGGGTGGACAAGCAGGAGTTGTGGGGAGTTAGTGAGACTGTTCGAGATGCTGTTAAAAGTGCTCTTCAGGAAAAGCCTACTCGGGAAGCCCGGGGCTTGCTTGTCAGTGATGAAAAGCCTCAGTTGGCTCAATCAGGCTAGACGAACTAAAAATATTTATAAACGGATTCAAAAGGCACCCCTGCCAACTCCAAAGCAGGGGTGCCTTTTGACAAAATGTTATTACCTTTCAGCTATCAGACGATACAGCATGGTTGCCGCTTCTGCCCTGGTAGTCGCACTTCCCGGTCGGAACGTCCGATCATGGAAGCCACGAACCAAGCCGGCTCTGCTGGCCGTACTGATTCCATCCGCTGCCCAGGGCGGGAGCACTTGCACATCTGCAAAGTCAGTGCCCACATTCCTATTAACAGGCACTAAGCCTTTGCGGATCACACGTTGCAGAATTACAGCCATCTCCGCCCTGGTAATCAGGCGGGAGCCTGCAAACGTCCCATCAGCGTAACCGGCAACTAAGCCTGCTTCCGCAGCCGCACCAATTGCGCCTTGCGCCCAATCAGTTGCATCAGTAAATCTGGTTGCTGCTTTTGGCTTCGCCTCAAGACCCAGAGCACGCGTCAGCATGCTAACAAACTCTGCCCTGGTAACATTGGCGTTTGGATTAAAACTACCATCAGGGAAACCGCTGAGAATGCCCATACCGGTGAGAGTTTTGATAGAACCCCTACCCCAGTGGTCAGCAATATCAGTCAACGGCGGCAAAGGCTTCGTGGCAAACACCGCAAATTTCGAGAACCTGTCTACAGTAACTGAAATTGTGCCGCCTACGACTTGTCCTCCAAGGAATATCCAGCGTCCGGTCCGCTCATTGTAAACGAACACGCCCGGCACCTGTCCTGTAGCAACCTTGGCAGCATCGAAGTTCAGTGTTAACTGCACGGGCGCCGTGAACTCGCCGCCGGTCATGGTCAGCACCAGAACTTCACTAGCAGCGGTGAGGCCAACTCCAGTCGCTGCGGCAATTAACGGCACTGCTGTCTCTTCAGTCATAATCTGTGCGGTAATAATGGGCGCCGTTCCAGTAATGGCGCCCGCTGTCACGGTAACAGCTACTATGCCTTCAAGCTTTACTTCCGAAGCCTGCCCGGCAAGGATGGACTGCTCAACTACATTTGGAGGCGCTGGAGTAGGTGTAGGAGTTGGAGTAGGTGTAGGAGTTGGAGTAGGAGTTGGAGTAGGTGTAGGAGTTGGAGTAGGTGCAGTTCCACAAACTTGTCTTGGTGCAAGCCTGTGTCCGACAGTCCCATCACCAAGCTGTCCAGCCCAATTTTCTCCCCATGCCCAGAATGTTCCATCTCTTCTTACGGCAAGCGAATAATCATCTCCCGCTGCTATAGAGGCCACATCTGTTATGTCTTGGACCTGAACTGGAGCAAGCTTGCCTGTGCGCGTTCCGTCGCCAAGCTGTCCCTCCCAATTTGATCCCCATCCCCATAGGGTTCCATCTCTTCTTAAAGCAAGAGAATGGCCCCATCCTGCGGCAACGGAGACCACATCTGTTATACCCTGAACTTGAATTGGCGCAAACCTAGCATAACGCGTCCCGTCGCCAAGCTGTCCATCTTTATTCAATCCCCATGCCCATAGGGTTCCTCGAAAGAATGGCTCCATCCTGCGGTAACGTAGACCACATCTGTTAACCCCTGGATCTGAACTGGTGCAAGCCTACCTGTATTCGTCCCGTCGCCAAGTCGTCCATTCCAATTCGATCCCCATGTCCATAGGGTTCCATCTCTTCTTACAGCAAGAGAATGACTTTGACCTGCTGCTATGGAGGCCACATCTGTTATGCCTTGAACTCGAACTGGCGCAAACCTAGAATAATACGTCGCGTCGCCAAGTTGTCCCCACAGATTGTGTCCCCATGCCCAAAAGCAATAGCTAAGATCATTTTGGTAATTTTCGCTTTCGGCGCAAGGCAATGATAAGGATGATGTCAAGGCTATAATTGCAGAGTGCTGAGCCTCTGCGCTTTGATATAAAAATTCTTGAAGACAGCTGAGCAAACATTTTTTTGCCTTTAAAATGAAAAATAATGGACGAATTTTTCATCTAGTTTTATTTAGTTTCATCGTATTTGTTGTCAAAATTGTTGTCAACTTTCAATAATTACTTATCAATTTCTATAATTTAGACAACAGCGTTACATTTTTGTGAAAACTCTGAAATTCTAGGCAGGACATTCTCCATTTTTTGCAGAATATGTTATAATCTGGGTTAATTCACCTATTTTCCTGTAACTTTTCACCCAGACGACTTTTATTCAAGTAATCAAGTAAATTTTAACTGTGGAGGTGAAGTACTCTTAGCAATGAAGTTTTATGTAGAGCAACACGAAAGTTCAAACCGAAAATGAGGAGGATGACAAAATTGCCTGTTCTTAATTATTGGAATAAGCGTAACACAAAAAATCAGTTTCTTCCCTGCTTATTGTTTTGATGTTGTTTAGCATGTTGCCGGCAGGGGTAATTGCGTCTGACACATATCCCCCTACAGTGACAAGCTCAGTTCCGGCAAATGCCGCCACTGGGGTGGCAATCGGTGCTGACATCATAGTCACCTTCAGTGAAGATGTTTCCGAGGCGGTTTACTTTAACCAGATAACTATCACAAATGGCGGCACAGTGGTGGAGTACACTTACTCTCTTGCCGGCAACACGCTTACCTTAAATCCGATTGCAGACTTGATACACAGCACGCTTTATACCGTCACGTTACCAGCCGAAGCTGTTCAGGATGCGGCAAGCAACCTGTCAGCCCTTCACAGCTTTAGCTTTACTACCGCAGCGGCTCCGGATGTTATTTCGCCTACAGTGACAAGCTCAGTTCCGGCAAATGCCGCCACTGGGGTGGCAATCGGTGCTGACATCATAGTCACCTTCAGTGAAGATGTTTTCGAGGCGGTTTACTTTAACCAGATAACTATCACAAATGGCGGCACAGTTGTGGAGTACACTTACTCTCTTGCCGGACTACCCGCTGCTTGGCCTTGGCGGACAGGGATGGCAGTCGCGCAATTTTCAGTATCAGTCCTCTGCTTATTTGAGCAAGAAAGTCCACAATCATTTTCTGCAGACGTGGGTAGACGCGGGAATCGGCGCAGTTTTATTTTTCCTGGGGATGATTGTTTCATTTGCTTTGTTATGTGTAAGGCTTATTCGCTTCTCCGCTGACAATGAGCAGAAAATGTTGGCAACAGCGCTTTTGCTCGCTTTTCTCTCGGTGGTGACGCACAGTTTGTATGACTTTAACTTGTCTCTAGGTGCTATCGGCATTTATGTGGCTGCGGTAATGGGATTAGGCGCATCGCTTTCGTTTGTAAAAAAAGGCGGCAGCTTACTGGCGCCTGGCTTGAATGTGGTTGCAGTTATGTTAATGTTAATTCTTTCAACAGTTCTGTTACTGGGGCATACTGAACATCAGACAGGCAGGCGAATGCTGCTGGAACAACGGGTCGGTGAAGCGCTTGTTCACCTAGAACGGGCTGTGCGGCTAGATCCGCTAAACGCTGAATTCAGGCTTGAGTTGGCGAGTGTCTATGAGGGGGTCGGGAGAGTACGTTCAGATAATGATATGCTCCAAAAAGCAAAAGTTGAATTTGAACGGGTACTTTTTTTGGATCGTTATCACCCACGTTCCAGCCACCTGTACGGTACTTTTTTAATAAATAACGGACAATTTGACGAGGGGTTGAATTATCTGATGCAATCATTGCAGCTTAACCCGCGCTTTGGCAGGGCATATGCTCTGTATGCAAGACACTGCCTTGACAAAGCGTTAGAGCTATATTTTGCCGGGGAAAAAGAGAGAGCTGCAATCTACTTAGAGAAGATTAAGCCGCTTGAGGCGAAACTGCAAGAGTATGCGCCGGGAAACCTTGCTCTGGCTCTCTCGCTTGGGCAAACCCATTTTATGCTTGGTCGAGATAATCAGGCTGAAGAATATCTGCAAGCAGCACTTGCTTTTGACAGAGATCGTGCCAGTGCCGCCATGACATTGGCAGCACTATATAAGCATCTTGGGAAAGGTGATAAGTCTCAGGAGTATTTCAACAGGGCAATGGGCTGGGAGCAGGACAGCGTAAGGGTGTATCAGGCATTTATGCGTGTCAGGACACCGCCAAAAAATGGGGGAGGGGTTTAGAAATTAGAAATATGGCAGTAGAGTGTTAAGCAGCGAAGTGTTAAGTGACCAGAAAACTGCGCTTAGGTATAAAAATTTTTGAAGAGAGCAGAGCAAATAAAGAAGCCCAGCGAAATCGCAAGGGCCCAACGAGAAGCTTAGTTAATTGTGTTCAATTGGGGCAAACTGTTGCCAAAACTGTTGTCAAAACCGTTTTTTGACCAAATTTTGGCGGTTCCAAAACCCCGGAACCCTTGATTTTATTGGTCGGAGCGACAGGATTTGAACCTGCGACCTCTTGACCCCCAGTCAAGCGCGCTACCAAGCTGCGCCACGCCCCGACACTTGTAGATTATATTATAATTTTTGCGATATTGCAAGTGCTAACGGATTTTTGTATGTGAACGAACTGTGATATTTGGGCGGTTGTCTGAAGAAGTGAAAGCGGGTGGAGCCATAGGCCCACCCGCTTTTGGGGGAGTAAGGGTTGATTAACGGTAGCCGGCTCTATCCAGCAGTCTGACGGCAGCTTCCTGGAGGCGGCCGTATTCAGCCATGTTCAGAGGGTCGCGTCTAAAGTTGCCGAAGTTGGCTATAATCGGGTGGGAAGCGACGTTGGGATTGGCTGGATATTCGTGGTTAGAGTCGGCGAAAAGTTTCTGTCCTTCCGGACCACTGAGCCATTCTAACAGTCTGATTGCGTTTTCCCGGTTTGGAGCATGTGCGGTAACACCGGCTCCGCTGACATTTACGTGGGCACCGCGGTTATTCTGGTTAGCCCAGAAAACTCTTACAGGGAAAGCGGGGTTAGCTTCCAGCAGACGTCCGAGGTAATAATGGTTGGTGATTGCGACATCACCTCTACCTGCGGCGAGCGTCTCTAAAATCCTTGTGTCGCTGTCAATCAGCGTGGGTTGGTTTGCCACCCAGCCTCTGACAATCTCTTCGGCACGAGCTTCGCCGTGGGCCGCAATCATGCTGGCCACCAGCGATTGGGTATAGGAATGGGTTGCCGGTCTCATCACTAAACGGCCACGCCATTTTGGATCGGCCAGATCTTCATAGGTTGAAAGCTCTTCGGGACGAACCCGATCCGGATGATAGAGAATTGTGCGGACACGCTGCGTTAAGCCGAACCAACGGTTATTTGGGTCACGCAGGTTGGAGGGGATGTTTCTGTTTAAAGCAGCACTGTTTACCGGATCAAGTAAGCCATCTCTTGCTGCCAGCCAGAGGTTGCCGGCATCCACAGCTAAGTAAACATCTGCTGGGGTGTGGCGCCCTTCAGCTCTAATCCTCTCACGCAGGACGGCATCTGCTCCGGTCGTAAATCTTACCTGAATACCGGTTGCTCTGGTGAAGGCGGTAAAGACCGGTTCTACACCGTAGTGGCGTGAGGTATAAAGGTTGACTACTCCACCCGCTCTTGGTTCGGCAGGAGGTTCTTCAGCCGGTCTGACAGTGACGCTTCTTGTAGCGCTATCCCAGTGTACGAGGTAGCCTAATCCTGTACTGAGGAAGCGCAGTGGTACTAAAACGTGACCAGCAACTTGTACAGGTGCGGCATCTAAGGCTACGGTACGGCCCCTGTTTGTGGCGGCAGTTTGACCAACTACCAGCCTCAGAGCCGTCTCGCCTTTAGTGACTGTCACGCTTCGCTCCTGGCTGTTCCAGTTAACTTGGGCGCCAAGTCGTTCCGTCACTGCCCGGAAGGGTACCATGACGCGTCCATTGATAATTTGCGGCGTTGCTTCCATTGTCAGAGCAGTGCCGTCAACTACCACTCGGATTGGTCTGGCAGCGGCGGCGGCTTGGGCAACGGAATGGATGATGGCCACTAAGATTAAGGTGGTCACCAAAAGTAGGCCGAGCCGTCTGAAACTGTTGTTTAGCGGTTTTTTCATTTTTTTTCCTCCTTGTGTAGTGTGTTTTTGCGATTTTTTCGGTGTGCTGATAATAACGTGTACTTGCCGGTAGCCGAGCACTCTCGTATGAGATTCCATATCAATAGATAACTGTTATCATATGAGAGTGATTATAAGTATATCTGGCGCTCATGGCTTTGCCAAACTCCAAATATCGCTATTTGTGGAAAATATGCTCTTCTTCCTCAGTTTTTAAGCTTTATTATGCTCATTCCGTTATTTTCTGATAATCAGTCTCATTGTTTTCTAAATTGAGTCAAGGAATCATAAACCGGCAGAGTGCTGTTTCAGTAATCTTGACTTAGCCCGGCAATATCGACTATATTAAAGGGAATACGAAACTTTAGTATGTTGGGGGTGAAGAAAAATGCCTATCAAAATACCAAATAATCTGCCTGCGGCGGAGACGTTGACAAGCGAAAACATTTTTGTCATGTCGGAGCATAGAGCAATGCAGCAAGATATCAGGCCGTTAAAGATTGCTATTCTTAATCTCATGCCCACAAAAATTCAGACGGAAACGCAGTTGTTAAGACTACTGGGTAATACTCCGATTCAAGTTGAAGCTATCTTTTTGCATCCCAAAACCCATAGTGTAAAGAATACCCCTGAGGAACATTTGGTAAATTTCTATCAGACCTTTGACGAGGTAAAAAGCCAAAAGTTTGATGGGTTAATTATCACGGGAGCGCCTGTGGAGGAAATGGAGTTCGAAGAGGCAAATTACTGGGAAGAGCTTGTAGAGATTATGCAGTGGAGTCTTAGCAATGTCTACTCAACATTTCATATCTGTTGGGGTGCTCAAGCCGGCCTTTACTATCACTATGGAATAAAAAAATATCCTTTGAAGGAGAAGCTTTTCGGCATTTTCCCCCATAAGATTTCCAAAGCAAACACCATGTTGTTACGTGGATTTGACGATCTGTTTTATGTGCCTCATTCCAGGCATACTGAAATAAGGAAAGAAGATATAGCAAGAGTTAAAGCGCTTGACGTCCTTTCGGAGTCTGATGAAGCAGGTATTTATATCATGAAAACAAATAAAGGACGGCAGATTTTTGTCACCGGTCACCCCGAGTATGACCCTTTATCATTAAAAATGGAGTATGACAGAGATATTGCCAGGGGTCACGCTATCAGTGTGCCTAAAAATTACTTTCCAGGCGACAATCCAGAAAATTATCCCTTGGTTACCTGGAGAGGACATGCAAACTTGCTTTATTCAAATTGGTTAAATTATTTTGTTTATCAGGAAACGCCATATAACTTAGAAGAACTTAAATAATTGCCTGTTAAAATTTTGAGAGAAGAATCTTACGCTTCTTTCTTCGATAAACCCAAAAAAGCGCCTGCTATTACTCAGCTGCGAATGCATAGAGAAATAGCAGGCGCTATAGGTTTTTGAGAACGATTTTCTGGCAAGAGACAACTGAGCAAAAGTTAATGCTACACGCGGAATTTTGTTGCAGCACTTTGTAGACTGTTAGCCAATTCGCTCAATTGCTGACCGGCAAGCGTGCTTTCCTGTGAAGAGGCTGATACCTCTTGTGTAATTGCGCTAAGATTTTGCATAGAGGCGGAGACTTGGTTGGCAGCAGCAGCCTGCTGCTCTCCAGCTGCGGAGATGCCTTCGATTATTGAGGCAATGCTATCAATTTCACCAATTATGGCATCCAAAGCTTCCTGAGCACTTTTTGCACCTTCAGCGCCTTGAGTGCTGATGCCGACAGTGTTGTCAATTTGCCTTTGGATACCGGCAACAAGCTTGGTTATTTCTTTAGCTGAGTGCATACTCTGTTCGGCTAAACTTCTCACCGCATTTGCAACTACAGCGAAGCCTCTACCGTGTTCTCCTGCTCTTGCCGCTTCAATCGCAGCGTTGAGCGCCAGTAAATTAGTTTGGTCAGAGATGTCTTCAATTACAGAGACTATATCTCCAATCTGCTTTGAGGCTGCCGAGAGTCCCAGAACACTTTCCTGCACCGTTTTTAAGGAGCTGATGGAGTTCCCCACTTTACTCGATCCCTGATTTGCTACCGTGCCCGCGTTTGTGCTGGCGGCAGCCGCACTTTGTGCGCTAACGGCAACCTCTTCTGTAGCCGCAGCCAATTGTTCTAAAGAAAGGGAAATTTCATGGGTTATAGCAGCCTGGTTTTCATTGCCTGTAGCTACTTCCTTAACGCTGCCGTTAATAAGGTCAGCTTTCTCCGCAACGCCAAAGGCAAAATCCTGTGCTTGAGAAATCAGAGCACGCAGATTAGTAATCGTTTCCCTCACTGCGCGTGAGAGGTCGCCGATTTCACCTGCCTCATTCTTAGCTTTATAATCAGACGTTAAATCTCCCTTAGCAAGCTTTGTCATTTCCTCTTTGATTATCACTACCGGAGATACCAGAAATTTTATTACATATACGACAAACGAGATGATCAATAATATGCCTATCAGCACAGTAAGTAACGTCATTACGGCGGCACGCCGCGCATTAGCCTGAAAATCTTGCACTGCCGCTTCGGAAAATGATTGAAAGCTTGTCTGTAAGACGCTTAGATTTACTAGGATTTCATCGGCAATCGGGTGGCTCTCCGCCAGAAGAATGCTGACCGCATCGCTGTTGTTTCCTGCTTTGCCTGCAGCCAGGATTCTGCCGCCTACATCATAAAAGATGGCTAGATTTTGCTGTAATTCTTGCAGTTGTCCAGAAATTTCAGGGGAAAGGGTATTTTCTTCTAACTGCAATACATATGAATTAAGTTGAGGGATTAAGGCAATCACGTTGTCGGCATAAGCATTTCTTTCATCAAGATCAATAATAAAATCCCTTAGGTCAACGCGTATGCTTTTAAATGTCAAGGTTGCCTGATGCAATGCCTCCATATTGGCTGCTATTTTAACCAATTTCACGTTTGCTAAATTGCTTTGATGAGTTCTTTGCTGCAGTTGGAAAAAAGTAACTATCAAGATTATCACTGCCATGATCACTGTAGTAACTATAAGCTTGAATCTGATTGTTTGTTGCATGCTGTATATCCTTCTCCCTGTCTACTGACTTATTTTGCCGCTGCTTATTTATTGTCTCCGGTGCAGCACTTGCATTCTTTCCACATGCACTGTAATAATCCTGCAAAAAGCAGGAATATTTTCTCATATTTATATCAGGTGCCGCAAAAGGTTACGTAAGGAGTTCTTGGCGGCTTAGGCAGGAGAGAGAATTCGCTCTGCTCAGGAGAGTGGGCGAAAGGGCTTGAGAGAACACGCAAAAGACGCTGCATCACACTGTAGTCTTCATGCTTGATTGCGGCTTCCAGAGCTTCTTCCACCCGGTAGTTGCGGGGAATGAGCGCAGGATTATTATTTCGCATCAGCTTCTGATAATTTGATTTCAGGGTATCTTGTTGCCTGCCGAGTCTTGTCTGCCACAATTTGTGCCATTCGTTAAATTCAGCGCTGCAAAACATCTCTGTATCTTTTATCGTTTCAAAAGTCAATGCTAGGAAAGTGTTGGTATAGTCTGCATGGTATTTACTCATTAGGCTGAGAAGGTTATTTATGAGAGATTCATCTTCCGGCTCCTCGTTTAAGATTCCTAATTTTGCTCTCATCCCTGCAAGCCAATTAGTTAGGTAGATCTCGGCAAAACTTGCAAGTGCATTCTCGGCCAGCTTTATAGCCATATCCTCGTTATTATCCAGTAACGGCAAAAGAGTTTCCGCAAATCTTGCAAGATTCCAGGCCGCAATTCGCGGTTGGTTGCCGTAAGCATAGCGGCCATATTTGTCAATAGAACTGAAGACGGTTGCTTGGTCATAGCTATCCATGAAGGCGCAGGGACCATAATCAATGGTTTCCCCGCTGAGAGCCATATTATCTGTGTTCATCACTCCGTGTATAAAGCCGACTAATTGCCATTTAGCTATCAGCTTTGCCTGCCGTCTAACGATTTCTTGTAACAGAAAAAGGTACTTATTCACTGCGGTTTCAGCATCCGGAAAATGTCGCTGCAAAGTGTAGTCGGCCAGAATTCTGAGTTCCTCAACAGTACCCCATTTTGAGACGTACTGAAAGGTGCCTACGCGCAAGTGGCTTGCAGCCACCCGGATTAGAATTGCACCGGGCAGTACAGTTTCGCGGAATACCGGCTCAGCGGTTGTTACAACCGCCAGGCTGCGGGTGGTGGGAATACCAAGCGCATGCATTGCCTCACTGATTATGTATTCGCGCAGCATCGGTCCAAGCGCCGCCCGTCCGTCGCCTCCGCGGGAATACGGCGTCTTGCCCGCACCTTTTAACTGAATATCAAAGCGCTCGCCCCGCGGGGTAATTTGTTCGCCTAGCAGTAGCGCCCGGCCATCGCCCAGCATGGTAAAATGTCCGAATTGGTGTCCCGCGTATGCTTGCGCGAGGGGCAGAGCGTCCTCGGGAAGCAGGTTGCCGGCAAGAACCGCGACACCATTTTCACTTTCCAGAAACTTATCATTTAATCCTAGGTCTCTTGCGAGCGGATAATTGAGCATAACGAGCTTCGGAAAACGTACAGGTGTGGGGTTGAGTCTTGTAAAGAAAGTTTCCGGCAGACGAGAGTAACTATTGTTAAAATTCCATCCTTCTGATGTAGTTGCATTTTGCTTCGTCATACTGTTTCCTCTTTCGTTATTAGTTGTTTGTTGTCATAGTTTCTTCTAAACTGACTGAACTCAAACCATTGGCATAGAATAATCTTCCTTGAGTTTAAGACGTGACACTTCCAGATTACCCCAGACTCAAATATTTTGCATCATTTTTTAATCAGACACACGCCCTCACCCTACCCTCTCCCAGAGGGAGAGGGGATTTTGGGGGTAGACCCTTTGCCCAAGGGAGAGGGGATTTTCTGGGTAGACCCTCTTGCCCAGGGAGAGAGGATTTTCTGGGTAGACCCTTTGCCCAAGGGAGAGGGGATTTGGGTTGATACTTTTGCAGAAATTAATTGCTAAAACTTAAAATATTATTTAAAAAGCAGGATAAATTGACGGAATGTTGAAATAATCTTTAACTGGTCAGACCACCTGACAATCTGAGGATAATTAAAAGGTGCCAGTTAAGAGAACTAAGGGAGGGGAAGAAGAATTGGATATTATCATACCGATTAAACAAGTGCCCGAAACGAGTAATGTTAAAATGGATAAAGAAACGGGGACGATGATTCGTGAGGGAGTTGTCAGTGTTATCAACCCTTTGGATCTTTATGCGATTGAAACAGGGATTCAATTAAAAGAAAAATTCGGAGGAAAGGTGACAGTTTGCACCATGGGACCGCAGTCGGCAGCCAAAGCTCTGAAGGAAGCGATTGCTATGGGTTGTGACGAAGGAATCTTGATTTCTGATAGGAAATTTGCCGGTGCAGATACTTGGGCTACTTCCTATACAATATCAGAGGCAATTAAACAGCTTGGCAGCTACGATCTTATTATTACCGGCGAGAGGGCAACAGATGGCGATACCGGACAAGTAGGGCCGGGAATTGCTGCTTGGTTGGGACTGCCTTTAGCCACGTATGTCAGCAAGATTTCTGATGTCACGCAAGAGAGCATAATCGTAGAAAGACTTGTGGAAGATGGGTACCAAATTTTGCAAATGCCTTTGCCCGCACTTCTCACAGTAGTAAAAGAGGTTAGCAATCCAAGGTTGCCTACGCTGCGCGGCAAGAAAAAAGCGAGAGCTTATGAAATACAGGTGATGAATGCCGCAGACCTGCAACTTAACGAGGCGTGTATTGGATTAAAGGGTTCACCGACAAGAGTTATCAAGATTGGCTATCCAAAAGTTACCCGCAGCGGAAAAATTGTTAAGGCATCCGGCGATACAGGTCTGAATGATGCTGTCGATGCCTTGTTGCAGTTCCTTGAAGAGAAAGAACTGATATAGGAGGAGTAGCCGATGAGCCATGTATGGACGATTGCCGAACAAAGCAAGGGGAAGTTAAGAGCAGTTTCTTTTGAGTTACTAAGTAGGGGAAGAAAACTGGCTGATAAAATGGGCACGAAGCTTTGTGCTGTTTTGCTGGGCGCAAATGTTTCTGATGAATCACTGCAAGAGTTGATTTATCGAGGAGCTGATGAAGTATATTTTGTTGACGATCACCGCTTAGAAAATTTTGTTGTAGAAACTTACAGTAATGTTTTGTCGGATCTGATTAGGCAATATAAACCCCACACGATTTTAGCTGCTGCCACGTCAAGCGGCAGAACTTTAATGCCCCACGTTGCTATTCAAGTGACAACCGGATTGACGGCTGACTGTACTGAATTGGATATAGAGGAGGAGACAAATCACCTCTTACAGACAAGGCCGGCGATAGGCGGCAATATTATGGCAACCATAAAAACTCCAAATCACAGTCCGCAAATGGCTACTGTCAGGCCAAAGTCAAGCCGTCCTTTGGCGCTTGATCGTACAAGGCACGGGAAAATTACGCGTTTAGCCCTGAAGGAAGAGCTGCTCGACCCTCGTGTACAGGTGATAGGTTATCGTGAGGATACGGAAGAGTTTGCCAACATAGAAGAGGCTGAAGTAGTAGTGGCCGGCGGAAAAGGAATGAAAAAAGCGGAGAATTTTACGCTTCTGCGCGAATTGGCCAGCCACTTTAATGGTGTTTTAGGCGCTTCGCGAGATGCAGTAGATCGCGGCTGGCTGCCTTATCCACATCAGGTTGGTTTGAGTGGGAAGACAATCTCGCCGAAATTGTATATTTGCGCCGGTGTGTCCGGTTCCATTCAGCATTTAGCAGGCATCAAAACTTCCGAGTATATTGTGGCAATTAATCAAGATCCGGATGCTAATATATTTAGGTTGGCAGATTTTGGTATTGTCGGCAACCTGTTTGAAGTTATTCCGTTAATTAACGCTAAATTAGCTGCAAGAAAGCAAAAGGAGGGGGAATAATGCGTTATAATCCGGTTACTCCGGTAAACATTGAAGAGCTGAAGCAAATTTTGGGTGAGAAAAATGTCTTTTCCGACGAAGAAAAAATGGAAGCATATTCGCATGATGAAACAAATAAGCAAGAATATGGTCACATGCCGGAAGTTGTCGTTACGCCTACCACGACTGCTGAGATTGCGCAGATTGTAAAATTGGCAAACAATAGATTGATTCCTATTACGCCGCGTGGAGCAGGCAGTGGTCTTTCCGGCGGTGCTATTCCGATTTTTGGCGGAATCGTACTGTCAATAGAAAAGATGAACAAAGTTTTAGACATTGATTACGGTAACATGACGTTGACAGCCGAAGCAGGGATTGTGACAAACGATATAAATGCGCTTATCAAAGATCAAGGCTTGTTTTATGCAGGTTATCCCATGAGTCTGGAAACATGTTATTTAGGCGGAAATATTGCTGAAAACGCGGGTGGCGGCAAGGCAGTCAAATATGGGGTGACGGGACGCTATATTATGGGCTTGGAACTTGTTACGCCAAAAGGTGAGATAGTTCAATTAGGCGGCAAGCTTACTAAAGATGTTACAGGTTATGATCTTAAGCAATTGATTGTCGGTTCTGAAGGAACTCTCGGGATCGTTACCAGTGCCACTATCAAATTAACCGGTTTGCCAACAGCCAAATCCAATCTGCTAGTGCTTTATAAAACTCCCAAGGATGCCATTGATACGGTACCCGTAATTATGTCTCGAGGGACAATACCAACAAGTATTGAGTTTATGGATAAATTGTCTGTGCAAACATCTTGTGATTATCTTAATGAAAGTCTGCCTTATCAGGAAGCCGGTGCTATGCTCCTGATTGAAGTTGACGGAATCAATCAGGAACAAGTGGAATTATCGGCAGAGGGCATAGGCGATTTGTGTATGGAAAACGGAGCTATTGAGGTTTATGTGGCTGACAATTATACTACTCAAGAGCGGATCTGGAATGTCAGAAGAAATATAGCAGAAGCTTTTAAGGTGGTTTCACCGGTTCAAAGTCTGGAAGATATAGTAGTACCAATTGCGGCGATACCAGATATAATTCCGGAGTTGGAACAAATCTCTGAAAAGTATGATATTAAGATTCCCTGCTATGGTCATGCGGGTGACGGCAATCTGCATGCTACGCTCGTCAAAAATCCGGAGCACAGCATGGAACACTGGCGTGAGATTGAACCGCAAGCTCTCCGGGAGCTTTACGCCGTTACAAAAAGATTAGGCGGCAAAATAAGCGGCGAACATGGTATCGGCCTCAAGCGCAAAAAATACATGTTGGAAAATATGGACCCGGTGGAACTGGATTTAATGAAACTGATAAAGAAAGCCTGGGATCCGAATAATATTATGAATCCCGGCAAGATATTCGACTTAGAGACACGGGGAAGCATATAAGCTACCAATCGGTCAGAACAATCAGGCAGATAACAAAATACGGCTAAAGCCCCAAAAAACCTTGGGGCTTTCCTTTTTCGATGAGCTAAGATACACGGATTGGAGCGTTGTCATTCTGTTTATGGTTTATTAATGTACCTAAGCCGTCAATATGTTAGAATGTACTTTAGAGAAATCAACTGCAGGGGTGTTGCGGCATGTCATTAAAGCAATATCATATGTTACTCGCATATTTTATTCTTCTGTTTTTAGCTGTTAATCTGACAGGCTGTAGACCTAGGGTAGCGACTGAGCCGCCGCCGGTTCTTGTCCCTCCAGAACCGGCGCAAGCTGTCTTGTTTGCCCCGGGTGATTTCCAGGACCCTGCCGTTTGCGGTGCATGTCATACAGAAATTTATCAGGCTTGGAGCGGTTCCAAGCATGCTTCCGCTTGGGTCGGCGAGCTTTTTCAGGCCGATTTTCAACAGGCACTTGCTGAAACTGATGGAGCAGTCGGAGCTCTTTGCGGTGAATGTCACGCGCCTGTTGCTTTTCGTACCGGTCAGCTGCCGCCTTTTGACGGCAGTGAATTTGATGAGATTTCCGGAAGAGGCATTTCCTGTGATTTCTGTCATACGGTCACTGAAGTTACAGAAAAATTTAACAATCTTAAGCAAGAAGTCTCCCGCCTCTAAGCTACCCTGCTCACGCTAGTGAGAGCGTAGGCGGGAGATGAATTGCTCCCTTTTTATTCCAATAATTCATTGATAAGTGTCTCTATATATG
>Ga0208491_10111_pt1 | contig 20393 bp, 20 predicted proteins | sample SubbioCSW11_NovA_FD_184819 | JGI IMG/M metagenome (GOLD analysis project Ga0208491, IMG submission 184819) | Serpentinite rock and fluid subsurface biosphere microbial communities from McLaughlin Reserve, California, USA - CR11_CSW11_NovA (SPAdes) | ecosystem: Environmental > Terrestrial > Deep...
TGCTCTTCTTCTTGTTTAATGGGTCGGACATTTAAAGATTGAAATTCTGTCTGTGTTGGCATTCAAGACTCCTCTTCAGATCCTAAAATGTATTTAACTACATTTTAGCAGTTCGAAGAAGAAAAGACCAGTGGGTTATTGAAAATCTTTATTGTGACTACATTTTACTCGACTTTGACGTGGCCCTGGCCCTTCCTCCAGCTCTGGCTCTTGCTCGAAAACATCAAGGCCGGCGCCGGCAATTTCTCCTTCTCGCAATGCCTTGACCAGTGCTTTCTCATCAACAACCGGGCCACGTGCAGTGTTAATCAGGTAAGCTGTGTTTTTCATCACTTTTAACTCCCCCTCGCCAATCAGATGGACTGTTTCATCCATCAGTGGCACATGGAGGGATACAAAATCAGCTTCCTGCAACAAACTATCGAGCTCCCGGTACTCAACACCCAAGGCGTTTTCTTCTGCTTCGCTTTTTCTGTTGGTGTTATAGTAAATAACCTTCATGTCAAAACCTTTGGCACGCCTGACAACAGCCTGTCCGATCCGGCCCATGCCGACAACGCCGAGCGTTTTGCCGCAGACATCACCACCGAGAAACATCATTGGGCCCCAGCCGTCAAATTTCCCTTCCCGTGTAAAGCGATCCGCCTCAACGATCCTGCGTGCTACCGTCATAATCAATGCCCAGGCAAGGTCAGCCGAAGTTTCCGTCAGCACCCCCGGCGTATTGGAAACAGCAATACGGCGCTGGGTGCAGGCTGCTACGTCAATATTATTAAACCCTACTGCGTAGTTGGCCAAGACTTTTAAATTAGGATTTAAATTAAGGAGACTGGCATCAATGGAGTCTGTCAGAAGACAAAGAATCCCGTCCACCTCTTTTATTGCCTCTTCAAGTTCTTGCCTTGTCATCACTCTATCATAAGGGTTGACCTGCATCTCGCATTCAGCGGCTATCATATCAAGAGCTTTCTGGGGCAACCTGCGAGTCACGTAAACTTTAGGTTTCTTCATCTGCAAACCTCCTTGGTTACAGCAGTTTTTTAATCATTACATACATTTTTAGCTGTAAGGCATCATTAAAATGTACTGGATTTAGACCCGTTATTTTATTAATTTTCTCCAACCTGTAAAGAAGTGTGTTTCTGTGAATAAAAAGAAGTCTTGCAGTCTCACTGATATTAAAACTGCTATCAAATAATTTCTCCAGAGTCTCCCGCAAGGTGTCATCCAATAGATTAGACAGGTTTTTCTGCTCTTCGAAGTGCTGAATATACCGGTGTTTATAATCCCTGGGCAGGCTGTTAACTGTTATGCCTAGACTAAGGTCCTCATATGAATAAATTTTACCGGAACCACTCAATTTCTTGCCAACAGTTATAGCTTCAACAGCTTGCTGATAGGTTCTCTTCAGTCCGAAAACGCCTTCATGAAAAGACCCTATGCCAATAGTAGTTGTCAGGCCCCTCCGGATGCTTAGCAACTCCTGTATTTTTTGGGAAAGCTTGACTATCTTTTTGGCAGCGCATCGTTTCAACAACCATTGTTAAAAGTTGACCAAACTGCCTTACTTCATCAGGAGAGCCGGTTATGCCAACAACTCCAACAATTTTATTATTATAGCTGATGGGCAAGTTAACTCCCGGCTTTGCTCCCTGCAGTCTGCAGGAGTCTTCTATGGTAATTTCCTTGGCGACACCGCTTCTGACCACCTCGTATGCACCTTCGTGAAAGCATTTTAGCCGCAGCTTATCGCCGCTGCCGATGATAATACCGGCATCATTCATAATATTAACATTATGGCCCAGAATTGAAGTGGTCTTGTAGGCAATTCTTTGTGCCAGCTCCGGTGTCAGAATCATAAACCACTCCACCTCTCCTGTCCCTTAACGGCTTATTTACCACTTTCGGACATTGTCAGCTGTCTAAACCAAGTTGCCGGAGTTTTGCTTTTAATGGAATACCGTCTTCGTCCCATCCGCGGTAATCATAGTAATCTCGTAACATTGTGGCAAGATCTGGCAGGCTTACAACCAGATCTTGCCCTGTTCTTTCCTCTTTCAGAAATCTGACGGGCAGGGTATCGTCTTTTCTGCTGATTCCCTGTTTAACATTATACTGCCTTTAATCACAAGAATTATCGAGAGTCTTAACAAAGCATCGGGAATTCTTCTTGAAGAAAACTGGTATCTTTTTGACTACGCAGATGGATCAACGGCAAAAAAGTCGCCAAAACCCTATGCGTAAAGGGTTCGGCGACTTTTTTTGTCATTTAGAACTGCAAAACAAAAGATATCGTTTCCGTATCTTTCTGTCAACCACGACGGCCAGCTTTAGGGGACAAACTTTTTCCCGGAAAGAATATGGAAGTGGAGGTGGTAAACCAGTTGACCGGCCGCCTCACCGCAGTTTGAAACTACTTTGTAAGCACCCGTCACACCTAATTTTGCCGCCACATCTTTAATCCGCAGCAGCAATTCTCCTGCCAGCGCTGCTTCACTGTCTGACAGGTCGTCCAAAGACTCCACATGCTTCTTGGGGATTAGCAGCACATGAGTAGGTGCCAGCGGATTTATATCTTTAAATGCCAGGACATGTTCATTTTCAAAAATTACAGCAGCAGGCAAGTCCCCCTTGACAATCTTGCAGAATACACAGTTTTCCATCATTACGACCCCCTTCCGATAGCTGTATAATACCATTTTATTGAGCTGCTGGCAAACAATCCAAAACTGAAGGAACACATGAAAGCAACCGGACATACTATAGATTACTGCTGAACGAAAGGAGAAGATTATGAAAAACTGCCAGGAATTCTTTGCCGGCGGCAATACCTGCCGCGGCTTTTATTCCCTCTTCCGCTACATATCAGGACCGAAAACCGACAGGCTGATAATTATCAAGGGCGGGCCGGGCACGGGAAAATCTACACTGATGAAGCAAGTGGGGCAGCAAGCAAGAGAAAAAAACCTTTTTACGGAGTTATTTTACTGTTCTTCAGATCAGAACTCGCTGGATGGCCTGTCTGTGCCGGCACTGGGCCTTGTACTGGTGGACGGGACTGCGCCGCACGCAATTGACCCGAAAATCCCGGGCGCCTACGATGAAATCATCAATCTGGGAGATTGTTGGGATGCTGCGGCTTTGCGCCCATTTAAAGAGGAAATTGCCGCTTTGATCCACAAAAACGGTGAATGGTTCACCCAGGCATATCAATACTTGCAAGAAGCCGAGATCGTACTTGAAAAAATCCGTTACTTTGTGCGTCAAGCCATGGATTATCCGGCTCTTGCGCAAATGACCCACCGCTTACTTAACCAGTTGGTCGCCTCCCTGCCGGCGGCAACCGGCAAGCGACAGGAACGTCATCTCTTCGGCGGCGCGATCACTCCGGGCGGCCTGATAAATTTCTATCCCTCAATTTTTCAAGACATTAAGCGTTTCTACCTGCTCATAGGAGACCACGGTTCGGGCAAATCCACTCTGCTTCGCCATATCCATGAAGCAGTCGCCGGCGCAGGCCATGACACTACTGTTTACCGCTGCGCCTTTGACCCGGATCGCTGCGATGCAGTCGTAATTCCGGCGCTGCAAACAGCCTTTGTCAAAGCTACCTACCCCCACAGCTTTGCGCTGCCGTCCTCCCAACCGCTGCAAGAACAGCATATCCTGGCGCTAGGCCGCTTTACTAAGCCGGCAATTTTAAAATCCTTTGCCGCGGAACGAGCAGAAAGCCAGGATCGCTTCTGGTACCTTCTTGAAAAAGCGGTTGCGATGATCCGCAACGCCAGGGAAAATCATCATCAGTTGGAAACCTTCTATACACGGTCCATGGATTTTGGCAAAGTTGCCGCAGTCCGTCAAAAACTGCTTAACCTGATATAAATAAGCTAAGGCATGCCTCTCGGCATGCCTTAGCTTATTTCTGAAGAGCTTCTTCTGCTATTGTTTGCTTGACTCCGCCCACTGTAAACCGTTCCAGAATATTCCCTCTCCTATCCACAAAAGTCCAGGTAACTTCTCCCCCCTGCAGCGTCACATCGCCGGCCGGAACTGTTACCACATGGAAATAGTCGCGTTTCGGATTGACACGCACTTCTACATCCAATGATCCCGCCGTCTTAGCAAGCGACTTTAAGCTCTCCACTTCAGCATGCAGCGCAAAAAGCGCCACTTCGTGCTGTGGTTGAAAAGGATACTGCGGCAAGACAATAGACCATTCATCCACAACTGCCGCCCAGCCTGCCTGGTCAGCCGCCACGCGGAAAGAAGGATTCTCCGTCATCTCCCCCCTGTCGGCTGTGGTGAAACTAACCTGACCTTTCACTGCGGCATCCTCCGGCTTTACTGTAGGGCTGGCACGAAATGAATCGTACACCGAGAGAGAAACCAACAATACCAGGAGGAACAACAGCGGGAGCAGTCGTCTCGCTTCCACCACAAACAATTTTTTACCCATATTGCCACCTCTTTTCCAATCCTCTTTCTTCGCTTCCATCTTATTCACGCCGGATAAGAAATATGTCCCTGGAAAAGAGTGGATACACTTAAAGGAAAAATTTAATAATTGGCGAAGAATACAAAGAGTTTAAAGAATAGAAACGAGGCTTACAACTGATGGCTCAATATAACGCAAAACGTTTCTTTTCAGACCGCTCCTTCCCTTTAACCGTAAAAATAACGGTTTACCTCACTACCCTCCTTTTCTTCGCCTCTCTCCTTCTTGTCAATCGGCAGGAATGGTTGTCCCTCGAGGAATGGCGACTGGTTCTTTATCTTTTTTACTTGCTCATTTTTATCAATACTTACTATTGCGGTTTTGCCCCGGGAATAACATCTGCCGTGTTTGCCTCGCTTGTTGCCGTAACCGTCTTTGCTCCAGAAGGGGCCGGCCCTAAATATTTTTCTTTTGCCAATCAGGAAGTTTTCCCTTTCGTCGCTAAATATTTTCTGTTAACGATTGTTGCAAACTGGATAAGAAAGATCATTGAACAATTGCAGCAGCAGCTTTTGGCTAACAAACAGCTCCAAATACACGCACAGCGTTTAGAAAAACTGATGCTTGCCGGGGAAATTGCCGCGGGAATAGCTCATGAAATCCGCAACCCGCTGACAGTTATCCAGGGATATCTCCAACTGATTGAAAGTAAGTGCAAAAAACTATGCAACACGCCTGATTCCTTTACTTTGCTGCAGGATGAGCTAAAACGGACGAATCAGATAATTTCCGATTTTCTGCGCTTTAGCCGACCGGATAAACCGCAAAGAACGCTGACGCAGCTCCATACTCTGCTTAAATCAGCGTCCTCCTTGCTATACGGGGAATTATTGCGCAAGAAAATACAGCTCGAAATTTTCCCTGCCCCGGACATGCCGCAAATTCATCTTGATGAAAATCAAATTATTCAGGTATTTCTTAATCTTTTTAATAATTCCGTGCAAGCCATGCCAAATGGCGGAACTATTTCTGTCTACACCTCTTATGATGAAAAAAATGAATCAGTTACAATCCGCATTTCCGACAGCGGAACAGGAATCGCACCGGAAGCAATGAAACAGATTTTCATACCATTTTATACGACAAAAGAAAACGGCACCGGCCTGGGTCTTGTCATCACCCAGGCGATCGTCATTGCCCACGGCGGCACGATCCAAGCGGAAAGCTCAGCCGGCGAAGGGACATCCTTTACTATAAGTTTACCCGCAAACACCCCGCCCTGACGGGCAAGACTGCTCTAAAAATTCCCCTCCCTTGGAGGGGTGGTGCGCAGCACCGGGGTGGTTCACACAAGATAACGTCATCCCCTGATAGAGGTAAAAACCCCCCCGCCCTAAGGGGCAAGCCTGCTCTAAAAATTCCCCTCCCTTGGAGGGGTGGTGCGCAGCACCGGGGTGGTTCACACAAGATAACGTCATCCCCTGATAGAGGTAAAAACCACCCCGCCCTGACGGGCACCCCTCCAAAGGAGGGGAATTTTTAGAGGGAGAGGGAATAGCTAAAACTCGGCTGTCCCATAGAGTCCGTCACTCTGTTCTCCTCCGACTGTAACGGTGGCTATTTCGCCTAAAAAAGTTTCCGGTGCGCGGGCGGTGACACGGACGTAATGTTCCGTCAGCCCCGCCAATTTGCCTTTGCCCGCCGTTTCTTCAAACAATACGTCCACCGTCTTGCCAATAAACTGTCGACGGAAGACAACAGACAGTCTCCGGCCCAAGTCTAGCAAGCGTTTACTCCGTTCCTCCTTTTGCTCCGGCGCCACCTGCTCCGGGAATCCGGCGGCAGGGGTGCCGTCCCTCGGTGAATACTTAAAAACATGGACACGGCTAAAAGCGCTTTTTTCCACCAGGCCCATTGTGTGCTGAAACTGTTCTTCCGTTTCGCCCGGAAACCCTACCATCACATCTGTGGTCAAAGCAATGCCGGGCAGCTGTGACCGCAGCCAACAGACAAGCTGAAGAAACTCTGCCGCGTCATATTTACGGTTCATCCTGCGCAAGACCAGATCGTCCCCGCTTTGCAAGGGAATATGCAGGTGGCGGCAAATGCTTGGGTTCTCAAGCATCACCTCAACTAAATCCGGCGTAATTTCCGTAGGTTCAATTGATGAGATACGAATCCGGCGGATTCCGGCAAGAGGTGCAAGCTGTCTGAGCAGGTCGCTCAGAGCAATTTCCTCCGGCAAGTCGACCCCGTAGGAACCAAGGTGGACACCGGTGAGCACCAGTTCATGGAAACCCTGCTTAGCCAGCCGCTTTACTTCCACAACCGTTTCCTCGGGAGGACGGCTGTAAAGAGAGCCTCGGGCCTGCGGGACAATGCAGTAGGAACAAAACTGACGGCAGCCTTCCTGAACTTTTAGAAAGGCTCTTTTCCGTCCTGCTGTTTGCGCAACAGGCAAATCTTCAAACTCTTCCTTCTCAGCCAAAGGGACGACACAGTTGAGACGGCCTTTTTTGGCTTCTTCTACCAGTTCCGGCAACTTGGCGCGCGCATGGGTACCGACGACTAAATCTACTTCCGGAATTTTCAGCACATCATCCGGGGAAACCTGAGCATAGCACCCCGTCACCACAATCACTGCGACTAAGTTAGCCCGCCGTGCGCGGCGAATCATTTGCCGTGACTTTTTATCGCCAAGCTGGGTGACTGTACAGGTATTTATCACATAAACGTCAGCATGCCCGTCAAAAGGAACGGGCTGATAGCCTGCCGCCACAAAAAGCTGCTGCAGAGCCGCAGTTTCCGTCTGGTTCACTTTACAACCGAGCGTAAAAAAAGCTACCGTCGCCATTTATGACCCTCCCATCTCACCCGCCTGATAGAGAGAAACTGCCAATGCTACGAGAGCCGCAGTTTCCGCCCGCAGAATCCGGGGGCCAAGTGTAACAGACTCTAAGCCGTAACTTTTGGCGGCGACCGCCTCCTCGTCACCAAAACCGCCCTCCGGTCCGGTTACTAACAGAATACGGCTTTTAGGCTGAAGATTTTTCAGCACGGCGCTAAGAGGCTTTCCCCCTTTGCCTTCCCAAAAGAGCAAAGCTTTGTCAAAGCTTTTGGCCAGCTCGAGGAGCTGTTGCCAGGAAACTGGTGAATGAAGCGGCGGAATGAGATTACGGCGTGACTGGGCTGCGGCGCTGCGGATAATTTTCTGCCAGCGTTGGCTGCGATTTTCCATCTCCTTATCAGGGCGAATCACAGTCCGCCCGCTGATGAAGGGAATAAAAGCGGCGGCGCCCAACTCGGTAGCTTTTTGTAAGATAAACTCCGCCTTTTCACCTTTTAATAAGCCAAATGCCACACTAAACTGTACAGAAGGCTCACTGTCAGGCAAGAAATCTCCCAAACGGCACGAAACGCTGTTTTTTCCAACAGCTAGAATTTCAGCCCGGCGACACCTGCCAGTTTCACAGCATAATTCCAGACTTTCTCCGACAGAGGCACGCAGAACGCGCTGCAGATGATGTGCATCGTCACCGCTAAGTTCAACAGTGTGTTCACTTAGAAGCTGGCTTTTTTTATAAAAAAAACGATTCATCACTTCAGCTCCAGCAGAAGTGCCACCCACTCCCCGGCACTTCGTTTTTCTTTAAGCTGATAGCCTTCCTGCAGGTAAGCAGCAAGAACTTCGCCTTGACGGTGGCGGACAATCCCGGAAATGATCAGCCGCCCGCCCGGAAACAATACATGGCGAAGGCGGCTGCACACAGTCAGTAATGCATCTGCAGTTAAATTTGCGGTAACAAGATCTGCCTGATTGAGTAAAGACCATGCTTTTTCGCTAAATAAGTCAGCGCGGATAAAGGGTAGCTGCATTCCATTCAGCTCAGCATTTTCACGGGCAGCACGAATCGCCGCCTCATCATTATCTACACCTGAAACTTTGCTGGCACCAAGCAGCTTGGCAGCTAAAGCCAAAATTCCCGAGCCGCAGCCTAAATCGCAGACCGATTCTCCGCCTGCTATTACAGTTTCCAGCAGCTCCAGACAGAGCTGTGTGCTTTCATGAGTGCCGGTGCCAAAGGCAGCGCCGGGATCAAGACGAAGAACCAGTCTGCCTGGCCACGGCAAAGCATCCAGCCACGCAGGCAGAATCATCAGTTTGTTTCCTGCCGGCGTTGGCTCCCAGTATTGCTTCCATGCCTGTTCCCAGTCTGGATCGTTAAGCTGCGTGGCGGAAAACACAGCCGGCGCCAGACCAAAAGAAGGCAGCGCCAGCAGAAATGACTGCAGTTCTTCCTCTTTGCCCTCCTCTAAAAAAGAAAGGGGGAAATACCCCCTAATCGTTATCAGCCCATTGTCTGCGGCAGGCAAATCGGGGAAAATTTCACCCAATCCTGCCCGTTTGGCGGTGGCCCAGTCAAGCTCATCATGGACGGACACACCGCCGGCACCCAGGCCGATCAGTTTTTCCGACACTGCTTCGGTACTCTCCCGCCCTGTAACAACTTTTACTTCTAACCATTGCACGCTATTTTCCTCCTAGCGCGTCCTTCATCTTATCAATAATACCTTTATCATGATGCCCAACTTCTTCGCCGGCAAGCTTAGCGTATTCACGCAGCAGTTCTCGCTGCTTCCCGGCAACCTTTTTAGGAATAACCACGTTCACCCGGACATGCTGGTCGCCTCTGCCATAACCGCGTAAACGGGGAATCCCTTTGCCGCGCAGGCGAAATAATGTGCCCGGCTGAGTTCCCTCCGGCACTTTAATGCGCGCCTTCCCATCAAGTGTCGGCACTTCCAGTTCCGTACCCAGCGCAGCTTGAGCAAACGAAACCGGCATTTCGACAATAATATCGTCACCGTCCCGTTTAAAGAGGGCATGTTGTTTAATATGGATAAACAGGTACAAATCACCGGGAGGGCCGCCGCGCGTGCCGGCTGCCCCTTCGCCTGTGACACGGAGACGGGAACCTGTATCTACCCCCGCCGGGACTTTGACCTCAATTTGCCGCTCATACTGCTGACTCCCGCTGCCCTGGCAAGCGGGGCAGCGTTCTTTAATAAAAGTTCCCTCTCCGCGACAGGCTTCGCAGGTCCTGGCGCTGACAAAACGGCCGAATGCCGTATTGCGAACCACCTGCTGTTGCCCGCTACCGTTACAGTAGGTGCATGTTTCAGGCTGCGTGCCGGGCTTTGCCCCATTGCCGCCGCAAGTGGTACATGGTTCGGCTCTCGGTATTTTTACAATTGTCTCCAAGCCGAATGCGGCGTCTTCCAAACTAATTTCCAAATCGTAGCGCAGGTCGGCTCCCCGCTGCGGGCTGTTTGACCTGCGCCCGCCGCCGCCGCCGCCAAAGAATGTGTCAAAAATATCTTCAAATCCAAAGCCGCCGGCGCCGCTTTGCCCAAAACCGTTAAAGCCGCCAGCCCCCTGCTCGGGAGCGTGGCCGAAACGGTCGTAATGCTCGCGGCTGCTAGGCTCGCTAAGCACATCAAAGGCTTCTTTCATTTCCTTAAATTTTTGCTCCGCGTCTTGATCACTCTGATTGACGTCCGGATGGTATTTCCTTGCCAGCTTCCGGTACGCTTTCTTTATCTCCTCGGAAGTGGCGTCCTTTGACAAACCTAGGACATCATAATAATCTCGTTTAGCCATTTTTACTCCCATTCCTTACGCTTCACTATTTTTTGTCTTCGTCTACAACCTCGTATTCGGCATCTACCGTCTCACCCTGCCCGCCTTCCTCAGCTGGCTGTGCCTCACCCTCTTGCTGCTGGTAAAGCTTGGCGGACAGCTCATGCAAGTGCTTTGTCAGTATTTCTATTTCGCTGCGCATGGCGGCAATATCCTCTTTGGACGACACATCCTTCAGCTTAGCGATAGCCGCCTCAATTTCCTCTTTTTGACTGCCGGTAACTTTGTCTCCCAAGTCACGCAGCATTTTTTCTGTCGAATAGCAGAGTGAATCAGACTCATTGCGCGCTTCCGCCAGTTCTTTGCGCTTCTCATCCTCTGCCGCAAATTGCTCGGCATTTTTAACCATCTCATCAATTTCCTTTTCGCTCAGTCCTGATGAAGCGGTTATCGTAATTTTTTGCTCTTTACCGGTGGCATTGTCTTTAGCCGAAACATTTACAATCCCGTTGGCATCAATATCAAAGGATACTTCAATTTGCGGAATACCGCGCGGAGCTGGCGGAATGCCGTCCAAAGTAAAGCGACCCAATGTTTTGTTGCCGGCTGCCATAGCCCGTTCGCCCTGCAAGACATGAATCTCTACCTGAGTCTGGCTGTCAGCCGCTGTGGAAAAAGTCTGCTTCTTTGCCGTGGGAATAGTAGTGTTACGCTCAATAATTTTGGTAAAAACGCCGCCCAAAGTTTCTATCCCCAAGGAAAGGGGTGTTACATCCAAAAGCAAAACATCTTTTACTTCTCCCGCCAACACCCCGGCTTGGATGGCCGCACCTAATGCCACCACCTCATCCGGGTTTACACCTTTGTGCGGCTCTTTGCCGATTAGATTTTTTATCGCTTCCTGTACTGCGGGAATTCGGGTAGAACCGCCTACTAAAATTACTCTGTCGATATTCTCTGCCTTCAGGCCACTATCCTTTAAAGCGCTGCGCGTCGGCACCATAGTGGCTTCCACCAAGTCGGCCGTCAGCTCATTAAATTTTGCCCTGGTTAGGTTCATATCCAAATGTTTGGGACCATCTGCCGTGGCAGTAATAAAGGGCAAGTTAATATTGGTGGTAGCCAGACTGGAAAGCTCGATTTTCGCTTTTTCTGCCGCCTCTTTTAAACGCTGCAGCGCCATTTTGTCAGTTCTCAAATCAATGCCCTGCTCATTTTTAAATTGCTCTGCCAGATAGTTGATTACTTTTTCATCAAAATCATCTCCACCAAGACGGTTGTTGCCGCTGGTCGCTTTTACTTCAAAAACGCCGTCACCCAACTCCAAAATCGAAACGTCAAACGTACCGCCACCCAAGTCAAAAACAAGAATGGTATGGTCATTTCCTTTATCCATGCCATAAGCCAGTGCTGCAGCCGTAGGCTCGTTGATAATACGCAGCACTTCAAGCCCCGCAATTTTACCGGCATCTTTTGTAGCCTGGCGCTGAGCGTCGGTAAAATAGGCCGGTACAGTAATAACCGCTTTATCAATTTTTTCCCCAAGGTAACTTTCCGCATCTTTTTTCAGCTTTTGCAGCACCAGAGCAGAAATTTCCTGAGGAGTATAATTTTTTCCGTCAATTTTAACCGTATGATTAGTCCCCATCTGCCGTTTAATCGAGGCAATAGTTCTTTCAGGATTGGTGATGGATTGGCGCTTAGCCACCTGCCCCACCAGCAGCTCTCCCGTCTTGCTAAACGCTACTACGGAAGGCGTGATTCTGTCGCCTTCAACATTAGCAATTACTTGCGGTTCCCCGCCTTCCATTACTGCAACCACAGAGTTTGTTGTCCCAAGGTCAATACCGATAACTTTACCCATTTTATTTCCTCCTGTCAAATTCTATAATATCTGTAAAGAAATTATTTTGCCACTTTTACCATGCTGGGACGGAGCAGGCGTTGGTTAAGCCTGTAGCCCTTTTGCAGTTCTTCCACCACCATATTTTCCGGCTCTGCACACTCCAGCTGCATAATAGCATGGTGGCAGGTAGGATCAAATTGAACGCCACATGCATCAATTGTGCTGAGACCATGCTTGTTTAACACAGACAAAAACTGTTTAGTCACCAAATCAACACCGGTGAGCAGCAACTCAGCGGAACCGCCTGCTTCCAGAGCCCGTTCCAGATTGTCTATCACCGGTAAAAGTTCTCTGACAATATCGCAGACCGCCTGCGTAGTCCATTCTTGCTTGTCTGCCTTCACCCGCTTTCTATAATTATCAAAATCTGCCTGCAGACGTTGCAGACGGGTAAAAAGCTGAGCATTTTCCTCCTGCAGCCTGATCAATTCAGCAGTGTCCGCATTTATTGGCGTTTGTCCGTTTTCTGACTGTTCGCCGGAAAGCACTTCTTCTTCAGCCAAAATCTTCTTCTCTTCCTCGTTCATCTACTTCACCTCACCCATCATAAATCTCGTACCACAAAATTCAAGTGACTGGCAATATGTTCGATAATGGTAATCACCCGAGAGTATTCCATGCGGGTAGGGCCCAGTACACCAATAGCTCCAACAGGACGGTTATACAACTGATAGGTAGCCGTAATCAGGCTGCAATCACTCATCTCGGTAATAACATTTTCAGTGCCGATCCGAATCGAAACGCCCTCCGAAGATGTTTCCAGCACAAAAGAGAGCCTGCTTCCTTCCTCAAAGAGAGTTAAAAGGTGTTTAACTTTCTCTACGTCCTTAAATTCCGGTTGGTTAAGGATGTTGGAGGTTCCCCCCAAAAATACTCTCCCCTCACCGTCAGTCGAGCTTTCCTCCAAAAGTTGCAGCAATTGGCTGAGCAGGTCAATCCGGGCGTAAAGGTCGCTACGCAGCTGCCTCAGCCGGGTGGCAGAAATATTTTCTATAGTCTGCCCAGCCAGCTGTTCATTAAGATAGCTGACAATCTGACTCAGTTCCTGGCTGCTTAACGCCTGCGGCAAGTTAATTACTCTATGTTTAATATGCCCGGCGCTGGTTATCAGCACCACCAGCGCTTTTTCCTCGTCTAACGGAAGTAAACGCATTTGTTTAAAAGCACTGTGGCGAAACTGAGGCCCAAGTACCAGCGACGTATAGCTGGTCAACACCGATAACACCTTGGCTGTCTGCTGGACAATTTGGTCAATTTCCCGCATTTTCTGCAACTGGGTAAAAACATTGGCCAGATATACTTCCTCCTGCCTTGTCAAGCTAGGCGGACCCATCAAGGCATCTACGTAAAAACGATAACCCTGCTGCGAAGGAATCCTACCTGCCGACGTATGAGGTTGAGTCAAAAAGCCAAGCTCTTCCAAATCTGACATTTCATTGCGGATGGTGGCTGCGGAGAGATCCAATTTGTAGCGCCTGGAAATGGACCTGGAGCCTACCGGTTCAGCCGTTTGGATATAGTCGGTAACAACGGCTTGGAGGATTTTTTGTTTTCTGTCACTTAATCCAGCCATTTGTTTTCCTCCTCAACTTAGCACTCTCTGTTTATGAGTGCTAAAGCTATTACAAAAATACCATTTTAAGCAGGTCGTTGTCAAGGTTAGACAGTGATAAACTCGGCAAAAACTAAGTTAGCCAGCGGCAATCCACGCCGGCTGAGGCGGATTGCTTCCGAATCACATACAATTAAGCCTTTCTCTGCGAGCACATGGATTTCCGCAGCAAACAATGTGCGCAAATCAAGCTGGAAGCGGCGCTGAAATTCTTTAAAAGAGACGCCATCAGTCAGCCTAAGCCCCAGCATCATTGTGTCTTCCATTTCCTCACGTTTTTCGACGGGGTGAATAATTGCCGGCGGCAGCATCCCTGCCAGCAGGGAATTTTGGTAAAGCGAGAGATCTGCCGTATTGCAGTAACGGTTGCTCCGCCAGTAAGAATGTGCGCTAAGCCCCAGTCCTAGATACGGGCGGTTTTCCCAATAACTTAAATTATGACGGCATTGATAACCTGGCTTGGCAAAATTAGCAAGTTCATAATGATTAAACCCGTGTGAAATTAGAATCTCCCTGCCCTGTTGCATCATGAGCAACGTTTCCTCCTCTGTAGGAAGAGTTAGCTCTCCTTGCTCTAAGAGCTCGTCAAGGCGGGTGCCTGCCTCCGCTTTCAATCCGTAGAAAGAGAAATGATCCGGTTGCCAAGCACAAAGCTCCCGTACCGTTTCTGCAGAGTCAACAACTTTTTGACCGGGCAAAGCAAACATCACATCTACTGACAGCGCGTTAAAAAACTCTCTGCACAAAGAAAAGGCCTGCCTAGCCTGGGCGAATGTATGTCTCCTCCCAAGGAGAGCGAGCCTGTCGTCGTTTATGTCTTGAACGCCGAGGCTGATGCGGTTTACGCCACCGGCACGCAGGACGGCGGCTTTAGGCCGGTCTATAGTACCTGGATTTACTTCGACAGTCCATTCTGTACCAGCGGCTAACGGCAATTGGGTGCGGCAGGCAGACAAAAGCGAAGACAATTCCGCCGCGGAAAGAACTGTGGGTGTGCCGCCGCCAATATAGACGGTATCGACCACAATGCCTGCCTCCCGCAATTCCCGACTGCGCAGAGCCAGCTCCCGCTCAAGCGCCCGCAAATATTCCGCCGGACTGCTTGCCAAACTCGGAGAAGAAAGAAAATCGCAATAAATACATTTCGCTCTACAGTAAGGAATATGGATGTAGACGGCTAAATTCATCCTCAATCAATCCGCAGCACAGCCATGAAAGCTTCCTGAGGAATCTCCACATTGCCCACCTGCTTCATCCGTTTTTTGCCCGCTTTCTGTTTCTCTAACAGCTTGCGTTTACGCGTGATATCACCGCCGTAACACTTGTCCAGCACATTTTTGCGCATGGCTTTAATCGTTTCCCGAGCGATGACCTTCTGGCCGATGGTGGCTTGGAGCGGAACATCAAACATTTGTCGCGGGATAATTTCGCGCAGTTTTTCGGTTAACTCACGCCCCCGCTGATAAGCTCTTTCTACATGGCTGATAAAAGACAACGCATCTACCGCTTCACCGTTAATTAGCAGATCAACTTTTACAAGCTTAGAGACACGGTAGCCCAACAATTCATAATCTAAGGAGGCATAGCCTCGCGTCTTTGATTTAAGCAGGTCGAAGAAATCAAAAACAATTTCGGAGAGAGGCAGCTCATAAGTTAAGACAGCGCGTGAGGCTTCAAGATATTCCATATTGACAAAGATGCCCCTTTTTTCCTGACAAAGCTCCATCACCTGACCAACGTACTGGTTTGGTACTATGACGCGGGCGGTGACATAGGGTTCCTCGACAGAGGCAATCTCGGTAGAATTTGGCAGCCGTGCGGGATTATCAATGCTTACTGTCGCTCCGTTATGCAAATTAACCCGGTAAACCACGTTTGGAGCGGTAGTAATCAGCGTAAGCTGATACTCCCTCTCCAGGCGCTCTTGGATAATTTCCATATGCAAAAGTCCCAAAAAACCGCAACGAAAGCCGAAACCCAAAGCTGCCGATGTTTCCGGCTCATAAGTAAGTGCGGCATCGTTTAGATTAAGTTTTTCCAAGGCGTCCCGCAAATCTTCATAATCGGCGCCGTCTACGGGATAAAGCCCGCAAAACACCATGGGATTGGCGCGGCGATAACCTGGCAGCGGTTGAGCTGCAGGCCGCTCTGCTGAAGTTATGGTGTCGCCCACCCGCGTATCCTTCACGTTTTTGACTCCGGCCACCAGATAACCAACTTCGCCTGCGTTAAGTGTCTCTACTCGCGTCATCCTCGGACGAAAAACGCCTACTTCCGCCACCTCAAATACTTTCCCGTTGCTCATCATTTTAATTTTCATGCGTTCCTTGACTTGACCTTCCATTACTCGCACATAAGCCACGACACCGCGGTATGTATCATAATGAGAATCAAAAATTAAAGCGCAGAGCGGTGCATCGGCTGCGCCGGTCGGCGGCGGCACCCTTTTTACGACTGCTTCCAGCACTTCCTCAATCCCAATGCCGGCCTTAGCCGAGGTAAGTACCGCGTCCTCTCCCGCCAGGCCGATGATCTCTTCAAGTTCACGCTTTGCCTTAGCGACATCGGCGTTAGGCAGATCTATTTTATTGATCACCGGGATAATTTCCAGATTGTTTTCCAGCGCCAGATAAACATTAGCCAACGTCTGTGCCTCAATCCCCTGGGCGGCGTCTATCACAAGCAGTGCCCCTTCGCAAGCCGCCAAACTGCGGGAAACTTCATAAGTGAAATCCACATGTCCCGGCGTATCAATCAAATTTAAGCTGTATTCCAGCCCGTCTTTTGCAAGGTAACGCAGACGCACCGCCTGCAGTTTAATGGTAATGCCCCGTTCCCTTTCCAGGTCCATTTGATCAAGAACCTGCTCGGCCATCTCCCGCTTCGCAAGCGCACCGGTAAATTCCAGCAACCTATCGGCCAACGTGGATTTGCCGTGGTCTATATGGGCAATAATGCTAAAATTACGAATCTGGCTTTGTTGCATCGTCATCCTCCTGTCAATCCTCCAGAACATTATAGCATCCCGGCAGGAGAGTGACAAGCAAACCATAATTGCGCGCTACCAGGGCCAAGCAGGTAACCGCCACTCTTGCCCGGCAAATACCAAAACCCAGCCATCCAGGTTGTTGCGATATATGCGGAGCGCCTGAGGCGCACCTTGCCGCCCGCTCACTTGCTGCGAGCCAAGTTCAGTGAGGCGGAGCCCCGCAGACAAGAGAAAGAGCGGAAATAATAGCATCAGCAAGATAGCATAAACCGTCTTCTTTCTCAAGCTTTTCCCTCCCTCAAACACAAGAGCTCTGTTTATTTATTCCGGCTAAGCAGCTTTATATGCATTATATTTCCGAGTTATAGAGATCCGCCAACGCTCGGGCCAGATAGGGTATAGTACGCAAGGCTTCCGCCAAAGAGTTTTCATGCCCTCCTACCTCAATCAGCAGGGCGCCCTGATGAATATGCTGATTGTATACCAGGGGGCGCTCACGAACGCCCCGGGAAAGACCCGGAGCCAATTCTTCCAGCCGTTGGTGCAAAAACATTGCCTGTTGATAATTCTGCTGCCAGTTGGGGTGCCTGCTACCCACCACAAACATCACCCGGCCGGTTTCCTTACCGTCCAGTCGGGTGGTGCTCACATTTCTGCTTACCCCATCCCTGTGCAAGTCAATCACAAGTCGGGCATCAGGGTTGGCAGCCAGCATGGATTTTATTGTCGGCAGAGCAATTTGATAAGCTGTGCTGCGGGGAAGATCGTGAATTGTTTTATCATGCAACACAGGAATACCATGCTCTGTTCGCAAAACGTCGGCTAACGTCGCTCCCAGATGAGCGACCGTTAACTCTAAATTCTGCGTGAATTTAAGTCCGGATGTAGGCACGAAGGACTCTGTGGTATGAACATGGTAAATCAGCACTTTACCCTGTCCTGTCAATGGGCGCTGAACCGGGAAAATAACCCTGGCTTCTTCAGAAACTTGCTCCTCAGAAGACTGCTCCGCAGATTGCTCCGTGCCCACTGTCCCAACGACGGATGAAGACGGCAGCTTTGCGTCCACGATAAAAGGGATTTGCATTGCCAGAATATGCTTCGGGTCTCTTGGATCTGCAAATCCACCTGCTTTGATAAATCCTTCCTCAACTAGTCCTGCATCTCCCACTGCTTCCCGGGGAACAGTTTCCTTAAAACCAGGGATCACCTGGGCAAGTATCCGTAAATAAAGAGCCGACCCAAAAAGTGGCCTCACTTCTGCAAAGGCAGCACTGCCTGTTATTACCGGCAACACAGGCTGAGCAAAAAAACCGGGGGATCGCGCCGCCAGCGCTGCTGAAACCAAAGCTAAAAGCAGAATAGAGATCAAAATCAAATGATTCCTGCGCTTTTTTCTGTTTCTTCCCGTCCATTTTTTGCTGCGTATTCTAAAAAAAGCACTTTTAGCCACGCTAATCCCTCCCGTTACCCTAAAATAATTTGCTGTATCTCTAATTGGTATGCTCACTTTGCACAGATATGATAAAAACTAAGCACCCACTAAAAAAGACGTTCAAGTGTTTTGGTATAACTTCCTATGCTACAGGCAAAAGAGGGAAGCGCTCCGGGCGGCTTCCCTCTTTTGCCTGTTTTCTTCCTGCTTTGTCCTAATGCAAATATTTTCCTGCTTCTTCACTTTCAATGGCCGGATGCATAGCGGCGTTAATACCGCCCGCTATCAACCTAGCCACATCTTCAATCATCGTATCAATATCCTTAGGTGTAACCATCAGCTTTCCGCCATATGGCTCCAAAACTTCCTCCATAACGCTGCGCTTATCACCCTCGGCAATACTTTTAACTACTGCATAAACGGGAGATTCTGGCCCTGCCTCTTTCATAACGGCCGATAAGAAGTGCTCTGCCAGGTCATCGGCAATAGTCACCGCATCTACCACCGTGGGTACACCCACGGCGATTACAGGAATACCGATGGTTTCATGGGTGATGCCCCTGCGCTTGTTGCCCACGCCTGAACCCGGAGTAATTCCCGTGTCGGCAAGCTGAATGGTGGTATGCAACCGGCTCAAGTTACGTGCAGCCAGCGCGTCGACCGCAATCAGCAGATCAGGCTTGATTTTCTCCACCAGCCCATGAATTATCTCGCTGGTTTCAACGCCGGTAATTCCCAAAACCCCGGGGGCAATGGCTCCTAGTGGGCGGAAGCCTTCTCCCAGAACTTCCGGCTGCAACTCAAGAATATGCCTGGTTACAAAGAGATCTTTCACAACCCGCGGACCCAAAGCATCCGGCGTGACATTCCAGTTGCCCAGACCCACCACCAAAACGGTGGCATCCGGCGACAATTCCACCATGGACTGAAGCTCCCGGGCAAAACGGCGGGAAACCATCTCCTGCAGTGCTGTGTTTTTCTGACGCAGACCGGGGACTTCCAGCGTAATATATTTGCCCTGTTTCTTCCCCATTTGCTCTTCCGCTTCCGCAGTAGTAATAAATACTCGCGTCACATGAATTTCACCAAAATCTTCAATTTCGCTTTTAACTCCCGGGATTTCCTCTTTCACTTGACCCATCAGCATTTCCCGGGCTTCAATAGCCAAATCTGTGCGGATATTGCGGCGATTACTGCTTGCTTCAGTCACATGCTAACCTCCTTGGCTATCGCAGCTCGGTAGGGACAAAAGCGTCAATAAGCCCGATAACCAGAGCAGCCAAAGCGGCTCCTAAGACTGTTATATCCATAGCGGGGACGACAAACTGCGCCAGGTAGATCACAAAAGCAGATACAAGAAAGCCAACAAGCCCTCGGTTATGGGGAGAGATTTTTTTCCCAAAGAGGCTCTCCACCACAAAACCCAGAATAGCAATTACGATCGCCGCTGCCAGTGCCGCCCCAAAACCCAGCGTGGCAAACCCGGGCAAAAGAAAACTTACCAGCATCAACACAATAGCAGAGACTATAAAACGAACAATCAAGCCAATCATAACTTTCCACCTCCTAGATAATTTTGCTACTCCTAGCTTAACCAAACCATTTTTGCCTATACACCACTTTTTGTTGCATTTTAAAGGAACGCGTGGTAAAATTGTTGTGTCCTGCACTGTAAATCTCCTCTCCCTCCGTGAAAGGGCCGGGTGTGGGGATATTTTCAACCTTTCGATGTTGCTGCCGCCTAAGGCGGGAGCATGGTGGGCTCGTAGCAAGCTTGAAGGAGGTGAACGCATGCCCAATACAAAACAAGCATTAAAGCGCATGAGAGTAACCGCAAAACGGACAGCACGCAACCGTCATGTCAAAAGTACTTTTAAAACCGCTGTGCGCCGTTTCAGCGACACACTGGCTCAAGATGACTTAACCGTAGCCGGTGATAGATTGCTAGCTGCCCAAAAAACGATTGATAAAGCAGTCAGCAAAGGGGTGCTGCACAAAAATGCGGCTGCCCGCAAAAAATCTCGTCTTGCCAAACGCCTGAACAAAGCAGTTTCTGCAGCTGCAGCAAAGTAGTATAACTAAAAAAGATGCTACGCAATTTATCTTTTGACAGGGCGGGTTTGAAACCCGCCCCTACAGAGTACCACCCCTGCGACAATCTTTGTAGGGGCGGGTTTGAAACCCGCCCGAAAGAGATGCCGCCCTGCGACACCTCCCATTACGTTGGAACCTTATAATTTCCTGGTATTAAAAAAGGCACGCCTGCGGGCGTGCTTACTTTTTGGGTGACATTATACCCTCACATTTTTCACATGAAAACTGATGAGGCCCACTAAATGGTGACGGTGGGTTCATCAAATCAAAGTATTCGAGAA
>Ga0208491_10113_pt1 | contig 20071 bp, 15 predicted proteins | sample SubbioCSW11_NovA_FD_184819 | JGI IMG/M metagenome (GOLD analysis project Ga0208491, IMG submission 184819) | Serpentinite rock and fluid subsurface biosphere microbial communities from McLaughlin Reserve, California, USA - CR11_CSW11_NovA (SPAdes) | ecosystem: Environmental > Terrestrial > Deep...
CGCTAACTTTATCGCGGCAAACATTAGTTTCAATCCACGCCCCCGCGCGGGGGGCGACCCATGCCGCCCTTAAAGCGCTTATTCATTAGTGAGTTTCAATCCACGCCCCCGCGCGGGGGGCGACTTTTTCGGCGCCCGCTGCCGCCCCCCCGATAATTGTTTCAATCCACGCCCCCGCGCGGGGGGCGACCATACGCAATCGTACGTCGTGTATCGGGCGTGGGTTTCAATCCACGCCCCCGCGCGGGGGGCGACGGCGCCCCGGCAGAATGGGAGGAAACCAAGGGGGTTTCAATCCACGCCCCCGCGCGGGGGGCGACGGACTGGGACGGCTTCGAATCCTGGACAATATAGGTTTCAATCCACGCCCCCGCGCGGGGGGCGACGCCGGCGGTTATCAACACACTGTCGGAGCCGGAGCGTTTCAATCCACGCCCCCGCGCGGGGGGCGACGACGCCTCTTTTGTTGCGTCGAAATACCAGAAAATGTTTCAATCCACGCCCCCGCGCGGGGGGCGACGGCAGTGGTGAGCTTCATCAACGATGATGGTATCGTTTCAATCCACGCCCCCGCGCGGGGGGCGACTTTTTTGCCCCTTTGCCATCCATGGGGTTAAAGCGTTTCAATCCACGCCCCCGCGCGGGGGGCGACGATGGCCTGTTTTACCGGGATTTCATTAAAATTTGGTTTCAATCCACGCCCCCGCGCGGGGGGCGACTCCGACTACTTCTATAAGAGCGTCCGGCTCCCAAGTTTCAATCCACGCCCCCGCGCGGGGGGCGACTCCCGGTTCTTCCAATAGTCTAAAGTTTTTGTGGGTTTCAATCCACGCCCCCGCGCGGGGGGCGACAATCTGCGTCCGGCACATCACGCAAGATGTTTTCGTTTCAATCCACGCCCCCGCGCGGGGGGCGACGTGAGTTATCCCCCCAAGCAAACAATCTTCCGTCTGTTTCAATCCACGCCCCCGCGCGGGGGGCGACGTCTGATTTCGGGGAATTCAAGTCCGGTATCAATGTTTCAATCCACGCCCCCGCGCGGGGGGCGACAATCTGCGTCCGGCACATCACGCAAGATGTTTTCGTTTCAATCCACGCCCCCGCGCGGGGGGCGACGTTTTTAATGTGTACTAACAAAAATACTGCTACAGTTTCAATCCACGCCCCCGCGCGGGGGGCGACATCGTGCCGGGAATTACAATACCGTTCATATCCAGTTTCAATCCACGCCCCCGCGCGGGGGGCGACTCGGTTGTGGTACCATCACCTAATTGACCTCGCGTTTCAATCCACGCCCCCGCGCGGGGGGCGACGAGGTGCTTCTGCCGGATATGTCGGATAAGGGACCGTTTCAATCCACGCCCCCGCGCGGGGGGCGACCTATTTTCCCGCCGCTTTTGAATCTTACTGCCGGTTTCAATCCACGCCCCCGCGCGGGGGGCGACCGAACCATATCGGCCAGCGTTTTCTGCCGATCGAAGTTTCAATCCACGCCCCCGCGCGGGGGGCGACCTGTACGTACCGTACTTAATAACGTCGACGTACGGTTTCAATCCACGCCCCCGCGCGGGGGGCGACGAAATCTGCATCGCCATTAACCGTTCTCCCCGTAGTTTCAATCCACGCCCCCGCGCGGGGGGCGACCTCACGGTACTCTAGCAGAGGCCAGGGGACATAAGTTTCAATCCACGCCCCCGCGCGGGGGGCGACTCAAGGCAAAGAAAATCGCCAATTCTTCAAACCGGTTTCAATCCACGCCCCCGCGCGGGGGGCGACTCTCCGGGCAATAAACGAGGAGATGTACGGGGATGTTTCAATCCACGCCCCCGCGCGGGGGGCGACGTCGGTCTATGCTTATGGAGGCGGTGGGTAAGGATGTTTCAATCCACGCCCCCGCGCGGGGGGCGACGTTGGACGGGCTATCCTGCCTGCGTTGATTAACGTTTCAATCCACGCCCCCGCGCGGGGGGCGACAAACTGCCTGCCCCATACTCCTGCATCTGCCGCGTTTCAATCCACGCCCCCGCGCGGGGGGCGACTGGCGTTGTCGAGGCACGCCGCCAGCGGTGATTGGTTTCAATCCACGCCCCCGCGCGGGGGGCGACATCCTAATATGCCGGGCATCCGTACAGGGGAGAGTTTCAATCCACGCCCCCGCGCGGGGGGCGACTAACAAGTTCAATAAATCGTCTGCCTCCATGAGGGTTTCAATCCACGCCCCCGCGCGGGGGGCGACGGACACAGACCTGTACACCGTTCCTGCGAGCAGAGTTTCAATCCACGCCCCCGCGCGGGGGGCGACGCCTGATAATTAGGCTGGCTTTTTTTGTTTCCAAGGTTTCAATCCACGCCCCCGCGCGGGGGGCGACCTAGCCTTCACCCGTCCACTTGTCCCACGCAAGAGTTTCAATCCACGCCCCCGCGCGGGGGGCGACCAGGCAATCGGCAGTCACCGCTATATCAGTTACTGTTTCAATCCACGCCCCCGCGCGGGGGGCGACGTTCTTAGGGCAATTCAAGCTGAGCCGCTTTTTGGGTTTCAATCCACGCCCCCGCGCGGGGGGCGACGCTGGAGCAGTGCATTGAGAGATTGAGGGGCGATGTTTCAATCCACGCCCCCGCGCGGGGGGCGACGTGCTTCCGCATGGGCCCTGGTGGTGATGCCCTCGGTTTCAATCCACGCCCCCGCGCGGGGGGCGACTATACCAAAACAGGTATTTTGTCACCATCAGGACGTTTCAATCCACGCCCCCGCGCGGGGGGCGACAAATCAGGTGCGGCGGATCGAAAACCACCAACTTGTTTCAATCCACGCCCCCGCGCGGGGGGCGACGCGGCTATACAGCATCAAGGGCAGATACTTGACTGTTTCAATCCACGCCCCCGCGCGGGGGGCGACCAAATTGATTTCAGACCTACTGAATGGATTTATGTTTCAATCCACGCCCCCGCGCGGGGGGCGACGCCTGTTTTTCAAGCTGTCTTATCTCCAGGTCGGTGTTTCAATCCACGCCCCCGCGCGGGGGGCGACAGTATACAACAAATCGTTATAATTCATAGGCTTGTAGAACGCATTTGTGCGAACCATATATTTATTGTGTTTATTGTCTATATATTTTCTGATGAAAAGGACAAACTCTCAACATCTACAGGGTGTGCGATAGTTCGCAATATTTCTGATAGCATAGGGTTCGCACTTCAAACAATTAACGAACCTTCCGGATCAAAAGCTGATTTTACGCCGACATGCTCCACCCTCCTTCTCCAATTACTGCCAAGGGAATAATATCGCAAACTGTCTTCATCTTTATTGATTATCTTTTCCAGTGTATTTTTCAGCATGACAAACTGCGCCGGTTCTAGAAGACACTCAAATACCGAGTTCTGAACCCTTTGCCCAAAATTAACGCATTGTTTTGCAACATTTCGCAATCTTTTTCTTCCTTCCGGTGATGTTGTGCTTACGTCATATGTAATCAATACCATCATGGCATCGTAATCCTCCTACTTCCAGACAAATGGAGGGTAACGATCGATATCCCCTCTTAAATGCCTAGACAATAATAATGCTTGAGCATACGGCAAGAGACCCACATGCATTTTTTCTTCAAGAAAAGGGTGGGTCATTTCTTCCTGTTTTCTTTTTTGCCAAGCTTCCAGCACTGATCTTCTGGCGGCTTCTTTCATAATCACACCTCCAGACTCTGCGCTAATAAAATCACTGCCACTAATCTGTTGTCGGTTAATCAGGCTTAACGCGAGCCTGTCCGCAATGTATGGCCTAAACTCCTCCATCAGGTCAAGAGCTAACCCCATTCTCCCCGGACGGTCACGATGCAGAAAGCCTACATAAGGGTCTAAGCCAACCGTCTGTAACGCAGCCTTAGTTTCATGAAGAAGAAGTGTATAGAGAAACGAGAGCAAAGCATTAACGTTATCTCGGGGCGGCCGACGGTTACGTCCTCGCATAAAAAAATGATTCTTTTGACAGACAATTAACTGATCAAACACTGAAAAATAATTACGAGCTGTTTCTCCTTCAATGCCTCTCACTTCTTCTAGACTAAGCTCTTTATTCAACTTCAATACATTTCTTGCCATCAGCTTAGAGACATCCTCAATCGCTTTTGTTTCCATCTTGTCACCATAATCACTAATAAAACGCCTTAAGACCGTTCTGCAATTTGCGATTTTACCAATGATAAACGCTGATGCCAACATCGAGGAATCTCGTTCCGAATCCGCTAACCGGTATTGCTTTCTTCTTAACAGAACATTGCCTTTAGGAATACCTTGAACGGTAGCCAGGTGTTTTCCAAACCCGGTCAGGAAGGATACCGTCACCCCTTTTTCCACACACATACCTAACAAAGCCGGACTGGCACCCATATGACCAAAAGTGACGATACCTTCCAGGTAGTGAATTGGGGTGCGTAAAGCTTCCTCATCGTTGATACGTACTACTAAATTCTCTCCGTCTTTTGAAAGATACGCGTCAGGATTGGTCACATATAATACGTTGAGCATTTTGCGCATCTGCTGCTCTCCCCGACATTTATTCTCTGTTCATCTCTTCCAGCAATTCGGCCATATACATTTCTGCTTTCTTACTGCCTCTGCCTAGCTTCGGCAAGCAGACACCAACCATTGAGCAATTTTTGCATTGTTTTCCTTTTATAGCTGGCGGGGTGATTCCATGTGAGTACAGCAGATGCATTTTTTCTGCTAATATTTTTACCCTCTCCCTGAGAGTGTCGTCAAAATCAACCTGGTGTCTATGCTTGGTTTCTCCATAATACATGTATCCATAATCTAAAGTTATACCAAGCATCTCTTCTAAGCAAATAGCTTGTGCGCATAGTTGAACCGCATCCCTGTCATCAGCCTTTGGACTGCCTCGTTTGTACTCGACAATATTATATCTAATACCGGAGTCATCGTTGGGATTACTATGCGTCAATCCACGCTTATCGCGCGGTGGGCAGCGGTGAATCTCAACCACATCTGCAACTCCGTACAAGCCAAGCGCTTTAGACAACAAAGGAACTGAACGCACCGTTTTCACATCGCCACGCGATTCGGTAAAATACGGATCATCAACCCGTTTATGCAAAAGCCTGCCTTCCGCTGTGGGAAGATTCTCCACCCATTGGCTTTCCACATGGATCAGTCCCCATTGCCTTTCACAAAAGGCAAAATGCTGTATTCCAGAGAGGGGAAGCAGATCGTCTTCATTATGACTATTTGCCATTTTATCAACTCTCAATCAACGATACGCCATAGGAATATCCCCTTTTAGTACTAATCAGCTTAAATTCCCAATTCAAGGCTAATTTTAGTAAGGACATATCATTCTTCGCCGAAAACTACTGGTTCCAGCCCAGCCAGCGGTTCAATCGTGACCTTTGGCAAGCTTATATCAGAAACATCAACTTTAAGGCTTCGATGAACTTTTGCCGAAGAATATTGACCGATTTTAGAATTGTGTTTCCACCAGATGACCTTCACAATTTCCATGCTGCCATCAGGGCGCGCAGCGGAGGCATCGTTAATAAACAGCGTTTTCAGCGCATCAAGCAGCTTGTCCGCATCCGCTTCACTGAAGCCGGTTTTTTCAGCCAACTGGCAGTTAATACTGCCGAATGTTTTATAGACACCATAGTCTACGCGGTGCTTCATGCCCATGGTATCTGCTGCTTTTTTTGCAGGATCTTTCTCATTCGTTTCAAGATTGACACTCTTTGTAATCTGAAGGCTGCTGATGACAACAGGCTCAACACTGACAGCACTTTGCACAGTTACAGGGCCGCGAACGCCGATAGAAACCGAGCCACTTTCACCACTTTCTTCATTTGATTCTGAGTTTTTTCCTTTTTTATCCTTGGCTTTGAATGCGAAAACTTGCCCAAAAGCGCGAACGTCGTACCATGTCTTGCAAGCGATTTCAGCTTTTTTTTCCTTATCATCTTCACTTTTAATCTCTTTATTCCCTTCAAAGCGAGCATTAAGGCTCCGGTACTCATCTTTCCTGTTGTCATCCGACTGTACGAAAATTGCCTCTCCCATATCCTGCAAGCGATTGCGCAGTTTGCGTTTCAGGCAGACATCTGACACCTCACCATAACCGTCATAGTCGACGCGCGGACGGTTGCCGTTGAGAGGGTCGCCGTTCGGGTTCGCTTTTTTCACAGTAAAAACCACCGCAAAATCAATTTTGTTCTTCAAACTCATTGTCATTCCCTCCATTTTCGTCATCACTATTTTTTACTTGTTTTTGACGCAGTGCTTGCCTTTGCGCAAAGAATCCGAGAAGATATTTCCCGCTGAGAGGACTGTCAGACTCAAATTCACCTTTGTTAAATAAATCCTTAATCTCTCCAATCTGATTCAAATGCCAGCTAGCGCCTTTAAGCTGCTGTATATACGGATTCAATTCCTGTGTAAATAACCTATTCCACGTGCTAAATGGTCGTTGTGAAAAAATTGTCATGTAGCGTATCGCGTTTGTTGCCCGCGCGTTGTCCTTGGCGTTTCCTTGCTTGTATCTTGCTTGTAATTCAATTTTGTCGACCACCGCAAGCAGCCTTCCGTAAAGATAGTCGCGATCTCTTCGCTGATCTTCCAACGCCACTTTAAATTCCTCCTTTTTATAATCGTAATAATATCGCTTGACCAATGCGCAGGCGGTACAGAGGACTTGTTCCCATTCACTCCAACGCCCTCCAGCGCTCTTTGCATCGGTCTCAAACGCCAGCGGATTGGAAGCGCGATGAACAGCAGTGTTTACCATATCATGCGGGATCCGCTCACCGTCGAACACACAGTGCAGAAGGCGTTCTCGCGCTGCCTTTTTCAGTTTGTCGTAGGCATTGTCTTTTCTATTTCTTTTTTTGCCCAAAACTGCTTCGATAATTTGGTCGAAGGATGGTGCACCGATAAAGTATCCGTGCTTGTATTTCCAATCCTTATCTTTTCTAAATGGTTGATACCAACTACAAATATTGTGCCATCCGACTATGCGCTCTAAATATTCATCTTCCGCCAACTCGCGATAATAAGTAACGGACATGCGCCCTGTAGTCGCGTTGTCCGTTGCCAGAACAGCAACCCTACGCACATGTTTTTTAAGCCAGTCTGGAGCACCGTAACCGGAAAGGGTTTTTTTTAGAAGATCCGCGTAATCGGTATATATAACACTTTCTGCTTCTATCAGCTTTTCTGAGTCTGTTTGCGCCGAGATGCTGTAACTGTCGCCATAGTAATTGATTAGTTCCGGCATTTTATCAATTGCCCAAGCCACAATAGCTTGTGTATCGCAACGGTAGTCCTGTTTTGCAATCAGCCACCGCAGTGCTTGGTGGGCTTTTTGCGAATTTTCATAGCTAACCGTCACGGCTTGCGATGATTCCTTAAATCTGCCGCGATAGGTAAAGTTTGAACTGTCGTTACCGGTGATTAGCTTGGCATTGCCTGAGGCCCGGTTTATACTTTTCGGATGCTTCTCCGTATACGCTATACCGGTTTCTCCGGAGATATAGCATAAGCCTTTTATAAGGCGTTTTTCAACATCTTCTAATTTGTAATAACTATACCATGCACGCCATATCTCGGGTATCATCCAGAGTCTATCCTCAAGCTGTCCGTCAATACTCACGCAGAATCTTATAAACAGTTTATCATCGTACTTGATATTACAGGATGCTAAATCGTCTTTCAGTGTGCCGCTTTCTATATATTTAAGCACAGCAGAAACCATTTCATACGCTACTGAATATTCGGACATGCCTTCTAAATATTTCTGCCACTTTATCAGATTTTCAAGATACTGCTTCCCAGTCAAGTGCTTTATCTGATCAAACAGCGGATATGGTACAGCGCCATAAGTTCTTGACTCAGATTCGTCAGTGCAGGGTGTAAATATTTCTGCATCACTTTTTTCGGCTCTGATAAAGGTACCAGAGCCGCGTAAATGTATCGCAATATTTGTCTTTTTTAGCACGTGCCCAATTGGCAGCAGCAGCTTGTTCTGCTCATCACCGCCTATCCCGACCACATCGCGGCAAGCATCATATGTCTCATATAGATTTTGTAACCAGCTCATGATTCAGCACCGCTTTCAGCCAATATTACGGTAAATTCCGGCTCTTCCAACCCCAAGAAATTCACCTTATCCTCAAATATTTTCGCTTTCATCGGCCTGATAAAACGCCGCACTATTTCCTGTGACTCATCATGCGGCAGTGGGAATTTTATGTATCCGTTATCCATTTTCGCTGATTTCCATAGCCGCACAGACATCTCGTCTTTTCCCGTTTCGTCCGGGTAATCAAAGCCGTGCACCATTACGCCAAAACTCAGCTCACCGTAACTATCATAAAATCCTTCACCCTCCCCGAATGTGCAGGGCTCAACGTAGGCCTGACACTCGCGTGTGCCGATAAAAATGTCGCGCCGGCCACCGCGCTCTATCATGCGCTTCGCAATATTGTGATGCTTATGCTCATTTCGGTCATAAGCAAGCTCGGGGCGGTTTTCATTCCATTCAAAATGCGCCCTGACATGATAGCAGACATCCTTGAGGTAGGTATAATAAGCAAGGTCGTTTAGAACAAGATTTCCATTTTTCTTTAGCGGTTTATAGCAAATTGGCCGTATGCCCTTTGACTGCGTTTGGATTTTATTCATAACCCGCGCCTCATCAATGTACCAAATAAACGTGGGCTTCCAATACACACTCTCAAGAATACCTTTCAGCGCCTGATAAGTCGGTATCTGATACGAGAGTTTTTCGCCGCCAACACGCGTTATCGGATCAGAAAACAGTGCGTATTTACCATGTACGACGAATTCCACCGTGTTTCTGTGCATCATTTAATCACCTTCCTATGTGTATAAAAATTCTAAGTCTTTTTGAAAAACTACGCCAAGTTTTAAATCGTAATACTTTTCTTTCAGAACAAACATTTCATCTTCAATTAAGTGCAACGCCTGCTCTTTATCAAGCGCACGGATCTGGTGAGCATAGAGCGAAATCGAATACCTTCCCATTTCGCGCAGCAGCTTTGATTTCACCCTCAAATCAGCCGTTCTGTATTCCTCGATAAGCTCTGCACCGCGTTTATAGGGAACAAGAACTCCGGTAGTACCTTTGTCGATCACACAAAACTGCTCACCCGCAGTTTGAAACGCCTGACAAAGCGCCGGAAATGATTCTTTATCACCGGAATTTATAAATGCACCATTGCCTTTTCTGTTATGCGACAATAAGTCATAAATGTACCCGTTATTGTACGGATAATCCATCTCATCCTTGCGCTTGTAGAAGTACTCCCTGTAATAACGCTCCATTACGGTTTGAGACAGCAAATCATCAGGTGCTTCTTCAATTATCCTCTTAGTCACATCGCTACCGCATCGAATGTCCGGTAGTTTTGAAAGGTTTTCATCTTCAAGGTTGACAATGTAAACATCGCGGCCATCTTGGTCTTCACCGTGACGATTACAACGCCCTGCTGCCTGAGCTATGCTGTCCAGCCCAGCCAAAGCACGCACGACACAGGCGAAAGAAATATCCACACCGGCTTCTATAAGCTGTGTGCTGATGCATAAAATACGCTCGCGCTTGAGTATTTTTTTGTTGTCTTCAGCTATTTGCATGGAGTCAATTACATCCATGCGGTGAGCGGGGCACATCGATGTACTCAAATGCAAGAGCTTTATCTGTATTTTTAGATTTTCATCCAGATAATTTTTCACCGCACGGTAAAGACTTGCCGCATCCCTTTTTGTGTTCAAAATAACAAGGCAGTTACCTGCTGCGTCCAGTTTTTCAAGAACGAAATCACGCAGTGCCTCGGTTGAATATTTTTTTGTACTGCCAACAATTCGAGTTCTCTTTAGTTTATTGAAGGCTTCGCTTGTGTCGGCAATAAGTTCTGGAGGCGAGGATAAATGAACGGGCCGCTCTACTTTATCAACTAATGGTTGTGTGGCAGTACAAAGCAATGCGGTACAATTAGCAAAAGTGTGCAGGTAATTTAGCGCATCGTTAAACAAATGAACGCACTTGACCGGTAAAGATTGCACCTCATCAAAGATTAAAACAGCATTCGCCATGTTGTGTAATTTACGCAGATTACCTGCTTTGTGGGAATAAATACTTTCCAAAAATTGAACCATAGTCGTAATGATAATTGGCTGACTCCAGCGATCAGTCATCAAACGATACATTTGCGCTTCATTTTCATCGTCCTGTGGAACAAGGTTAGAATGATGCTCTAATATAAAATCCTCGTTGTAGTCGTATTGCAGGGCTCTCTTTATCTCTTTGGCAGTCTGATCTAATACCGACAGATATGGTATTACATATATGACACGCTCCATGTCGTTCTCATTCGCGTGATTTAAAGCAAAACGTAGGCTGGAAAGTGTTTTTCCACCTCCTGTCGGTACTGATAAACGGTAAACACCGCGAAGACGTGCTGAAGCGTTCAAGCATTTCTCCGAAATATCATGGCGAATACGGTCGATCTCTGAAACAACCCTAAAAGACGAAAGGTGCTTTTCAAGCCGCATAGCGTATTTTTCCCAGGGAGGAATGACAAGCCGTGCCTCCGGCATTTTCCCTATTTCGAAACAATACGCATTATAACGGTCAGAATCAACCAAGCATGAGAAAACATTTTTGACAAGCAGATGAACCATAAAGGCAACGTTAAGCCTTTCATTCTTGCAAGCATTAATAAAACTTGATGTCTCAATGCTGCACGCGTTTATCAGTTCCGCCAAATTATTTTTCAGAACGCCTTCTTTCTCAAAAGTCGCTGTGACTTCTTCGTAGTGCAACGCGTCGTTAACGGTGTTTAGCCTTTTTCTCAGTGGCGTTTCTCCTTGTGGCGAAACACTGTCCATTAGCCCGCCATGATGCCCCGCAATACAAATAGCAACGACCTCCGCCGCCAACAACTGTTCTGTTTCGCTTAAACCGGCATTATAAATATATTTTGCTCCTTGCGTCGCGTGGATGACCGAACCCCTGCGCAGCACATCCCTGCTGTCCTTTTTGCTTTGAGCACTGAGTCTGAGATACTGAATAAACTCATCAGAAAATTTGCCCATATCGTGCAAGAGCGCAGCCGTGCGCACCAACGCAGACAAACGAAGCTTTTCCCCAAGCATACTAGCGTATGTAGCGGTTTCAAGTAAATGATTGTATGTCAGTTGCTCTCTACCATCGGTCGCAATCCTTGATATGTACATGAAACCCCTCCATTCTGCTCAAATACAATGTGTTCTTTAAATTTACTACTCATACCACTTAGTTCATCGTCTTTACCTACTTTCATCCCAAGGCAGCAAGTTCAAACTTTTAAACCACTGCCCCAGACAGCGAACTGATTTTTTTCCACACAGGCATTATCTTTCGCCATAATTTGTCAATTTCCCTGCCTCATTACAAAAAAAATAACCCCCTGCGGTGATTGGAGCGTTGCCATTATCAACCGGGGGCTTATCTTTTCTAAAAATGATGAGTAACGCAACAACTTTAAGGGTTTTGTTTCCCGGCAGAGGCGCATACCTCCGCAAAAAAAGGGTACTATCTCAGGAATGAAGATATGCTTTCACTCACCTCTTTTACCCTCTTCCTACCCTCTCCCTACCCTCACCCAGAGGGAGAGGGCATTTTATTGTCAGAGGGAGAGGGTAGCTTTTTGGCGGAGAAAAGGGCATTTTATTGGCAGAGGGAGGGGGAAGCTTATTATCAGGGGAGAGGGAAGCTTATTGTCAGGGGAAGAGAGCATTTTATTGTCAGGAGAGATCCTTATTAGCGGGGGAGAGGCGATTTTGCCTGCAAGCGACTACCTCTCAGTAGCAGTCACCCGCCGACCCGGGGTTAGGCCTTCTTGCCGGGGATTGCGGATTACCTGTTCTCCGGGCTGCAGTCCCTCTGTGATAACTATTTCTTCTTCTGTTTCTAATCCTCTCCCTACCGGCTGCAGCTCTGTCAGCCCTTTACGGATTACAAAGAGCGCTTCCCCGTCACCATGGGGAAAAAGTGCAGTTTTTGGCACAACCAGCCTGCCTTCCTCCTGTCTGGTGGTAAAAGTCACTTCCAGAGCGGTTCCCGGACGCAGCTTTTCCAAACTGCCGGCTAATTGAATGGTGGTTTTGATCCTCTGCTCCACAATCCCCAAAGGAGAAATTCTTTCTTCTGCAGCGGCAGCCACTTTCTTCACCGCTCCCTGAAAAGTATATTTCTCTGCCGGGCCATCCAGGACTACCTCAACCGTCATCCCCGGGGAAACCTGCAGCGCATCGGCCGCTAAGAGATAAACTTCGACTTGGTAAGAGTCTGGCTGAAAAACTTTTATGAGCGGAGTTCCCGGAGCTACCACCGCTCCTTCTTCAACTAAAACCTGCCAAACCAAGCCGGCTAAAGGAGAGCGGTGACGTGTTTGAGATAGCTGATGCTGCAGCAAGGCAATCTGACTCTCGAGCGACTTAATTAACCCGGCAAAATATTGATCCGTCCCCGCCGGAGGCAAAGCTTGCTCTTTAAGCAAAAGCAACGCCTGCTCCTGTTGCGAAAGTAATAACTCCGCGTGCTTCATGGCATTGTTTGCCTGATCCCACTCCCTTTGGCTCAATGCTCCCAACCGGTGAAGAGTATCAGCACGCGCTTGTTCTGTTTGTGCCGCCAACAATTGTTCTTTTGCCTGGTCTACAGCTAACTGCTGTACCGCAATTTGAGCAGCAGGTCGGACTTGCAAAGCTTGTGTCCTTTGACCGATGACACTTTCCAGTTGACCGCGCAGGCCGGCCAATTGGTAGGATAATTCGCTTGTGTCCAGTTGAACCAGCAGCTCTCCCTTTGCCACTTTGTCTCCTGTGCTTACTTTGACACGCGAAACTCTGCCGCCGACAGCCGCAACCAGCGTCCTTTCATTTACGGGCACCACTCGACCTTCTTCATTAAAGCTCAATGACAATGTTCTTGGCTCCACCGACAACACCTCTACGGGAAGAGGTTTCGCCGCCTCTCTGGCATAATAGACCCCCGCTGCCAAAAGGCATAATATTGCCAGCAGCCAGCGCACTTTTTTCTTCATTATCCATACCTCCTCCAAAAGTAACCACTGTCAAAGTATTACATGTCTTTCTCAATCTCTTTCTTTTAGCGCTTCCACCAGACTAAACCGCTGAATCTGTCTCAGCAAAGTCCATTGTGCAAGCAGAATAAAACAAGCTGTACCGACAAAAGCAATGATAAAGGAATTCGGCTCAAAGATAAGCGGAAGGGTAAAAAGATCGCTGCCCATGGCTTGTGCCATCTGACCAATCAAGTAAATCGTAAAAGGAATGCCTGCCAAGATAGCCGCAAGAGCGAGCAGCCACTGTTCAAAGGTCAAAATCTGCGAGACTTCTCCTGTCGTCATCCCAAGCACGCGCAGACTTGCCAATTCCCTCTTACGTTCAGCCAAAGCCACTATGCTGAAGCTGTAAATCACGGCAAAGCCGGTTATAAAGGCAAAAACTGCCAAAATCCAGACGGTAAACCCATAAGTAGCCATCATTTCATTAAAATTATCCAGAAGCTGCTGTCTGTTTTCCAGCGTGGCTACTTGAGAAGCTTCCCGGTATTTTTCTGTAATGAGCGGCAAAGCCTCTTCCTCCGCTACAAGCAAAGCGGAAGTAGCCAGCTCCCCTTGCCTAAGCACGCGATTCAAAGCATCTTTATCCATATATGCGTTAATTCCCATATACTGAGGAATAATCGAGTGCACGGGCAGGCTGACAGTATCACCTCTGAGCAGTGCGCTCTCCAAAGTGATAATTGTTCCTTCTTTGGCCTCCAGAGCCTCTGCCAACTGACTGGATAGAATCAAGCCCCCTTCCGGCGGCAATACGCGACGTCCATCTTGATCGAAAAGATTAAAAAGTTCTGCATCACGTCCCAAACCAATAATCACAGTATCCCGCTCGCGCCAGCCATGTTTTAAGGTGGCGGGTGCCTCAAGCATTACTTCCACTCTTTTTATCCCCGGCAAATTCAGCAGTTCCCTGCGTGCACTCTCGGCAGCTAATGGCGCAGCAAAATTGATCTTAATATCGTGAGTCTGCACCTTTGTCATTTGTTCAAAAATCATCACGGAGATAATATTGTTAAAATAACCGGTGACTGCGATCATACTAAAGCAAAACATTATCCCGACAAAGGTAAAAAGACTACGCTGCCTGTGGCGAAAGAGATTTCTGGTAGCCATCTTCCCCTGAACAGTCAGACTATGCCAGAACCAGTTCCATCGTTCCAATTGAATATGCCGACCGGAAAGTGGTGCCGGTGGGCGCATCGCCTCAGCCGGTGAAAGCCGCATAGCTTGACGACTGCCAAAATAACCGGCAAGCAGCGCAAAACCTACCGAGAGCAGAAGCGCAAAAAGCACATAATCAAATGTGACCCTTCCCCGCAATTCCGGCAGATGGAAAAAGGCCTGATACATAGCCGTCATCGGAAAAGAAAGCCAAAGGCCTGACAGGCTGCCTAGCAGGCCGCCGGCAAGACCTATTATCAAAGGATAAGACAGATAATGAGCCTGAATTTCCCGACTGCCATAGCCAAAAGATCTAAGCGTCCCGATTTGACCGCGCTGCTGTTCAATAATTCTTTTCAATAAAATATAGAGAATAACCGCACCCACGGCCAAAAAGAGTAACGGCATAACATTAGCCGTAGCCTCAGTGCTGCTAAGCTCCTGGTTAAGAATAAAGTTACTCACCTGATCTTTTGCCGGATAGAGCGCCACTAAGCCGAAACGCTCCAGCCTTGGCTCCAACAACGATTCCACATCCTGATAAGAAAAAGCTGGCTCAAGCTGAAAAATCAACTGATTGAACTGAACTGACTCCCCCGCCAGACTGCGCATAACCGGCAAAGGAAGGTACGCTATGCCAAAGCTTCGCGGGTCGGGAAACAGGTCCTGCGCAGTGCGCATAGGATAGACATATTCAGGACTTTGCGCCTGCCCCCTAATTTCCAAAAATACTTTTCTACCCCCAATAATGACCGGAATCTCCCCTCCTATTTCCAGTTCATTGGCAGCTAAAAACTGAGAGTCCACCCAGACACCGGGTCGGTGAGGATCAAGGGGTAAGCCGGCTAAGTGTTTAACTTTACTAATTTGTGTTTCTTGGCTAAGCCCCACTGTTACCAGGCGGAGAAAAGCGCTCTCTTCCCGTCCGGGAAAGATGACTCGCACATCCTGCACAATCCTTCCTTCCATCCGGGCAACACCGGGCAAGGCAGTCAGTCGGCGAATTTCAGCATCAGAAATTCCTTGTACAGTGGCAAAACCGTCGGGGAAGCCGTACTCCCGATAAAAGTTTTCCTTTGCCTGCCAAAGGTTATCAGCCGTCAAATTGAGGGACGTATAAACCATCAGACCGATACTAATCACTACGAGACAAGCCAGATAGGCGGCCTTGTTTTCCAAAACGTCGCGCATCAGCTTCCGCCACAACACTACCAGGACACCTCCTCAGGCGCCAGCGGGTTTTCATTGTTCCGCGTCCGGTCAAGCCGTCCGTCCCGCATATAGAACACCCGGTCAGCCATATCGGCAATACCGGCGTTATGGGTAATCAGCACTACTGTTCGCTTATGTTCTCTGCTGAATTTTCGCAGTAACTTTAACACCTGGATGCCCGTCTCAAAATCAAGCGCACCGGTAGGTTCATCGCAAAGAAGAAATTCCGGATTCTTCGCCACAGCGCGAGCCACAGCAACACGTTGCTGTTCTCCGCCGGAAAGTTGCGCGGGAAAATGCTCCAGCCGCTCCCCAAGGCCTACATCTATCAGCACTTCCTTGGCGGATAATGGCTTCGCGGCAATCTCGGTAGAGAGATGCACGTTTTCCCAGGCAGTCAGGTTAGGCATCAAATTGTAAAATTGAAAAATAAAACCTACCGCTTCGCGACGATAACGTGTCAAGCCCTTTTCATTCATGCCATGAAGAGGTTGTTGACGGTAAAACAGCTCACCGCTGGAAACCTTGTCCATGCCGCCCAGCATATTCAACAGTGTGCTTTTGCCGGAGCCGCTGGGGCCAAGCACCACAACAAGCTCCCCTTGGAATATTTCGATATCCACATCTCTCAGGGCTTGCACGCGAACTTCCCCCAGTTGATACCATTTGCATAGTTTCCGACCTGTCAGAATAACTTCCACCGTCTCACCCTTTCTCTCCCAACTTCCCCTTGTCAAACTGCCGCAGCTCTCCTGTGTGCCGGCCACGCTAAAACATCATTTTCGCCATATACTCCCCCTTCACAATACCATATCTTCCGAGTTCCTTCAAACTCTAAAAGCTCACGATAGACCTTTGCCCAGCAGAGCCAGCAGGGATAGTGTAGTTTATCGCGAATAAGTTTCCAGGGAAAGACCTAACGCTTTCGCTAAAATGCGACCCCCCTCACCCTACCCTCTCCCCCCAAAGGGTGGAGAGGAAATATTGGAGGTTAAAAGATGAAAAACAAGAGCAGCAAACGGCTGACAGTATTCATTATTCTGATTCTCTTCCTGACAGGCATTTATGCTTGGCAAAGACCAAGCGGCAGCTTCTATGATATAGTCGTTTTCGGTGGTGGTTTTGGCGGCACTGCTGCAGCAGTGAGCGCGGCTAAAGCGGCGCCGGAAAGGAGTATCCTGCTGGTGATGCCGGAGGCGGTACCCGGCGGTCTGGGCACCGTGGGTGGCCAAAACTTTTTTGACATCCGCCTCTGGCGGTGGGAACTGATGAACGGCGGTTCTTTTGCCCGCTGGTTTGAGCAACTGGGACAATTTTACAATACGGCTGAGGCGGCGGAACTATTGGCGGCTGAACTGGCTGCTCACGAAAACATTACAGTGCTTTATCGCAAAGATTTGGAGGCAGTGCGACGCAATGACGGTAAGATAATCTCGCTCTCCTTGCGGGAAGTTTTGCCGGATAGCGATGGAGCCATCACTTGGGGGAAGAGCAGAAAAAAAGTACGCGGCAACGTTTTTATTGACGCCTCGGAGGAGGGGCGCCTCGCACGTCTGGCGGAGGTGGAACTGTTGGCGGGTCGCAGCGACTGGCCAAAAGAACTTCTGCCCGCTGATGAACAAGGCGGTGTTGCCAGACAGCAGGCTGCCACGCTAATGTTTAAAGTGCAGGGAGTAGCGGCACCGGAGAGATCGGGAAGTTTTGGCGATTTGTTTTTTACCCGTGATCGGCGGGGGAGCTGGGGTATTTGGGGAGGTCTTGAAGGTTATACATCTGACGAGATAGTGACTGTTTTTAACCGGGTCTATGGCCCGGCAGGCTTTGCCATCAAGCCGTTCAATATTGCTCAAAACGGAGCGGGGAGCAACGAATGGTGGGTTAATATGCTGCTCATCTTTGATGTCGATGGGCGTGCCCACCTGCGAGATAAGGGAACAGACAGATTCCCTGCCGATAAGCGTCCTGAGCAAACTGACACCGATACGGCATATATAGCGGCGCGGGAGTTTTTGTTAAATCCCGCATTCTGGCAGGCTATGCGACGCTTCACTTATATGGACGAAGAAACCGGGAAGGCATACGGGTTGCATGATGTCAACCCGGTGCTTGACGAATACGGACGTCCGGTAACCGGGGAGAGTCTATATCTGCGGGAAACGGTACATATGCCGCTAGCCAATTTACAACCTGACCCCCCTCACCCTAACCCTCTCCCAGAGGGAGAGGGCTTCTCTAGGATAAACGGAACGGACGAGTCGAGTTTTGCATTGACACCTCTGGAGTGCCAGAAGGCAGGTACGGAACCGACTGAAGGCGGCGACCTGGCTAATTATGCCGGTCGGATAGGTCTGGGATTTTACGCCATGGATATAAACGCCTATCTTTACAGCGATTTGCTGGACGGAGAAGAATTTGTTTGGCCGGTAACAGGTTATCTGCGACCAAACTGGTTAGCATCCGGCGGTGAACCGAAAAATCCGGTCTACCTGCCATTTGAAATGCTGATCACGACACACGCAGAAAACTTGCTCATACCCGGATACGCCACAGGGACTGCATCACTAGCTTGGGCGGCAATCCGTGTGCTGCCGAACCTGACGGTTCTTGGCGATGCGGCGGGTGCGGCGGCAGCGCTGTCAGTAGAAAAAAATATACCGCCTCCCCGCTTCAAAGAAGCAGAGATAGCGGCCTTGCAGGACGTTCTAAGAGAAATGGGCGCAATTTTGGATAAAGATCACTAATTTTCTGGTAAGCGTCTTATTTAATTGAATCCATCTGCTGCTCGGCAATTTTTATAGATAAGAAGAGCAGGGCAATATTTATCCAAAAGAGGATGGTTATTTTAGGCAAGTAAATAATCACTTCGCCGATGCCTTGGGTGAGGATGCCGACTGTGGCCGACAAGGAAGCAATCATCAAATATTTTAGTTCTTTATCCCGAGTGGATGCAATTGCTTTAAGTCCTCTTTTAAAATAACTTAATAACAGCCAAAGAAAGACTAACAAACCGATAATTCCGGTCTCCACAAGGACTTGAAGATAGGTATTGTGGGTATGAAAAGGACTTTTCCCACGATCAAGCATGTAAAATGGATAGATACTCAGAAAAGACTCATGACCCAGGCCTATACCTGTTAAAGGGAAATCTTTAATGATCCCTAAGGACTCCTGCCATACCCTAAGCCGGTAAGCATTGGACGTGTCGAGAGGACTGCCGATCGTGCTGATGCGCTGCAAAAACACTTCAGGCAGCAGGGCAGCCGATGCCAACAGTACAATCAGAATCAGAATTAACACTCTTCTGTCTTTAAGCAAAGCAAAAACAAGCAGGCTCGCCAGCACACCTAACCAGCCTCCCCGTGAAAAGGTGAACAAAAGGGTTAAGCAAAGAGTGCCTGTCAGCGCAAAATAAGCGAATTTAACTGCAACCTTCTTTGTGTCCAAAAATAAGGCGCAAGAAAATGGGATTAACAATACCAGATAGCTCGCTAAAACATTAGGATTGCCAAAAACAGAATAGACCCTGGTACGAATGGCTGGATTTTGCTCTACGTCTACCCAGCCTGCAGGCAAAGGGGTGCCTACCAAATATTGATAGATTCCGTAGAGAGAAACAAAAAAAGCCCCCAATAGAAGAAACTTCAAAAACCCTGCAAGTTCTTGCTTATTTTCGATTTGATTTATCAACACAAAAAAGAGAATGAAAGCAGAGAAGTAAATAGCTAAATCCCGAAAACTGCCGCTTAGATTAACGGAAGCGGCAGTCGCTCCTATAGCAATCAGCAAATAGAGGATGACTGCAGGTTCAAGAGACAATGATTGCATTGCAAGACGCCCATTGCGTAACCGACTCAAACCAAAGGAAAGCCCAACCAAGCCTGCAAGCAAAAGCACACCAATATTTGGCATAAAAGGCAACGCAAAAGCAAAGAAAAACAAACCTCTGCTGGGATTAGAAAGGACAAAAAATCCCCCCCAAAGAGCAGCCAATAGTGTTAGTGCCGTCAATAGCGGGAAAAGATAAAAAACAACTATAGCAAAAAGACCTTGCAGCAGAAAAAGCAGAGAAAGATGGGAAGTCAAATAACTGTAACTCCGGTAGCTCCTGCTTTTCTCCAGTGACTGATTGAGCAAGCTGGAAACTGTTCGCAAGGCTTTTTTAAATAAATCCTGAATCAGTTTAAAAAGCAAAAAGAGCAAGCTGTTGTGCCAAACCGTAAGAGAAACATCCCTTTGCCAAAAAAGTCTGGCAAAAATACTGCCTGCAAAAATTTTAACAAAGAAAGCGACCATTCCTTCCAACAAAAAACCGGTTCTGCTGCCTTCATAACAAGCATCAAAAAGTAGTGCCGCTTTTTTTATGCTTTTTACAGTAGCGCTTGTTTCATACATAAGAAGCACTCCTTTGCACTCACCCTAACCATATGCCCTCATCCATATGCCCTCATCCATATGCCCTCACCCATATGCCCTCACCCATATGCCCTCACCCATATGCCCTCACCCATATGCCCTCACCCATATGCCCTCACCCATATGCCCTCACC
>Ga0208491_10115_pt1 | contig 19623 bp, 15 predicted proteins | sample SubbioCSW11_NovA_FD_184819 | JGI IMG/M metagenome (GOLD analysis project Ga0208491, IMG submission 184819) | Serpentinite rock and fluid subsurface biosphere microbial communities from McLaughlin Reserve, California, USA - CR11_CSW11_NovA (SPAdes) | ecosystem: Environmental > Terrestrial > Deep...
CCCCTCGCCCGCGCTGCTCGAGCAGGCCGTGGCGGCCGCGCAACCGGCCATGCTCACGGCTGCGCTGCGGCGCCAGAGCGCTGCCAACGCCGAGGCCAGCCGCAGCTTCTGGACGCTGCTGCAAAACATGCAGACGCCGCTGCTGCCCAACACCGCCGGCTGCCACAGCGTGCAAGAGGCCATCAGCACGGCCGAAATGGCGCGCGAGCTCTACGGCACCGACTGGATCAAGCTCGAGATCATCGGTGACGACTACACCCTGCAGCCCGACACCCTCAACCTCGTCGGCGCCGCCGACCAACTGCTGCGGCGCGGCTTCAAGGTGCTGCCCTACAGCACCGAAGACCTGGTGCTGTGCCTGCGCCTGGTCGATGTCGGCTGCCAGGCCGTGATGCCGTGGGCGGCCCCCATCGGCACGGGCAAGGGGCCGCTGAACCCGCTGGCGCTGCGCACCCTGCGCGAGCGCGTGCAGGTGCCGCTGATCGTCGATGCCGGCCTGGGCCTGCCCTCACACGCTTGCCAGGTGATGGAGTGGGGCTACGACGGCGTGCTGCTCAACACCGCCGTGGCGCTGGCGCTCGACCCGGTGCGCATGGCGCAGGCCTTTGCCGCCGCCGTGCGCGCCGGGCGCGACGCTTTTTGGGCCGGCACCATGACCCCGCAAGACAGCGCCCAGCCCAGCACGCCGGTGCTGGGCACACCGTTTTGGCACCAGCCCTGAAAGGCCTCAGAGCGCTCTGGCCCGCCCCGATGCACCCCACCCCCGCCGTGGCCTACGCCCCCGCCGCCCCCGCCGCCCTCGACGCCTTGGTGCGCCAGCACGCCGCTTTGGCCATCGAAGCCCAAGCCGACCCCAGCGCCATGCCCGCCAGCGACAGCGCTTACGACGTGGCCTGGGCGCTGGCGCGCCGGCTGGGTTTCATCGAGGCCGACGCCGCCGTGATCGCGCAGGCTTGGGCTAGGCGCAGCGCGCGCGAGGGCCACTGGCGCGCCGACTGGCCCGACGACCCCGCCGACTTTGGCCTGCTGGATGCCCCCATACCAGCCGGTGTAGCCAACCCAGCCAGCGCAGCCGACCGCCTGGTCGGCACGGCCAGCCCCGCCAGCCCCAGGTCCCAGCCCTTTGCCTCGCCCTTTGCCCCACACCCCGATGGACTCGGCCTGTACGCCGTGCTGCCCGATTCCGCCTGGGTGCGGCGCATGGCCGACGCCGGCGTGCCGACGCTGCAATTGCGCTACAAGAGCGGTGCAACATCCAGCCGTGGCACCCCGCCAGAGGCCGCATCGAGCGCATCGAGGGCCCCAGCAGCCGCCCCTGCGCCCGCCCCAACACCCGCCCAACCCTGCGCCGAACTGCTGGCGCAAGTCCGAGCCGCCGTGGCCGCAGTAGCGGGTACCACCAGCCGCCTGTACATCAACGACCACTGGCAAGCCGCCATACAAGCCGGGGCCTACGGCGTGCACCTAGGCCAAGAAGACCTCGACGCCCTGGAACCCGAGGCGCTGGATGCGCTGCGCGCCGCCGGTTTGCGGCTGGGCATCAGCACCCACGGCTACGCCGAACTGCTGCGCGCCGCCGCCCTGCGCCCGAGCTACATCGCGCTGGGCGCCGTGTTTCCCACCACCCTCAAAGCCATGCCCACCGCACCCCAAGGCTGCGCCCGGCTGCGCGCCTACGCCCAGTTGCTGGCGCGCCTGCGCCCGGCCATCCCCACGGTGGCCATCGGCGGCATCGGCCTCGAGCACTTGGGTGCCATCGCCGCCAGCGGCGTCGGCTCCTTTGCCGTGGTGCGCGCCCTCACCGCCAGCCCCGACCCCGCCGCCGCTGCCCAAGCGCTGCAGCGGCGCTGGGCTGAACTTAGGCCCCTGACGGGCGCTTGACTCCAAACCGGTGCCGCAGCTGCTCGATCAGGCAGCTTGGTTGCGATTTTTCCACCAATCGTATTACGACTGACTCGCATTTGTCTTATAATGCAGATTAAACAGCACCCTGTCTATGCCGTCCACCCACCCGCCGACCCTCGTGGTCAACCCCGCCGAATTGCCGCGTCAGCCGGTGCACGCCGGGGCGGCGCAGCGCTGCATTCTGCTGTCCTCATTGCAACCCGGCGGCATCGCTGCGCTGACCGAAATCCCGCCCCACGGCCGCATCGCGCCCCACGGCCACGCGCACCCCGACTGGGTGCTGCTGCTGGTGGTGCGCGGCCCGGTGCTGTATGCCGACGGCACCCACTTTGACGCCGCCGCGCTGCGCCCGCATGAGGCCGGCACCTTGCTGCTGATCCCGCGTGGTAACACGCACTACTTGGCCGCGCAAGAAAACGGCGCGTTGCTGCTGGCCATCCCGACGCTGCGTGCCGCGCTGCCTGCAAGCCTGGTGGCGCGCCTGCCCGCGCTGGAGCCTACAGCCCCCCCTACCGCTGCACCGCAGCCCTGAGGCGCCACGTGCTGCAACCATTTGCCTTTAACCCCTAGGATCCATCCGATGAGCTTGTCCCGCCGCCACCTTCTGGCCAGCAGTGCGCTGCTGGCATTGCCTGCGCTGCCCGCATTCGCCCGCCCCGGCGAACTGGTGCTTTGGGGCCCGCCTTCCACGCCCAGCGCGGTGCTTGCCGTGGCGGTGCAACAGGGCTTTCTGTCAGCGGTCGCGGGCCAGGTTTCGGTGCGCGTCTGGCGCGACCCGGACGAGCTGCGCGCCGGTCTGGCCGCCGACAGCATCCAGGCCTCGATCGTGCCGACCGTGACGGCGGCCAACCTGCACAACCGCGGCTTGGGGCTGCGCCTGCTCAACGTCATGACCGATGGCCTGAACACCATCGTCGCGGCCGAACCGATGGCCGACCTGAACGCGCTGCGCGGACGCACGCTCGCCATGCCGTTCATCAACGATTCGCCCGGGTTGGTGTTTCGCCGGTTGGCCCGTGCTGAAGGGCTGGACCCGGCGCGCGACCTGCGCATCCAGCCCGCCGGCACCCCGGCCGAGGCGGCGCAACTGCTGCTGGCCGGGCGTGTCGATGCCGCGATGCTGCCCGAGCCTGCGGCCAGCGCCGCCCTGATCGGCGCTGCGCGCGCCGGCCGCACGCTGGTTCGCGCCTTCGACGTGCAAGCCGCCTTCGGTCGGCACTTTGGTCATGCCAGCGTGCCCCAAGCCGGGTTGGCGCTGCGCGACGGCTGGCGCACCGAGCACCCGCAAGCGGTCGAGGCCCTGCAAGCCGGTCTGGGGCGCGCCGTCGCCTACGCGCGCGCCAACCCAGCCGCGGCGGCCCAAGCCGCAGCCGGCGTGCTCGGCCTGCCGGCCCCGGTGATCGAGCAGTCGATTGCCCACTCGCTCCTGGTCGCGCACCGCGCACGCCAGGCGCGACCGGCGCTCGAGACCTATCTGCGCGTGGTGGCCGAAGGCGATATCGGTCTGATCGGCGGCCGCCTGCCCGCCGATGACTTTTACCTATGACTTGGCTCGGTCGGCTGGGCAACTTTTTGTGGTCGGGCTGGGCCGGGCTGGCGGGGCTGTGCCTGCTGGCTGCGGCTTGGCAGGCCGGGCATGAGGCCTACGGCAGCTTCATCCTGCCGGCCCCGGTCGCGACGCTACAGCAGATCGGCGCGACCCTGAGCGACCCGCTTTTTGCCGAGGCAACCAGCACCACCGCGCTGCGCGCCGCGACCGGCTTTGCAGTCGCCGCCAGCATCGGCGCCGTGGTCGGCATCGCCGCCGGTTACTCGATGGCCACGCTACGCGCCGCGCGGCCCCTGATGACCGTGCTGCTGGGCGTGCCACCCATCGCTTGGATCGTGCTGGCGATGATCTGGTTTGGCGCCAGCGACGGCACGGTCGTGGCCACGGTGGTGATCGCCGCAACGCCGATCGTCTTTGGTGCCGCCGCCCAAGGCATCGCCACGCGCGAACGCGGGCTCGACGACATGGCGCGCGTCTTTGGCGCTTCGGCGCTGCAGCGCTTTTACCACCTGTCGCTGCGCCATTTGGCTGCGCACCTGTTCCCGGCGCTCGCGGTGGCGCTGGGCACTGCGGTCAAGGTGGCGGTGATGGCCGAGCTGCTGACCAACACCGGCGGCATCGGCACCGAACTGGCCAACGCGCGCGCGCGCCTCGACGTCACGGCGGCGATGTCGTGGGTGCTGATCGCCGTTGCGCTGCTGCTGGTGCTCGAGTACGCGCTGCTGCAACCGATCCGCTCCCAGCTCGAGCGCTGGCGCAGCGCCGCCCAGCCTTGGGGGGTCAAGCGTTGAGTCGGCCGCCCGTACTGGTGCTCGAAGGCATCGGCCACGCCTACTTCGGCCGCTACGTGCTCGAAGGCGTGCGGCTGCGCCTGCACGCCGGCGAGGTCGCGGCGCTGCTCGGGCCTTCGGGTTCGGGCAAATCGACGCTGCTGGCGATCGCCGCAGGCATCCTCGACCCGCTGCGTGGCACGCTGGAGCGCGGCTACCGCCGGCACGCGATGGTCTTTCAGGAACCGCGCCTGCTGCCCTGGGCGACTGCGGCCCAGAACATCGCCTACCCGCTGCGGCTGTCCGGACTGGGGCGAGCGGCGCGGGACGCGCGCGTGGTCGAGGTCGCGGCGCTGGCGCATTTCGACCCCGCCGACCTCGGCAAGTACCCGGTCGAGCTCTCGGGTGGCATGCGCCAGCGCGTGGCGATCGCGCGGGCGCTGGCGCCAGCGCCCGACTTCGTCTATTTCGACGAACCCTTCACCGCGCTGGACCCGGGCTTGCGCCGTGCGATGCAAGATTTGGTGATCGAAGCCGCCAGCCGCCACGGCTTTGGCGCGCTGTTCGTGACCCACGACGTGCAAGAAGCGGTGCGCATCGCCCACCGCGTTTTGGTGCTCGACGCCGGTGGCCGTGGCTTGGCCGGCGAGCGTGTCGTGCCCGGCGTTCCCGGCGCACGCGATGCGCGCACAGTGTTCGAGACCGCCCACGGCTGGCTGGCCCACGATGCGTTGTTTCAAGCCGTCGAGGGCAGCGACGAAAGGACGGCCGGATGGAGTTGAAACCGCGCCTGCAACGCATGGGCGCGGGCCTGACGTTCGAGGCCTTGCGCCTGTTCTTCCCGCTGGCGGCGTTGCATGCCGCGCTCTGGCCGCTGCTGTGGGTGCTGCTGCTGGGCTACACCTTACCCAGCGCTGCCGGCATGCCAGCGGCGCTGTGGCACGGCAAAGAGATGATCTACGGCGCCTTTGGCGCGGCGCTGATCGGCTTCGTGCTCTCGGCCATGCCAGAGTGGACCGGCACCGCCCGCCTGAGCGGGCGCGCGCTCTGGGCGCTGGCCAGCGCTTGGTTGCTGGCGCGCCTGATTGGGCTGTGGGGCGCCGAAGCGCTGCTGCCGCTGGCTGCGGCCCTAGACGCCTTGCTCTACGGTGGCTTGGCGGCCTATGCGAGTTGGCTGGCGTGGAGGCGACCGGTGGCGCGGCTGTGGGCCTTTGCCGGCTGGCTGTGGGCCTTTGCTGCGGTGGCGCTGGGGCTGCGTTTCGCGTTCTGGCACGACGACGTCGCGCTGGCCTCGGCGGCGCTGCACGCAGCGGTGCTGGTCTTTCTGGCACTGATGGCGCTGTCGCTGGCGCGCATCTTGCCAGCGGTGCTGAACCTAGTGCTGGACCCGACGCAGGCCAGCACGCCGTTTCGGCCGCACCCGGGCCGACGCAACCTCGCGGCCGGCTTGGTCGCGGTGGCGCTGGCGGCGCATTTGCTCGGCCTGTCGAACGCGGTGCAGGCCTTCTTGCTGCTGGGCGCTGGCGCGGCCTTCCTCGACCGGATTGGCGACACCTTCATCGGCTGGCGCTTTTTCAGGCCCGAGGTGCTGGTGCTGGCCGGCGCGGCCGCACTCGCTGGCATCGGCCTGATTCTGATGGGGCTGGGGCGCCTAGGCAGCGGCGCGGCGGCACTGGCCGGGCTGCACGTCACCGTCATGGGCGGCTTGGGCTTGGCGGTCATCGGTGTGCTGGCGGTGGCCGGGCGGCTGCACACCGGGCAGTCGGTGCAGCTGCCGCCCAGCGCCGTCGCCGCCGCCCTGCTGCTGGTGGCGGCGACGGCGCTGCGTGCGGCTCCGGCGCTGGGCATGGACGCGACCTGGGCCTACGCCGCCGCCTCGGTGCTGTGGGCAGCGAGCTTTCTGCTCTGGCTCACGGGCTACCTGCCCGCCATGGCCGACCCGGCCCGGCGCGCGCACGACAAATGCGGCTAGGGCGGGCGGCACCGGCGCCGCAGCCACTGCCCAGCGCAGTAAAATTCGCGCCACCCTCAACCCACTGCCCCTACCACCATGTCCCTTTTTGCCGCCGTCGAAATGGCCCCGCGCGACCCGATTCTGGGTCTGAACGAGCAGTTTGCCGCCGACCCCAATCCGCACAAGGTCAACCTCGGCGTGGGCGTCTATTACGACGACAACGGCAAACTGCCGCTGCTGCAGTGCGTGCAGCAGGCCGAGCGCGCCATGCTCGAACACCCGGCCGCGCGCGGCTACCTGCCCATCGACGGCATCGCCGCCTACGACAACGCGGTCAAGGCGCTGGTCTTTGGCGCCGACAGCGAGCCCGTGCGCAGCGGCCGCATCGCCACCGTGCAGGCCATAGGCGGCACCGGCGGACTCAAGATTGGCGCCGACTTCCTGCGCAGGCTCAAGCCCGGCGCCCAGGTGCTGATCAGCGACCCGAGCTGGGAGAACCACCGCGCCCTCTTTACCAGCGCCGGCTTCGACGTCGGCAGCTACGCCTACTACGACGCCAAGCGCCTGGGCATCGACTTCGAGGGTATGCTCGCCAGCCTGCAAGCCGCCAGCCCCGGCAGCATCGTGCTGTTGCACGCCTGCTGCCACAACCCCACCGGCTACGACCTCAACCCCGAGCAGTGGGACCGCGTGGTGGCGGTGCTGCAGGCGCGCGGCCACACGCCCTTCCTCGACATGGCCTACCAGGGTTTTGGCCACGGCATCGCCGAAGACGGCGCCGTGATCCAGAAGTTCATCCAATCCGGGCTCGACTGCTTCGTCGCCACCAGCTTCTCCAAGAGCTTTAGCCTCTACGGCGAGCGCGTGGGCGCGCTGTCGGTGCTGTGCCAGAGCAAGGACGAAGCGGCGCGCGTGCTGTCGCAGCTCAAGCTCGTGATCCGCACCAACTACTCCAACCCGCCCACCCACGGCGGCGCGATCGTGGCCGTGGTGCTCAACGACCCGACCCTGCGCGCCCTGTGGGAGCGCGAACTGGCCGAGATGCGCCTGCGCATCCAGTCGATGCGCGCGCGCCTGGTGGCTGGCCTCAAAGCCGCCGGCGTGCAGCGCGACATGGGCTTCATCACGCAGCAGATCGGCATGTTCAGCTACTCGGGCCTGAGCAAAGAGCAGATGGTGCGTCTGCGCAGCGAGTTCGGCGTCTATGGCACCGACACCGGCCGCATGTGCGTGGCCGCGCTCAACAGCAAAAACATCGATTACGTCTGCCGCTCGATTGCCGCGGTGCTCTAATGGCTGGCGCATGCAAGCGCCCCTCGAACCTGCCCTCTGTGGTTGCTTGTGCCGCTTTCGTCGCTCGCCCACCCGTGTTGTCGCTGAAAGGTCAGGACAAAATCAGCGCGGCCTGATATATTGTGCTGCACTGCACTATTTTTACGAGGTGAGCCGATGCTGTACCAGATTTATGAAAACCAGCGCTCGCTGATCGAGCCCTTTTCCGACTTTGCGCAAATGACCGCCAAGTTGTTTGCCAACCCGCTCTCGCCGCTGGGACAGGTACCGATGGCACAGCGCATCGCCGCCGCCTACGACCTCGTGCACCGCCTGGGCAAGGACTACGAAAAGCCCGAGTTCGGCATCCGCCACGTGGACATCGAGGGCCAGCACGTGGCGATCGACGAGCGCATCGAGATCGACAAGCCCTTTTGCGAGCTGCGCCGCTTCAAGCGCTTTTCTGACCACCCGGCCACGCTGACCCGGCTCAAAACCCAGCCCGTGGTGCTGATCGTGGCACCGCTGTCGGGCCACTACGCCACGCTGCTGCGCGACACCGTGCGCACCATGCTGCGCGAGCACAAGGTCTATATCACCGACTGGAAGAACGCGCGCATGGTGCCGCTGTCCGAAGGCGATTTTCACCTCGACGACTACGTCAACTATGTGCAGGAGTTCATTCGCCATCTGCAGCAAAAATACGGCAACTGCCACGTCATCAGCGTTTGCCAGCCGACCGTGCCGGTGCTCGCGGGGGTCTCGCTCATGGCCAGCCGGGGCGAACTCGCGCCACTGTCCATGACCATGATGGGCGGCCCCATCGACGCGCGCAAATCACCCACTTCGGTCAACAACCTGGCGGCACAGCGCAGCTTCGAGTGGTTCGAGAACAACGTCATCTACCGCGTGCCGGCGAGCTTTCCCGGCGCCGGGCGGCGCGTCTATCCGGGCTTTTTGCAGCACAGCGGCTTTATCGCCATGAACCCGGACCGCCACGCCAGCAGCCACTACGACTACTTCCGGGACCTGATCAAGGGCGACAACGAAAGCGCCGAAGCGCACCGCCAGTTCTACGACGAGTACAACGCCGTGCTCGACATGGACGCGCACTACTACCTCGAAACCATCAACACCGTGTTCCAAGAGTTCAAACTCGTCAACGGCACTTGGGATGTGCGCAACGAACAGGGCGCGCTCGAGCGCGTGCGCCCGCAAGACATCAAGCACACCGGCTTGCTGACCATTGAGGGCGAGCTCGACGACATCTCGGGCTGTGGCCAGACGCACGCTGCGCACGGGCTGTGCACCGGCATCGAAGACCCGGAGCAGCGCCACTACGAGGTGCCGGGCGCCGGGCACTACGGGATTTTCAGCGGCCGGCGCTGGCGCGAGCAGGTCTATCCGGTGGTCAAGGCCTTTATTGTCGAGCACGAACCGAAGTCGGCCGCGGGCATCGAGGCGGCGCGCTTGGGCGCGGCAGAACTCGACGACGGCGATTCGGATGAGACCGCTGCCGCCCCCGCCGAACCCTCCAGCGCCCCACGCCGGCGCACGGTGCGCAAACCCGCTGCCGGTGGCTGACAACTTAGTCGAACGCCTCGACGCGCTGCTGCCGCAGACGCAGTGCCGGCGCTGCGGCTACCCAGACTGCCGCAGCTACGCCCAGGCCTTGGCCGCCGGCACTGCCGAAATCAACCAGTGCCCACCGGGGGGCGAGGAAGGTGTGGCGCGCTTGGCCGCCCTGCTGGGCCGCCCCGCCCTGCCGCTAAACCCGGCCCACGGCCTCGAGGGCCCCATGACGGTGGCGGTGATCGACGAGCAGTGGTGCATCGGCTGCACCCTGTGCCTCAAAGCCTGCCCGACCGACGCCATCGTGGGCGCACACAAGCGCATGCACACCGTGATCGAGGTCTATTGCACCGGCTGCGACCTGTGCCTGCCAGTGTGCCCGGTGGACTGCATTCAGATGGTGCCAGTGGACGCCACGGCCACCGGCTGGGCCGCCTGGAGCCCGGCGCAAGCCGAGCAGGCGCGCCAGCGCTACCGCGCCCGCCAAGCGCGCCTGCAGCGCACCGAGGCAGCGCACCAAGCGCGCCTGCTGGCCAAAGCCGAGGCCAAACTGGCCGACCTGCCCGCGCACTCCAAACACACCGACCCGGTGATGCTGGAGCGTAAACGCACACTCGTCGAGGCGGCGCTGGCGCGCGCTCGGGCGGCTCAGGCCGCTCGGGCACAAGAGCGGCCACTCGACGGGAATCAACCAGCCACTTGATCGGGTGCCGGCTGCGGCGCCTCGGGCGCGGCGCCCTGCGCGCGCAGCCCCAGGCGGGCAAACAGGGCGCGGTCGCGCGCCGCTTGTGGGTTGGCGGTGGTGAGCAGCCGATCGCCATAAAAAATCGAATTCGCCCCGGCGGCAAAGCACAGCGCCTGCAGCGCGTCGTCCATCTGCTCGCGCCCGGCCGACAGCCGCACCAGCGCACGCGGCATGGTGATGCGCGCCGCCGCGATGGTGCGCACAAACTCGAACGGATCGATCGGCTCGGCGTCGGCCAAGGGGGTGCCGGGCATGGGCACCAGGTTGTTGATCGGCACCGACTCGGGGTAGGGTTCGAGGTTGGCCAGCTGCGCCAGCAAGCCGGCGCGTTGCGCGCGGGTTTCGCCCATGCCGACGATGCCGCCGCTGCACACCTTGATGCCGGCCGAGCGCACGTGCTCGAGCGTGTCGAGCCGGTCTTGGTAGGTGCGCGTGCTGATGATCTGGCCGTAAAAATCGGGCGCGCTGTCGAGGTTGTGGTTGTAGTAATCGAGCCCGGCGTCTTTGAGCTGCTGCGCCTGCTCGGCCTCGAGCATGCCCAGCGTCATGCAGGTTTCGAGCCCGAGCGCGCGCACGCCCTGCACCATTTCGGTCACGCGCTGCAGATCGCGCATCTTGGGGCTGCGCCAGGCCGCGCCCATGCAAAAGCGGCTCGCGCCTTGGGCCTTGGCGGCGCTGGCGGCTTGCAGCACCTCGTCGAGCGGCAGCAGCTTGCTGGCCTCGACGCCGGTGTCGAAATGCGCCGACTGCGGGCAGTAGCCGCAGTCTTCGGCGCAGCCGCCGGTCTTGATCGACAGCAGCGTCGAGAGCTGCACCGCGTTGGGGTCGAAATGCTGCCGGTGCACCTGCTGCGCTTGGTGCAGCAAGTCCATAAACGGCAGTTCAAACAGGGCTTCGATGGCGGCCACCGACCAGCGCTGCGGCGCAGTGGCTTGGGCGGCAGCTGTGGCGGCAGCCTTGGTGGCCGCTTGGCGGGCGTCTGCACCCAGCGCAGAGCCGCCGGCACGGCGCAGGGCAGAGACATCGATCGGGGTGGCGCAAGTGCTCATAGGGTGGGTTCGTAGGGCTAAAAAGGGGGGCTTAGGCAGGTGCTAGGCCAAACAGGCGGCGCAGCGCGGCGTCATTTAGGTGCGCGGCCGCCGCTTGGGCCATTTGGGCTGCACCTGCTGGGGCCAGGCGCGGCAGCACGCCCAAGCACGGGCTTTGGTGGCGGCGCGCAAACTCGTTCTGCAGTGTGGCGATGTTTTCGGTCAAAAAAGGCATGTCGGCATCGAGCGTGTTGGCCACCCAGCCGCCCAAGCGCAGGCCGCGCGCAAGGATGGCTTCGGCGGTGAGCAGCGCGTGGTTGATGCAGCCCAAGCGCAGCCCCACCACCAGCACCAGCGGCAGACCGAGGGCGCGCATCAGGTCGGAGCTGTCCCAGTCCGGGCCCAGCGGCACGCACAGGCCGCCGGCGCCTTCGGCCACCACACAGTCCACCTGCTGCGCCAGCGCGTGGGCGCCGTCGCGCAAGGCGGCGAAGTCGATCTGCCGGCCCTCGAGCGCGGCCGCAATGTGCGGTGCACAAGCGGTGCGCAGCTGCAGCGGCCCCACCTGCTCGGGGCGCACCCCGGGCCAGCCTGCGGCCCACAGGGTTTGCACGTCTTCGTTGAGCCAGCGGCCGTCCACCTGCTCCATGCCCGAGGCCACCGCTTTGTAGCCGGCCGCGCGCAGGCCTTGCGCGCCCAGCCAGTGCAGCAGGCCAGCGCTGACGCGGGTTTTGCCGACTTCGGTGTCGGTGCCGGTGACGAAGCAGCCTTTCAGGAGCTGGCGGGGCGGCTGACCGGGGGTGTGACCGGCAGAGGGTGGAAGGGTCATGAAGGCAGTTCCTGCAAAGACGCGGCCAGCGCCGCCAACAAACGGTCCAGTTCGGCCTGGGTGTGGCTGGCGCTGAAGGTCAGCCGCAGGCGCGCGCTGCCCTCGGGCACCGAGGGCGGGCGAATGGCCGGCACGCGCAGGCCACGCGCCTGCAAGGCGGCGTCTAGGGCCAGCGCGCGTGCATTATCGCCGACGATCAGCGGCTGGATGGGGGTGCGCGACTCGAGCAGGTGCAGCTGCGTCGGCGCCCCGCCCTGCCCGCTCTCCATAGGCTCCAGCAGGGCTTGCACGCCGGCGCGCCAGCGCCCGATCAGGGCCTCGAGGTGTGCGCGGCGCACGGCGCCATCGGGGCCTTCGATCAAATCCAAGCTGCTCTGCAGGGCGTGCGCCAGCGCGGGCGGCAGCGCCGTGGTGTAGATGTAGGTGCGGCCGCGCTGCAGCAGCCACTCGACGATGCTGGGGTGCGCGGCCACGAAAGCCCCGTAGGCGCCCGCCGCCTTGCCCAGCGTGCCCATGTAGATCAGGCGCTCGCTGCGCAGCCCAAAGTGCTCCAAGCTGCCGTGTCCGCGCGCGCCCAGCACGCCAAAGCCGTGCGCGTCGTCCACGATCAGCCAGGCATCGTGCTGCTCGGCCAGTTGCAGCAGCGCGGGCAGGTCGGCCAAGTCGCCGTCCATGCTGAACACCGCATCGGTGACGATGAGTTTGAGCGGCGTGCTGCAGCTTTGCAACTGCTGCGCCAGCGCGGCGAGGTCGGCATGGGGATAGCGCTGCACCGCGGCTTTGGACAGGCGCGCGCCGTCGATCAGCGAGGCGTGGTTGAGCTGGTCGCAAAACAGCGTGCTCGAGGCGTCGCCCAGGGCCGTGAGCAGCGCGAGGTTGGCCGCATAACCGCTGCCAAAGAGCAGCGCGCGCGCGCCCGGTATGTACGCCGCCTGCCAAGCCGCCAGCCGCTCTTCGAGCGCCGCATGGGCTTGGGTGTGGCCGCTCACCAAGTGCGAAGCGCCGCTGCCCACGCCCCAGCGCCGGGCGCCGTCGGCCAGCGCTTGCGCCAGCGCCGGGTGGTTGGCCAGCCCGAGGTAGTCATTGCTGCAAAAGGCCAGCAGCGGGGCCGCGCTACCTTGCAGCTGCAGTTGCGGCTGGCACGGAGTGGTTTGGATGCGCAAGCGCCGCCGCAGCGCCGCGGCGTCGAGCTCAAGCAACTGACGGTTCAGGTGTTCGATCAGCATCGGGGGGGAGTGCAGCGCCGGGGTCAGCAGCCAGCGCGGGGTTTAGGGTGTCGTGCAGGGTATCGTTCAGCGTATCGATCAGGCGTGCGCCCAGCCAGCGTGCCAGCGCCTCATCGAGCACGTAGGGTGGCATCAGATAGACGGTGCGCCCGATCGGGCGCAGCAGCAGCTCGTGCCGGCGCCCGACCAGGTGCAGGCGCTCGGCAAAGCGCGCCGGCGCGTGTTCGGCGCGCACGTCGAAAGCCCAGATCATGCCGCAGCGGCGCAGGTGCTCGAGGCGCGGGTCATGGGCCAGCGAAGCCAGCGCGGCATCGAGCACCGTCGCCACGCGGGCGTTGTCGCCCAGCACGTCGCGCTGCTCAAAGTGGTCGAGCACCGCCAGCGCGGCGCGGCAGGCCAGCGCGTTGCCGCTGTACGAGTGCGAGTGCAGGAAGCCGCGCGCCACCTCGTCGCTCAAAAAAGCGCGGTAGATGGCGTCGCGGCACAACACCACCGACAGTGGCAGGAAGCCGCCCGTGATGCCCTTCGAGAGGCACAGCAGATCGGGCCAGATGCCGGCTTGCTCGCAGGCAAAAAAGCTGCCGGTGCGGCCAAAGCCGACGGCGATTTCGTCGGCGATCAGGTGCACCTGGTAGCGCTCGCACAATACGCGCGCACGGCGCAGGTAGTGCGGGTGGTGCATGGCCATGCCGGCCGCGCCCTGCACCAGCGGCTCCACGATCAGCGCCGCGATGTGCGCGTGGCGCTGCGCCAGCAGGGCTTCGAGCGCGGCCGCGGCGCGCTCGGCCGCGGCGGCGGCGTCTTCACCCGGTTGCGCCAAGCGCGCATCGGGCGAGGGCACGAGGTGCGCGCCGCCATAGAGCAGCGGCGCGTAGGCGTGGCGAAACACCGGCACGTCGGTCACGGCCAGCGCGCCCAGCGTCTCGCCGTGGTAGCCGCCTTGCAGGCAGACGAACTCGCGCTTGTCCGGCTGGCCGCGGTTGCTCCAATGGTGCATGCTCATCTTGAGCGCGATTTCCACCGCCGATGCGCCGTCGCTGGCAAAAAACAGGTGCCCGAGCTCGCCGCCGGTGCGCTCGCTCAGGCGCTCGGCCAGCTCCACCGCCGGCGCGTGGGTGCAGCCGGCCAGCATCACGTGCGGCAGCTGGTCGAGCTGGGCCTTGATGGCGGCGCCAATGCCGGGGTCGGCGTGGCCGAACAGGTTCACCCACCAGCTGCTGCTGGTGTCGAAATAGCGCCGGCCCTCGTGGTCGTGCAGCCACGGGCCGCTGGCGCGCGCCACGGCCAGCGGCGGCACGGCGGCGGCGCGCTGCATCTGGGTGCAGGGGTGCCAGACGCTGGCGAGGCTGCGCTGCTGCCAGTTGGCGTTGGGCGAGCCGGCCGCAGGCTCCAAGGTGCGCGGAGCAGCACCATCGGCTCCGGCATCGCAGGGGGTTTGCATCAAAATGAATCGCTAGTTGCTGGTGTGCCGGATGATAACGCTGGGCAACAGCAGCCCCTCAGCCCAGCAAATCGCGGATCTGCTGCAGCACCGCCGGGTCGTCCATGGTGCTCAGGTCGCCGGGGTCGCGGCCCTCGCACACCGCCTGCATGGCGCGGCGCAGCAGCTTGCCCGAGCGCGTCTTGGGCAGCGTGCCCACGAAACAGACCCGCGCCGGGCGCGCCACGGCCCCCAGCTGCGCATCCACGATCTGCATGATGGCTTGCTCTTGCTCCCGCGCCTGCTCGGCCGAAGCCGCCAGCGCCGGGTTTTTGAGCACGGCAAAAGCCACCGCCACCTGGCCCTTGAGCGCGTCGGCGCGGCCCACCACCGCCACCTCGGCCACGTTGGGGTGGCTGGCGATGGCCTCCTCGATCTCGCGCGTGCCCAGCCGGTGGCCGGCGACGTTGATCACGTCGTCGGTGCGGCCCAGAATGAAGTAATAACCCTCGGCGTCGCGCAGGCCCCAGTCGAAGGTGTTGTAGAGGCTGCGGCCCTGGATGCTGGACCAGTAGGTTTTGAGGTAGCGCTCGTCGTCGCCCCAAACGGTTTGCAGGCAGCCCGGCGGCAGCGGCCCGGCGATGGCCAGCACGCCCTTGCGGTTGGGCTCGGTGATGTCGGCCCCGGTGAGCTCGTCGATCAGGCGCACGTCATAGCCATAGACGGCGCGCCCCGGTGAGCCGATCTTGCCCACCGCCGTGGGTTCGACGCCGCTGCACAGCGCCAAAATCGGCCAACCGGTCTCGGTCTGCCAGTAGTTGTCGATGATCGGTTTGTTGATGGCAGCCCCGATCCAGCTGGCGGTGGGCTCGTCCAGCGGCTCGCCGGCCAAAAACAGGGCGTTGAGGCTGGATAGGTCGTAGCGGCTCAGGTAGGCGGGGTCTTGCTTTTTGAGCACGCGCGCCGCCGTGGGGGCCGAGAACATCACGCTCACGCGGTATTTCTCTACCAGCTGCCACCAGATGCCGGCATCGGGGCGGATCGGCAGCCCCTCGTACATCAGGGTCGCCATGCCATAGAGCAGCGGGCCGTAGATGATGTAGCTGTGCCCCACCACCCAGCCGATGTCCGAGGTGGCAAAGAAGGTCTGCCCCGGCTCGCCGAGGTAGATGTGGCGCATCGAGGCCGCCAGCGCCACCGCGTAGCCGCCGGTGTCGCGCTGCACGCCTTTGGGCTTGCCGGTGGTGCCGCTGGTGTAGAGGATGTAGCTCGGCTCGCTGCTCTCGAGCCACTCGCACGGCACTTGGACGTGCAAACAGCGCTCGCGCGCGGCGGCATAATCCACATCGCGCCCCGTCACCGGGTGCAGCTCGGCCAAGCCGCGGTTGACCATCAGCACCTGCTTGGGCGGGTGTTGGCTCAGGCGCAGCGCTTCGTCCAGCAAGGGCTGGTAGGGCAGCACCTTGCCGGCGCGCATGCCGGCGTCGGCGCTGACGATCAGGGCCGGGCGCGCGTCGTCGATGCGGCTGGCCAGCGCGTGGCTGGCAAAACCGCCAAAAACCACCGAATGGATGGCCCCGATGCGCACGCAGGCCAGCATGGCAAAAGCGGCCTCGGCGATCATGGGCATATAAATCAGCACCCGGTCGCCATTGCGCACGCCCAAATCGAGCAAGATGGCGGCCATGCGCTGCACCTCGGCGTGCAGCTCGCGGTAGCTGTACACCCGCTCGGCCCCGGTTTCCGACGACACGCAGATGAGCGCGTTTTGCTCGGCGCGCTCGGCCAAGTGCCGATCGACCGCGTTGTGGCACAGGTTGGTGCGCCCACCCACGAACCAGCGCGCAAAAGCCGGGTTGCGGGCGTCGCAGACTTGCTCGTAGGGCTGCTGCCAGTCGATCAGTTGCGCCTGCTCGGCCCAGAAGGCCTCGCGCTCGTCGATCGAGCGGCGGTAAAAATCGGCGTATGGGGTGACAGAGGAAGTGGCGAGGCTGGCGGGCATGGGGTCTCCTGAGGCGGTCAACGCGGCGGCTGCTTTGAGCGGCTGGGCACGAAAAACCTCACAATTTTGACCGCACGGCTTGCGTGTGCCTGACGCCCAGTTCATAGATCAGCACCGCGCACCATGACGCGGCCGCGCCCAAGCACCAGCGCGGGCTCTGGCGCAGCCGTAAGGGCCGGCTTAAGGCGCCACAAGCGCAAACTGGAACTGCCCCGGGGCCTGGATCGGATCGACATCGACGCCGATCGTGCTCTTGGGGGCAAAGCGCCCCTCGAGTATCTGGCGCGACAGCGGGTTTTCGATCCGTTGCTGGATCGCGCGCTTGAGCGGACGCGCCCCAAACACCGGGTCGAAGCCCACCTTGGCCAGCTCGGCCAGCGCCGCCTCGCTCACCTGCAAGCCCAATTCAAGCCGCGCCAGGCGCTCGGTGAGCACCTGCAGCTGGATGCGGGCAATGCGCGCAATGTGCGCGGCGTCGAGGCCGTGGAACAGCACGGTTTCGTCGATGCGGTTGAGGAACTCGGGGCGGAAGTGGTTTTTCAGTTCGCCCCACACCGCCTCCTTGATGTCGTCGGGGTCTTGCCCGACCATGGCTTGGATGAGGGGCGAGCCGATGTTGCTGGTCATGACGATGACGGCGTTCTTGAAGTCCACCGTGCGCCCTTGGCCGTCGGTCAGGCGGCCGTCGTCGAGCACTTGAAGCAGCACGTTGAACACATCCGGGTGTGCTTTTTCCACCTCGTCGAGCAAGATCACGCTGTAAGGCTTGCGCCGCACGGCTTCGGTCAGGTAGCCGCCCTCCTCGTAACCGACGTAACCCGGCGGGGCCCCGATCAGGCGCGCCACCGAGTGCTTTTCCATGAACTCGCTCATGTCGATGCGGATCATGTGCTCCTCGGTGTCGAACAAAAACGCCGCCAGCGCCTTGCACAGCTCGGTCTTGCCTACGCCGGTGGGGCCCAGGAACAGAAAACTGCCCAGCGGCCGGTTCGGGTCGGACAGGCCCGCGCGGCTGCGACGGATGGCGTTGGCCACAGCCACGATGGCCTCGTCTTGCCCGACCACGCGCTGGTGCAGCTTGTCTTCCATCTGCAGCAGCTTGTCGCGCTCGCCCTGCATCAGCTTGGCCACCGGGATGCCGGTGGCGCGCGCCACCACTTCGGCGATCTCCTCGGCCCCCACTTGGGTGCGCAGCAGCCGTGGCCCGCTGGCGCTGCCGTCGCCGGCGGCCTCCTTGGCCTGGGCCTCGCGCAGACGTTTTTCGAGCTCGGGCAGGCGCCCGTACTGCAGCTCGGCGACCTTGTTGAAGTCGCCCTTGCGCGTCCAGTCCTCGATCTGGATTTTGATCTGCTCGATGTCTTTGCGCACTTGGTCGGAGCCCTGGGCGCTGGCTTTTTCGCTTTTCCAGAGCTCCTCGAGGTCGGCGGCTTCGCGCTCGAGCTTGGCGATTTCTTCTTCGATCAAGGTCATGCGCTTCTGGCTGGCTTCGTCTTTTTCTTTGCGCACCGCCTCGCGCTCGATTTTGAGCTGGATGATGCGCCGATCGAGTTTGTCCATGACCTCGGGCTTGGAGTCGATCTCGATCTTGATCTTGGCCGCGGCTTCGTCGATCAGGTCGATGGCCTTGTCGGGCAGGAAGCGGTCGGTGATGTAGCGCTGGCTCAGTTCGGCGGCGGCGACGATGGCCGGGTCGGTGATCTCGACGCCGTGGTGCACCTCGTACTTTTCTTGCAGGCCGCGCAGAATGGCGATGGTGGCCTCGACCGTGGGTTCATCGACCAGCACGCGCTGGAAGCGGCGCTCGAGCGCGGCGTCTTTTTCGATGTATTTGCGGTATTCGTCGAGCGTGGTGGCGCCGATGCAGTGCAGCTCGCCGCGTGCCAGCGCCGGCTTGAGCATGTTGCCGGCGTCGATCGCGCCCTCGGCCTTGCCCGCGCCCACCATGGTGTGCAGCTCGTCGATGAACAGGATGATGCGGCCTTCGTCGGCGGCCACTTCTTTGAGCACCGATTTCAGGCGCTCCTCGAACTCGCCCCGGTATTTGGCCCCGGCCAACAGACCGGCCATGTCGAGCACCAGCACGCGCTTGTCTTTGAGGCTTTCGGGCACCTCGCCGGCCACGATGCGCTGCGCCAGCCCCTCGACGATGGCGGTCTTGCCCACACCGGGCTCGCCGATGAGCACCGGGTTGTTTTTGGTGCGCCGCTGCAGCACCTGAATGGCGCGGCGGATTTCGTCGTCGCGGCCGATCACCGGGTCGAGCTTGCCGGCGCGGGCGCGCTCGGTGAGGTCGAGGGTGTATTTTTTCAGCGCCTCGCGCTGGCCTTCGGCTTCGGGGTTGTCCACGCTCTGGCCGCCGCGCACGGCGTCGATGGCGGCCTGCAAGGCGCTGCGGTGCAGGCCGGCCTTGCGCGCAGCCTCGGCCAAGGCGATTTTGCTGTCGGCCAGGGCCAGCAAAAAGAGCTCGCTGGCCACGTATTGGTCGCCGCGCTTGATGGCCTCTTTTTCGGCCGCCTGCAGCAGGCTGACGGTGTCGCGCCCCACCTGCACCTGCTCTTGCCCCTGCACCGTGGGCAGCTTGGATAGCGCCTCGTCGGCGGCTTGGGCGAGCGCCACCACGTTGACGCCGGCGCGCTGCAGCAGCGCCTTGGGGCCGTCGGGCTGGCGCAACAGGGCCGCCAGCAGGTGCGCCGGCTCGATGTAGGCGTGGTCTTGCCCCAGGGCCAGCGTTTGCGCTTCGCTCAGGGCCTGCTGGAATTTGGTGGTCAGTTTGTCGAGTCGCATGGGGTGCTTCCTCAAAAAGGTGATGCCACTCTAGCTGGGGGCTGGGCGGGGGATTTCAACCAAGCTTAAGCCGCGTTATCCGCCTCGATGCCCCACTTGGCCAGCGCCGCGTCGTCGCTGGCGCGCGCATCGACCCAGCGCGCACCGGCGGCGCTGTGCTCTTTTTTCCAGAACGGCGCCTGGGTCTTGAGGTAGTCCATCAAAAACTCGCAGGCGGCAAAGGCCTGGCCGCGGTGCGCCGCCGTCACCGCCACCAGCACGATTTGCTCGCCCAGCCCCAGCCGCCCCACGCGGTGCAGCACGCGCGCGCCATAAATCTCAAAGCGCCGCTGCGCCTGCTCGATCATCGCCTCGATGGCGCGCTCGGTCATGCCGGGATAGTGCTCGAGCTCCATGAACGCCGGCGCATCAGCGACTGGCGTGGGGGCCTCCGAGCCAGCGCCGGGCCGCCCCAAGCTGGCGAGCGCCCCCTCGGGGGGCAGCGCAGCGCCGCTAGGCGCAAGCGTGGGGGTCCGTCCCTCGCCAGCGCCGGGCCGCCCCAAGCTGGCGAGCGCCCCCTCGGGGGGC
>Ga0208491_10118_pt1 | contig 19327 bp, 17 predicted proteins | sample SubbioCSW11_NovA_FD_184819 | JGI IMG/M metagenome (GOLD analysis project Ga0208491, IMG submission 184819) | Serpentinite rock and fluid subsurface biosphere microbial communities from McLaughlin Reserve, California, USA - CR11_CSW11_NovA (SPAdes) | ecosystem: Environmental > Terrestrial > Deep...
AAAACGCCATTCGCAAGGCACAAAAAACGCAATGAAACGAAAGAAGCAAGCGTTTCGTAGCGGAAAATCGCTCGCGCCAAGCCGAAATTCAACAGGCTGCTAGGGTTCGGCGTCGCCGCTGGCGCACGCTCGCGCCAGCCCGAACCCATGGCCCCGCGTGGCAGGCGGACATCTTCGGCGCACTGTCGCGCTCCGTATACTTCGCATCTTTCGCCCGCCACGGGCCTGAGAGAAGCCGCATGTCCGACCATCGCCAGCCCGTTCGGCGGGCCCTGCTCTCGGTTTCCGACAAGCACGGCCTCGTGCCGCTGGCGCAAGCCCTCGTGGCCAAGGGCGTGGTGCTGCTCTCCACCGGCGGCACCGCCAAGGCCCTGCGCGACGCCGGACTCGCGGTGACCGATGTTTCCGCGCTGACGGGCTTTCCGGAAATCATGGACGGCCGGGTCAAGACCCTGCATCCGAAGGTGCATGGCGGTCTGCTCGGGCGCGCCGGCACCGATGACGCGGTGATGGCCCAGCACGGCATCGAAGCGATTGATCTGCTGGTGGTGAACCTCTACCCGTTCGAAGCGACGGTCGCGAAGGCCGACTGCACGTATGACGACGCCGTTGAGAACATCGACATCGGTGGCCCGGCCATGCTGCGCGCCGCGGCGAAGAACCACGCCCGCGTCGCCGTGCTCACCGATCCGTCTGACTACGAGGGCTTCCTCGAAGCGCTCGCCGCTGGCGGCACCACCGCCGCGCAGCGTCGCGGCTGGGCGGCCAAGGGTTTTGCGCACACCGCACGCTACGACGGCAAGGTCAGCATGTGGCTCTCCGAGCGCATCGACGATGAAGCGAAAGCCGCCGAGTGGCCGGCTACACTGAACCTGCAGCTCCATCTCGCCAGCACGCTGCGCTACGGCGAGAACCCGCACCAGCGCGGTGCTTTGTACGTCGAGCGCGGCGCGCCGATGGGCCTCGTCGCCACTGCGCGCTTCCTGCAGGGCAAGGAGCTCAGCTACAACAACCTCGCCGACGCTGACGCCGCGCTGGAATGCGTCAAGCAGTTCCAGCAGCCGGCCTGCGTGATCGTCAAGCACGCCAACCCCTGCGGTGTGGCCGTGGCGCAGGACCTCTTCGCCGCCTACGACCGCGCCTACGCCACCGACCCGACCTCGGCCTTCGGCGGCATCCTCGCCTTCAACCGCCCGCTCGATGCCGACACCGCCGAGGCGATCCTCAAGCGCCAGTTCGTTGAAGTGGTGATCGCGCCGGCTGTGGCGGACGAGGCTCTGGCCGTGTTCGCGACGAAACCAAACGTGCGTGTGCTGGCCTGCGGCGCGCTCGACGCGCCGGCCTTGGCGCTCGACTACAAGCGGATCGCTGGCGGCCTGCTGGTCCAGGACAGCGATGTCGCGCCCTGGGCCACGGGCGATGGCCGCATCGTCACGAAGCGCCAGCCCACGGCCGAGGAGATGGCCGACCTCGTGTTCGCCTGGACCGTGGCGATGTATGTCAAATCCAACGCCATCGTCTACGCCAAGGACGCGCAGACGGTGGGCATCGGCGCCGGCCAGATGAGCCGCGTGGTGAGCGCCAGGATCGCCGCCCTCAAGGCCGAAGAAGCCGGCATCAACGTGCCGGGCTCGGTGATGGCCTCGGATGCCTTTTTCCCGTTCCGCGACGGCATCGATGCGGCGGCGAAGGCCGGCATCCGCGCGGTGATCCAGCCGGGTGGCTCGATGCGCGATGCCGAGGTGATCGCCGCCGCCGACGAGCACGGCATGGCGATGGTGTTCACCGGCACCCGCCACTTCCGGCATTGATGCGGATTCCTCCGCAAGAGCCCCATGACATGGAGGATTTCCCCTTGAAGGTCTTGGTCATCGGCAACGGCGGCCGCGAACACGCGCTGGCCTGGAAGCTCGCACAGAGTCGGCGCGTCGCCGAAGTGCTCGTCGCACCCGGCAACTCGGGCACGGCCACCGAACCGAAGTGCCGCAACGTCGACGTCAAAACCACCGACCTCGACGGCCTGCTGGCGCTGGTGCGGCGCGAAGGCGTGGCGCTCACCGTCGTGGGCCCGGAAGGCCCGCTGGTGGCCGGTGTCGTCGACCGCTTCCGCGCCGCCGGCCTGCGCATCTTCGGGCCCACGGCGAAAGCCGCGCAGCTCGAGGGCAGCAAGGCTTTCGCCAAGGATTTCCTGAAGCGCCACGGCATCCCCACCGCCGGTTATGAAGTCTTCGATGAGGTGGATGCCGCGATCGCCTACATCCGCGCGCGCACCGCGGCGCTCAACGACACACGGATCGTGGTGAAGGCCGATGGCCTCGCCGCCGGCAAGGGCGTGATCGTGGCGATGAGCGGGGCTGACGCCGAGACGGCCGTGCGCGACATGCTGGCCGGCAATGCCTTCGGTGCCGCCGGTTCGCGCGTGGTCATTGAGGATTTTCTGGACGGCGAGGAAGCCAGCTTCATCTCGATGGTCGACGGCGTGCACGTGCTGCCGATGGCGACCTCGCAGGACCACAAGCGTGTGGCCGACGGCGACACCGGACCGAACACCGGCGGCATGGGTGCCTACTCACCGGCCCCGGTGGTCACGCCCGAGGTGCATGCGCGCGTGATGCGCGAGATCGTCGAACCCACCGTGCGCGGCATGGCGGCCGACGGCATCCCCTTCACCGGCTTCCTCTACGCCGGGCTGATGATCGACGCGGGCGGCGCGCCCAAGGTCATCGAGTTCAATGTGCGCTTCGGCGATCCGGAAACCCAGCCGGTGCTGCTGCGGCTCGACTCCGACCTCGTCGATCTGCTCGAGGCCGCGATCGACGGCAAGCTCGACAGCGTGCAGGCGCACTGGTCAGCCGAGCCCGCGCTCGGCGTGGTGATGGCCGCCAAGCCCTACCCCGAGGCACCGATCACCGGCGATGTGATCCACGGCCTCGATGCCGTGCTGGACTTCGCCAAGGTCTTCCACGCCGGCGCCGTGCTCGATGGCGGCGTGGTGAAGACGGCCGGCGGCCGCGTGCTCTGCGTCTGCGCCAAGGGCGCCGACATCGGCGAGGCGCAGCGCAGGGCCTACGCGGCGGTGGCGAAGATCAGCTGGGCGAATGAACTGCACCGCAGCGACATCGGCTGGCGCGCCGTGGCACGGCAAGCCGGCTGAGCCGGCGCGGGGTCACGGCAATGGCCACGGGGCTTCACGCCTTGCGTTCGGCCAAGGCCGCGGCGGTGCTCCCCCGGGCATCGGCGTAAAGCGGCTCGACCAGACGGCGCAGGGTGGCGCGGTCGCGGGCGGCGAACACGCCGGCGCGACGGCAGTGCGCCAGCAACAGGGCGTGGTCTTGGGCCAGGCCCATCTGCGTGGCCAAGGTGTCCAGCCCCTCGCTGCGCAGACCAAGCTCGGGTGCCGCGCGGGCCAGCACCTGTTCCTGCTGACGCAGCCGGCGCAGGCGCCGGCGCAGGCGGTGACCGTCCTCGGGGTCGCTGCTGCGGCGGGCGCGGCGCCGGGCTTTTTCCAGGCGTTTGCGGGATACCGCGTGGGCCTGGACGACACTGCCGGCCGTCACCTCCGCCCAAGGCAGGCTGGCAAGGCTGGCCGCCACCTTGGCGATCCGCTGGCGACGGCGGGCGAAATCGGGGTCGCGGGCCAGCGCCGCATCGAGCCGGCCCTGACGCAGAGCGAGCACCGGCACGGCCAGTCGATCGCCTTCGAGCGGGCCGATCACGGCATCGCGGACGAGGTGCAGCAGGGCGTCTTGCAGGGCGTCGGCATCGCGCAGGCTGGACAGGCCGCGGCAGAGTTGCCGCAGTTCGGCATCGGCGCGGCGCAGCACGGCCGCGACCCGCAGCGACGCCGGGCAGGCCTCGCCATCAGCCGCCCGCGGCGCGCCCTGCCAAGCCGGTGCCGCCAGTGCCAGCGCCGCACGGCTGCGGCGCAGGGCCTTGCGGGCTTGATGAATGCCGTCGTGGCGGGCATCGCCGGGCCGGCCGAGCTGGTGGATGGCGCGTTGCAGTTGCCGCTCGATGTCCGCACTCAGTCCGCCACCGACCATCCTCGCCTCGACACCGTTCACCTGATCGTGAGGATGACCGGTACCGGCTTGAACGGTTCGTGAAGGCACCCCGAGGACGCGGGCGCTCAGGCCGGATCGAACCGCAGGCCGCCACCCTCCCGGCGCAGCACCAGCCGGGTTTCCTGCAGGGCCGGACGCCAACGCTCCGGAGCCTCGTAGAGCCTTTCGTGCACCAGCGCGGCATCGAATTCCAGAAACCGCGCCTGCACCGCCTCCTGGCCGACCTCGAGCAACAGCACACCGTTGCGGTGGGTCTGGGCATGGCGCAGGCCGGGGTGGCCCAGACGGATCAGTTCGGCCAGCCGCTCAGCCAGGCGTTGGCCGGCCGCACGGGTTTCCTCATCACCACCGGCATGGCGCGCGAGCAGGGTGGACAGCGGTGTGGACGACACCGCCGGCACGGTGAATTCGGCCACACGCGGACGGTGCTGGCCGGCGAAGCCGGCATGGATGTCGCCACTCAGCAGCACGGCACCGGCGCCGTCGAAATGCTCGAGCCAGGCCGCCCGTTCGAGCGGGAAGCCGTCCCACTGGTCGACATTGAGCAGCACCTCGTGGGCCCAGGCCGGCGGTGCTCTCAGCTCGGGGTGGCGCAGGTCGAGGCGCATCGGCGTGAACGACACCGAGCTGGCGACGAAGCGCCAGTCGGCATCGGCATGCCGCTGCGCGGCGGCGCGCAACCACTCGGCCTGTTCCGCGCCGAGCACGCTGACCGGTTCATGGCCGCGTAGGCGTGCCAGCAGGTCGAAGCCCTCGGCCAGCACGAAATAGCGGCTGCCGATGGCATCGAACAGGGCACTCTTGCCGACCGCGGCCCAGCTCAGGCCGCGCGGCAGCCCGGGGCTGTCGGGAATCGGCCCGGCATCGAGAAAAAAGGGAGCGGCGGCATCGTGGCGGGCCAGCACGGCATTGGCCACGCCCAGATCGAGCGGCGCGGCCAGCACGGCCTCCACCCGTGCCCGCACCGCCGCGGGCGGCAGGCCCTCGGCGCTGTAGGCCCGGCGCAGCGCACGGGCCAGCGGCCGCCGCCAGCGCCGGTAAGCGGGGGCCTGCGGATCGATGTAGGGTCGCAGCCGCGTTCGCCAGTCCTCGAAGGATTCACCGATCCGGGGCAAGTGCACGCGCAGGGCCGGCTCGTCGTAGACCAGCGTGCCGGGGAAGGCATCCTCCGGCACAAGATGATCGGGACGGTGGCTGCGGTAGTCGGTGAGGCTCAAGACGGCCCGTTTTCCGAAGCGGAATTCGCGCCAGATGCGCGCATCGGGATGCAGAGCCGTGCCCGGCACGGCCTCACCCTCGAATCCGCCTCCGGCATCGACCGGCATGTACTCGAACCAGGCCTGTTCGGCGACCCGGCGGCGCTCGCGGTCACGCTCGTCTTTTCGGCCGTCGTGGAAGGTGGCGACGTCCTGCCAGGCGTCGTCGGAGAACTCGTGGTCGTCCCAGATCGCGATCAGCGGCGCCTGCGCCAGCAAGGTCTGCAGAACCGGGTCGCTGCGGTATTCACGATGCAGCTGCCGGTAGTTGTCGAGGCTGCGCGCCGCGAAGTAACGGCCACCGCCCAGCGGCAGGGCGTTGGCGCTGTCCTCGAAGGCCACGTGGCGGCCCTCGGCCTCCTGAAAAGCGGGGTCGCCGGTGGTCTCGTAGATGAAATCGCCGAGGTGGATCACCGCGTCCAGCGGCTCCTCCAGCAGCGGCAACAGGCTGTTGTACCAGCGCCCGGTGTAGTCCTGGCAGCTCATCACGGCGAAGCGCAGGTCGCGGTCCTCGCCGGGGGCCGGCGCGGTCCGGGTACGGCCCGGCGGCGAAGCCTGTGGGCGGCCCTCGCCATCGACCACGATGAAGCGGTAATGCCAGTCGCGGCCGGCCTCGAGGCCCTCGATGCGGACCTTCAGGCAACCGTCGGTGGCGGCGCCGGCGCGCAGCATGCGCTCCACGCGCAAGGCCGAAAAACCGGGGTCCTCGGCCAGCTGCAACACCAGATCCTGCCCCCAGTGCGCGGGGGCGAGCCGGGTCCAGAGCACCATGCCGTCCGAGCGCGGATCGCCGGAGGCCAGGCCCTGCGGGAACGCCGTCGGCAGCAAGGGCAGCACAGCCGGCCAGCGGCGCGCCACCGCCGGCAGGGCGCAGGTGGCGGCACTGATGCAGAGCAGGCGCAGGGCGCTGCGGCGGGTGATCGCGGGCATGCGGCATCCAAAGGCTGGGTCGCAGCCATCATCCCATTGCAAACGACCCGTCTTGCAGGGCGATGACCGGGGGCTGCCGTCATCCGGCTGAGACGCCCGCTGAGCAATCTGCCAAGCTTGCCCTTGCCCGCCCCCGGAGTCCTGCCGATGCGCCGTCCTGTCCCGCTTGCCGTGGCGATCCATGCCGCTCTTGTCCTCGCCGTGCTGCCGGCCGCCGCACAGACCGCCGCCGCCCCGGCCGCCAGCGCCGAAGCTGCGGTGATCGACACCATCATCGTCACCGCGCAGAAGCGCGAGCAGCAGGTGCAGGAGGTGCCGATCGCGATCAGCGCCTACTCCGGCGAATTCCTTGAAAGCTTCGGTGCCACCTCGCTGGACGACATCGGCAACCTCGTGCCCGGCCTGGAAATCCAGGAGCAAAGCCCGAACAACCCCGGCTTCGTGATCCGCGGCATCACCTCGGACAGCGGCCAGGCCTTCGCGCCGCCGCGCGTCTCGGTGTTCCAGGACGGCGTGCCGATCTCGCGCGCCCGTGGTGCCGTGGTGCAGCCTTTCGACCTCGAGCGCATCGAGGTGCTGCGCGGTCCGCAGGGCACCCTGTTCGGCCGTGGCGCCCAGGTCGGTGCCGTGCACCTGGTGCAGCGCAAGGCCCGTCAGGATCACGAAAGCCGCTTCACCGTCGGCCTTGGCAGCGACGAATGGCGGCGTCTCTCCGGCGTGGTCAACGCCCCGCTCTCCGAGGTGCTGGCAATGCGCCTCGCCGTGCACCACGAATACCACCGGGGCTTTGTCGAGAACCGCGCCGGTGGCCGGCTGAACGGCAAGGACACCACGGCAGCGCGGCTCAGCTTCGGCCTCGATCTGGGCGAAGACCAGCGCATCGATGTGATCCTCAACCACCAGGTCGACACCCCGCCCGGCACCGCCTTCCGCACCAACGTGCTGCCGACCCGGGGTGGCAGCCGCAATGTCTTCGACTTCACCGCCGACTTGAACCGTGGCGAACAGCTGGGCCTCGACCGCAGCGTCAACAGTCTGACCGTGCTGGGCGAGTTCCGCCTGACCGAGGCCTGGAGCCTGTCCACCGTCAGCGGCTGGCGCGAATTCGATTCGCTCGAGCAGTTCGATGCCGACGGCTCGCAGCTCAATGCCCTAGAGTTCGCCGAGGACGCCGAAGGCAGCCAGTTCAGCCAGGAGTTCCGCTTCAACTACGACGCCGGCGGCGCGTTCCGCGGCTTCGCCGGGGCCAGCTGGTTCCACGAAGAAGGTTCGCAGCGCGCGCCCTTCAGCACCGACGAACGCCAGCTCGCCGCCCTGCTCTCGCCCGCCCTGCGCGGCGGCGTGGCGGCCGCCACCCGCGGCCTCATCCTGCTGCCGGTGGTCAGCCCGCTCAATCCCGACCTGACGCCCTTCCTCGGCTACACGAGCTTCCCGGCGCTCGGCATCCCGAGCATCCCGCTCGGCACGCCTTTGCCGCTGCGCGCCACTCACCGCGAGGAAACCACCAACTTCGGCGAAACAAAGGCTTGGGACCTGTTCGCCGACGGCACCTGGTCGCTGAGCGACCGTTTCGACCTCACCCTCGGTCTGCGCGGCACCCGCGAGGACCTGCGCTCCGGCTACGAAGCCCTGAGCTTTGCTGGCTTCAGCCCGCTGGGCCAGGTGCTGCCGAGCGCGCCGACCAATGTCGCCATCCCCAACATCCTGTTCCGCCCGGTCGCCCGCCGCTTCGCCGAGGACAGTTTCAGCTCGGTGGTCGGCCGCGCGGTCGCCGCCTACCGCTTCAGCGAGCGCATGAACGGCTACGCCAGCATTTCGCGGGGCCGCCGTCCGGACCTCATCGAGTTCCCGCTCGGCAGCGACGGCACGCCGAATCTCATCCCGGCCGAGATCGTGATCAGCTACGAGCTGGGCCTCAAGGGCTCGCTGCTGGACGATGTGCTGGTCTACGACATCGCGGTCTTCAACTACGACTACAGCAACTTCCAGGCCAGCGTGCTGAACCCGGCCGGCGTCGGTACCATCACCGCCGACGGCGGCAACGCCAGCGCCAGCGGTGCCGAAATCTCGCTGATCGTGCGCGCCAGCGAGCAGCTGCAGGGCTTCTTCACCTACGGCCACATCGACGCCAGCTTCGACGAACGCGACGATCAGGGCCGCCGCCAGACCCTGGCCGGCAACCGTTTCCGGCTGACGCCCGAGCACAGCGCCTCGGCCGGCCTCGATTGGCGCTTTGAGGTTGGCGGCGGCATGGAAGCCTTCCTGCGGCCGAGCTGGAACTGGCGCTCGCAAGTGTTCTTCGAGGACCAGAACCAGCCCGGTATCGAACAGGCCGGCTTCGCCTTGGTCGATCTGCGGGCCGGCCTGCGGCTCGACGAGGGGCGCTGGGAACTCGGTGCCTTCGTGCGCAATCTGGGCGACCGCGAGTACCTGATCGACGCCGGCAACACCGGCCTCAACTTCGGCCTGCCAACCTTCATCGTCGGCGCGCCGCGCACCTGGGGCCTGGAGCTGAGCGGCCGCTTCTGAGGCCGGCTCAGAGCACCGTCAGGCTGACCTCGACATTGCCGCGGGTGGCGTTCGAGTAGGGGCAGATCCGGTGCGCGCGCTCGACGAGGCTGCGGGCCTCGTCGGGCGCCAGGCCGGGCAGCTCGATCCGCAATTCGACGGCGATGCCGAACCCCTCGCTGGCCGGGCCGATGCCGACCCGGCCGGTGATGCGCGCATCGGCCGGCATCCGCAGGCCGTCGCGCTGGGCGGCGAACTTCATCGCGCCGATGAAACAGGCCGCGTAGCCGGCGGCGAACAGCTGCTCGGGATTGGTGCCGGGGCCTCCTGCGCCACCCAGTTCCTTGGGCGTGCTGAGGGCCAGGTCGAACCGCCCGTCGCTGGCGACGGCGCGGCCTTCGCGGCCACCGGTGGCGCTGGCTTCGGCGGTGTAAAGGGTTTGCTGCAAGCTCATGGCGATTCTCCTTGGGGACGCCGGCCAAGGGTGGCACAGTGCGCGGCGGCAAATGTGGAGAGCCCCGAAACGATGCGTCTCGAACCCTGGCAGGCCAGCGACCCGGTGCACGGCCTCACCCTGCGCGGCTGGGCCTCGCCGCGCCGTGGCCGGCCGCTGCTGCATGTGCTGCACGGCAACGGCCTGTGCAGCCGCACCTACACGCCGATGCTGGCGCTGCTGGAACGCGATTTCGACCTCTGGCTCTGTGACCTGCAGGGCCACGGCGACAGCGATGCCGGCGCGGAATTCCTGGGCTGGAACGCCAACGCAGCGATGGCGGCCCGCGCCTTCCGGGTCCACCATCCCGAGCCGACCGGGCCGGTGTTCGGCCTCGGCCACAGCTTCGGCGGCGTGCTGACCGCCTTGATGGCCAGCCAGGATCCGGGCCTGTTCCAGCGCACCGTGCTGCTCGATCCGGTGATCCACACCCCGGCCGTGCTGGCGATGCTGGCGCTGCTCGAAACAACCGGCTTGCAGGGCCTGCTGCCGCTGGTGCGGGCCAGCCGCCGCCGGCGCGCGCACTGGCGCTCGCGCAGCGAGGCGCTCGAGCGTCTGCGCGGACGGGGCGTGTTCGCCGACTGGTGCGAAGCCGCGCTTGCAGCCTATGTCGAGCACGGCCTGCGCGACACCGCCACGGGCGTGGCGTTGAAATGCCCGCCAGCCCTCGAAGCCGCCATCTTCGGCTCGCGGCCACGCGGCCTCTGGCCGCGGCTGGAACGGCTCGAAACCCCCACCCTGCTGATCCACGGCGACCGCAGCCTGCCCTTCGTCGCGCCCTCGGCCCGCCGGCTGGCCGCCCGCAACCCGGCGGTCGAGGTCGAGGTGGTCACCGGTTCGCATTGCTTCATGCTGGCGGAACCGGTCGTCACCGCCGAACGGGTGGCGGCCTTCCTGAACCGCCCCGGCTGATGCCGGTGCCGCCGAGCCGCATGGCAGAATGCCCGCCCGTCCCGCCCACGCACCCCATGGCCGCCGTCGAACTCAGCCAGCGCTTCTATTTCGAAGCGGCGCATACGCTGCGCCGCTACGTCGAAGGCGAGGTCGAATCGAGCAAGCGCATCCACGGCCACACCTACCACGCCGAGATCACCCTGCGCGGCGAGCCCGACCCGACGACCGGCATGGTGATGGATCTGGGCCTGGTGCGCCGCGAGCTTGCGGCCCTGCGCGAGCGCCTCGACCACCGCTTCCTCGACGAGGTCGAGGGCATCGGCCCGGCCACCCTGGAGAACCTCTGCGCCTTCATCGCTCGCGAGCTGAGGCCCGCGCTGCCGCTGCTGGTGCGGGTGGCGGTGTACCGCCCCGCCTCGGGCGACCGCGCGGAGCTGCCGCTCGGCTGAGTGGCAACGCCGCAGGCAGCCCTCAGGCGGCCGGAAACCCCGCCGGCAGATCGAGGAAACGCGTCAGCGTCGCCGGATCGACGCCGGGCGAATGCGGCAATCGACCGAGGCACGGCGCCGGCAGCGCAGCCTTCAGCGCTTCGAAGTAGTCGTCGGGGAACAGCATCGTCGGCTCGACGTCGGACGCGACCCAGCCCAGCACCTCGAAGCCGCGAGCGCGCACCGCCTCCAGGGTGAGCCGCGCGTGGTTGATGCAGCCGAGCTTCAATCCGACGACGAGCAGCACCGGCAGGTCCAGCGCGCGCGGCAGCTCGCACTGATCCAGTTCCGCGTTGACCGGCGCAAGAAAGCCGCCGACGCCTTCGACCAGCACCACGTCGGCCTGCGCCTTCAGCGCGTCGAAGGCGGCAATGATCGGCGGCATCGACACCGTCACGCCGTCCAGCCGTGCAGCGATCTCCGGCGCGGTGGGTTCGCGAAGCGCCCAAGGATTGACCTGCGCATAGTCAGGCCGCGGGTGACTCGCGGCCTGCAGGGCCAGCGCGTCCTCGTTGCGCAGGCCCTCGGGGGTGGCTTCCGAACCGCTGGCCACCGGCTTCATGCCAACGGCGCGCAGCCCCTGCTGCCGCAGCGCATGCAACAGCACGACGCTGCTGAAGGTCTTGCCCGCACCCGTATCGGTGCCGGTCACAAAAAAAGCGCGGCTCACGCCGGTCTTGCCTTCTGCACCTGCCGTCCCCATCGTTACTCCCTCCGCCGCACCGCGCGGCTGCGAACGAAGTGTAAGCCGCATGTCCTTCACCGCCATCACCCTCGAGGGCAGCAAGGCCGAACAGTACGCGCAACTCGTCGATCAGGCCCGCGGCCTGATGCACGGCGAGCGCGACCGCACGGCGAACGCCGCCAATCTTTCGGCCCTCGTCTACCACGCGCTGCCCGAGCTCAACTGGGTCGGCTTCTACTTCTTCGACGGTCGCGAGCTCGTCGTCGGCCCGTTCCAGGGCCTGCCGGCCTGCGTGCGCATCGCGATCGGCAAAGGCGTCTGCGGCACCGCCGCAGCAACGCGCCGCACGCAAGTCGTGCCGGATGTTGAAGCCTTCCCCGGCCACATCGCCTGCGATTCGGTCTCGCGTTCGGAAGTCGTGGTTCCGCTGTTCAAAGGCGACACGCTCATCGGCGTCTTCGACATCGACAGCCCGGTGCTCGACCGCTTCGACGCCGACGACCAGCAGGGTCTGGAAGCTTTGGCCCGGGCTTTCCTCGACAGCATCGACTGATCCGCCTGTCCACCGCTACGAAGTTGCACAACATCGGGCCGAAATCGGCTGCGCAGCTGCGCCAGATCGGCGTACGCACACTGGATGACCTGCGCACGCTCGACAGCCTCGAAACCTTCGTCAAGCTCAAGCGCCCCGGTTTCAGGCCCGTTCCACCTCGGTCCGCTCCTGCGCGAGCACCCGCTCCACGCCCTCGAGTTGCCGTTCCGCCAACCAGATTTCGAGGTCGTTGAAGCGCTCGCGTACGAGCATGAGGGTCGCCAGCAGCCCTACAGCAGCAAACGCCGCGATGATCCCGGCAAGGCGCCAGCAGACCCAGCGATCCAGCGTCGTCGCGCTCACCCGACCAGCCCTGATGCATGGCCCGCACGGCGCATGGGCCGGGGGACGCAGGGCAACCGGCCCGCCAAGACCGGCGGGCTCATCCACCGAACACCGGTCAGCGGACGACCGCATACTCCCGCGCATTCTCGCTCCAGCGCGGCGTGTCGCGGATGCGTGGCAGCACCTGATCGACGCGCTCCACCATCGACCACATCGCGGCGTGCTCGGGGTTCATGAAACGCTCCTCGATGACCTTGCCCATGAAGGCCTGCAGGCCATCGTAGAACCCGTTGACGCTGAGCAGCACGATCGGGCTGAAGTAGAGGCCGAGCCGTTTCAGGGTGATCGCTTCGAACAGCTCCTCCAGCGTGCCGCAGCCGCCGGGCAACGCGATCACCGCGTCGCTCCCGGTCAGCAACCGGTGCTTGCGCTCGCGCATGTCCTCGACGAGTTGCAGGGTCGTCACGCCGGGGTGGCCCCATTCGAGCTCGACCATGAAGCTGGGGATGATGCCGATAACCTCGCCGCCTTCCGCCAGGGCACCGTCGGCCAGTGCTCCCATCAGGCCCTGCCCGCCACCGCCGTAGACCGTGGTGCAGCCGGCCCGGGCCAGGGTGGCACCGAGTTCGCGGGCGGCGGTGAGGTAGGCGGGATCGACTCGGCCGCTCGATGCGGCGTAAACACAGACGCGCATCGGACTACTCCACGGTCACCGACTTCGCCAAGTTCCGTGGCTTGTCGACGTCGGTGCCACGCGTCAATGCGGTGTGGTAGGCCAACATCTGCACCGGGATCGCGTGCACCACCGGCGAAAGCAGCCCCACATGACGCGGCGTGCGGATCACGTGCACGCTGTCCTCCTCGCCGAACTGGCTGTCAGCGTCGGCGAACACGAACATCTCGCCGCCGCGGGCGCGCACCTCGTGGATGTTCGATTTCACTTTCTCCAGCAGTGCATCGTTCGGCGCGATCACCACCACCGGCATGTCGGCATCGACCAGGGCCAGCGGGCCGTGTTTCAACTCGCCAGCGGCGTAGGCCTCGGCATGGATGTAGCTGATCTCCTTGAGCTTCAAGGCACCTTCCAGCGCGATCGGAAAATGCAGGCCGCGACCAAGGAACAGCGCATGCGCTTTCGGCGCGAACTTCTCCGACCAGGCGGCGATCTGCGGCTCCAGGTTGAGCGCGTGCTGCACGCTGCCCGGTAGATGGCGCAACGCATCGATGTGCGCGGCTTCGGTCGCGGCATCCAGCCGGCCGCGGGCCTTGGCGAGCACCAACGCCAACGCGAACAGCGCCACCAGCTGGGTGGTGAAGGCTTTGGTCGAGGCCACGCCGATCTCCGCACCCGCGCGGGTGAGGAACTGCATCGCCGACATCCGCGGCAGCGCACTCTCGGCCACGTTGCAGATCGACAGCGTGCGGTGGTGGCCTTCGGCGATGGCGTACTTCAGGGCCTCGAAGGTGTCGAGCGTTTCGCCCGACTGCGAAATGGTGACGACGAGATTCCCGGGGTTCGGCACGATCGGCCGGTAGCGGTACTCACTGGCGATGTCGACCGCGCAGGGCACACCGGCCAGCGCCTCGATCCAGTAGCGGGCGACGAGGCCGGCGTAGTGGCTGGTGCCGCAAGCGAGGATCTGCACGCCGGTGACGCCCTCCATCAGCTCAGGCCCGCGCGGCCCGAACAGCGCCGGTTCGAACCCGGTCTCGAGGATGGGCTCGAGGGTGTCGGCGATGGCACGGGGCTGCTCGTGGATCTCCTTCTGCATGAAGTGGCGGTAGGGGCCCAGCTCGAGCGAGGCCAGCGAGACGCCGGAGAGCTGCTCGTCGCGCTGCACCGCCTGGCCGAGCGCATCGAACACGCGCAGGCCATCGCGCTTCACTTCGGCCACATCGCCTTCTTCGAGGTAGACCACGCGGCGGGTGTGGGCAACGACGGCGGAGACATCCGAGGCCACGAAAGCCTCACCCTCGCCGATGCCGATCAGCAGCGGGCAGCCCATGCGGGCGGCGATCAGGCGCGAGGGATCGGACTTGGCGATGATGGCCAGCGCATACGCACCGCGCAGCTCCTTCACCGCGGCCTGCGTGGCCGCGAGCAGATCCCCGCCGTCGCACAGGTGGTGGCGGATCAGATGCGCGACGACTTCGGTGTCGGTCTGCGAGGTGAACACGTAGCCCAGGGCCTTGAGCCGCTCACGCTGCTCATCGTGGTTCTCGATGATGCCGTTGTGGACGAGAGCGAGTTCGCCGTTGCTGATGTGCGGATGGGCATTGGCTTCGGTGACGCCGCCATGCGTCGCCCAGCGCGTGTGGCCGATGCCGATGCCGGCACGCAGGCCTTCAGCGTGGGCGGCGGCCTCCATCTCGGTCACGCGGCCGGTGCGGCGCACGCGTTTCAGCTCGCCGTCCAGCACAGCGACACCGGCCGAGTCGTAGCCGCGGTACTCCAGCCGCTTCAATCCATCGATCAGCACCGGCACCACATCACGGCCGGCGATAGCCCCCACGATTCCGCACATTGAACGCCGCTCCTCGGCACAAACAGGATGCGCAGTGTAACGCCACCCTCACGGCTCGCTGTGGCCGGGCCCTTTCTTTTGTGGTCGCTGCCAGTCCGGCAGGCTCAGCTGCTGGCCACGCGCCACGGTGAGCTGGCCCTCGGGTGCGTCCTTGGTGATGACCGAACCGGCGCCGATGGTCGCCATCGCGCCAATCGTCACCGGCGCCACCAGCGCGCTGTTGCTGCCGATGAAGGCGCCATCGCCGATCGTCGTGGTCCATTTGTTCACGCCGTCGTAGTTGCAGGTGATGGTGCCGGCACCGACATTGACCTTCGCCCCGATCACCGCATCGCCGAGGTAGCTCAGGTGGTTGGCCTTGCTGCCCTTGCCCAGCGTGGTCTTCTTGGTCTCGACGAAGTTGCCGATGTGCACGCCCTCGGCGAGCTGCGTGCCGGGGCGCAGCCGTGCGAACGGCCCGATCGTGCAGGCCGCTTGGGTCACGACGCCTTCGAGGTCGCTGTGTGCAGCCACCACGGTGCCGGCTCCGAGCACCACATCCTTCAATCGGCAGAACGGGCCGATGCGCACGCCATCGCCCAGCTCCACATGGCCCTCGAGGATCACATCGACATCGATGCGCACGCCTTGCCCCACCACCACCCTGCCGCGCTGGTCGAAGCGCGCCGGATCGGCGAATTGCGCACCGGCCTCGGCCAGGGCTCTGGCGCAGCGGCGCTGGTAGGCGCGCTCGAGCTGGGCGAGCTGCCACGGGTCGTTGGCGCCCTCCACTTCGGTGTGATCGGCCACCTGCACCGCCACCGCGGCCCGGCCCTCGGCGGCGGCCATGGCGAAGATGTCGGTCAGGTAGTACTCGCGCTGGGCGTTCTCGTTGCGAAGCCGGGCCAGCCAGCGTTTCAGGGCGCGTCCCTCGGCGGCGATCAGGCCGGTGTTGACGGTGCGCAGCGCACGCTGCTCGGGTGAGGTGTCCTTCTGTTCGACGATGGCCTGCACACGGTCCTGCGCATCGAGCAGCACACGGCCGTATCCGGTCGGGTCGGCGAGTTCCGCCACCAGCACCGCCAGCACAGCGTTCGCGGCAACCAGCGGACGCAGCGACTCGGCGCGCACCAGCGGCACATCGCCATAGAGCACCAGCACGCGCGCATCGTCGGGCAGTCCGGGCACCGCCTGCTGCACGGCGTGCCCGGTGCCGAGGCGCTCGGCCTGCTCGACCCAGACCAGGTCGGCATCGTGCTTGAACGCTTCGCGCACCGCCTCACCGCCGTGGCCGTACACCACGTGGATGCGCGCTGCACCGAGGGCCCGCGCGGTGTCGATGACATGGCCCAGCATCGGCTTGTCCGCCACCGGCTGCAGCACCTTGGGCAGCGACGAGCGCATGCGCTTGCCTTCGCCGGCGGCGAGAACGACCGCATGCAGTCCAGCGGAGTGGGGATCGACAGCGTGCTGCGTGGTGCTCATGCGGGGTGTCCGTTCGAACCGGGATCCATTCTAGGCGGGCGCGAGCGGTGCGGCATCGTCGCAGACCGCAGACGACAGCGCCGGCACGGGGCCGGCGTTGCTTCAGATCGGCGATGTCGCAGGTTTCAGTGCTTGAGGTTCTTGCGCAGCCGTTCGAGGGCCTGCAACTGCGCCATGGCCTCGGCCAGCTTGGCCTGCGCCTCGGCGATATCCATGGCCTGGCCGCGGTTGGCGATGACGCGCTCGGCCTCTTCCTTGGCCTTGACCGCGGCGGCCTCGTCGAGATCGTCGGCGCGCAGCACGGTATCGGCCAACACGGTAACGACCTGCGGCTGCACTTCCAGCATGCCGCCGGAAACGTAGAAGTCGAGCTTCTCGCCGTCCGGACGGGTGACAATGACCTTGCCCGGCTTGAGCCGCGTGATCAGGGGCGCGTGCCGGGGCGCGATACCGACCTCGCCCAGCTCGGCGCTGGCGACCACGAAGATCGCATCGCCGTGGAAGATCTCCTTCTCGGCGCTGACGATGTCGCAGCGGATGGTGGTGGTGGTCGGGATCGTGCTCATGCCACTCAGCCCGCCAACAGCTTCTTGGCTTTCTCGAAGGCCTCGTCGATGCCGCCGACCATGTAGAAGGCCTGCTCCGGCAGTTCGTCGCACTGGCCTTCGACGATCATCCGGAAACCACGGATGGTTTCCTTGAGCGTGACGTACTTGCCCGGCGAGCCGGTGAACACTTCGGCCACATGGAAGGGCTGCGAGAAGAAGCGCTCGGCCTTGCGGGCGCGGGCGACGACCAGCTTGTCGTCCTCGGAGAGTTCATCCATGCCGAGGATGGCGATGATGTCCTTCAGCTCCTTGTACTTCTGCAGGGTGGCCTGCACCTTGCGCGCGGTGTCGTAGTGCTCGTGACCGATCACGTTCGGGTCGAGCTGGCGCGAGGTCGAGTCGAGCGGATCGACCGCCGGGTAGATGCCCAGCGAGGCGATCTGGCGCGACAGCACCACGGTGGCATCGAGATGGGCGAAGGTGGTCGCTGGCGACGGGTCGGTGAGGTCGTCGGCCGGCACGTAGACGGCCTGGATCGAGGTGATCGAACCGGTACGGGTCGAGGTGATGCGCTCCTGCAGCACGCCCATTTCCTCGGCCAGCGTCGGCTGGTAGCCCACCGCGGAGGGCATGCGGCCGAGCAGGGCCGAGACTTCGGTGCCGGCCAGGGTGTAGCGGTAGATGTTGTCGACGAAGAACAGGATGTCGCGGCCCTTGCCGGTGACCGGGTCCTTGTCGTCACGGAAGTATTCGGCCATGGTCAGGCCGGTGAGCGCGACGCGCAGGCGGTTGCCCGGCGGTTCGTTCATCTGGCCGTACACCATCGCCACTTTGTCGAGGACGTTGGAGTCCTTCATCTCGTGGTAGAAGTCGTTGCCCTCGCGGGTGCGCTCGCCGACGCCAGCGAACACCGAGAGGCCCTCGTGGGCCTTGGCGATGTTGTTGATCAGCTCCATCATGTTGACGGTCTTGCCCACACCGGCACCGCCGAACAGACCGACCTTGCCGCCCTTGGCGAAGGGGCACATCAGGTCGATGACCTTGATGCCGGTTTCGAGCAGCTCGTTGCCGCCGGCCTGATCGGCGTAAGCCGGGGCCGGGCGGTGAATCTCCCAGCTTGCCTCGGCCTCGACCGGGCCGGCCTCGTCGATCGGGTTGCCCAGCACGTCCATGATGCGGCCGAGCGTGGCCTTGCCGACCGGCACGCTGATCGCCTTGCCGGTGTTGACGGCGACGAGGCCGCGCTTCAGACCGTCGGTGGAGCCGAGCGCGATGGTGCGGACGATGCCGTCACCCAGCTGCTGCTGCACTTCCAGCGTGATCGCAGTACCGGTGACCTTCAGCGCGTCGTACACCTTCGGCACGCTTTCGCGCGGGAACTCGACGTCGACGACGGCGCCGATGATCTGGACAAGCTTGCCTTGGCTCATGGTGGGTTCCTCGGGAATAGGGATTCGATGGAGGCGCGCCGCGCGTCAGACCGCTGCGGCACCGCCGACGATTTCGGAGATTTCCTGGGTGATCGCCGCCTGCCGGGCCTTGTTGTAGACGAGGTTCAGGCTGCCGATCAGCTTGGTGGCGTTGTCGGAGGCCGCCTTCATCGCGACCATGCGCGCGGCGTGTTCCGAGGCCAGGTTCTCGAGCACGGCCTGATAGACCAGCGACTCGACGTAACGGGTGAGCACGAAGTCGAGCACGGTCTGCGGGTCGGGCTCGTAGAGGTAGTCCCAGTCGTGCTTGGCTTCGAAGGACGCGTCGGCCTGCAGCGGCAGCAGCGGCAGCAGGGTCGGTCGCTGCGACATCGTGTTGACGAAGTCGTTGTAGCAGAGCAGCACGCGGTCGAGACGGCCTTCGGTGTAGCCGTCGAACATGGTCTTGGTGACGCCGATCAGCTTCGCCACCTCCGGCTTCTCACCCAGATGGGTGACCGAGGCCAGCATGTCGACTTTCAGGCGGCGGAAGAAGGTGACCGCCTTCTGGCCGATGCAGACCACATCGATCTCAACGCCCTTGCTCTGCCACTCGCGCATGTCGACGAGGATGCGGCGGAACATCTGCGAATTGAGGCCGCCGCAGAGGCCACGGTCGGTCGAGATGATGATGTAACCCACCCGCTTGACCTCCTCGCGCGCCGCCATGAACGGATGCACGTGGTCGGTGTTGGCGTGGGCGATGTGGCCGACGACCTGCTTCATCAGACGCGCGTAGGGGCGCGAGGCCTTCATCTTCTCCTGCGCCTTGCGGATCTTGGATGCCGAGACCATCTCGAGCGCGCGGGTCACCTTGCGGGTGTTCTGCACGCTCTTGATCTTGGTTTTGATTTCGCGGCCGCCTGCCATGTCGAAGTACTCTCGCTTACCAGCCGCCCGTGGCCTTGAACTCGGCGATCAGGGCCTTGAACTCGGCCTCGATCTCCTTGTCCCAGGCGCCGGTGGCGACGATTTTGGCGGCCAGCTCGCTGCGGGTGTTGGCCAGGTGGGTGTGCAGGCCGGATTCGAAAGCACCGATCCTGGCGAGCGGCACATCGTCCATGTGGCCTTCGTTGACGGCGTAGATCGACAGCGCCATCTGCGCGGTCGACATCGGGGCGTACTG
>Ga0208491_10119_pt1:0-7500 | contig 19116 bp, 13 predicted proteins | sample SubbioCSW11_NovA_FD_184819 | JGI IMG/M metagenome (GOLD analysis project Ga0208491, IMG submission 184819) | Serpentinite rock and fluid subsurface biosphere microbial communities from McLaughlin Reserve, California, USA - CR11_CSW11_NovA (SPAdes) | ecosystem: Environmental > Terrestrial >...
GCTGCGGGTGTGGGCCAGGTGGGTGTGCAGGCCGGATTCGAAAGCACCGATCCTGGCGAGCGGCACATCGTCCATGTGGCCTTCGTTGACGGCGTAGATCGACAGCGCCATCTGCGCGGTCGACATCGGGGCGTACTGCTTCTGCTTCATCAGTTCGGTGACCCGCTGGCCGCGCTCGAGCTGCTTGCGGGTGGCTTCGTCGAGGTCGGAGGCGAACTGCGCGAAGGCCGCCAGCTCGCGGTATTGCGCGAGCGCGATGCGGATGCCGCCCGAGAGCTTTTTCATGATCGTGGTCTGCGCAGCACCACCCACACGCGAGACCGAAACGCCGGCGTTCACGGCCGGGCGGATGCCGGCGTTAAACAGGTCGGTCTCGAGGAAGATCTGGCCGTCGGTGATCGAGATCACGTTGGTCGGCACGAAGGCCGAGACGTCACCGGCCTGGGTCTCGATGATCGGCAGCGCGGTCAGCGAGCCGGTCTTGCCCTTGACCGCGCCATTCGTGAACTTCTCGACGTAGTCGGCCGAAACACGGGCGGCGCGCTCGAGCAGGCGCGAGTGCAGGTAGAACACGTCGCCCGGGTAGGCTTCGCGGCCCGGCGGGCGGCGCAGCAGCAGCGAAATCTGGCGGTAGGCGACGGCCTGCTTGGAGAGGTCGTCGTAGACGATCAGGGCGTCTTCGCCGCGGTCCATGAAGTATTCGCCCATGGCGCAGCCGGCGTAGGGCGCGATGTACTGCATCGCCGCCGATTCCGAGGCCGAGGCCGCGACCACCGTGGTGTAGGCCATCGCACCGTTCTCTTCGAGCTTGCGAACGATGGCGGCGATGGTCGAGTTCTTCTGGCCGATGGCGACGTAGACGCACTTCACCCCCGAGGCCTTCTGGTTGATGATCGCGTCGATCGCCATCGCGGTCTTGCCGGTCTGGCGGTCACCGATGATCAGCTCGCGCTGGCCGCGGCCGATCGGGATCATCGCGTCGACCGACTTGTAGCCGGTCTGCACCGGCTGGGCGACCGACTGGCGCCAGATCACGCCCGGCGCCACGCGCTCGACCGGCGAGCTCAGGGCGGCATTGATCGGGCCCTTGGCGTCGATCGGCTGGCCGAGCGCATCGACGACGCGGCCCAGCAGCTCGGGGCCGACCGGCACTTCGAGGATGCGACCGGTGGTCTTGGCGACCATGCCCTCGCAGAGGTGCTCGTAGTCGCCGAGCACCACGGCACCGACCGAATCGCGCTCGAGGTTGAGGGCGAGCGCGAAGGTGTTGCCCGGCAGTTCGACCATCTCGCCCTGCATCGCGTCGGCCAGGCCGTGGATGCGGACGATGCCGTCCGACACCGAAGTGACGGTTCCTTCGTTGCGGGCTTCGGCCGAGAGCTTGAGCTTCTCGACACGCTGCTTGATCAGTTCGCTGATTTCGGACGGGTTGAGCGTCTGCATGGTCGTTCCTGGGCCGGCGCGAGGCCGACGTTCAATGGGGAATCAAGTCGTCAGGGCAGTGTCGAGGCGCGCCAGACGGCCGCGAACCGAACCGTCGATCACCGTATCGCCGGTGTCGATCACGGCGCCGCCGATCAGCGCGGGATCAACCGCGGCCTCGATCTCGACGTCGCGGCCGAAACGGGCACGCAGCGATTCACGGAGTTTGGCGAGTGCGGCCTCGTCCAACGGCAACGCCGAAGTGACGCGGACACGGACGATGTTCTGGGCTTCGGCGCGCAGGGTTTCGTAGAGCGCGCTGATTTCCGGCAGCAAGGTGATACGGCGGTTCTCCGCCAGCACGGCGAGGAATTGCAGGAAACCGGCATCGTGGTCACCGGGCGGTGCCACCAGACCGGCCACCTCAGCCGCCGCCAGCGAAGGATGGTCCAGCAACACCGCGACCCGCGGATCGACAGCGATCTGGGCGGCCGCCGAAAGGGCCTTCGACCAGCCGGCGAAATCGGCACGGTCTCGGGCCAGCGCGAAAGCAGCGCGGGCGTAGGGGCGGGCGAGGGTGAAGGCCTGGCTCATCGCGATGCGGTCTCAGATCTGCTCGGCGAGTTCGTCGAGCAGGGCGGCATGGGCCTTGGCGTCGATTTCGCGGCCGATGACGCGGCTGGCTCCGGTGACGGCAAGACGACCGACCTGACGGCGCAGGTCCTCGCGGGCACGGTACAAGGTGGCCTCGATCTCGGCCTGCGCGAGGGCCGCCTGGCGTGCGCCTTCGGCCTGGGCATCGAGCCGGGCCTGTTCGACCAACTGGGCGGCACGGGCTTCGGCCTTGGCGATGATGTCGTTGGCCCGGACCCGAGCCTCACGCAACACCTCGTCGACCTTCTGCTGGGCCTGGGCGAGGTCCTTCTGGCTGCGTTCGGCAGCGGCGAGGCCCTCGGCAATCTTCTGCTGACGGGCTTCGATCGCCGACAACAGCGGCGGCCAGATTTTGGTCGCGATGATCCAGACGAACGCCGCGAACGCGAGGGCTTGGGCGAAAAGGGTAAACGTGAGGCTCATGGGATGCGCTCGGTGGTTCCGGGGACCGGGGCGCGAGCCCCGGCCATCGACGAAAACGGGGCACGACCTGCGCCGTGCCCGGAAGCCGGGCCGATCAGGCGCCCAGCAGCTGCGAGAGCTTGACGCCGAGGTCGCCGATCAGCGGGTTGGCGAAGGCGAACATCAGGGCCACGGCAACGGTGATGATGAAGGCGGCGTCGATCAGGCCGGCGGTGATGAACATGCGGACCTGCAGCACCGGGATCAGCTCCGGCTGGCGGGCGGCCGACTCCAGGAACTTGCTCGCCATGTTCGCCATACCAATCGAGGCGGCGAGCGCGGCCAGGCCGACCATGAAGCCGATGGCGAGAATGGTGAACGACTGGATGGTGGCGAAAGCGGTCAGGATGTTGGCGGTGTCCATGGGGGTCTCCGGGTGTCGCAAGGGTTGAAGGAAAAGTGGATCGAAGGTGGAACCGGTGCTCGACGCCGCGGCCCTCGGCGTTGAAACGATTGACGGCCGGCGTCAGTGGTGCTCTTCCATCAGGCTGAGGTAGACAATGGAAAGCATCATGAAGATGAAGGCCTGCAGCGGCACCACCAGCAGGTGGAACAGCATCCAGCCGAGGCCGAAGGTGCCGCCGGCGATCATGCCGGCCACACCCGCACTGCCCAGCACCCAGATCAGCAGGAAGACCAGCTCCCCGCCGTACATGTTGCCGAACAGACGCATCGCCAGCGACACCGGCTTGCTCAGCAACTCGACGAAGTTGAGCAGCAGATTGGCCGGGAACATCCACTTGCCAAAGGGCGCAGTGAACAGCTCGTGGATGAAGCCGCCAAAGCCCTTGGCGCGCAGGGCGAAGAAGATCATCAGGAAGAACACCGAGAACGACATGCCGAGCGTGGCGCTCATGTCGGTGGTCGGCACCGGCTTCCAGTAGTTGAATTTGGACGGGTCGGCCGCGCCGAAGACCTCGGCCAGCGCGACCGCCGCCATGCCCATCGGGATGGCGAGAAAATCGGCAGGAATGAACTTGAAAGCGTTGAGCAGCAGGATCCAGCAGAACAGGGTGATCGCGATCGGCGTGACCAGCCGGCTGGTGCCTTGGTAGCTGTCCTTGCACTGCTGGTCGACGAACTCGAGAACGATCTCGACGAAGGCCTGCCAACGCCCCGGAACACCCGCGGTGGCTTTGCGAGTGGCCAGCCAGAAGAAGAAGCACATGGCCAAGCCGACCAGCACCGAAGTGGCGATCGTGTCGATGTGCAGAACCCAGAAGCCACCCTCGCCGACCTGGATCTTCAGGTTGGTCAGGTGATGCTGGATGTAACCGGTCGGGGTCAGTTCGCTGCTTGCCATGGTCCGATTCAAGCTCGTTTGAATGTCACTGCCGCGCCGATGTAAGCCAATTGCCCGAGCACCGCGCCTCCCGCCACCGCCCACACCTCGGCACCGTCACGCGCCGCAAGCAGGATCAAACCCACACCCGCCATCAACCAGCGACCCAATGTCGCCGCGAGGCTGCGGAATGCTGCGCCACCTCCAGCCTGGACACCACCGAGCGCGTAGGCCCCCGAGAGCAGGATCGCCGCCATCATGACCAGAGCCCCGCCGATCCCGTCGAGCAAGGCCACCGGCCACACGAAGGTCAACAACACGGCCCAGAGCGCAACCACCACGGTCATGACCAAAGCCATGTGACGAAGGAGGCGCCGGGATTCCACGGAGGACGAGAACACGGAAGGAGTGCGCCAAGTCGCCGCCTGCGAAGACGCGGGAGTCTAGCATGCGCTGCAGGCTGTTCTCAAGGTCAAATCGGCCGCCCCAAGCCTCACCCCAAGCTCATCGCAGCCGCCTTGCTCACCGCTGCGTTCTTTCGTGACCATCTGATTTTTTGGATCAGCAAGAAAAACCCCGCCTTATTGGGGCGGGGTTTTGGGTGTAAGGCCCTGGCGATGACCTACTCTCGCATGCGGATGCACACTACCATCGGCGCGTGCGCGTTTCACTTCCGAGTTCGGGATGGGATCGGGTGGTTCCACGCAGCTATGTTCACCAGGGAGAGGGTGGAGGGTCGCCGGGCAGTGGCTTCCTGATGGAAGGCCACGTGCAGCGCTCACGCTCTCATGGGGGACTTGTGACGTAACAGTGATGTTTGTCTTGACCGCGTGCCGCGGTGTCAAGGCAACTTGAGGTTATATGATCAAGCCACACGGATCATTAGTATCGGTCAGCTCAACGCATTGCTGCGCTTCCACACCCGACCTATCAACGACGTAGTCTTCATCGTTCCTTTAGGGGACTTGTGTCCCGGGAGATCTCATCTTGAGGCGCGCTTCCCGCTTAGATGCTTTCAGCGGTTATCGCTTCCGAACATAGCTACCCGGCTGTGCCACTGGCGTGACAACCGGAACACCAGAGGTTCGTCCACTCCGGTCCTCTCGTACTAGGAGCAGCCCCTCTCAAATCTCCAACGCCCACGACAGATAGGGACCGAACTGTCTCACGACGTTCTGAACCCAGCTCGCGTACCACTTTAAATGGCGAACAGCCATACCCTTGGGACCGACTACAGCCCCAGGATGTGATGAGCCGACATCGAGGTGCCAAACACCGCCGTCGATATGAACTCTTGGGCGGTATCAGCCTGTTATCCCCGGAGTACCTTTTATCCGTTGAGCGATGGCCCTTCCATACAGAACCACCGGATCACTAAGACCTACTTTCGTACCTGCTTGATCCGTCGATCTTGCAGTCAAGCACGCTTCTGCCTTTGCACACATTGCGCGATGTCCGACCGCGCTGAGCGTACCTTCGTACTCCTCCGTTACTCTTTGGGAGGAGACCGCCCCAGTCAAACTACCCACCATACATGGTCCCCGATCCGGATAACGGACCCAGGTTAGAACGTCAAGCACATCAGGGTGGTATTTCAAGGATGGCTCCATGCAAGCTGGCGCCTGCACTTCAAAGCCTCCCACCTATCCTACACAGACGAACTCAACGTTCAATGTAAAGCTATAGTAAAGGTTCACGGGGTCTTTCCGTCTTGCCGCGGGAACGCTGCATCTTCACAGCGATTTCAATTTCACTGAGCCTTGGGTGGAGACAGCGCCGCTGTCGTTACGCCATTCGTGCAGGTCGGAACTTACCCGACAAGGAATTTCGCTACCTTAGGACCGTTATAGTTACGGCCGCCGTTTACTGGGGCTTCGATCAAGAGCTTCGCTTGCGCTGACCCCATCACTTAACCTTCCAGCACCGGGCAGGCGTCACACCCTATACGTCCACTTTCGTGTTTGCAGAGTGCTGTGTTTTTGATAAACAGTCGCAGCGGCCTGGTCACTGCGGCCCATCTTGCGATGGGCGTACCTTCTCCCGAAGTTACGGTACTATTTTGCCTAGTTCCTTCACCCAAGTTCTCTCAAGCGCCTGAGAATTCTCATCCTACCCACCTGTGTCGGTTTACGGTACGGTCTTGCGTGAGCTGAAGCTTAGAGGCTTTTCCTGGAAGCGTGGGATCCGTGACTTCGTCCGGTAGGACTGGTCTCGTGCTTCGGCCTTGGGACAGCGGATTTGCCTACCGCCCCAGCCTTTGCACTTTCCCCGGGACAACCAACGCCCGGTACACATACCCTTCTCCGTCCCCCCATCGCACTCACGCGAGGTGCTGGAATATTAACCAGCTTCCCATCGACTACACCTTTCGGTCTCGCCTTAGGGGCCGACTCACCCTGCGCCGATGAACGTTGCGCTAGGAAACCTTGGGCTTTCGGCGTGCGGGCTTTTCACCCGCATTATCGTTACTCATGTCAGCATTCGCACTTCCGATACCTCCAGCAGCCTTCTCAAGCCACCTTCGCAGGCGTACGGAACGCTCCTCTACCGCGCATGCAAAGCATGCACCCCAAGCTTCGGTATATCGCTTAGCCCCGTTAAATCTTCCGCGCAGACCGACTCGACCAGTGAGCTATTACGCTTTCTTTAAAGGATGGCTGCTTCTAAGCCAACCTCCTGGCTGTCTATGCCTTTCCACATCGTTTCCCACTTAGCGATAATTTGGGGACCTTAGCTGTGGGTCTGGGTTGTTTCCCTTTTCACGACGGACGTTAGCACCCGCCGTGTGTCTCCCGCATAGTCTGTCCTGGTATTCGGAGTTTGCCATGGTTTGGTAAGTCACAATGACCCCCTAGCCATAACAGTGCTCTACCCCCAGGAAGATTCGTGCGAGGCGCTACCTAAATAGCTTTCGAGGAGAACCAGCTATCTCCGGGTTCGATTAGCTTTTCACTCCTAGCCACACCTCATCCCCTACTTTTGCAACAGGAGTGGGTTCGGGCCTCCAGTGCGTGTTACCGCACCTTCACCCTGGGCATGGCTAGATCACCCGGTTTCGGGTCTACTTCCTGCGACTATGCGCCCTATTCAGACTCGGTTTCCCTTCGCCTACCCTATACGGTTAAGCTCGCCACAAAAAGTAAGTCGCTGACCCATTATACAAAAGGTACGCAGTCACCCTTGCGGGCTCCTACTGCTTGTACGCATACGGTTTCAGGTTCTATTTCACTCCCCTCTCCGGGGTTCTTTTCGCCTTTCCCTCACGGTACTGGTTCACTATCGGTCAGTCAGGAGTATTTAGCCTTGGAGGATGGTCCCCCCATGTTCAGACAGGGTTTCACGTGCCCCGCCCTACTCAATTTCATCGACATAGCCCTTTCGCATACCGGGCTATCACCGTCTATGGCCGGCCTTCCCAGGCCGTTTTGCTAGAACCATGTCGACTTTTGGGCTGTTCCCCGTTCGCTCGTCACTACTCAGGGAATCTCGGTTGATTTCTTTTCCTCCGGGTACTTAGATATTTCAGTTCCCCGGGTTCGCCTCCAGCAGCTATGGATTCACTGCAGGATACCCTTGCGGGTGGGTTTCCCCATTCGGACATCGCGGGATCAAAGCTTGTTGCCAGCTCCCCCACGCTTTTCGCAGGCTGCCACGTCCTTCATCGCCTCTGACTGCCAAGG
>Ga0208491_10119_pt1:10000-19116 | contig 19116 bp, 13 predicted proteins | sample SubbioCSW11_NovA_FD_184819 | JGI IMG/M metagenome (GOLD analysis project Ga0208491, IMG submission 184819) | Serpentinite rock and fluid subsurface biosphere microbial communities from McLaughlin Reserve, California, USA - CR11_CSW11_NovA (SPAdes) | ecosystem: Environmental >...
CCCTCAGGCCTCGACAAGCCGAACGCGGGCGAAGCTGCGCTTGCCGATCTGCACCACCGCCTCGAAGCCCGGGGCGAAGAGGCGCTGCGGGTCATCGAAGACCTCGCCATCGATGCGTACGGCACGCTCCCTGAGCTTGCGCGTCGCTTCGGCATTGCTGGGTGCCAACCCGGCCCGGCTCAGCAGGGCGGCGATGCGCAGGCCTTCTGCCGGCACCGCGAGTTCGGTGAGCGGCAATTGCGCGGTGTCGCCGCTGCCGGTCACCACCGCCTCCCAACCGGCGACCGCCTTCTCCGCCTCGACCGCGCCCTGGAAGCGCGCGGCCAGCTCGCGGGCAAGACGAAGCTTGAGCGTGCGCGGGTGCAGCACACCGGCGCTGACGTCGGTCTTCAGTGCGGCCAGCTCCGAGAGCGAGATCTCGAAGCTCAGCAACTCGATCCAGCGCCACATCAATGCATCGTCGATCTTCATGGTCTTGGTGACGATGTCGATGGCCGGTTCGTTGATGCCGATGTAATTGCCCAGCGACTTGCTCATCTTGTGGACGCCATCGATGCCCTCGAGCAGTGGCATCGTCATGACCACCTGCGGTACTTGGCCGTGGTGCTCTTGCAGGGCGCGGCCCATCAGCAGGTTGAAGCGCTGGTCGGTGCCGCCAAGCTCGACATCGGCCTTCAACGCGACCGAGTCGTAGCCCTGCACCAGCGGGTAGAGGAACTCGTGGATGGCGATCGGCTGCTGGCCGGCGAAACGCTTGGCGAAGTCCTCGCGCTCGAGCATGCGCGCCACCGTGTGCTGACCGGCCAGCTTGATCATGTCGGCCGCCGACATCCGCCCGAACCATTCGCTGTTGAAACGCAGCTCGGTGCGCTCGGGATCGAGCACCTTGAACACCTGCTCGGCGTAGGTGCCGGCATTGGCCTCGACCTCCTCGCGGCTCAGGGGCTTGCGGGTGGCGTTCTTGCCGGAAGGATCGCCGATCATCCCGGTGAAGTCGCCGATCAGGAAGATGACCTGGTGGCCGAGCTCTTGGAACTGCCGCAGCTTGTTGAGCAGCACGGTGTGGCCGAGGTGCAGGTCGGGCGCGGTCGGATCGAAGCCGGCCTTGATGCGCAACGGGCGACCGCTGGCGAGGCGCGCTTCGAGCTCGTCGCGCTTGAGGATGTCGTCGGTGCCCCTGGCCAGCGTGGCCAGAGCGGAATCGGAAAGAGTCATGCGAGATCCGGCAGGTCCTGGGGCCGTGCCCCGGAGAGGGCTTTGGCGTTAACGGCAGGTTAAACGCTGGACGTCGAAAAATCCAAGCGCAACAAGGGTTTGACGCTGCTTTTGCGCTGTGGGTAAGGTAGCCGCGTCCTGCCGCTGGAGCCCGCCTTGCCCAACCCCTCTCGCTACACACCGACCGCTTCCCGCGTGCTCGGTGTCGCCGCCGCCGGCGTGCTGGTGGTCAGCGTGCTCTCGATCGTGCCGGCGCTGGAACGCGCCCAGCACGCCGATACCGTGCCGGCCACCACCACGATCGCTCTCGCCCTGCCGCCGGCACCGGTCAACACCACCGCGCCGGCCGAGGACTGGCGCACCGTCCAGGTCCGCTCCGGCCAGACTCTGGGCAGCCTGTTCGCCGATCTCGGCCTTCCGGCCAATGCCATGCACCGCGTGCTGGAGGTGCCGGAAGTGGAGCAGCTGGCCTCGCGGCTGCGGATCGGCAGCGAGTTGGCCTTCGACATCGCTCCCGACGGCAGCCTGCGCGGCCTGCGCTTCGACACCGACGAGACCCGGCGTATCGAACTGGCGGTCACCGAGGCCGGCATCGAGCGTCAGATCATCGAGCGTCCGCTGGAAACCCGTACCGTCGTCGCCTCGGGCGAGATCCGTTCCTCGCTGTTCGCTGACGGTGCCCGGGCTGGGCTTTCGGCGCCGGTGATGAACAGCATGGTGCAGGCCCTGCAGTTCGATATCGACTTCGCCCAGGATTTGCGCGCCGGCGACCACTTCCAGCTGGTCTACGAGGAACTCTGGCGCGAGGGCGAGCGACTGCGCGATGGCGGCGTGGTGGCGGTGCGCTTCACCAATCAGGGTCGTACCTTCACTGCCCTGCGCTTCGAACGCAACGGCAACCGGGAATTCTTCGATCTCGATGGCCGCCCCTTACGCAAGAACTTTTTGCGCACACCGATCGAGTTCGCCCGCGTGACCTCGGGCTTCGGTTCACGCCGCCACCCGGTGCTCAACCGCATCCGCATGCACCGCGGCGTGGACTACGCCGCACCGATCGGCACGCCGATCTTCGCCGCCGGCGACGGTCGGGTGACGTTCGCGGGCTGGCAGAGCGGCTTCGGCCGCACCGTCATCCTCGACCACGGCAACGGCATCACCACCCTGTACGCCCACATGTCGCGGTTCGGCGCCTACCGGGTCGGCCAGCGTGTCCGCCAGGGCACGACCATCGGTTACGTCGGGATGAGCGGCCTCGCCACCGGCCCGCACCTGCACTACGAGTTCCGGGTGCGCGGTGTCCACAAGGACCCACTGCGGGTCACCCTGCCCAAGCCGGAGCCGCTCAAGGGGCCGCTGCTGGCCGAATTCCGCCGCGCCACCGCGCCGGCGCTGGCCCAACTCGAACGCATCGGGGACGTGCAGCTGGCCGAGCGCTGAGCGGCATGACCCGGTTCTACCTCGGCCTGATCTCGGGTACCAGCGCCGATGCCATCGATGCGGCGCTGCTCGACTTCGCCGGTGAGAAGCCGCAGGTGCGGGCCGCCCGCAGCACGCCCTACCCGGCCGCCTTGCGCGAAAGGGTGCTCGGGCTTTCGCAACGCGATGCAACGGTCGATCTCGATGCCTTCGGTGCGCTCGATACCGCGATCGGCGAGGCCTTCGCCGCCGCCGCGCTGGCGCTGCTGGCCGATGCTGGCATCCGCGCCGACGAGGTGAGCGCGATCGGTTCGCACGGCCAGACCCTGCGCCACCGCCCACGGCCGCCGCAGTGCTTCACCCTGCAGGTGGGCTGCCCGCATGTCATCGCCGAACGCACCGGCTGCACGGTGGTCGCCGATTTCCGCCGCCGCGATGTCGCCGCCGGAGGCGAGGGCGCGCCGCTGATGCCGGCCTTCCATGCCGCCGTGCTGGCGGACCGCGGCGAAACCCGGGCCGTGCTCAACCTGGGCGGCATCGGCAACCTCAGCCTGCTGGCACCGGACCGACCGGTGCGCGGCTTCGACACCGGCCCGGCCAACGGCCTGCTGGACGCCTGGTGCCACCGCCACACCGGTGCCGACTACGACCGCGAGGGTGCCTGGGCGGCCGGTGGGCGCGTGCTGCCGGCCCTGCTCGAAGCCTGCCTGACTGAGCCCTGGCTGACGCTGCCGCCGCCCAAGAGCAGCGGCCGCGACCGGTTCCATCTGGGCTGGCTGGCGACACGCTTGGACGGCAGCGAGTCCGCTCGCGATGTGCAAGCCACCTTGCTGGAATTCAGCGCCCAGAGCATCGCCCGGGCCTTGCGGGCCGAGCAGCCCGACACCCAACGCCTGATCGCCTGCGGCGGTGGCGTGCACAACCGGGCACTGATGCATCGGCTGGCCGCCCTGCTGCCGGAGCTGCGGGTCGAATCAAGCGCCGTGCACGGCCTCGACCCGGATGCCGTCGAAGCTGCGGGCTTCGCCTGGCTGGCGCGCCAGACCCTGGCCGGCCAGCCCGGCAACTGCCCCGAGGTCACCGGCGCGGTCGGCCCGCGCGTGCTGGGCGCGATCATCCCCGGTCGCAGGTCGGCCGCTCAGTCGCTATGCGAGGGCGGCTTGGCGATGTAGGCCGGGGCATCGTCGGGCAAGCCATTGATCGCCCGCATGGCCTCCTCGAAAGCCCGCGATTCCTCGTCGTTCCAGGTGCCGCTCAGGCGCGCGATGTCGCCGGGCACCGGCGGCGGTTCCGGCTCAAGCAGGCCGAGCGCCTGCTTGAGCAGGTGCAGGATCACGTCGTTGAGCGGCCAGCCTTTCTGGCGTGCGATCTCCTTGAGGCGCTCGGCGACGCGCTCGTCGATGTCGCGGACAAGGAAATCGGCCATGCGGGGCCGCGCTCCGGGCTGGGACTCAGGACCTTGAGCTTACGCTGGGCGGCGAGGCCCACGCCAGCCAGAGGCAGAGCGCGATCGCCGGCAAGGCGAGCGCGGCGGTGCCGGCGAAAAACAGCGCGTAGGCCTCGGTCAAAGGCCGGGTCGCCGCAAGGGTCTCGACGGCGACCCCCGAGAAGCCTTTCAGCACCTTGCCCAGCAGGGCATAGAACGAGGTGAGCAGGGCGTACTGGGTGGCGGTGTAACCGATCGCCGTGAGGCTCGACATGTAGGCGATCAGGGCGATGCCGGCGAAGCCGGCGGAGAAGTTGTCGACCGCCATCGCCAGGGCGAACACCCCGGTGTCGGGGCCGGCCAGGGCCAGCCAGGCAAAGGCGAGGTTGGACAAGGGCCCGAGCACCGCGCCGGTCACCAGAGTCGGGAACAGGCCGAAGCGCAGAGCCGCGATGCCGGCCGCCGCCGTGCCGAACAGGGTGGCGACAAGGCCGATGCTGCCGCGCACGCCGCCGACCGTGGCCGAGTCGATACCGAGATCGGCATAGAGCGGGTTGGCCATCGGCCCCATGACGAAATCGGCGAGCCGGTAGACACTGATCGCCGCCAGCATGGCGAAGGCCAGCTGCCGGTGCTCCGAGAAGAACGCGATGAACGGCCCGAGCACCGCATCGTAGAGGCCGCGCGCGGTCCACAGCGGCAGCGGCGACACCGCTCCGGAGCGTGGTTCGGCGGCCAGCGAGACGGCGATCATGCCGGCGGCGGCCAACGCGGCCATGCCGATGTAGGACGAGGCCCAGCCGATCTCGGCGGCGATCAGGAAAATCAGGGCATCGGTGAGCAGCAAGGCACCGCGGTAACCGAACTGGTAGGCGGTGCTGAGCAGAGCGAGCTGGTCGTCGTTCTCGGCGCATTCGATGCGCCAGGCGTCGATCACGATGTCCTGCGTCGCCGAGGCGAAAGCCACCACCAGGGCAAGCACGCCGAACAGGATCAATGCCCCATCCGGTCCGACCAGGGCCATGGCGAGCAGACCGCAGGCGACCAGCGATTGCGCCAGCAGCAGCCAGCCACGGCGGCGGCCGAATCGACCGAACAGCGGCGCACGGGCGCGGTCGACGATCGGCGCCCAGAGGAACTTCATCGAGTAGGCGATGCCGACCCAGGAAAGAAAACCGATCGCGCCGAGATCGACGCCCTCGCTGCGCAACCAGAACCCGAGCGTGTTGCCGACCAGCATGAAGGGCAGGCCGGCGGCGAAGCCGAGCAGCAGCAGCAGGGCGACGTTGCGATGTCGCAGGCCGTGCAGGACCTCGCGCCAGCCCGGGCGCCGGCGCTCAGTCGACATAATCGACCACGAAGGGCGCGTGGTCGGAGAAACGCGGCTCCGGATGGATCGCGCAATCCGCGAGGCGGGCGGCGAGGCCCGGACTCACCACCTGGTAGTCGATGCGCCAGCCGACATTCCGGGCGCGGGCGCCACCCCGCTGGCTCCACCAGGTGTAGTCCTGGCCCTGCGGGCGCAGACGGCGGTAGGCATCGACCCAGCCGTCCTCCTCGAACAGTGCCGTCATCCAGGCGCGCTCCTCGGGCAGGAAGCCGGAGTTCTTCTCGTTCGCCCGGGCGTTGCGGATGTCCATGACGGTGTGGGCGATGTTCCAGTCGCCGCAGACAACCACATCGCGACCGGCATCGAGGAGGGCCTTGAGCTTGGGCCGGAACCAGGCCATCACGTCGAACTTGAAGGCCTGGCGCTCTTCGGCCGAGCTGCCCGAGGGCAGGTAGAGCGACACCACCGAGAGCGGGCCGAAACGCGCTTCCAGCCAGCGCCCCTCTTCGTCGAAGGCCGGCCAGCCGAGGCCGGTGACCAGCGCATCGGGCGGCGTCCGGCTGTAGATCGCGACCCCGGAGTAGCCCTTCTTCGTCGAGGCGTCACGGAAGGCCGCGTGGTAGCCGGTCGGCTGGAACGGCGCCGAGTCCAGCTGGTGCGCCTGCGCCTTGGTCTCTTGCACGCAGAGCAGGTCGATGCCTTGGCCCGCGAACCATTCGAAAAAGCCCTTGCTGGCGGCCGAGCGCAGGCCGTTGGCGTTGAAGCTGCAGATGCGCACAGGCGCTCCCGGCGGGTCGATGCCGTATTGTCGCAGGGCGCGGCGCGGCCGGGCCATCCGGTAAGCTGGCCGTCCGCGCGCCAAGGCCGGCGCGCCCGGCCCGGAGCCTCGCGTGACCGCCCACCGTTCCCGCTTCCTCGAGCTCGCCCTGCACTGCGACGCGTTGCGCTTCGGCGATTTTCCGCTGAAATCGGGGCGCGACAGCCCGTATTTTTTCAACGCCGGCCAGTTCCATTCCGGCTCCGCGCTGGCCGGGCTGGCCGAGTGCTATGCCGAGGCGCTGCTGGCCCACGGCCTCGAATTCGACATGCTGTTCGGACCGGCCTACAAGGGCATCCCGCTGGCCACCGCGCTCGCCATCGCGCTGGCCGCGCGCGGCCGCGACCTGCCGGTCGCCTTCAACCGCAAGGAGGCCAAGACCCACGGCGAAGGCGGCAACCTGATCGGCGCGCCGCTGGCGGGGCGGGTGCTGATCGTCGACGACGTCATCACCGCCGGCACGGCGATCCGCGAGTCGGTGGGCATCATCCGCGCCGCCGGTGCCAGCCCCTGCGGGGTGGTGATCGCGCTGGACCGCCAGGAGCGCGGCAACGAAGGCCCGCTCTCGGCGGCACGAACAACCGAGGCCCGGTTTGGCCTGCCGGTCATCGCCGTGGCCACGCTGGCCGACCTGCTCGATTTCGTCGGCGACCGCCCCGACCTCGCCCTGCACCGCGAGCGCCTGCTGGCGTATCGTGCCGCCTACGGCTCCCGCGAGGATTGAGGACCCGCCATGACCCGACCGCGCTCCGCGCTCATGCCCCTGCTCGCCAGCGTGCTGGCCCTGGCGGTCGCCGGCGTCGCCGTCGGCCAGGCCGCCTCGTCCGAGCGCCGGCTCTACCGCTGGACCGACGCCAGCGGCAAGGTCCACTACACCGATGCGCTGCCGCCCGAGGTGGTCGACAAAGCCCGCCAGGAACTGAGCGCGCAAACCGGCCTGATCCGCGAAGCCGTCGGCCGCGCCCTGACCGCCGAAGAGCGCCTTGAAGCCGCGGCCCGCGCCGAGGCCGAGGCGGTGCGCCGGACCTGGATCGAGAACACCCGGCGCGCCGACGAGGCCAAGGTCAGCAGTTTCCGCAGCGAAGACGAACTGCGTGCCGCCTACGCCGAACGTGCGTCGATCATCGACGAGACCCTGACCTCGCTGCAGGCCGCCATCGACGCCCAGCGCGAGAGCCTGATGCAGCAACTGGCGCTGGCCGGCGATGCCGAACTGGCGGCACGGGCGGTGCCCGAGCGCAACGTCGCGATCATCGGTGAGCTGCGCCGCGAGATCATCAACCAGGAGAAGGCGGTGCTGCTGCGTGCCGCCGAGCAGCAGGCCCTGCAGGAGGAACTGGAGCGCCTGGTGGTGCTGTTCCAGCAGCGCGAGGCCAAGGGGCTGGTTCCGGCAGCCCCCTGAACCGGCGGCCTCAGAAGGGCAGCGCGAGGTCGTCGCGCACCGCCCGCAGGGCGGTGCGGAATTCGGCCTGCACGCGGGCCAGCGCCGCCTCGTTGTCGGCCTCGAAGCGCAGCACCAGGATCGGCGTGGTGTTGGAGGCGCGCACCAGACCCCAGCCGTCCGGCCAGTCGGCGCGGACGCCGTCGATGGTCGAGAGGCGCGCGCCTTCGAAGCGGGCGACGGCGGTGAAAGCCTCGATGAAGGCATGCGGTTCACCCTCGGCCATCGGCACCTTGAGCTCGGGCGTGCTGAGCGAGGCCGGCAATTCGGCGAACACCGCCTCGGGTTCCTCGGCGCGGGTGGCGAGGATCTCCAGCAGGCGGGCGGCGGCGTAGAGGCCGTCGTCGAAGCCGAGCCAGCGTTCCTTGAAGAAGAAATGCCCGCTCATCTCGCCGGCCAGCTCGGCGCCGGTCTCCTTCATCTTGGCCTTGATCAGCGAATGCCCGGTCTTCCACATCAGCGGGCTGCCGCCGTGACGCAGCACGAAGCCGGCCAGATGCCCCGAGCATTTCACATCGTAGAGGATGCAGGCGCCGGGGTTGCGCTCCAGCACATCGGCAGCGAACAGCATCAGCAAACGGTCGGGGTAGATCATCTCGCCTTGTCGCGTGACCACGCCCAAGCGGTCGCCGTCGCCGTCGAAGGCCAGGCCGAGATCGGCGCCGACACGCTGCACGGCCTGCACCAGGTCTTCGAGGTTGTGCGGGTCGCTGGGGTCGGGGTGATGGAACGGGAAGTTGCCGTCGATCTCGCAGTACAGCGTCTCGACATCGGCGCCGATGGCCTCGAGCAGGCGCGGCCCCAGCTCGCCAGCGACACCGCTGCCGGCATCGACGACGACGCGCAGGCGGCGCTCGATCTGGATGTCGTCGGCGATGCGGTCGATGTAGGCCTGGCCGATGTCGAGGACTTCGACATCGCCGCGCCGCTCGGCCACCGGCATGCGACCCTCGACAATGCGCGCGTAGAGCTCGGCGATGGCGCTGCCGGAAAGCGTTTCGCCATCGACCACGATCTTGAAGCCGTTGTAATCGGGCGGGTTGTGGCTGCCGGTGACGGCGATGGCACTGCCCAGCCGTAGTTCGTAGGCGGCGAAATAGGCCACCGGCGTGGGCACCATGCCGACGTCGGTGACGTCGATGCCCGACATGCGCAGGCCATCGATCAGCGCGCGGGCCATTTCCGGCGAGGAGAGCCGGCCGTCGCGGCCGACGGCGATGCCGCGCAGACCCTTCTCGCGCATCCGTGCGCCCACCGCCCGGCCGATCAGGCGGGCGATGTCGGCATTGAGCGTCTGGCCGACCACGCCGCGGATGTCGTAGGCCCGGAAGATGCTGCGGTCGATGGCGAGATCCGGCGCCGCCGGGCCCGCGGCGACCGGCTTCGGCACGGGCCGCTCGACGGCAGCACCGGCGATGGCGCGGATCTGTTCGGCCAGGATCGGCTCGGGCGGCAGCGCCGGCCCGGCCCG
>Ga0208491_10120_pt1 | contig 19058 bp, 20 predicted proteins | sample SubbioCSW11_NovA_FD_184819 | JGI IMG/M metagenome (GOLD analysis project Ga0208491, IMG submission 184819) | Serpentinite rock and fluid subsurface biosphere microbial communities from McLaughlin Reserve, California, USA - CR11_CSW11_NovA (SPAdes) | ecosystem: Environmental > Terrestrial > Deep...
ATAGCATAGGAAATTATATCTTTCAGGGAAGCTACGATCCTATGCTTGGGGGTTTGTAAGGGGGTGTGCCCCCTTACTCTTGCGGGGTGCTCAGGGCCCGCAGGCCCGCCGAAGGGGCGGCAGCCCCTAGCGGATAAAAAAGACGCGTCAACTGAAAGAAAACGCGAAGCGTCTTTTTTATAGTGGGTTGGAATCAAAAAGTTACTTAGAAAGAGGATGTCAGATGATTCATACATTCGAAATGCATGGGCTAAAGTTGGCCTTAGATGTGGAGAGCGGTGCTTTGCATCTGCTCGATAGCGCCGCTTATTGGGCTGTAGAGCAGTTGGCGGCAGGCGGAGAACCCCTCGCGGTTGAGGCTGAACTTAGCTTGCAGTTTGGAGCAGAAAACGGGGCACAGGTCATAAGGGAGATAGCAGAACTGCGTGAAAAAGGACTGCTCTTTAGTGCGCCCAGGGCATTAGAGCTGTCTTTCGACGGAGTAGTGAAAGCGCTTTGTCTGCACTTAGCGCACGATTGCAATCTGCGTTGTCGCTATTGCTTTGCCGGGGCCGGCTATTATGGCGGCAAACGAGGATTAATGTCGTTTGCTGTAGCAAAAAAGGCAGTCGATTTTTTGCTTGCGGCCAGTAAAGGCAGAAAACATTGTGAAATAGACTTTTTTGGCGGGGAGCCTCTCCTAAATTTTCAGGTTTTAAGAGATACGGTCGATTATGCCAGACAACAAGGGGACGCGCTTGGCAAACTTCTAAAATTTACTGTAACGAGTAACGCGTTGCTTATTCCGGCTGAAGTACGGGAATATTTAAACGGTGAGAAGATAAGTATTGTGCTCTCTTTGGACGGGCGAGAAGAGGTGCACGACCGGATGCGCAAAACAATTAGTGGCGGCGGCAGTTGGCAGCAAGTGCTCGAAAACTGCCGAACGCTTGTGTCTGAACGGGGCGGCGAAAATTATTATCTGCGCGGAACATATACACGCCATAATCCGGACTTTACAGATGATATCCAGGCAATGATCGACCAAGGCTTTGACCGGATTTCGCTGGAGCCGGCTGTTTTGTCGCCAAAAGCGGCAGAAGCGCTGCGGCACGATGATTTACCGCTGCTTTTAGCCGAGTATGAGAAGTTAGCGGCGATGCTCTGGGAGCAAGAGGCTAAGGGGAAGAAGGTCCGCTTTTTTCATTTTGAGCTTGATTTGGACCAAGGGCCCTGTGCCAAGAAGCGTGCTATGGGTTGCGGTGCCGGTGCGGCATATCTGGCAGTGACGCCGGAGGGAAAACTCTTTCCCTGTCACCAGTTTGTCGGGGAGGAAGCGTTTTGTGCCGGTGATGTTTTTAGTGGAGTAAACCAGCAGGTGCTGGAGCGCTTTGCTGCTGTAGATCATGCTGACAAGGAAGCTTGTCGGCTTTGCTTTGCCCGCTTTTTTTGCGGCGGCGGCTGTCACGCGGCGGCTTGGTCTGTCAATCGTGATTTGACGACGCCTTATGCTTTAGGATGTGAGCTGCATAGAAAACGGGTGGAATGCGGCTTGTATTTGCAGGCAAGGCGGAAGCTGTTCCAGTTGGAAGGTAATACAATGGATCTTAAAAGCGGTAGCAATGGCGATAGTTAAAGATAGAGTCGAGTTGGAGGCGGATTCGCTTTGAAAAAAGACAGGCGAGTGCTTGTGGCCATGAGCGGCGGAGTGGATAGTTCGCTCTGCGTAGCTTTATTGAAAGAAAAGGGATTTGATGTTATTGGCGTCACTATGAGGTTATGGTCATCGCCTGACTTTGAGGAAGAGGCAAAAGAAAGCGGACGCGGCTGTTGCTCGCTCTCGGCGGTTAATGATGCCCGCCGAGTGGCAGACAGAATGTCTATTCCGTTTTATGCATTAAATTTCAGGGAGCCCTTTCGCCTGCAGGTCGTAAATAATTTTGTGGAGCAATACCGGCGTGGGCATACGCCAAATCCGTGCATTGCCTGTAATCGCTTTATGAAGTTTAACTTACTGTTAAAGAAAGCGTTTGAGCTGGAAGCCCGGTATCTGGCCACCGGTCATTACGCCAGGATTGAATATGATCAATTACTGGGGCGCTATCGCTTAAAAAAAGCCAGGGATGCAAGTAAAGACCAGACGTATGCGCTGTATAACCTGACCCAAGAGCAACTGGCCCACACCTTGTTTCCGCTAGGGGAATTTTTAAAAAGTGAAGTGCGGGAGATGGCGGCCGCATATGGGTTGTCTGTGGCGGATAAGCCGGACAGCCAGGAGATTTGCTTTATTCCTGATGATGATTATAAGCGGTTTTTACGGGAAGAAATAAATCTAAAACAGAAGCCTGGACCGATAATGGACCTTGCGGACAACCGGCTCGGCACACATCATGGCTTAGCTAACTATACTGTTGGACAGCGCAAAGGATTAGGCTTGGCGGTTGGACGCCCCCTTTTTGTGGTAGCCTTAGATGTGGAAAATAACACTCTGCTTGTAGGCAATGATCAGGACGTGTTTTCGTCGGCTCTTATTGCTGATGACTTGAATTTTATTTTGTCACCCCAACTGACAGAAGCAACGCGTGTTACCGCTAAAATCCGTTATCATGCCAAAGAGGTGCCGGCCATCCTCTTGCCTTTAGGAGATGGACGGATTAGATTAAATTTTGACGAGCCGGAACGAGCCGTGACGCCGGGACAGTCGGTAGTTTTTTACATTGGCGACGATGTTTTGGGTGGCGGGATTATTCAGAAAGCAATGGACTAGGAGAGGAGGCGCGAGGATGAAGACTGAAATCATAGCGGTGGGAACAGAGCTTTTACTTGGTCAAATTGCAAACACTAACGCGCGGTACCTTTCAGAGAAGTTGGCTGAGAAGGGAATCGACGTTTATTGGCATACGGTGGTGGGAGATAATTCGGAGCGTGTGGCAGAAGCTTTTAGATTGGCTCTGACTCGTGCAGATTTGATAATACTTTCGGGAGGACTTGGACCTACCGCCGATGATCTTACTAAGGAGACGGTGGCAGACGTATTCGGCTTGGTATTGGAAATGGATGAGGCCTGGGAGAAAGAGTTGGAGCACATCTTCGCTAGGCTAGAACGAAAAATGACTGATAATAACTATAAGCAGGCGCTAATCCCTAGGGGAGCCAGACTGTTAGTCAATAACCATGGTACAGCCCCGGGAATTTGGCTTGAACACGGGGGGAAAATTGTGGTGTTACTGCCTGGGCCGCCCCGTGAACTGATGCCTATGTTTACAGAGCAGGTGTTACAGCTGCTGCCGGAGAGAAATGGCGTGATACTTTCCCGTGTCTTGAAAATAATAGGGCTGGGAGAGTCTGCCATGGAAGAACGTATCGCAGATTTGCTTGCTAATCAGACTAACCCTACTATTGCCCCATTAGCAAAACATGCTGAAGTCCATCTGCGTTTAACGGCAAAAGCAGCCACGAGAGGACTGGCAGAAGTGCTCTTGGATGCGACAGAGTTCAATCTGTTGCAACGCCTGGGCGAAGCAGTATTTGCCCGCGACGAGGAAACTATGGCGGATAAGGTAGCCAGTCTGCTGTTCAAGAAAATGATGACTATTACTGTGGCTGAATCATGTACGGGCGGACTGTTGGCACACATGTTAACTAATGTTTCCGGTAGTTCAGCCTATTTCCTGCAGGGACAAGTGGTCTACAGCAACCGTTCAAAAATTGAACTTTTGGGTTTGCAGCCAGAGTTAATCGAAAAATATGGGGCTGTTTCAGAGGAGGTTGCGCGCTCAATGGCGGAGAATCTGCGCAAGCGAAGTGCCAGCGATTTAGCATTAGCCATCACAGGCATTGCCGGCCCGACTGGCGGAAATGCTGAAAAACCTGTGGGTTTAGTTTTTATCGCTCTAGCCGCTGCTGAAGGTATTTCTTGCCGTAAGTTTAATTTTATTGGTAACAGGGAGACTATAAAGGAACGGGCTGTAATGGCGGCCTTAAATATGCTGCGCCTGTATCTAGCGGAAATAAACGGGTGATCTTTTGTCTTTAAGAATCGAGAAAGCCTCAGTGGGTTTGTTAATCCTTGCTGTGATCGGCATGTTGCTCTTTGTCAGCCTGCTGGGCAGTTATACTGCCGTACTGAATGCCTTCCAGATTGAGTTCTCCCTGCTGATTTTTGATCATGGCTATACTCAGTTGGAAGTTCCTCCCTTAGGGATTGTTCGCGCCCAGACCCATTTTTCGCCGCTGATGCTGAGAGCAAGGCTGATAAATGTCGACCTGGCGCGGTTGCGGCTGCTGTTGGAAAAAGTAGAGGACCAGGCTTATCTAGACAGCCTGAGGGCTATGACGCGCGGCGCGATTAATATTTTTCTTTTGCGCCTGTTGTTTTTAGCATTTCTTGGGGGTGCGGCAGGCCCTCTTATCTTTGGTGAGCGGAACAGAAAAAAGATACTGCTGGCAGGCCTAATCGGCATGATAATGCTGGGCAGCCTGCTGGCGCTTTCATACGCAACATTTGAACCTATGGCTTTTATGAATCCGGAATTTGAAGGAATTCTTAAAGCTGCTCCGTGGATTTTTGGCTTGCTGGAGGAAAGCCTTCTCCGCGTTCGTTCACTCGGGGAGCAACTAGAATTAATTGCCGCTAATATGAGCGTGCTTTTTGAGCAGATAGAACAGTTGGAGCCACTGGGCACAGTTGAAGGTGAGCTGAAAGTGGCTCATGTTTCCGATTTGCATAATAATCCTGCCGGGATGGATTTTCTGGGGCAGGTGGTTGACACTTTTGCCGTTGATCTGGTAATTGATACGGGAGATATCACTGATTTTGGCACCGATATTGAAGCCGGCTTAGCTTCACCTTTAGAACATTTTGGTATTCCCTATGTTTTTGTGCCTGGGAATCATGATTCTCCCAATGTAATTTCACGTCTGCAAGAAATAGATAACGTTATTGTATTAGAGGAAGAGCAGGTTGAAGTACTTGGGCTGCGAATTGCGGGAATTGCCGATCCTTCTGCAAAAGATATGGGAATGGTGGTGGCAGCCGATGCTGTTCTAAATGAGTATGCAGCTCGCCTGCACCGTGTCATTGACGAAGCAGAACGACTGCCGCATGTGGTTGCCGTCCATCACCCGCGGATAGCGGAAAACTTTTTAAGCCGGGTGCAGGTGGTGCTAACGGGACATACCCATCAATTTTCCATTAAGGAACGGGGAGAGGCAGTAATGATAAATGCGGGGACAACCGGCGCCTCTGGCATTCGAGGTCTGCAAGTGAGAGAGGAAACACCGTATTCATTGGTTCTGCTTCACTTTGGGCGCCAGACAGACGGCGAATTGTACTTGAGAGCTGCAGATGCTATCCGCGTTTATAAATTTGGAAGCGGATTTTCCCTGGAAAGGCTTATCTTTGGTATTGCTGGGGATGAGACGGAAGAAATACAAGAGTAAAAATTTTTTTCAGAAACTTGCAGGAGTTTTAGTTTTCGGGGCGAAATTACAAAAGGGAACAAATGTTTGGTGGGGAGGTATCTGTTTTGCTGGAAAAAAAGAAGGCGCTGGAGTTGGCCTTGTTGCAGATTGAAAAGCAATTTGGGAAGGGCTCGGTGATGAAACTAGGTGACTCTGCGGAGCGGATGAACTTGTCTGTAATTCCCAGCGGTTCGCTTGCTTTAGACATTGCTTTGGGAGTGGGTGGTTTTCCGCGGGGGCGGGTTATTGAAATTTATGGTCCGGAATCTTCCGGCAAGACTACAGTGGCGCTTCATGCTATTGCGGAGGCACAAAAAACCGGCGGTTTTGCAGCATTTGTTGATGCAGAGCACGCGCTCGATCCGCTCTACGCTCGAAGGCTTGGCGTAAATATTGATGAACTTTTAGTGTCTCAGCCGGATACTGGGGAACAGGCGCTCGAGATTGCAGAATCACTGGTGCGCAGCGGTGCGATAGATGTGCTTGTAGTTGATTCTGTAGCAGCATTGGTCCCTAAAGCAGAGCTTGAGGGTGAGATGGGCGATTCCCACGTAGGCTTACAGGCACGATTGATGTCTCAGGCTTTGCGCAAGCTTTCCGGGGCTATCTCCAAGTCAAATACAACAGCTATCTTTATTAACCAGATACGGGAAAAGGTAGGAGTCATGTTTGGTAGTCCGGAGGTTACTCCAGGCGGCCGGGCTTTAAAGTTTTATGCCTCTGTTCGCATTGACGTACGCCGGATAGAGACGATTAAGCAAGGAAATGAAGCTGTGGGAAACCGTACCCGTGTTAAAGTAGTAAAAAATAAAGTGGCCCCGCCGTTTAGGCAAGCCGATTTTGATATTGTTTATGGTGAGGGAATTTCTAGTGAAGGTACGCTGCTAGATATAGGCTGCGAGATGGACCTTGTTCAAAAAAGCGGCGCCTGGTTTTCCTTTGGTGATGAAAGAATGGGTCAAGGACGGGAAAATGCGCGTATGTTTCTGAAAGAAAATAAAAATATTGCTTCCACTATAGACCGTAAAATTCGTGAAGCACATGGCTTGCCCATAACTAACGTCTCCGCAGAACCGACGCCGGCATGAGCGGCAGCCTGACTTTAAAAGAGGTGCGGAGCATGGTTTATAAGATGTTGGCAGTCCGCCCCCGCACCTCTCAACAAGTAATCTCTCACCTCCAAAAGAAAGGCGTAATTCAATCTTCAATCGAGCAGGTAGTTGCAGAACTGTTGGAGGCAGGTTATCTTAATGATCGTGAATTCAGTGAAAATTATCTTGCCGTGCGACTGGAAGAAAAACCGCGCGGACTGCTGTATTTTCAGGCAAAGCTTCGCGCTGCCGGGATAGAGCGCTCTTTGGCTTGGCAGGTACTCTCTGATCTCTATCCGCCTGAGCGGGAACGGGAAGTTGCGCTGCATTTTGTACGGATACTTAAAGAAGATGGTATCTCATGCCCGCATAAGGCGTTGAGAAAGTTGCAGGCTCGCGGCTTTACTTGTGACGCGGCTCGCCATGCTGTCCAACAAGAAATTTTCACGTAAGCAAGGAATTTTTCGCTAATCTTGACATAAGACAGTAAAAAAGATACAATTTGAGGCAGGATAAACATTTGTGTGGGTATGATAAAGAGTGGATGGCTTGTAGCCTAATCATATATATCTTTTACTGGGTAAAAAAATGATATTTTTAGTACGAGCCAGTTAAGATTCGTATATGCCTCTTTATAGCTGTGTGCCCGCACAGCTATTTTTGTTTATTCCAAAAATGAGCTTAGGAGGTGAAAATTACTTGGACATTACCACAGTTATTCTTATGGTCTTATTAACAGCTGCTTTGTCAGCTGCGGGAGGGTATTTAGTCCGCAAGCAAATGGCAGAAAGCAAAATAGGTTCTGCTGAGGAAGCAGCGAAGAATTTGTTAGATGAGGCTGAAAAGCAGGCACAAGCCGTCAAAAGGGAAAAAATTGTTGAGGCTAAGGAAGAAGTGCATAAACTTCGTAAGGATCTGGAGCAGGAGAGCCGTGAACGGCGCGCAGAATTTCAACGCACGGAACGGCGGTTGATACAGAAAGAGGAATCTTTAGATAAAAAGACTGCTTCAATAGAACGTAAAGAAGATGAGTTAAAAAATAAAGAACTGGAAATTGGCGCTGTGCGCGAAAAAGCGGAAGAAATAGTCAGGCAACAATCGGCTGAATTGGAACGTCTGTCTAACATGACGCTTGATGAAGCCAAAGAGCTTTTGCTTTCTCGTGTCCGAGAAGAAGTTAAATATGAAATGGCAATGATGATTAAGGATCTGGAAAGTCAGGCCAAGGAAGATGCAGAAAAAAGGGCTCGGCATATTATCACATATGCAATTCAGAAGTTTGCTGCTGATCATGTTTCAGAAACGACAGTTTCCGTCGTTTCCTTGCCAAACGATGAAATGAAGGGTAGGATTATCGGCCGTGAAGGCCGGAATATTCGTGCCCTTGAAACGCTAACCGGGATTGATCTGATTATTGATGATACACCGGAAGCCGTTATCTTGTCTGGGTTTGACCCTATTCGCCGTGAAGTGGCGAGGATAGCGTTGGAGAAACTGGTGGTTGACGGTCGGATCCATCCGGCTCGTATCGAGGAAATGGTTGATAAAGCTCGCCAGGAAGTGGATATGCGCATTCGGGAAGAAGGGGAGTCTGCTACTTTTGAAGCGGGTGTTCACGGCCTGCATCCCGAGTTGGTCAAACTGCTTGGTCGTCTGCGATACCGCACAAGCTATGGTCAGAATGTGCTTAAACATTCTATCGAGGTGGCACATCTGGCTGGGGCCATGGCGGCAGAGCTTGGTCTAGATATTCAGTTTGCTAAACGGGCGGGGTTGCTCCATGATATTGGGAAAGCTGTGGATCATGAAGTGGAAGGTCCGCATGTTACCATCGGCGGCGACTTAGCTAAAAAGTATAAAGAGTCTCGGGAGATAGTAAATGCTATTGCCGCCCATCACGGAGATGAGGAATTTCTTACGCTTGAGGCAGTGCTAATTCAAGCGGGAGATGCTGTATCTGCCGCAAGACCGGGGGCCCGCCGTGAGACTCTGGAAACCTATATTAAGCGCCTTGAGAAACTTGAAGCAATTGCGGAATCACTTGAAGGTGTCGACAAAGCTTATGCGATTCAAGCGGGGCGTGAGGTTCGTATCATGGTTAAGCCTGAACGTGTAGATGATTTGGCTAGTGTGACCATGGCACGAGAAATTGTGAAAAAAATCGAAGAAAACCTTGAATATCCCGGTCAGATTAAAGTAACTGTCATTCGTGAAACGAGAGCAGTAGACTACGCAAAATAGAGCAAAGCAAAGGGCGGAGGAAACTCCGCCCATACCACGGGGACGGTTTTCGTGGTATGGGCGCCCTCACCCTAACCCTCTCCCAGAGGGAGAGGGAATTATTAAATATGGGAGTCGGTTACTTCACCGACCCAAACGAGTTTGACACCTGACCCCTGATTTCATGCAATGTGAAAGGGGTTTTTGTCATTTCAGGCAAAAATTCCAATAAGTTAATTCATGGTGGGAGAAGGATTTTTTTTGCCGATATTGAATTAACAGTATGGTTAGCAAGGTTGCCTGCTGCAGCCTCGCTTTTTCTGGGCAGGCGGTTGTTCAGTTTCTGATACTTATTTAGGGGATGTGTAAAAGTGGCAAAAATGAAACAACAAACAAAACAGGATGCTTATACTACAAACTTGCTGATTTCTTTACTAGTGCGTTTCCCTGAAATTATGTCAATAAATTTTGACATGCCGCAGGACAGCGCAAAATTTACATTCATCTTGGCGGGTATCGTCAAAAAAGAAGATGTTACAAATTTTAGACTTGTATTCAAAGATTCGTTGTCCGCATACCAAGAGCTGACAGAGGAATATTTAGAGGTGAAGCATAAGCTGCGACGATCTGGAAAGGTTAACTTATTAGAACTGTACTGCAGAACATCTGCTCTTTCCCTGGAATGGATTCAGCTGATTTGCGGCATTATCTCCGGGCATTTCCCCACCATACTTGTACGTGACGGTGATGAGGGAGAATCTATCCATGAGGAAGAACTGATTCGGCAAGAAGAAATCATCGCCTATTTGCTTAGCCATAATACCGGAACGCAGAAGGACAATCTGATCGCCTTTCGTGAATCAGGTAAAGTATTTGTTTACGATATGATTAAGAATACAGTTTAAAAACAGACTGTGCAACACAGTCTATTTTTACATAATTTTAATGCGCTTGCAAAATCAAACTGTGGAGTGGGTATCTTTAGTGAGAATTCTGGTGATTGGTGATGTTGTAGGTCGTCCGGGCCGAAATTGCCTCAGGGATTTACTGCCGCGCATAGTCGAAAACTACCAAATTGATCTGACCATCGCTAATGGCGAAAACCTGGCTGCCGGCACCGGCTTCAACGAGAAAACGGCTAATGAACTGTTTTCTTTTGGAGTTGATCTGCTCACAATGGGAAATCATGTCTGGGACAAACGGGAAGCATTCGATTACATAGAAAAAGAAAAACGGATTATCAGACCCATCAATTATCCGCCGGGCACTCCGGGGGTCGGGTTTCGTCTGCTTTCAGTCCATGGTATTAAGGTGGCTGTTGTAAACGCCAGCGGACGTGTTTTTATGCCTGCGCTTGACTGTCCTTTTAGGGCGTTGCGCGATACTGTCAAGCTATTGCAGCCGGAAACATCTGTGATTATTCTAGATTTTCACGCGGAAGCCACTTCGGAAAAAATAGCTATGGGGCGTTTTCTGGACGGCCAAGTTTCGGCGGTGATAGGCACTCACACTCATGTGCAGACTGCCGATGAGCGAATCTTACCTCAGGGCACAGCCTACATTACCGATGCCGGCATGACTGGTCCTTATGAATCAGTGCTGGGCGTCGAGCCGGAAATTGTCCTGAATAAATTTCTCACACAGCTGCCGGCTCGCTTTGAAGTGGCTAAAGATGGCCCGGTACAGTTCAATGCTGTTGTGGTTGAGATTGATTCGGTGAGCGGAAAGGCTCTGCACATTGAGCGCGTATTTGACTTGCATGAATTCTAATTTCTTTTATTATAAATCTCTTTGCTTAAAAAACACCTTTAACTCCGGTGTTTTTTTCCTTTATAATAAGAGTATCCGGCTAGGAGGGTGATGGATGTGTCTGACGGTTTCACTGCGGAAGAGCTGCATAGGGAGGCTGTGGTTATTGACGCTCATTGTGATACTGTCCGTTTGTTTAACGCGATTAATACGCCGTATCATTTTGGGCAGCGCAATAACGTCGGGCATTTGGATTTGCCACGGTTAATTGAAGGCGGGGTAAAGATACAGTTTTTTGCGCTCTACGTCGAGCAGGAATATAAAACTTGCGCTGCCTTAAAACGTACCCTGATCTTGATGGAACATTTTTTACACGAAATGGGAAAACATACTGGAAGTGTGAAGGTGATTAAAAGTTGGCATGACTTGGAGGAAGCGTTGGCAGATGGTAAACTTGGCGCCATTTTTGCTCTTGAAGGGGCAGAGGCGCTGGAAAACGTCGAAATTCTCCATATACTTTACCGGCTAGGCTTACGCAGCGTGGGCCTTACCTGGAATGAGCGCAATATGTTGGCTGATGGTGTGGGAGCCGGACGGAATCCTGGCGGTCTGACTGCCCTCGGCAGGGAGATGGTCCGCGAAATGAACCAACTTGGCATTCTTGTCGATGCCGCACACTTAGCACCTCGGGGATTTTGTGAGTTATTGACTGAATCGTCGTTACCGGTCATAGTGACACATGCTAACGCTGCCGGTATCTGCTGTCACAAAAGGAATTTAAGCGATGACCAACTGCGTCTATTACGGGATAATGAGGGAGTAGTAGGGCTGACTTTTTATCCGCCTTTTATCGCTGATTCTGCTGCTTGCGGCATAGAGTCGTTACTGGATCATTTTTGTTATATCGCTGAACGTTTTGGCGTTAGTATTCTGGGACTTGGCTCTGATTATGATGGGATTTCAACTGTAGTAACCGGACTAGACGATGTTTCAATGCTGCCTAATCTTACAGCGGCATTGCTGCGGCGCGGCTTTTCTTCTCAAGAGGTAAGAGAGATATTAGGGGAAAACTTTCTGCGGGTTATTAAAAAGAATTTGGAACAGGGGGGGCGCTGATGAATGTAGCTGCAGACTTGCATATTCATACAACTGCCAGTGATGGTTTGCTGTCACCGGTTGAGGTTGTAAGAAAAGCGCTTTCCCTTGGCTTGTCAGCCATTGCTATTACTGATCATGACACGATTGATGGCATTAGCAGCGCAATGAATGCTTCTGAAGATGATCTGCCTGAAATCGTTCCGGGGATAGAGCTAAGTACGGAAATTGATGATAGAGAAATTCATATTCTGGGGTACTATATTGACCATACTGACCCCGACTTGATTAGCCTATTAAAAAAGCTGCAGGAGAGCCGTTTTAGTCGGGCTGAAAAGACGGTAAAAAAGTTAAGCTCATTAGGTTATCAAATCAACCTGGGAGAAGTGCTGGATTTTGCCGGCAAAGCAGCCCCTGGGCGTCTTCATGTGGCCAGAGCATTGGTTGAGAAAGGATATTTGCCGAGTGTGGCGGCAGCATTTAATGATCTGCTGGGATACAGGATGCCTGGATATGTAGAGCGCTATAAACTAAGACCAGCAGAGGCTATAGCAAAAATTAGGGCAGCCGGTGGTTTGGCAGCTTGGGCTCATCCTTACCTGTCAGGTAAAGATAGCCTGTTGACTGAATTTATTTCTCATGGTTTGCAAGGGCTGGAAGTATATCATCCTGACCAAAACGCCTCTCAGACCGGGCACTATCGACAATTGGCAAAATCGCACCGCCTTTTTATTTGTGGCGGCTCAGATTTTCATGGCCCGGGAGTTGGACGCGCTTCATTTTTAGGGAATTACGGTCTTAACGTTAGAGAATTTAAGGATTTCCGCGAAAATCGACTGCAATTGCTATAAAACTTAGAAATAGAGAAAAAAGGACTTTTTAAGCATAAGTCGAATTAACCTGAATCTGATAAAATACTAATTCGCAGTTATTTTTTGGCTTAAAATTTCTGGGAGGCATTGTGAATATAAAGAATCACTCAATTATCATTAATAAAAAATGGTGCAAACAGTGCGGCATCTGCTTTAGCTTCTGTCCAAAAAATGTTTTAGCAATGGGAGAAGACGGCAGACCATATTTATTAGATCCACCCGCTTGTAGTGGCTGCGGACTTTGTGAGCTGCGTTGTCCCGATTTTGCCATAACCCTGGAAGGAGCAGAGCATGACTAAGCGGAAAAAGCTCATGCAGGGGAATGAAGCCTGCGTTTCTGGTGCCTTATACGCAGGATTAAACTTTTTTGCCGGGTATCCTATTACCCCTTCAACTGAAATTGCGGAGACTTTGGCTAAAAGGTTGCCCGCAATTGGCGGCAATTTTATTCAGATGGAAGATGAAATCAGCAGTATTGCTGCTTGCATCGGTGCTTCTCTTGCCGGTGCGAAAGCAATGACTGCTACTAGCGGCCCAGGGTTTAGTCTGATGCAGGAAAATATAGGTTATGCTATTATGACAGAGATTCCTTGTGTCGTGGTAAATGTGCAGCGTTTGGGACCTAGCACCGGCGGCCCGACAGCACCTGCACAAGGAGATGTAATGCAGGCTCGTTGGGGAACGCACGGTGATCATGAAATGGTGGTATTAACGCCGGCCGGGGTGGAGGAAGTGTTTACCCTGACGGTAGAAGCGTTTAACATCTCCGAAGCCTTACGGACGCCGGTAATTTTGTTAATGGATGAAGTGATTGCCCATATGCGGGAAGGAGCTTCAGTGCCGGAAAGAGGCGAGTTACTTGTCGTCGCTCGCAAAGAGCCAAAAGAGCCGCCTGCCGAATATCTGCCGTTTAAACCGCAAGAAGATCTTGTTCCTGTGCCGGCGGCACTCGGTACCGGCTACCGCTATCATGTCACCGGGCTTTATCACGATGAGACAGGATTCCCAACTGGTAACCCGGAGAAGATTGACGGTTTGATTAGGCGTTTGAAGCATAAAATCATTCTCAATAAAGACAAATTCTCATTTTTTGAAGAACATCTTACTGATGATGCTGAACTTGTGTTAATCTCTTACGGGGCCAGTGCCAGAGCTGCAAGAGCTGCCGTCAATCAAGCCAGAGCAGAGGGAATCAAAGCTGGATTACTTCGTTTAATTACATTATGGCCCTTTCCATCTACTGCTATATCACGCATTTGTGCAAACGCCAGCGCTGTAATCACGGCGGAAATGAACTTGGGCCAGATTTATGCGGAGGTTTGCCGCGTTTTAGACTCTACCCAAAGAAGTTTATCTGTTACTCATGTGGACGGCACGCTCATTCAGCCGCAGAAAATTTTTGCTGCAATCAAGGAGGCGGCTAAATGAATCGAAGCACTGGTATCGCCAAATATCTGCGCCTTGACCGTTATCCTACTATCTGGTGTGCCGGCTGCGGCAACGGTCAAGTGGTGGGCGCGTTACTCCGGGCTATTGATACGCTTGAACTGCCGCAAGATAAAGTGGTGATTGTTTCCGGGATTGGTTGTTCAGCCCGCGCTTCCGGTTATCTGGATTTTAACACTTTCCACACCACCCATGGGCGCCCTGTCGCTTTTGCTACCGGCATAAAGCTTGCAAATCCTGAGCTGCATGTATTGGTCCTGTCTGGTGACGGCGACACAACTGCTATTGGCGGGAATCACTTTATCCATGCCGCGAGACGTAATATTGGGCTCAAGCTGTTTATTTTTAACAACGGTATTTATGGTATGACCGGCGGCCAGTGTTCACCGCTAACGGCTCATGCCTGTAGTGCTACCACAGCACCAAACGGCAATATGGATACTCCGTTTGATATTTGTGAACTGGGCAAAGCTGCAGGTGCCACATTTGTGGCGCGAGGAGCTACCTATTCGCCCGTTAGGCTGGAAGCGATGATGACTGACGCACTGCGTCATGACGGGTTTGCTGTGCTTGATTGCGTTACACAGTGCCCCACTTATTTTGGGCGGATGAATAAAATGAGTTCTGCAGCTGAGATGCTCCAGTGGCAGAAGGAGCGTACAATTCCTCTGGAAAAAACGGCCTTATTGCCACCGCATGCAGTTAAGGATAAAATTATCACAGGTGTTTTTAAGAGCGAGAGCAAGCCTGAGTACACTGCACTATATCGTAACTTTCATCGGCAGCTTAGGAAGGACGGACCCCATGTTTAAAAGAGAAATTCGCCTGTCAGGTTCCGGCGGACAGGGTATCATTCTTGCCGCTGTTATATTGGCGGATGCAGCTGTGCAAGCGGGTTTTTTTGCTGTCCAGACACAGTCTTACGGGCCGGAAGCCCGTGGCGGTGCCAGTAAGGCGGAAGTTATTCTCAGTGATCAGCCGATTGATTATCCAAAAGTTTCGTCGCCAGATATTTTTCTGGCACTTTCTGCAGAAGCATATGCTAAGTATTGTCATGATCTTAAACATAACGGCATAATTGTCCTGGAAGAAAGTTTGTCAACCCCGGATTGTTCAGCCGGTGCCACAAGATTCCCAGTGTTGGCCACGGCGCGAAAAACAGGCAAAGAAATTACTGCTAACATGGTCCTGCTCGGTATACTCTCTTTCTTGTTGAAGAATTTTTTACCTAAAGTTCGCTTGGAGGAGGCAATTAACGAACGAGTCCCGGCCGGAACGGCGGAAGTTAATTTGCTGGCTTTTAATTATGGCTACGCTTTAAGTCATGAATTAAAGATGCAGTGAGATGACTAACGGACTTAAAATATGACAAGAGGCAGGAAGCTTTCTGAAAGGAGGAAAGAGACAATGGATGACAGTTTGCTTGGCTTAGCTGAGCCGGATACCCCGACCTCTGTCAAAGAAGTCAGCTCTGCAACACTTTCCGGCGGACTACAGGAGGCAGGCGCTGCTCCGGAAATTGTTGCAGCCATTGCGGCGGCGATTTCCACATTTCTAAATATAGCGGCGAGTCAATTAGTAATCAGCTCTTTAAAACCTGTCCCGCCCCAATGTAACAGTTCCTTCTGGACAATGGCAGGCAGACAAAGACTATTAGAAAAGCGCCAAGATTTAACTATCTTGCGAAGGAGGAAAAACTAATGAGAGCTTTCCGTGTAACCGTCAATGGACTGTCCTATGATGTATCTGTGGAAGAATTGGGAGTTGCTCCTCCTGTAAGAACGGCTCCTCAGTCTCAAGCAACTGCCAAGCCGGCTAACTCGCCAATTGCCTCTAACCCAAAAACTGCCCACGTTACTACTGTCAACCCGACTCTCCTTACCGGAGATGCAGTTTTTTCGCCAATGCCTGGCGTAGTGCTCAATATTTTGGTAGAAATCGGTCAGAGTGTAAACTGCGGGGACGTTTTATTGATTCTGGAAGCAATGAAAATGGAAAATGAAGTGACTGCTTCAGTAGCCGGTACGATTAAAGAAATTACCGTTGCCAAAGGTGCCAGTGTAAATACCGGTGATTTAATGGTGGTGATTGAGCAAAATACATAATACATATTTAGCACACAATCGGCGCAAGAATAAAGTCGTCAGAGAAAAGACGCAAAAAAAGAACCTCACAGTTGGTGTTTTGTAAGTCGAAAGTAAACTGAGCCATTTACTTAGGACTTTCTGCCGCCTGTGAGGTTCATCTCTATTTTGTCCATGCTTTTAGTAACTATGCAAGATATTTAGAAGAAAATTATCCCAAGATTTCGCCACGGTTCTTATCATAATTTGCCTCATCTTCCGATATCCTTATAACTAGAAATTATATTTTTTTAAATGCGGGGGCAGACAATGAGTAGAGAAAAAAGGCTGCGCTGGCTATTTGCCGTTTTTGGAATACTCTTGCTCTTCTCTATGCTAGATTACTTCTATCATCGAGACAGAATATATGCCGGTGTTTTTGTTGACGGCCTTGACGTTGGCGGGAAAAAAAGCGGTGAAGCGGCTGAGTTGCTCCGAGAAAAATTTAGGCGGGAACAGCTCGCTCATAGGGAAATCAGTCTAATTTTCCAAGAGAATGAGTGGTCTGCCAGTTTTTTTGAGCTGGGCATTGCTCCCGACATAGAAGCTACCATCACAGAAGCTCATGCTGTCGGTCGAGAGGAATACCATTTTCTTTCTTATCTGCAGCGGATATCTTTACGAGGTAAAGCTGTTAACTTAATGCCAAACTTTACTGTGGATTCAGGGCTTTTTCCCTTGGCTTTGGCAGAAGCTGCTGAGGTCATTCGGCAAGAACCGCAGGATGCGACATTTTCCCTCACCGCTGACAGAAAAATGGTGGAAATCATTCCGGACAAAATCGGCAGGGAATTAGATCTGCCAGCAACTTTAGCGGCATTGGAACAAGCTTTGGAAAACTATTCTGAGATAAAGAGTCTTTACCTTGCTGAAACGCCGGTGATTGCAGCGATAACAGCAGCTTATCTGGAGAGTTTGAATGTACGGGAACCGATAGCAACCTTCAGCACTACTTTTACTGCTGAAGATGCGAATAGAAATCACAATATTTTGCTTGCCGCCAAAGCTATTGATAGAAAACTGGTTTTTTCAGGTGGGCAGTTTTCCTTTAATGAAGTGGTAGGAAAAGCTACGTCTCAGAGGGGGTATAGAGAAGCACCGGTTATCGTAGGCGGTGAACTGGTGGAAGGAATAGGCGGTGGAATTTGCCAGGTATCCTCTACACTATACAATACAATCTTACTTGCCGATCTAAGTATTCTGGAGCGCAGAAATCACGGATTAGCCGTGGCTTACCTGCCTCCCGGTCGAGATGCCACCATCTCCTACGGCTGGATTGACCTCAGATTTCTAAATGATCGCAATCACGCTGTTTGGTTGCGGACATTTGTTGACGGTAATAAACTGACTGTCACTTTTTATGGCAAAGTGATTCCGGGGCATGAAGTTTTGATTCTAACAACAGATCTTGTCAGCATTGAAGCGCAAGAGGAAATTATCATGACAGCTGAATTGCCGAAAGGAGTTAGGGAACAGCTCAGAAGAGGTCAGTCCGGCTATCGTGTGACAGTCTGGCGAGTAAAAAAAATGAATGGGAAAGAAATAAGCCGGGAGATGCTTTCGCAAGACAGCTATAGGTCTGTTCCTTATAAATATCGCGTTGGAACTGCACAGTAGCAGGAAAACAAAGATACTGCGGAGAACGAAAATAGCGGGTGATTAATGATGAAAATCAAGATCTATGCACTGGGAGACTCTATTACGTATGGGTTTCCCTACGGTCCGGATCATTCTTGGGTGCGGATATTGGCACAGAGGACAGGGTTAACGATTATAAACGGGGGCATCAATGGCGATACCACCGCATTGATGCTGCACAGACTTTCTTTGGCCTTTAACTTCAACCCCAGCCATTTGCTGCTGCTTGGAGGAACTAATGATGCCTACTGGGCGCAGGATTTACGCATCGTGACTAAAAATATCAGAGAGATATGTCTCCGCTGCCTTGAAAACAAAATTTATCCTCTGCTTGGCACGCCTATTCCTGTGGACGAGCCTCAGGTAGAGGCTATTTTGGCAGAGTACCGCGCGTTTATTCAGGAAACGGCTAAAAAGGAAAATATTCCGCTCATTCCGTTTCACAAAGTATTTCTCGCTGAAGACAATCGTTTTAAGGTCGAACTTACTGCCGATGGCTGTCACCCTAATCTTGACGGTTATAGAGCGATGGCTGAATTGGCATTAAAAAAACTGCAGATTCCTGGCTATCCGGAGCTTAAATTCTGAGAAAAAGAAGAACCCTAAAAGAAGCCGCTAAGATATTGCTTCTTTTAGGGTTTTTATATTTGGGATATGTACTTTTTTACTAAAAGTAACGATTAAGCAGACCCTGCAGCGCTCTGGCGTGACGACCTTCGTCGCGACTGGTTTCGTCCAAAATATCGTGAGCGTGATCAAGCCCGGCATCTTTAGCCTTCATCGCTGCTTCCCGTTTGCCTTTGTTGGCGGAAATTTCGCCGGCAAGCATTTTCTCAATATTTTCTTTAGTGCTGGTGGAGATTCTGCCGGAAAGTTCAGCAAAAAGAGCTGCATGGTTTGCTTCTTCCAGCGCGATCTCTTTTAAAACAAGAGCCACCTCCGGAAAGCCCTCCCGTTGTGCTTGACGAGCCATTGCTAAGTAGATACCTACTTCCCAGCTTTCACCTTTAAATTCATTACCAACCTCATCAATTACGCAGGTACCGAGACAAATGCCAATTTTGTTTTCATTTATCAGATCCATTACTCTGCCTCCTTATTAGTATTTATTACTGACAATTAATTTATATCCTATATTTTGCCGTTTGTCAATTAGCTCTATGCTATTGAACTAAAAATAATGAAACCAGACCTACCCGATTAGACAAAAAAGACGCGTCAGCTGATAGAAAAAGCGTAGCGTCTTTTTTATGTGGGTAAGGAAATTATATCAATTTTTTAATATGAGATTGCCTGAAAGACGCCCATGTGGTAAGGTTTTATTATGAAAGGGATCATACGAAAAATATTTTCCGATCACTGGGGAGACTTTGTCAAAACAA
>Ga0208491_10122_pt1 | contig 18741 bp, 25 predicted proteins | sample SubbioCSW11_NovA_FD_184819 | JGI IMG/M metagenome (GOLD analysis project Ga0208491, IMG submission 184819) | Serpentinite rock and fluid subsurface biosphere microbial communities from McLaughlin Reserve, California, USA - CR11_CSW11_NovA (SPAdes) | ecosystem: Environmental > Terrestrial > Deep...
TGGCGGGCGGCTGCAGCAGCCAGTCGAGCCGCTGCGCCATGCGCTGCCCCACCTCTTCGTGCAACCAAGGGCTGTGCGCGCGCGCAAGGCCACGCCAGCGCTGGGCGGCTTGGGGGTCGAGCTCGGGCTGGGCAGTGGGCGGGGCGTCTGTGGGGAGGGGTGCGCGCATGGCGGGGGCATTGAAATTTGGTAGGGGGCAGTGTAGTGGCTGGGGGTGCTGTCGATCGCGTCTGCACACTCCACCGTGTCCGGCCTCGGAATGCTGCTCAATCGCCTACCTGTTTTTTGAGCTTGTCGCGCACCGCCTTCGTAAGCACTGCCGCAGTTGCCGAGAGACGCGAGGCGGCTGAATCGTAAGCCACCCCGTCCTCACGCTTATCTACGGCGATCACCGTGACCAACAGATGGTCGTCCTCGACGAAATAGACCAGCCGAACGCCTTGCTGGCGCAGTTTTATCTTGTAGCAGCCCACAAGCGGGCCATGCAATTGAGCGCCCGGGATGTGTGGGTTGTCTAGGCGTTTCTCGAGGAGTTTCTTGAGATTGGCCTTGACCGAACCATCGAGTGCACGCCACTCGTCCAAGGCCTCGGGCATGAAACGAAGCCTGAACTTGTGCTGCGTTTTGGCACCGTCAGAGGTCGTCAATGTCAACCTCGATGGCTCGGGCCTTGTCGGCAAGGCGGCTCGCCACTTTGCGGTAGAGCTCTTGGTCGGCAAGCTCCTCCATCATGGCCTCGAACAGACGTGGTTCGACCATGTAGAAGGCGGCGCGGTTGTGGTTTAGCACCGCCACCGGACGGTGATTGGCCTGCCTGAGCACTGCGGCCGGGTTCTTCTTGAACTCGGACATGCTCACAGCAACATCAGCAAGAATGGCTTCCATATTCAGCTCCAAAATCAGAGCCAATTGTAGCCACAATCAAGCAGGGTCAGATCATCATGGCACTCGGTTAAGCGTTTTGAGCGCGTTTGGCGCGCAGCGGCCAGATTGGGGGGCCTTTGGCTTGCCCCCTAGCCGCGCCCTTGGCGCAGCCACTGGCGCATCTGCTCGAGCGGCACGCTGCTGCTGGCGGCCACGGGCACACGGGGGGTGGCGCGCACGGCATGGCCGTAGATGACCTCGAAGCTGAGGCTCCACTGGCCCTCGGGGGTGCGTGGCAGCTCGTGCTCGATGGCGGCCAGCAGGCGCTGGCGGTGGCCGCGGCCGCGCAGGCTGGCGGGGCGCTGCGCCATGCGCTGCCCCACCTCTTCGTGCAACCAAGGGCTGTGCGCGCGCGCAAGGCCACGCCAGCGCTGGGCGGCTTGGGGGTCGAGCTCGGGCTGTGCAGTGGGCGGGGCGGCAGAGGAAGGGGGTGCGCGCATGGCGGGGGCATCGAAATTTTGTAGGGGGCAGTTTAGTGGCTGGGGGTGCTGTCGGCGTGGGTGCGCCGGGGCAGTTGATCACAGCACTTGTTGCGCAACGTGTTTCAGTCGCAAAATCTCGACGGTGCGGGCTTGGGCCAGCACGCGATAAAAAACGATGTAGTTTGGATGCACCACCAGTTCACGCAGCGATTCGGGCAGCCCCGGCCTACCCTTGCGGCCAAGCTCTGGATGCTGTGCAAGCAGCTTGGCCTTGTCGCGCAGCTCCTGACCGAAGCTTTTGGCCCGCGTCGGGTTGTCCCTGCCGATGTAGCGCACGATGGCCCGTAAATCGTCGCGCGCCATTGACCGCCACTCAATGCGGTAAGGCGCGGACGTCATGCGCGCTGTGTCTTGGCTAATTTTTTCTTGGTCAATGCGGCCAAGGCGGCATTGGCGGCCATGGCGGTTATGCTGGCGTCCAGCTCGGCCATGACTTCTTCGTGAGGGATGTTTGGCCGGGGGTCGTCGATGGAGGCCTGAATCTCGCTGGCCAACCACTGGTTGTAGGCTGCGGCTTGATGCGCTTCGCTCATGGCGACGGCCCGGCTGCAGCTGCTGTCGTCGGGCTTTTGCATATGGGGCTCCTTGTGGTTTGCTGCCTATAACCGAGTTTATTATGCATGCTTTCTAGGCTGCGTGCGGTTGGAGGCGGATCATAGATTCTGCTGCGCACGTTGTTGCAAGGCTACGCCTGCGCTCAAGCGAGCTTGAGCAGCGCCTTGACCTTGGCCTTGATTTCGGCCAGCTCGGTGCCTGTGGCTTGGCCCTTGCGCTGGGCTAGGTGCGACTTCCAGTCTAGGCTCTTGACTTGATCGGCCAAGGCGGCGCCACTGGCACCGCCGCCAGACAGCGGCACCTCGAACGGGTAGCCCTTGATCTGGCTGGTGATCGGCACACACAGCAACAGCCCCGAGCGCTGGTTGTACGCCTTGGGGCTCAGGACGACGGCCGGTCGGCGCCCAGCCTGCTCGTGTCCGCTTTGGGGTGTGAAGTTGAGCCAGACGATGTCGCCTTCGTCGGGGACGTACAGCGCCATCAGAGCAGCTCCTGCCCTTGCGCTGGCCCAAAGTCTTGCTCGGTGTGCCGGTTTTGGGGCGTGATGCCGGCCAGCAGCGCCTCCAGATCGTAGGCCGGCGCGGCTGGCTCGATGACGATGCGGCCGTTTTGCGCACGCACCTCCACCGCCTGATCCAGCCTAAGGTGCGCCGCCTCCATCACCGCTGCAGGCAAGCGCACGGCAGGGCTGTTGCCCCATTTTTTGACAAACTGCAGCGCCATGGCGGCCTTTCGTAGAAACAAAAGTAGATACGTAGGCAATATAGCCCAGAGCAGAGCAGGCATCAACCCTTATGGCAAAGTGGCGTTTTGTTCAGCGCGGAGCGGCCAAGCCTAGGGCGATGGCGGGGGGCTTGGCGGCGTGGCGGCTCATGTTTTGCATAAAACCTAGCGGGGCAATACAATGATCGAACTGGGTCGCTTCATCCTCGGGAGTCTGCTTTGCCAACCATCAGCATGTTCTACGGCATACTCATAAGAATGTATATGCTTGACACAAAACAGCATCATCTTCCGCACATTCATGTTGAGTATGCAGAATCCGAGGCGATCTTCCAGATTCCTGACGGAGATTTGCTTGAAGGTGAGCTTCCAAGCAAGCAATACAAGCTGGTGCAAGCTTGGATCGCGCTGCATTCGGACGAGCTCATGGCAGACTGGAAATTGGCGGCTTCGGGTGTAACGCCCTACAAAATTGAACCCTTAAGGTGAGTGCGCGATGAACGTTTTAGCAAAATTGCCCAAGCCGGTCGCGGTAACTGCCGCTGAGGATTATTCACTCAAGGTAACCTTCAACAATGGCGAGATGCGGCGGTTCGATGTCAGACCTTATCTGGCCTACCCCGCATTTGAAGCCCTAAAGACCGGATGCTTATTTGCCCAAGCGCGCGTTGCGCACAATACCGTGGTGTGGAACGACGAGGTGGACATTGCACCCGAAAGTTTGTACCTAGAAAGCACGCCGATCTGATGGCGATTGGGCGGCACCGCTGCAGTTGCTCAGTCATCGCCAATGTCCACCTCGAGGGCTCGGGCCTTGTCGGCAAGGCGGATCGCCACTTTGCGGTAGAAATCTTGGTCGGCAGGCTGTTCCGGCATGGCCTCGACCTGCTCCCTGCCCACCGCTGGGCAGCCCAAAAGCGCCGCTCGTCGGCAGGTGGCACGAACACGCGCCTGCGCAGGATTATGATTGGGTTATGTTTAATTTGGCCCGCCTTCGTAGCCGCGTTCGTGGCGTAACCCTGATTGAGGTCATGGTGGTGGTGGGCATTGTGGCCATTTTGGCCATGCTGGCAGCGCCCAACTTTCGCGCCATGATCGAGCGCAACCAGATCAACAGCGCCACCAACGAGCTGATGATGGGGCTGCAACTGGCGCGCTCCGAAGCCATCCGGCTCAACAGCACGGTCACGCTGTGCCGCAGCGCCAACGGCACCTCCTGCGGCAGCCCCGCTGGCTGGGAAAGCGGCTGGATCGTGTTCCACGACCGCAACGGCGACGGCGCGGTCACGCCCGCACAGCCGGGCCCGCCCGCTGTGGCCGCCGACGCGGTGCTGCGTAGCTGGGGCGCTCTGGGGCCCAGGCTCACGCTGCGCGGCAGCCCTGGGGTGGCGCAGCGGCTGAGCTACAACGCACGTGGCCAAGCTGAGTTCGCAACCCCCCCAAACCCCAGCCCGCCCCACCTGATCGTCTGCCACAACGGCCTATTGCCCCAAGCACGCGCCCTCATCGTCACGCCCTCCCGTCCGCGCTTGGCCACCGACAGCAACATTGACCGGATCCCCGAAAACGATCAGGGCGCCAATTTCACCACCTGCACCCCATGAACCCCGCCCGCCCCCCCTCCCCCTCTTTTGGCGCAACGCGCCGGCTGGGCCAGCAGCCGTCAGGGGCACGGCTGCGCCGGGGTGCACCGGCTGGGCGGCAACGTGGGGCGTCGTTGATTGAGGTGTTGGTAGCGTTTTTGCTGCTCACCTTTGGCATGCTGGGCATGTCGGCGATGCAGATCAACGCGCTGCAAAACAACCAAAGCGCGCTGCAGCGCAGCCAGGCCTCGATGCTGGCGCACTTCAAGATGGATGCGATGCGCGCCAACCGCGTGGACGCCATTACGGGCCTATACAACATGGGGGCATTGCCCAACAGCCGGATATGCGGCCCTGCGGTTGCTGGCACCGATTTGGCGACTCGCGACCGCGAGGTCTGGATCAATGCCCTGCGCGACACGCTGGGTGAGGCTGACACCTGCGCCTTGGTGGTCTGCTTGCCGGGTGGTGGATCAGCCATTTGCACCGTGCAAGTGCAATGGGACGACACCCGCGGCACCGGGGGCGCGGCGATGCAGGTGGTTGAAATCGTCAGCCAGATTTAGACCGCCCATACACCATGCACACCCCCACCACACGCCCCCCGCACAATCGGCGCACCTCGCAGGCCCCGGTGGCAGCGCACGGCGCACCGGGCCGCCCAGCCCAGCGCCCGCGCCACGGCGCCACCAGCGTACTGCGCCAGCGTGGCCTGACGCTGATCGAGGTCATGGTGGCGCTGCTGCTGGGCCTGCTGCTGATCGGGGCTGTGGGCGGGCTGTATCTGGCCAACCACCAAACCTTCCGCCAAGTGGAAAACATGGCGCGCATCAACGAAAACGCGCGCCTGGCCTTTGAGCTGCTCGGGCGCGACCTGCGCGAAGCCGGGGGCATCGCCTGCGGCAGCCGCGTGCCTACGGCCAATGTGGTTCGAGCACCCGCTGGAATCTGGTGGAACCAGTGGGGGCAGGGGCTGCGCGGCTACGAACAGGACGCCGCCATTGCGGCCAATCAACTGCCTGCACGCGCCTTTGGGCTGGCCGCGCTCGACCGCGTGGCGGGTACCGACGCGGTGGTGGTGTGGTCGAGCAGCAATGCGGTAGCGCTCAACATAGTAAACCACAACGCCAATGCAGCCGCCTTGCATATCAACCGCAACCCACATGGCATCAACGCTGGCGACATCGTGCTCGCCTGCGACTTGCGGCAGGCAGCCATTTTTCAGGTGAGCAACGCCAACCAGGCCAACACCACCATCGTGCACAACACCGGCGCTGCCGTGACACCGGGCAATTGCCGCAAACAACTCGGCCTCTCGAGCGCGGCCCCGCACGACTGCACGACCGCAGGCAGCGGCTATTCCTTTGCCGACGGGGGTTTCCTAGCTAGGCTGCAAGCCAGCGCCTGGTACATCGGCTTCAACGGCCGCGGTGGCACCTCGCTCTACCGCGTCTCGCTGGGCAACAACGCCGGCACCGCCCTGGCAGTGGCGCCAGAAGAAATGATCGAAAACGTCACCAATCTGCAACTCTTTTACCTCGAGCGCAGTGCCGCCGGTGCGCTGGGCGACCGCTATGTCATCGCAACCGATGTGAACGACTGGAGCCGCGTGCAAGCGGTGCGCCTCGAGCTCACCTACACCACCGCCGAAGCCGTGGGCACCGAAGCCCAACGCATCACCCGCATCCTGCCCTTTGTCGTGGGTCTGCGCAACCGCTTGCCATGAACACCCTGCCCCACCGCCCCCAGACCCAAAGCGGCATGGTGCTGCTGATGGCGCTCGTCATGCTGCTGCTGGTCACGCTGCTGGGCGTGACCTCGGTGCGCATGCTCACGGTCGAAGAGCGCATGGCGACCAACGCCTTTGACCGCAACCTGGCCTTTCAGGCCGCCGAAACCGCGCTGCGCGAGGGCGAAGCGCTGGCCGACGCGCAGTCGCTGCTGCCCACGCCCAACTCGGGGTTCCCAGCCGTGGCCATGAACTGCACCAACCTCAACAATGGTGCCTGCACGTCTGGACTGTGCTCACCCCCGGCCGCAGCTTGCAACAGTGCGCGCTGGGACGACGCCAGCTTCAACGGCTGGCGCAACGCCACCACGGCGGTTTCACCGTTGGCCGTAGGCGCGCCGCAGTTTTTTGTCGAGCACCTAGGCTCGAACTTTCCTTGTAACCCGCAAGAGCCCTCGCTCGACCTGCACTGCGAGCGCTACCGCATCACCGCGCGCAGCCAGCCGGTCGACGGCCGCGCCGTGGTCATCCTGCAGTCGATCTACGCCGCCCAATGAGGAGCCGCGCCATGCCACATCTTGCCCGATCTCTATCCCCCATGCATTGGCCCGCTGCAGCCCGGCGCTGGCTGCGCCGCTGTGCTGTGCTGCTTGCTTTGGGTGCCGCTGGTGCCAGCCTGCTGTTGGGCCCCATGGCCACTGCGAGCAGCCCGGGGGCGCTGGGCGCCAGCCCCGAAACCGCCGCGCCGCTGGCCGTGGCCCAAGGCGCGCCGCCGCTGGTGGTGAGCTCGATCATCCCGGTGGCTGACGTGCGCGTGCTGCGCCCACTGGCTGCAGGGCTGCGGGGCCGCATCTCGTGGCGCGAAATTATCCGCTAACGGCCCCCCATCACACACACCCCATCACACCCACCCAAACCGACCACGCCTACAGCTGCCATGTACCAAGAAGCACCCACACCCATTGCTCCAGTGCTGACCGCAGCCCGCGGCGCCGGCCACGAGCCTTTACCGCTGCGCCGAGTGCCAGCAGGCTTCACCTTGGTCGAGCTGATGATCGTAGTAGCCATCATCGCCATTCTGGCGGCGATCGCCCTGCCGAGCTACCAGCGCCACGTCACCGAAACGCGGCGCGACGCGGCCACCGCCTGCCTGCTGGAGCTGGCGCAGTTTGCTGAGCGCCACTACACCACGCGCATGGCTTACACCGGCTTGGTGCTGCCCAACACCCAGTGCCAAGCCGACTTGGTGCAGCACTACGCCTTCAACCTCAACGGCGTGCCCACGGCGAGCACCTACTCGATCCAAGCCGTGGCCCAAGGCGGCCAAGCCGGACGCGATGCAGCCTGCCTGACGCTGCGCATCGATCAGCGCGGCACCCAAACGGCGTTGAACAGCGCCAATGTGGCGAACCCGGATTGTTGGTGATTGCAAGCCCTCTGCCGGGTTCGCATAGCCTCAATCAGTCGTACACCACCTCGGCGCGCTGCTGGTGCGCTTGGGTGCGCCAAGCGGCCAGCGCGGCGTCGCAGGGGTAGCACTGGGCGCGCTGGGGGTCGAGCTGCAGCGTGGCGCGCACGGTCTCGAATTCCACTTCGAGGCGCAGCGGCAGGCCACGCAGCACCTCGCCCAGCTCTGTCTGGTGGCGCCGGGGCGGGTGCGCTTGCAGCAGCGCAGCGACCTCGGGGCGCTGGGTGGGCCCCACGGCCACGCGCAGGTATTTGCCAAAGCGGCAGCGGGCAGCGGGCAAATCCCACACCTGCTGCACCTTGAGGCGCAGCCCACCCGAAAAACGGTCGGGCTGCACCAGCACTTGCAGCAGCACCAGTTCGTCGTCTTGCAGCAGGTGGCGGTGCGCCTGTAGCAGCGCGTCGTCGGCGCTGGCTTCGAGCACGGCGCTGCGGTCGTCGAGCTTAAAAATCGCCACCTTGCCGCGCTGGCCGTTGATCACGCGCAAATCGCCCACGATGCCGGCCAGCAGCTGCGGTTCGCGGCTCTCGGCCACGTTGGCCAAGGGGGTGCGGGCGATGCGGCGCACTTCGTCGGCGGCTTGGTCGAACAGGTGGCCCGAAAAGTAAAACCCGAGCGCGGCTTTTTCGTGCGTCAGGCGCTCGCGCACGCTCCACGGCGGCGCCTCGGCCAGCGCCGGCTCTTGGTCGCTGGCGCCGTGGCCGCCGGCTTGGCCGGGCAGGTCGAACAAGCCGCCCTGCAAGGCGTTGGCCTGCTGGGCTTGGGCAAAATCAAAAGCCAGCTCGACCGAGGCCAGCGCGGCGGCGCGGTCGGGGTGCAGGCGGTCGAAAGCGCCGGCCTTGACCAGCGCCTCAACCGTGCGCTTGTTGAGGCGGCCGCGTTCGATGCGGGCGCAAAAATCGAACAGGCTGCTAAACGGCCCCACCACCGTGGCCCGCGGCCCCGCGCCATGGCCTTGGCGCGCGGCCACGATGGCCTCGATGGCCTGCTGCCCGGTGCCCTTGACGGCCCCGAGGCCGTAGCGGATGCAGCGCTCGCTCACCGGTTCGAAGCGGTAGCCGCCCAGGTTGACGTCGGGCGGCTCGAACTCGAGGCCGAAGCGCTGCGCGTCTTCGACCAGCAGCTTGAGCTTGTCGGTGTCGTCCATCTCCAGCGTCAGGTTGGCGCAGAAGAATTCGGCCGTGTAGTGCACCTTGACCCAGGCGGTGTGGTAGGCCAGCAGCGAGTAGGCGGCGGCGTGCGACTTGTTGAAGCCATAGCCGGCAAACTTTTCCATCAGGTCAAAGACCTCGTCGGCCTGCTGCGGGCTCAAGCCTTGGGCGGCGGCACCGGCGCGAAACACCAGCCGCTGCTGCGCCATTTCTTCGGGCTTTTTCTTGCCCATGGCGCGCCGCAGCAGGTCGGCGCCGCCCAGGCTGTAGCCGCCCAGTATCTGCGCCGTCTGCATCACCTGCTCTTGATAGACCATGATGCCGTAGGTCTCGGACAACACCTGCTCGAGCAGCGGGTGCGGGTACTGCACCACCTCGCGCCCGTGCTTGCGCGCCACGAAGCTGGGGATGAGGTCCATGGGGCCGGGGCGGTAGAGCGCGTTGAGGGCGATCAGGTCTTCGAGCCGGCTGGGCCGCGCGTCGCGCAACATGCCTTGCATGCCGCGGCTTTCAAACTGGAACACGGCCTCGGTTTTGCCGTCTTGGAACAGGCGGTAGGTGGCGGCGTCGTCGAGCGCCAGCGTTTCGTAGCTGAAGCCGGCTTGGTCCGGGTGGCGCTGCACGATCAGCTCTTTGGCCTGCTCGAGGATGGTGAGCGTGGCCAGCCCCAGAAAGTCGAACTTGACCAGACCGATGGCCTCGACATCGTCTTTGTCATACTGGCTCACGGCGGCCGTGCTGCCGGGCTGCTGGTAGAGCGGGCAAAAATCGGTGAGCTTGCCGGGCGCGATCAGCACCCCGCCGGCGTGCATGCCGACGTTGCGCGTCAGGCCCTCGAGCTTTTGCGCCAGCTCGATCAACAGCCGCACCTCGTCTTCTTTTTCGATGCGCTCGGCCAGCAGCGGCTCCATCTCGATCGCGTACTGGTTTTTGTCGTTGGCGGGTTTGGGCTGCGGCGGGTACTGCAGCGTCACGCTCTGGCCCGGCTTGTTGGGGATGAGCTTGCTGATGCCGTCGCAAAAACCGTAGGGGAAATCGAGCACGCGCCCGACGTCGCGGATCGCGGCACGCGCCGCCAGGGTGCCAAAGGTGGCGATCTGGCTCACCGCTGCGAGGCCGTATTTGCCCTTGACGTAGTCGATCACACGGTCGCGGTTGGCTTGGCAGAAGTCGATGTCGAAGTCGGGCATCGACACCCGCTCGGGATTCAGGAAGCGCTCGAACAGCAGCTGGTAGCGCAGCGGGTCGAGGTCGGTGATTTGCAGCGCGTAGGCCACCAGCGAACCGGCCCCGGAGCCGCGCCCCGGCCCGACCGGGCAGCCGTGCGCCTTGGCCCATTGGATGAAGTCGGAGACGATCAAAAAGTAGCCCGGAAAGCCCATTTTGATGATGGTGCCGAGCTCGAATTCGAGCCGCTCTTGGTAGCGCGGCTGCTGGCGCAGGCGCTCGGCCGCGTCGGGGTAGAGCTGCTGCAGGCGCTGCTGCAAGCCCTGCTGCGAGGCGTGGCGGAAGTAGTCTTCGGTGCCCAGCTGCTGCCCGTCCACGGGCGGGATCGGGAACGCCGGCAGCTGCGGCTTGCCGAGGCTGAGCTGCAAGTGGCAGCGGCGCGCGATTTCGACTGTTTGCGCCAGCGCCGTGGGCAGGTCGGCAAACAGGGCCGCCATTTCGGCGCTGGTCTTAAAATGCTGCTCGCGCGTGAAGCGCCGGGGCCGCCGGGGGTTGCCCAGAATCTCGCCTTCGGCGATGCACACGCGCGCCTCGTGGGCCTGAAAATCGTCGGGCGCCAGAAACTGCACCGGGTGCGTGGCCACCAGCGGCAGCTCCAGCTGGCTGGCCAGCGCCACGGTGGCGCGCAGGTGGCGTTCGTCGTCGGCACGGCCGGCGCGCTGCACCTCGAGGTAGAAGCGCTGCGCAAAGGTGCCGGCCAGCTGCTGCGCCAGCGCGGCGGCGGCGGCCTCATCACCGGCCAGCAGCGCCTGCCCCACCGGCCCGGCGGCGGCGCCGCTGAGCACGATCAGGCCCTCGTGGTGCTGGCGCAACCAGTCCCAGCGCAGCACGGCCTGGTCGCGCTGCACCGGGCTGCCCCAAGCCAGCGACAGCAGCTCGCACAGGTTCAGGTAGCCGGCCTGGTTTTGCGCCAGCAGCAGCAGGCGCGGCCAGGTGGTAGGCCCAGCCTGCGCGGCGGTACCCGAGGGCGCGGCGCCCAGCCCCTGCAACAGCACCTCGGCCCCGAGGATGGGCTGCACCCCGACGCTGCGCGCCGCCTGGTAGAACTTGATGGCCCCAAACAGGTTGTTGAGGTCGGTGATGGCCAGCGCGGGCTGGCCGTCGGCGGCGGCGGCGGCGGTGACGGCGTCGATGCGCGTGGTGCCATCGACGACGGAAAACTCGGTGTGCAGGCGCAGGTGTACGAACATGGGCACGATTGTAGGGATGCCCGTCCTGCCCCCCCTGGCCCCCCTGTGCCCTTATTGCCTACCCTCTGCCACAAAACTGCAACATCTGGGGGCAAGAATGCAGGGGCTTGCCTTGTTCCTGGTTTGTGTCAATCACTGGAGGTTTTTCCGATGCGTCATCTGCTTTTGGCCGCTGTGGCCGTTGTCACCCTGGCCGCTTGCGCCACCCCGCCCACCGCCACGGCCCCGGCCGCCCCGGCGGCTGCCGCCCCTGCCCCTGCAGCCGCTCCTGCCGCAGCACCAGCGGCCGCCGCGGCGCCAGCCGCACCGGCGCAGTGCTGGAACGTGGACACGCGCAGCTTCGTGCCCGTGGGCACGCGCATCACCTTTGGCACCGCCAACCTTGAGTGCCGCGCCATCCGCGACGGCCGCTCCGCCCAGTGGTACAACCCCACTGCTGCTGCAGCACCGGCTGCTGCTCCGGCACGCTGAGCGCTCCACCCCAGCGAGCTTTGCCACGCGTTGCGCGCGCCTTTCGTAGGCGCGCGCTTTTCAGATGGGTGGCTTGGTTTTTAGGCCACCTTGACCCAGCGCTGCGCTGTGGCGGCCACGCGCTGGCCAAACAGGCGCGCGGTTTCGAGGTCGCCGGGCAGCATTTCGTGCGCGCCGGCATCTGAGGGCGTCTGCGCCATGGCGCCGCTCGAGGAGCCGACGTAGTTGACGTCGTTGCGCTGCGCCGCTTTGCTGTTGCTGGGCATGAGGCCGGTGCCCACCCAGAGGCCGCCGTGCTGCATCGCCAGCGTGTAGAGGTAGTGCAGGGTCGAGAGCTTGTCGCCGTTCATGGTGGCGCTGTTGGTGAAGCCGGCAAAGAGCTTGTCTTTCCACGTTTGCGCAAACCACGCTTTGCTCGAAGCGTCGGCAAACTTTTTGAACTGCCAGCTCACGCTGCCCATGTAAGTTGGGCTGCCCATGACGATGGCGTCGGCGGCGTCGAGCGCCTCCCAGCCGCCTGCGGGCAGGTTGCCGTCGGCGTCGATGGCCAGCAGTTGCGCGCCGGCCCCGTCGGCCACGGCTTGCGCCATGCGTTGCGTGTGGCCGTAGCCAGAATGGTAAACAACGACGATTTTGCTCATGGAAGGGCTTTCAAAAAATGCGCCGACCTGTGGCCGCGCGCGGGTTGGGAGGAAATCGAATCAGGCCGCCAGATCGAACACCAACACCTCGGCATCGTGCCCGTGGCTGAGTTTAAGTGTGCTCTCAGTCGCCAGCAGGGCCGCGTCGCCACCTTGCAGCGCGCTGCCGTTGACGCTGATGGCGCCGCGCACCACGTGCACGTAGGCCTTGCGCTTGGGGTCGAGCTTGAGCTCGGCGCTCTCGGCGCCGTCGAACAGTCCAGCATACAGCGCGGCGTCGGCGTTGATGTGCACCGAGCCATCGGCGCCGCCGTTGCTGGCCACTAGGCACAGGCGGCCGCGCTTGAGGGCGGTGTCAAAGGTTTTTTGCTCGTAACCGGGCTCTACCCCCTTGAGGCTGGGCTCGATCCAGATTTGCAGCAAATGCGTCTGCGCGCCGGGTTCGTGGTTGAATTCGCTGTGGCGCACGCCGGTGCCGGCGCTCATGCGCTGCACCTCGCCGGGGCTGATGGTCTCGACGTTGCCCATGCTGTCGCGGTGCGCCAGCCGACCTTGCAGCACGTAGGTGACGATCTCCATGTCGCGGTGGCCGTGGGTGCCAAAGCCGGTGCCGGGCGCGATCCAGTCTTCGTTGATCACGCGCAGATTGCCCCAGCCCATGTGCGCCGGGTCGTAGTAGTCGGCAAAAGAAAACGAGTGGTGGCTTTGCAACCAGCCGTGATCGGCGTGGCCACGTTCGGCGCTGCGGCGGATGTGCATGGGGCGCTCCTTGGTCAAGGTTTGTAGGCTTTGGCAGCAGCGCGGTGGCACCCCGGCCTAGAGGGGGCCGGCCGCTGCTTGGCTGTCTGCTTGGGCGATGGTGTGAATGTAGGCGCTGCAGCGGGACTGGTGGCCGCAGAGATTTGCTGGCATCATTCAAAACTTTTGAACACGCAGGCCTCACCATGCCCCATCCGCGCCACGCCTTATCCCCCGACAACCTGCACCTGATCGGCACCGTGGCGCGCTGCGGCAGCCTGGCGGCGGCGGCGCGCGAGCTGGGCATGGTGCCCAGCGCGCTCACCTACCGCGTGCGCCAGGTGGAAGATGCGCTCGACGTGCTGCTGTTTGACCGCCGTTCGCGCCGCGCCACCCTGACCCGCGCCGGCCAAGAGCTGCTGCGCGCCAGCGAGCACCTGCTGCGCGAGCTCGACGCGGTGGCCTTGCGCGTGCGCCGCATCGCCACCGGCTGGGAGCCTGAGCTCACGCTGGCCGCCGACGCGGTCATCGCCAGCGCGCCGCTGTTTGATCTGTGCCACGATTTTTACGCGCTGCAAGCCCCGACGCGGCTGCGCCTGCGCACCGAAACGCTGTCGGGCACGCTGGAGGCGCTGCTGAGCGGGCAGGCCGATCTGGCCTTGGGTGTGGCGCTCGATGGCAGCGGGCTGCCGGGCTTGCACAGCGGTTTTTTGGGCGAGGTGGAGTTTGTGTTTGTGGTGGCGCAGCAGCACGCGCTGGCCAGCGCCCCCGAGCCGCTCACGCCGGCGGCCATCCAACCGCACCGCGTGGTGGCGGTGGCCGACACCGCGCCAGCGGGGCGTGGCCAGAGCGTGGGCTTGCTGCCGGGGCAAGAGGTGTTCACCGTGCCGACCATGCAGCACAAGCTGGCGGCGCAGTTGCGGGGCTTGGGCTGCGGCGCGCTGCCGCTGCCGCTGGTGCAAGGGCACCTACACAGCGGCGCCCTGCTGCGCAAGCGCACCACCCTGCCTGCAAGGGTGCACCGCATCGGCTACGCCTGGCGCAGCAGCGCCGCCAGCGCCCCCGGCCCGGCGCTGCAATGGTGGCTGCAGCGGCTGGCCAACCCCGCCAGCGCCAGCGCTTTGCTGCACCATTTTGCCGACTCCCCGGCCGGGGAGGCACAAAACGGGTAAAACGATGGCCTCATTTATGCCGCACTGCGGGACTGGCAACTGCGGCCAGTTGCGCATGATTCTCATTTATAATTGAGCATTGCCAGCTACAGTTTGCTATGCTGCTCGGCTTGCCCTGCGCACCAGCGGGCAACTTTCTTGCTTCCTGCTTGCTCCCAGCCTCCATGCCCTTGCCCCGTCTGCCTTGGCGCACCTTTGCACGCCCCGTCAGCGTGACCGCCGCCGTGGTGTTGGCGCACGCCGGGGTGCTGTGGGCGCTGCACAGCGGCTGGGCAACGCCCGCCACTGCCCCGCCGGAAGCCGTAAAGGTGGTGGTTGAATTGCGCGCCCAAGCGCCCAGCGCGCGCCCTGCAGCACCCGCCGCTGAGGCATCCCCATCCCCCCGGGCCAGCGCACCCGCCGCGACCGCTGCACGCGCCGCCTTGCCTGAGCGCGCCACCCGCCCCGAACCACCCGCTCCTGCAGCGCCGTTGCGCCCTTCCGAACCGTTGCGCCCAGCTGCTTTGCTGCCACCCGCCAACCCCAACCCAGCGCCGGAGCCGGTTCAGCCGTTGGCCCCGACCCAGCCAGTCGCCACGGCGCAAGCGCCAGCAGGTGCAGAATCCAACCCGCACAGCGCCCTCCACCACAGCACACAAGGCAGCGCAGCACCCCACAGCGCAGCGCAAGATCAGCGCAGCAGCGGCACTGGCGCCTTGGATACAACAGCCCATGCGGTTGCCGGCCGAGCATCGTCTGGGCAGGGTCAAGCGCCAGCGCAGATCGTGCCCCCGTCGAGCAGCGCGGCCCATCTGCACAACCCGGCCCCGCCCTACCCGGTTTTGAGCCGCCGCTTGGGCGAACAGGGGCGGGTGCTGCTGCGCGTGCGCATCGAAGCCGACGGCAGCGCCTCGGCGGCACAGGTCTATGGCTCGAGCGGCTTTGTGCGCCTAGACCAAGCGGCGCAGCAGGCGGTGTTGCGCTGGCGCTTTGTGCCCGGCACGCGCAACGGCGAACCGCAAGCCATGTGGCACCTGGTGCCGATTCATTTTGTGTTGGAGTAAAAAGCAAGCATGGAAACTCATTTTGGACTGGCCTACGTCTGGCACCAAGGCGACTGGGTGATACGCGGCACCGCGCTCGCGCTGCTGGGCATGTCGATCGCCACTTGGGTGGTGATCGTGCTCAAGGCGCTGCACCTGCGCCAGCTGCGCGCGCGCGCGCAATTGCTCGAGAGCTTCTGGCACAGCAAAGACTTTGCCGAAGGCCTGAACAAACTCGGGCCCGACGGCCACAACCCCTTTTACCTGCTGGCGTTGCAGGGGCGCGAAGCCACCAGCCACATCCTGCACCTCGACGGCACACCCACGCGCCAGCTGCACGACAACCTCGACGTCAGCGACTGGGTCACGCGCTCGCTGCGCAACGCGCTCGACGACAGCAGCGCGCGCCTGCAATCCGGCTTGGCCATCTTGGCCTCGATCGGCTCGACCGCGCCCTACGTCGGGCTGTTTGGCACGGTGTGGAAGATCTACCACGCCTTGGTCGGCATCGGGGCGGGCGGCGGCGCCACCATCGACCAGGTCGCCGGGCCGATCGGGGCCGCGCTCATCATGACCGCGCTCGGGCTGGTGGTGGCGATCCCAGCCGTGCTGGGCTACAACGCCTTACTGCGCGGCAACAAAGCCATCCTGCACCGGCTCAACCGCTTCGCCCACGACCTGCACGCCTACTTCGTGACCGGGCACCGGGTGGCCTCGAACCGCCCCGGCGCGGCCGCCCCTTCATCCGCCCCTTCATCCGCCCCTTCATCCGCTCCGGCAACCGCACCGGCCTGCCCGCACTGACCCAAGGCGCACGCACCATGGCCCCCCCATCCAACCTCGAGCCCGACCAAGGCGAACTGCACAGCGAGATCAACATGATCCCGCTCATCGACGTGATGCTGGTGCTGCTGATCGTGTTCATCGTCACGGTGCCGGTGATCACGCATTCGATCCAGGTGCAACTGCCCCACGCGGCTGCCACAGCCAGCGCGCCCGCGCCCGAGGCCGTGCGCCTGAGCGTCGATGCGCAGGGCGGCTTTCATTGGAACGATGCCGCCGTGCCCGACGCCGAACTGATGCCGCGCCTGCAAGCGCTGGCGCAGCAGGTGCCGCAACCGCCGCTGCACCTGCAAGGCGACGCCGCCGCCCGCCACGAGCGCGTGGCAATGGCCCTGGCCGCCGCCCAGCGCGCCGGCATCGAGCGGCTGGTGTTCGTGACCCAGCCCTGAAGCACTTGAAATTGAAGCCGATTGCCCCTTGCTGACCAAATCGTCTGGTCCTGATTGCTTGATCTGCAACGCCTGGTCCGGCTTGATGAGTCCGCACAGGTCGAGCGCTTCGCTACACTGTCGCATCCACAGGAGACCGACATGAGCACCAAACCTCGCCGCAACGCCGGCACCCCCCGCGCCTCTGCCACCGACGGCACCCCACGGGCGCGCCGCATCGCCGTCGTCGGGGCGGGCATGGCCGGCATCACCGCAGCGCGCACGCTGGCGCAAGCTGGCCACGAGGTGCTGCTGCTCGACAAACACCACAGCCCCGGTGGCCGCATGTCCACGCGCCTGACCGAGTTTGGTGGCTTCGACCACGGCGCCCAGTTTTTCACCGTCACCGACGAGCGCTTCAAGGCCGCGCTGGCGCTGCACCCCGAGCTGATTGCCCAATGGCAGGTGCCCACCGTGCGCTTGCTCGACACCCTGGGGCAGGCCCTGGCCAGCGCCAACCCGATCGAGAAAGCGCGTTGGGTGGGGGTGCGCGGCATGAACGAACTGCTGCGCCAGTGGGCGCTGCCGCTGGCAAATGGCTCGCTCAACGCCAGCAGCCACTACCACGCCCAAGTGGTGGGCATAGAGCGCGACGCCCTGCACCCCAAGCAGTGGCAACTGCGCTGTGCCGGAGCCGCCGGCGCGCAACAGGTGATAGGCGGGCTGGACCGCGTGCTGCTGGCCATGCCGGCGCCGCAGGCGCAGGCGCTGCTGCGCGCCAGCGCTGTGGCGCCCGCTTGGGTCACGGCCTTGGATGCGGTGCAAACCGCGCCCTGCTGGACGCTGATGCTGGCTTTTGCCCAAGCCGCCCCGGGCGGAGCCGAACCCTTTGGCCCGCCTTGGCACGCCGCCAGCAGCGACCACCACCGCATCCGCTGGGTGGCGCGCGAAAACAGCAAGCCCGGGCGCGCGGCGATCGAGCGCTGGACGGTGCAGGCCAGCCCGCAGTGGTCGGCCGAGCACCTGGAGGACGACGCCGAACGCGTCAAGGCCAAGCTGCTCAAGGGCTTTGCCGAAGTCACCGGCATCCGCGCCGAACCCACGCTGGCGCAGGTGCACCGCTGGCGCTACGCGCAGACGCAGCGCGCGCTGGGGCAGCCGTTTTTGTACGACGCTGCCGCCGGCCTAGGCTTGTGTGGCGACTGGTGCCTAGGCCACCGGGTGGAAAACGCCTTTGTCTCGGGGCTGGAACTGGCCCTGGCTGCGGCTTGATCGGCACGGGCGCAACGACGACGGCCCCAGGCGGCTACCGCGGCCGCTTTGCGCCCACGCCCAGCGGGCCGCTGCACGCCGGCTCGCTGGTCGCGGCGCTGGCCAGCTGGCTCGACGCCCGCGCCCACGGCGGCACTTGGCTGCTGCGCCTCGAAGACGTGGACCGCCCGCGCTGCGTACCCGGCGCCGATCGCCTGATCGTGCAGCAGCTCGCCAGCTGCGGCCTGCTGCCCGACCAGCCCCCCACGTGGCAGAGCGCCCACGAGGCGCGCTATGCCGCCGCCTTGCAGCGCCTGCAGGCCCACGGCTGGGCCTACCCGTGCCGCTGCAGCCGCAAAGCCATCGACGCCGCCAGCGCCGCCCTAGGGCTGCAGCGCCCACGCCACGGCGAGCGCATCTACCCCGGCACGTGCCGGCCAACGGGTCGTTTGGGGGCGGGTGCCGATGCACAGCGGGCTGGGCTGGAAGGCGGCTCGATGGGCGGTGCGGAGAGCGGTGAGTTGGGTGCTGCGGCGGCGTGGCGGCTCGACGTAGCCGCAGCTCAGCACGCGCTGGTATTGCCCAGCCCTACGCGTTGGCACGACCGGCGCTTGGGCGCGCAGCAGCAGCAGGTGGCGCTCGAGGTGGGCGACTTCGTGCTCCAGCGCGCCGACGGCCTGTGGGCCTACCAGCTGGCCGTGGTGGCTGACGACGCCGCACAGGGCATCACGCACGTGGTGCGCGGCGCCGACCTGGCCGACAACACCGCGCGCCAGCTGCTGCTGCAAGCCGCACTCGGCATGCCCACGCCGCGCTACCTGCACACGCCGCTGGTGCTGGGCCCCGACGGCAGCAAGCTCTCGAAGCAAAACGGCGCCGCCGCGCTGGACTTGCACGCGCCCCTGGCCGCCCTCAACCAAGCCGCCGCCGTGCTCGAGCTGCACCCCAGCAACGGGCCCGTGCCCGAGGCGCTCGCGGCTTGGGTGGCGCAGTGGCGCCAGCGCTGGTGCGCCAGCGGCCAAGCCTAGGCACACAAGCCGTATCATCGGCCACCGGCAGCGCACGGCGCGCTGCACTCATAGACCCACACACGATGGCCGCCCCCCCCGCCCCCCCAGAATTGGGCCTGCACAGCGCACCCGCCGCCCCCAACCCCGACGGCGACGCCGCCCCAGCGCCCGGCGCCGCGAGGGTGCCGCACCC
>Ga0208491_10123_pt1 | contig 18692 bp, 18 predicted proteins | sample SubbioCSW11_NovA_FD_184819 | JGI IMG/M metagenome (GOLD analysis project Ga0208491, IMG submission 184819) | Serpentinite rock and fluid subsurface biosphere microbial communities from McLaughlin Reserve, California, USA - CR11_CSW11_NovA (SPAdes) | ecosystem: Environmental > Terrestrial > Deep...
GCAAATCAAATAATGACTGCATTTTTAAATACAATACCGCTACCATTAAAGCAGAAGTTGTTATTGTGCGCGTAACTTCTTGATTTTTAAAGGTTTGTACTTACTATTAGGCTGGGAAAGTTGAGTTAATAATCTGTAGAAATTTGGTGTGGACATTGCCTGACCCCCTAGCAGCATACCAAGATTGGTATCGGGTATTAAAGCCGGGCGGAAGAGTGCTAGTGTTTGATGCAAACTGGGGTCTAAGATTTAATGATCCTGTATTGCAGAGGCAGCATGATGATGATCAAAGCAGGGCCAAGGAGCTTGGGTACGAAAATCCTCATGATAGAGCTAATCTGCAAGAAAATGAAAATATTAGCAAAAATTTGTTCTTAAGCTCCCGGCATAGGCCCAGTTGGGATTTGGAGGCTTTTATGCAGAGTCAATACAAAAAGGTATTTCTTGATAGAGATGTAACTAAACTGCTATGGAACGAACAGCAAAAAGTACTTTATCGCAGTACACCCATGTTTATAGTGGGCGCAGAAAAGGAGAGCGATTGATAAAATGAAAACCAAAAAATTATTGCTGATAAGTGTGTTAATTTTGGCGGTAGTAGTTAGTGGTTGTGGAGGCAGCAGATCAACGGCTACCGGTGATAAAACCGAACCCAAAAAAGTTTTAACTATTTCATGGCCTTTAGATGTTGGCCCTCTAAATCCCCATTTATACAGACCGAATCAAATGTTTGCTCAAGATTTTATATATGATTCTCTGGTAGAATATGGTGAAGGCGGAGCCGTTAACCCTCATTTGGCCGAAAGTTGGAGCATTTCGCCCGATGGCAAGATATATACCTTTACCTTGCGTCAAGATGTCTATTTTTCTGATGGCAGTAAGTTCAACGCTCAAATAGCTAAAAAGAACTTTGACGCAGTTTTGGTTAATCGTGAGAGGCATAAATGGTTAGAACTGGTCAACCAGATAGACAAAGTAAATGCCGCTGGGCAGTATACTCTAGAAATAATCTTCAAAAATCCATATTACCCAGCCTTGCAGGAATTGAGCTTAATTAGGCCGCTTCGATTTTTGGGAGAGGCGGGTTTTCCAGAGGACGGCAACACTGCTGAAGGCGTCAAAGCGCCTATTGGCACCGGCCCCTGGATGTTGTCAGAATATAAACAAAACGAATATGCCATATTTAGCAGAAACCCTTATTATTGGGGCAGGCGGCCAAAAGTTGATCAAGTGGTGGTAAAGATCATTCCGGATGGAGAAACCAGGGCCATTGCCTTTGAAAGAGGAGACCTGGATTTAATCTTCGGCAGTGGCTTAATCAGCTTGCATTCTTTTAGCCAGTTTAGAGACTCTGGCAAATATCAAACCATGATCTCCGGACCTGTGGCAACCAGATTTTTGGCTATCAACTCCAACAGAGGTCCGACTAGAGAACACGCGGTAAGGGTAGCGTTACAACACGGTGTTAATAAGCAATCGCTAATTGACAGTATTTTTTATGGCATTGAAGTTAAGGCAGATACGCTTTTTTCGCCGCAAGTTCCTTATTCTGACTTAGGATTGCAGCCTTATGAGTACGATGCAGGAAAAGCTAAAAGTATTTTGGAATCGGCAGGATGGGTGCAAACAGCCGGACAAGAATTCAGGCAGAAAAATGGTCAACTGTTAGAGCTTGACTTTTCATTTGACATTGCTGACGATGTGCAGAAAGCCTTGGCTGAGGCATTGCAAGGAGAACTCAAGAAAATTGGCGTAAAAATAAATCTAATCGGTGAAGAAAGACAATCTTACCAGCAGCGGCAGAAGGAGGGCACCTTCAACCTCATTTTCGGTGAGACCTGGGGCGCACCTTATGACCCCCATTCACTGGTATCTTCCATGCGGGTACCTGCTCATGCCGATTATCAGGCCCAGGCTGGTTTGCCCATGAAGGCAGCAATTGACGCTAAAATCACAGAGGTACTGTTAAGCACTGATGAAAGAGAAAGACAAGAGCTTTACCGGTATATTTTAAGCACCTTACATGAACAGGCAGTTTATCTGCCCATCTCTTACTCAACAAATCTGGCGGTTTTCCACAATAATATAACCGAAGTACTTTTTGACCCGCAGAAGTTTAGGATTCCATTGGTAGATGTTGATATCAAGTAGAAGTTTTCGTGTATGTGAGGGTTTATGGGAAGATTTGTAGCCAGGCGAATTATTAGTCTTGTTCCTGTTTTGTTGGGGATATCTCTCCTCACATTTGTTTTGATTCATTTGGTACCTGTAGACCCGGCGGAAGTATATTTGCGCCTGTCCCAAATACCGCCCACCGATGAAGCGGTAGCTGTGATCAGAGCAGAAATGGGCTTAAATAAGCCCTTGCACCAGCAATATTTTGACTGGCTGTGGAAAGTAGTACATTTAGATTTTGGCAAGTCATTTGTGACCAAAAAGCCAGTGATGGCGGAACTATTATACTACTTTCCCGCCACTTTAAACTTAGCGGCGGCCTCTTTGCTAATAGTGCTGCTGATCAGTATCCCTGTTGGAGTGTTTTCCGCTTTGTATAAAGATACGGCCTTTGATCAGATATGCAGGATATTAGCCTTTATCGGTGCCTCTATGCCCAGTTTTTGGCTTAGTTTTGTATTGATTTACATCCTGTCCTTAGAACTGAACCTGCTGCCGGCTTTCGGCAGAGGAACATTAGCCCATCTTGTTCTCCCGGCTACGACATTGGCGTTGGGTGCGGCAGCCGTTTATACCAGGTTATTGAGAACCAGCATGTTAGAAAATCTCAATCAAAATTTTGTTCTTTATGCCAGAGCCAGAGGATTAAAAGAAAAATTAATTGTTGTCAGGCATGTCTTAAAGAATGCATTAATACCAGTAGTGATTGCCTTTGGCATGACGTTGGGACATATGCTGGCAGGCAGCGTCATTGTGGAAAATGTCTTTGCCTGGCCCGGAGTGGGCAGGTACATTGTCTCCTCTATATTTAACAGGGATTACCCGGTCATTCAAGCCTATGCATTATTCATGGCAGTTGTTTTTGTCCTATTGAATCTGTTTGCAGATATAATTTGTGCAACTCTGGATCCCCGTATCCGGCTGGGAGGGGATAAATAGGTGCTGCAGGAAAAAGTTAAAGGGCTTTACCGAAATAAACCCGGCATTATAAGTTTTGCTGTACTGGCAGTCATAATGCTGGCCGGTATCCTGGCACCGGTGTTGGCTCCAAATGATCCTGTCCTGGTAACCCTTGATAATAGGTTTGCGGCACCCAGCACCCAGTTTCCTTTTGGCACAGACCATTTGGGCAGGTGTGTTTTGTCCCGTCTGATGTATGGAGCCATTGTCTCGTTAGGTTCCGCGTTGCTGGTGATGACCATCACCATTACTATCAGTATAATTATCGGCACGCTGTCTGGATATAAGGGTGGCTGGGTGGATACTTTGCTTATGCGTATGGGCGACGTAAACCTAGCCTTTCCTGATCTGGTGTTGACGTTGGTAATTGCGGGCATGTTAGGACCCGGCTTGGCTAATATAATTATTGCCATGGCAGCGGTTCAGTGGGTGTGGTATGCCAGGATTATCAGGGGGATGGTATTAAGTCTAAAAGAGCGCAGCTATGTTTTATCGGCCAAAGTGGCGGGAACCCCCGGTTGGCTAATAGTAGTTAGACATATCTTGCCAAATATCATTCCGCATGTGGTAGTATTGGTTACAATAAATCTGGGCATGGTGGTACTGCATATTTCCGGCCTGACCTTTCTGGGACTGGGCGCGCAGCCTCCAACCCCTGAATGGGGCGCTATGCTTAACGATGCCAGACAGTATTTAAGAAGTTATCCAAGATTAATCATGTTTCCTGGAACTATGATCATGCTAGTGGTCATCTCCTTTAACTTGTTGGGTGATGCCTTAAGGGACGTCATTGAATTTCGTGAGGGTTGAGAAAGTTTTATGAATGAGCAGGTAGTATTAGATGTAAAGGATTTGCATGTTAGTTTGCCTTCTATGCGTGGCGTGGTTGGGGCGGTGAACGGGATTAGCATGCAAATTACCGAGGGTAAAGTGCTGGGGCTGGTGGGAGAAAGTGGCTGCGGCAAATCAATTACTTGTTTATCCCTGTTAGGCTTGACCAAAGAAGAAGGTTGGGTTATAGCAGGTGTGGCCAAAATACAGGGGAAGAACCTGCTGACCCTTGGGCCTGAAGAAATCCGGAAGATTAGAGGAAAAGAGATAGCTATAATAATGCAAAATCCTTTAACGGCTTTTAATCCCTTGATGACCATTGAACAACACTTTCTTGAGACAATTGGCAGTCATTTGCTTCTATCTAAAAAAGAAGGCAGAAATTTGGCTGGCAGATACCTTGAGTATACAGGCCTTTCCCAACCAAGCAAGTTGTTGAAACAATATCCTTTTCAGCTAAGCGGAGGAATGATTCAACGTGTCATGATCGCTATAGCACTTGCTCTCGAGCCGAAGGTATTGATTGCTGATGAACCTACAACTTCACTGGATGTAACAGTGCAGCGTCAGATTTTGTGTCAATTGGCTCGATTGAAGGAAAAGGTGCGTACAGGGATCTTGCTGGTCTCCCATGATTTAGGCGTAATTGCTCAAATGGCTGATGAAGTGGCGGTGATGTACTGCGGCTGCATAGTCGAACGAGCACCTGTGGAGCGGTTGTTTAATCAGCCGCTGCATCCTTATACCAAGGCTTTAATGGCTTCAAAGCCAAAAATGCAGAAAAAAACACTGCAGGCCATTGGCGGTCAAGCACCTTCTTTGTTGAACTTTGATGGAGGTTGCCCATTTTTTGAACGGTGTCATGAAAAGAGTTGCTGTTGCTCTCATTATAAGCAGGAACTAGTCCAATATGATGATAAACATTGGGTAGGGTGCGCTAAATTTGCAGTGAAACAAAGGATGTTGTACTATGAGCCTGCTTAAAGTTAAACAAATTTCCAAAACCTTCAAATCAAAAAACTTTTTCACTCACAAAGGCAGAGTAGTAGAAGCAGTTAAAGACATCTCTTTAAGCATTGAAGAGGGGATGTGCCTGGGACTGGTGGGTGAAAGCGGATGTGGTAAAAGTACGCTGGGGCGGATTATTTTAGGCTTGGAACCTCCTCAATCAGGTCAGGTTATATTTCAGGGCAAGGATTTCTACAAAACCACACGTCAGGAAAAAATGAAGTTACGTAAAGATCTGCAGGCAGTATTCCAAGACTACAACAGCGCAATTAATCCTAAATACCCTGTAAAAATGGCCATCAGTGAGCCGCTGCGTAATTATTTAAGCCTTAGCCCTTCAGAGGAGATAAAACGGATTGGAGAACTGTTGGAACTGGTTGGATTGAATCCTCAGGATATGCATAAATATGCTTATCAGTTTAGCGGTGGACAGTTGCAAAGGGTTAACATTGCCAGAGCGCTGGCTTTAAACCCCAAATTAATAGTTCTGGACGAAGCGGTCAGCAGCCTGGATGTTTCTGTTCAGGCGCAAATCCTTAATTTATTGGCTGAGCTAAAAAGGGAATTAAATCTGTCGTATTTATTTATATCTCATGACATAGAGGCCGTCTATTATTTGGCTGATGCCATTGCCGTAATGTATCAAGGCAAGCTGGTAGAAATTATAAACGATATATCGCTTTTTGATCAGCTTGTCCATCCGTATTCCAACAAATTATTGACTTCTGTCCTTCCTTCCCATCCTAGGTTCAGAACAGATTCATGTGTTGAATTCGATGAATTGCATGCTAAGCCTGGCAATGCAAATGAATGTAATTATCTTGACAGGTGTAACTGTAAAGAACAGTTATGTTTTCAAGTAAAACCCGTTTTAAGCAAACTTACTGAAGGGCATTTGGCAGCGTGTCATAAGTTGAAAGAGATAAACAAAGCATAGGTCAGCTATTTAGAGCAGGTATTGCCCTCACCCTTAGCCCTCTCTCAGAGGGATAGGGTATTTTTAACTCCCAAGGGGATTATTCATCAGTAACCTCTATCAGGTCACGGATGGTTCCCTTCCCTGCATTAATGTCGGCAATGGCCTTAATCAGCCTTGCCTGAATGGCTTCACTGCAGGATGGGTCGACCGAGGCATGTTTTCTTAGGATAGAAAAAGGAGAGAAAAAGAGCCTTTATGTGTGGGAAAAGAGAAAACCACGGGAGCTGAAAACCCCCCGTGGTTGTTGATTTTTTACTGGTCGGAGCGACAGGATTTGAACCTGCGGCCTCTTGGTCCCGAACCAAACAAGAGCATTTTATTGCCATCACCCCTTGTGCTATAAAGCCCGTATTTAAAGGCATCTTTGGGCTTATACAAACCTTTGTTTGCCCCCTTGCAAAGCCCTTTTTCTCTCTGTCGGAGAGAAAAAGGAGAGAAGAACGGCTCAAATAATTCGTGTTGGTTTCCAGCGCAAAACCGGATCTTCGTCCCTTTTTTTTTGTAGGCGGCCATCTCTTCTTCGCTCAAGAAAACTAATAACTCAGGGATAATCAAGACAATCTCACCCCTTTAGTATTTTTGGGAAGCAGACCGTTTAGAGAGTTGCCTCATACGATTTTTCCATGGATCACTCCTTTGCAGCTTTTCCGATAAATTATGTTACTGTGTTAAACTGTCTATCCCGTAGCAAATTCCGAAGCAAGTCTTTTACTCAACTCCGAAAGCGACTTGATAAATCCGAGGTTGCTATATTCAAAATTGTGCGTAGTGCTATTCCATTGCATAAATCCAAACAAATGCTCTCGCAGCTCATCGTTTACTATGGTTTGGATATGCGATATATGGCGTTCGGTGTGCAACATTTGCGTAAGGCGAGGACTGCCTCCACTATCTACGTTTATAAGCAAGCCATATTTTGCTCCCGACACAAGGCAATAACCCACAAGTTGTGACCACTCACCAAGCCCTGCACTTTTTACAAGTTTTACTTCCAAAATCAGCAATTCAAATTTATTGCCATCCGTTATCAACGCAAATATATCAAGGCTCAACGGAGGCACACGTTTGGCAAACTTAGCGGCACAAGCGCACTTATTGGGATGCTCAGAAATTATGCGCTGCAAATTGGTCTTTAACTCGCCAATTCCCCAATAAACAAATAATTCACGACGATTACTTGCCAAGAAATTACTCCTTAGCTGGGCTTCGATAAATGCCTGTATTTCGGGGTAATAAGATGCCTCGTTACGCATTTTGTAAATCCCCCTCCGTAATTGGGCGAACGCATAATTTGTATTCGTTATCGGTCGCAACCGACACCAGTTTTTTGTAGACTGCTGGATTACGCGCACCAACTAACGCACCTCTGCCATTGCCCATTATAACCAAAGGAGTAAGCAAATTTGGTTTCCGTAATTCCACGGACAAATTTTGGTTAATTGCAAGATGTCGCTCTATTAAATCCGTATATTTACCTTTTACACGAGTTACCCCTATTTCATTATCATGAGCAATGATGTACGCTATCCCCTGCATAATTTGACTTATGGGATACCCGGTCTTTATAGCATTGCCGTATAGTAAGGCATTGTTATTTGCTTGAAAGTTATCGTACAGCGACTTTACGCTAACCGCTGAAATTTGATAGGTTCTGTTCGCAAGCAAAGGATCATCAGAAATCACCTTTTCGATTTTCCCAATTTTATCCTTGCATAAAATTGGGAATGGATTTACCAATTCACCGATATCTGCAAACATTTTTTTGATCGCTCCGTATGGGGCATTTTCACAACCCAATACGGCACAAACATGACGATTGTGAAGATAATGCCCTCCACGAATACAGCTTGGTAGATTTGCGTCATGCTCCGCAGGGTGTACACACGAAGCCGTTGCGCTCACATTTAACTCAGGGCAAAGAACAGCATCATTTTTTTGATGTTGCAGTTGCAAGTTTTCCTTTGATGATTCAGCCTTCGTCTTAAAGGCAAACGCGCCAAATTGTGCGTACTGGTCGAGCAATACACGAAGCTTAAATCCTTTTTTCCAACCCTTGAAATGCGGATTCTTGGCACTATGGAAATTCGGGTGATTCCATAATATTTGGTCGGGCAAACAATTTACGCTGTAAAAAAGTCTGCACAAATCACAAACAAACGAAAAATTAAAACCGCTTAATTCAAACGATATAATCTGCTTGTCCTCAGTAAAACGGCGTTGCGATGGTGCTGTACTGCCAATGGTGTCTGCAAGCCCCGCAATAAAACGCCGTTTCATAAAATCATCAACCAATGCCGCTGTGATTTTTGTTATGGACGTATTTTTACGCATCTCGCCCTCACAAGAAATCCCATGCTCGGCTAAATCTGTGCGCAATTCGGTTGTGTCGCCCTCGCATATGACGTTCCACACGCCTCCGGCATCTGTATCGTATTGAACAGTTATGCCGTAAACGCTCCTAAACATATTATTCAGATTCATAATATCTCTCGTTATTTGTGAAGCACGTTGCGGATTTTTAAAATACGACCCCCATTGCTTGAAAGGCAAGCGAATATGAAAGTAATCCTCTGCATCGCCCCAAATTCCACCGCCTATAACCATGCCAAAAATATAAGCTTTATCAGTATTCATTGCCATAGCTACTCTCCTTTAAAAACCTGTGCCATGATAGCCGTGGCGATATTTTGAGCCAACCTAACAGGCACGGCATTGCCGATGACTTTGTACATTGCCGTGACATCTTTGGGGGTATCATCAATAAACATAAAATCATCGGGGAAAGTCTGTATTCTTGCTATTTCACGAATCGTATAGCGACGATTTTCCGTAGGGTGAACTATCCCGCAGTTTTCGGGCTGAGCAGAAGCTGTTATTGTTCCGCAAATTTCATCACGCGAAAAACGTCTGTAAAAATTGGGTGAGCGATATTTTTTCATATCGTTCCTTATTCGCTGAAAACGCGGGGCTAAATTTTCGTAAGGTACATCTTTCCAAGAACCGCCCTCCGATATATATGCAATCATATCAAGGGCTTGAGGCGATAAAGGCCAATCTACTTGGTTTGGCAAATCTTCGGGCATATCAAGAACATATTTTAGCGTCAGTTTTTCATGTTTTTGCTTTTCGGGAAATCCAAAAGTAACTCCCAAATTTTTTCTCACTCCAACGAAGAAAACTCTTTGGCGGTTTTGCGGAACGCCATAATCGGCAGCATTCAAAAGTCTATGCTCAACACTATACCCAACATCACCAATAACTGATAAATCCTCAACAATTACTTCAACCAAATTTCGCCCATCAATATATTTGGTTGATAATAAGCCCTTTACATTTTCAAAGACAATAACCTTTGGCATTTTGCTTTTTATGATACGCAAACATTCCTTGTAAAGCATACCCCTTGAATCGGAAACACCTTTACGATTTCCTGCATTGGAAAAAGGCTGACAAGGAAAGCCAGCCGTTAAAATATCCCCATCAGGAATTTCATCCTCGCTAATACTTAAAATATCTCGACCATCAATCTCGCCAAGATTTAGAGCGTAAACAGCTTGGGCATCGGCATCAAAATCGTTTGCCCATACACGCTCGAATCCTGCTTTTTCAAAGCCAAGGTCAAGACCACCACATCCCGAAAACAAAGAAATGAGTCGTGGCGAGTTATTCAAATCAGATGTTTTAGTAACCACCATAATCCCTCGCTTTACAAGATTTTTTCCCACTTCATTTTCGTGAGTTGTTTTGCAGCTTTTGTTCTACCATCAATAGGCTTTGGTGTGCTTGCGGGAATTAACCACATGCGCCCTTTGCGAATTGCTCCGCTTATTTGCCCGTTTGAACACATGGTCTGCACTCGGCGCTCCTTAATGCCCCACATTTCCCCAGCTTCGCCGGGGGTAATCCAACCAATATTCATGCCTGCACCACCCACGTTCATAAGTCTTTAAGCCATTATAACGCGGTTATCCGCACAATACAATACTTTTTTCTTAAAGCTCGAAAATATTTTTGGCAACATCATTTTTGACCAATACGCTGTTTCTAATTAAAAAATTTTTGCTGTCCACATACTGGACTAATCACTACTGCTTTTGATATGGCTCCGCTGTGATTATAAGGCGATACTCTGCTTGCCACAGCCCCAACAGACAAGCCTGGAGCACTAACGCGGGCGTGGGATTATCAATCAAACTCCAATCTCTCTCATAGACGATATGGCTGCCGGTAACACGGTAAGCATACTCTCCTCCGCCGGGGATAGTCAGAGTAATAATATCGCCCGGTTGCAAGTCGCCAATACGCCGGAAAGGCCCGCCTGATCGCCCTTTGTGGCCTGCTATCGCTACCCGGCCCGCCGGAGATGACCTGCCCGGAAAAAAGGCAGGCCCTTTCCGCAGGGCGGCCTCCGACACGCCCTGATCAAAAACAACAACACGCAAACCGATAGCGGGCGCGGCAAGGATGGCGGCAGCAGGGGGTGGACTGTGCCCTAGGCCTTGATGCTGTGATGGGCTGCTTTGGGTTGTCGGCGCGGGAGTAGGCGGCTGCTCCACAGCGGGAGGCTGCTCCACGGGCAAAATCAAAACCGCCGCCAAAGGAGCTGTCTCCTCGGCGGCGGTTCCGGCCCCCGCTAGGGCCAAAGCCTGTGTTGCGCGGTATTTTTGGACCTCCAAAGCGTCCGAAAGTAATAAATTTATTGCTAAGGCCACCAGGAGCCCCGTAGCGACAAAAAACACTTTGGGCAAGGTATTTGTATTAACTACCATATTTTCGTGCCTCCTGGGGCATCCTAGGCGGGCGCCTTGCACGTAGCCCCGCGACAAAAGTTGTAAAACCAGCGGCGAGAAGCAAAAATGGCAGCATGCTCCGGCCCGAGGTGCGGGGTAATGGAGCGGGGAAGGGATTGATTGTAAAATCTACTCGCTGCTGCCTTACCTCGGGGCCGAGGGTAATCTGGACTTGGTGCGTATCCCTCAACGGGGTGGCCCCTTGGACAGTGACATCAATCCGGCCTAACTCGCGCAGTGTTGCGGCGTCTAAGAGTGTGACAGTGTGCCTGCCAAGGGGCACAGATGCAAACCGATACTCGCCGTCGTGGTCGGTAAATGTGACTTGGGGTGCAGATCGCAACTCTACACGCACTCCTTGGAGAGGTCTACCGTGTAAGTCGACAACGCGACCTAGTACGGTGCCAAAAATAGGCGAGGCAGGAGGCGCAGGATCAGTAGGCGGTGCAAGTGGCACAATGGGCGGCTCTGGTGGTGCAGGCGGTGCAGCAGGCGGTAACTCTGGTGGTGCAGGCGGTGCAGCAGGCGGTAACTCCGGTGGTGCAGGCGGTGCAGCAGGCGGTAACTCTGGTGGTGCAGGCGGTGCAGCAGGCGGTAACTCCGGTGGTGCAGGCGGTGCAGCAGGCGGTAACTCCGGTGGTGCAGGCGGTAACTCTGGTGGTGCAGGCACAAGGCGGGTAATCATCGCCCGGCCAGCGGCTGTGTGGGCGACAACAAGCGAGCCCAGTTGGACGTGATCCATCCAGCCAGGGATATCCACCTGCCAGGCACTACCCACAAGCCGGGTATCACCAGACAGCAAGTTAGCCACACGGATCGGCTCGCCTGCCTGATAGGCCACAATATCCGTCGCACTGACATCGCCCGTCGCTAGATCAATCACTTGCCGCAGAGCTGGGAGATATAATCTACCAGAGCGATAATACGCCTGGCGTGCCGTGCTGGGTAGGCGCCCTGATGCGATGAGAGGCACATCCGTCCGCGCACCATCCAGCGCATACAGAGTTAGCTTGCGCTGAGCATGACGCAGGTACATACTCCTACCATCAGGCAGGCTGATTGCCCAATCCTGCGGATCAGACGCTATAGATGGTACGGCAATATCAGTGACTATAGTGCCACTCGTTGGCACAGGCAATAATTGGGCACTGGGCAATATCATGGCATCGCCATGCATCCCTATCGGGGGCGTGCGCGTGATGTGGCTGGCATGATACACCGCTGCGACTACGCTGCCATGGCGCAGACGTAGGACAAGATCAATTGGCCCTGGGATTGCTGTACCTGTATCACTGGCCAGCCAGAGGATTGTGTCTCCGCCCTCCGCCAAAAACATCCGGGCACGTCCGAGCAGGCCTGTCCGCTGCTGCACCGGCAGCGGCTGCTGAGCAACGATGTGCCCTAGCCTACCGTCCAATAATTGATATTGCCAATCTGTAGCGTTGTGCAGCAGTAGGTGCAGCCGTCCATCGGGGCACAGGGCTGCATCAGCCAACGAGCCGCCTGATAGACTGACATCAGCACGCCATACCCAAGCGATCTGCCCTGACTCCCGGCTAATGGCAGCAAGGGCGCGAGGCGCGATTGTATAGATATGCTCTGCGCCGACGAGGAGCCGGACATCACGCATCGTTGATACACCTAAGGCATCAGTTAGGTCTGCCGTCCAACCAGCAACCAGTGCCCCGGGTGGGATAACCGGCGCGGGTGGAGGCAACGGATCACCAGCGGGGGTGAGGCGGCGGAGCGGAGATATGCCATAAGACACAAGGTGCTGATGTGCGTCCACTTGGCGACCATCAGGCGCGGTGAGTGCCCCCGCAGGTACGGACAAGGTAACGTATCCCTGGAGTAAGACGGGGCCATAGGAGTCGGCATTAAATACACGATCCAAGGCGGGAGCATAATATGCGAACGTGCGTTCGTGTCGCGCAAACGGCCTGGTGGCAGTATGCTCTCCGGCGGGGTGGATAACCATCACCTGCGCCGATGTGGGAGCCTGGACTATTACCGGCTCGCTCATCCTCAAGTATAACCTGCCAGACATCCGCCCTAGCTGGGGGGAGCCGAGCATAATTGGCGGCTCACCGACCAGCAAGGGTGCCCCAGATCTAATCTCCTTAACTTGAGGATTAGCGGCGGCCACAAACGTATACTGCGCGTGCACCCAGGGTAGCCCAGGGGCAGTGGCCCATTGGCCATCGACAGGCACAATGTCTGCCCGTCGCGCGGTAAAGCGCAAAGTGACGGCAGGCCAGGACAGGGCGGGGTCGCCAAAGACGCCTGCCGCAGTCCCGGTAAGGCGTGGCCGCCAGTAGATGCGTGTCGGGTACTCGGGTAATTGGTAGCGTATTAAGCGGGCATCATTCACCGCGCTAGCAACGCCCCACTGGATCATCCCTACCCAATTGGGATCCACAAGTCGCACCGGCACGCCAAAACACGCCCAAATTGTGGCATCGTGAGGGATTGAGCTGCCCGGCGGGTGGCTCCAGGTTGGCGCAAAATCGTGGTATACCTGCTGATAGATTGCCGGGGCAACTTGCTCGGTGGGCTCAGTTGCGGACGCGGCACCAATGGACAATACAATACACACAGTGCAGGCAAGTAATATTTTAACTAATTTATACATAATCACCACTCCTTAATTATTATTGTAATCCTGATGAGGACGAGAGGATATCCGCTAGGGGATATATCCGCAACTGGGCGGCAGATATGCTCAACCTGCCTGGTAGTGCCTCCGCTCCGTCAGGCACAATCGATATACCGCCTGCGGGCGGGGGTGGATCAGGCAAGATAGTGATATGCGCTTGCCGCCCACGGGGAGTAGTTAGCACCCAGCCGGTAGCGCGCTCAAGTTGGCACCCCGCCTCAATGGCCCGAGCCGCAAACCAACCCCAAGCCTGCTGCCGACTGGCGGGGGATAGGCCTACCTGTGCTGTTGGCCAAAAGCCCGGCTCTCCGCCCAAGTCGCGGACGGCTATGGCACCACGCGCCCGGCGAGCAAGCGTTAGAGCATCGGGGTGGATCAGCTCTGCGGCGGCAACGGGCAGCGGGCCATAGGCCTGTAGTAGTCCGATTAAGCCGGCAGCCGCAGGAGACGGCAGCGTGCGACCGTTGGCGTGTGTAATCGTAATCCGCATGCGTTGGCGAGCGGCGTCAAATCGTATTACCTTGCCGCTTACTTTGTCGCCGCGCCGGAGCTGTGCGGATAGAGGCATGTCTGAGATACCGATCACACCTGGGATAATCTCTATCAGTACCGTGGGACGCGTATCCTTGGTCAGGACATCCACCACAATGCCACACACAGTTGCGCCTCGGGGCAGGCCCAAATTAAGCCACGGGCTAGGCTGTGCGCCAACAATAGATCCGTCGATAAGTGAGACGGCCTGCCCCAGATGGTACAGGTCGCTCAATGTTGCGACGCGGCTTAGTGTAGCCCGAGATTGCGGGATTGCGCAGATATCGCTGCCAGCCTCAACGTATAGATGCTTACGGCCCATAGCGCGGACTGTGCCCGTGCCAACCTGCCCGGCGGGTAAAGGGGATTGAGCGGCAAGCCCCCTGGTGTAGCTGTACCTGATTGGGCTGCCCCGTCCGGCAACAGTGACAGGGATCTGCTGCCCGACAAGCTGTGCGGTAAGTGGGTGCAGCAGTGCCGGGATATCCGCTAGAGGTACGTGGCCCAGGACGCCACCGACCTGGGCTGTGAGTCCGGCGGGGGATGCGGCAACGATGCGTGCGGCAACAGTGGACATATTATGCACCTCCAATTATTGAGACTCGCGCAGAGCGTCGCGGACTAACCCCATATTACCCCGGGCATATTGCAGCTCCCGTAAACCACGCGCAGAGTCGGCTTGCACCGTCCTTGCGGTCGATTGAATACCTGTGGCTAAGGCCGCTACGGAGTCGACCGCATCATCAAACATCTGCGCCAAAGCGTGCGGCGATAAGGCTTGCGGGGGCTCAGCAAATCCAAAAACAAAAGCAAAGCCAATAACCATCAAAACTATTGCGGTGACAAGTAAGATATCATCCATTATCAACTACCTCCTATCATTAATATCATCTGGGATAATGGTATCGATGCGACCAGACACGGCGGCATTACGGATTGCCTGCTCAACCCATCCCCTGATGTCGCGGCCATTGCCCGGCAGTTTGCCGCCGTGCCGTGCGATGCGGGATCTGATGGCCACAAGTACGTCGGGGCAGTAGCCGTATTGCCGCCTCTGCAGCTCCCGCTCAGCTATCTGGGTGAGCTCCTCACTGGTATAGTCGGCAAATTGGACCCGGAAACTGAGGCGGCTTTCCATGCCGGGATTAGACCTGATCAAGGCGTCGATCTCTTTTGGATATCCGGCGAGGATAACACAAAAATGCCGACGGCCATCCTCCATGCGTACAATCAACTCACTAAGAGCCTCTGCTGCAAAATCATGCCCCTGGTCGGAAGGCATCAAGCTATAGGCCTCATCGACAAAAAGTACGCCGCCAGTGGCAGCGGCGCAAATCGAACGGACCTTAGTGGCCGTTTGGCCGACAAAGCCAGCGACCAAATCACTTTTGGTCACCTCGACGAAAACCGGACGACCAGGAAAAACCCCGACCGCACAAAAAAGCTCGCCGAGTAGTCGGGCGACTATTGTTTTGCCTGTGCCAGGCGCCCCGGTGAACGCGCAGTGCAGGCTCTGGACGATAGGTGCGAGGCCTTGCGCCTCTCTGGCGCGGCTAGCTTGGACTGTGGCTAATATCTCAGCAATTGCCTGCTTGGCCTCGGCCAATCCAATGAGGCTATTTAACTCGCTCAAAATCTCCGGGACGCCACGGACGGATGCCTGCTGGTGTGCGGCATTGTCCGCCGCAAAATTTTGGATTGCGATGTTCGCTGAGGCATTAGCGTGGGGGGCGGGCATTGGAGTGGGGATAACGGCGGGAATCTCGGCAGGGCGGCGAGTATACAGCCACCAGATTACGCCGCCGAGGATGGCGCCGGGGATTGGGCCCCACCCCTGATGCCAGGAAATTGCTGTCAAAATAGTAATCGGCCAGTAAATTATTAGGATCTCGATTAGCCATTGCAGCACAAACTAGACCTCCTTCGCCGTTGAGTTTTCTTTTAAAAATTTTTGCAGGGCTTGCTCGTGCACGCGATAGTGGCCCTCACCACCAAGGCGGACGCCTTGCAGGATACCTCGACTAACCAACCGCTGGAACGTGGGGGCACTGATGCGCAGTAACTGCCGGACTTCGCGCGGAGTGTAAAATTTTTCCATGACATTTGCCTCCTTTCTGTTTTGTTTTTTGGTCGGACGGTGGACGGTTAAAACCAACTTTCGTTTCCACATACCTCCTCGTTCTCGTTGCCATCAGTGACGGGTGGGGTGATCGTAATTTGCGGTATAGTTGCGGGAGTAAGCGGAGGTGGGACAAACGGCACACGGCTGATCTCGCGATATAACCGCTCACGGCAAAAATCTAATCGATTAAATCGCACTGTATATGGGCCGGCTATTGCAATGCCATCACCCTGAGCCGATAGACGTCTAACCTCATCAGGGCTCAATAAGGCTCGGCGGATAGTGTCCTCCACCCGCTCACGGTGGGCGACTAAGCTATCCTGCACATGCCTGTCGCGCTGTTGGCGGGCAGCCGTATCACCGAGCAGGCGGCTAATATAAGTCGAGCTGGCTAGATCGTTAATACCAAGCACAAGCATCGTCGCGCAATTATTAATGATCACTTTGGCCTCCATCGGGCCGTAAATGGCATCAAGTTGGTCGATCGATTGTAGCATGATTGATATGCTCACACCATAGCCGCGAGCTACAGCGAGCTGCGCGGAAAATCCAGGGATCGCGCCCAAGTTAGCAAACTCGTCTAACAGGAGCCGCACCCCATGGGCGTATGCCTCCGCAGGAGCCCCCATTAAGCGAGTAAATAATAAAGCGTAAAATGCCGCTAAGAGCGGCACAAAAGCATTAGTACCCACCGGCAAGACGCAAAATAATGCTGTCTTACGCTGCCTGATTGCCGCCAAGTCTATCATTGCCCCATCGGTGGAGCAAACGTTGAGCGCGGCTTTGCGCAGTCCGGACAGTTTGGCAGCCGTGCCTAAGGCCGGGTCAAACTTGCCGCATCTCGTCTGCAAGACCTTGAGCGTGTCGATAGCAACTTGAGACCCTGACCGCCCCACGAATACGGTTAACGCCTCTGGTTTTAACGTTTCCAACTTAGACAATACAGTTAGTAGATTGCGCTCATCGTCGCGCAGGTCTGGGTGATCGCGCACCGCATGCAGATACAATCTTAGTAGATACTGTTCAGCCGCGCGGAAAAAGGGGTCGGACTTGCCTACGTCGCTCTGCAGTAGTGCCTGGGCAAGCAGGTCTAACTCCATCTCGTTGCGAGCCTCAAGTAGGGGATTCCAGGCGTGCCCAATGGGCTGCCCGGGGGCAAATATCTGGATAGTGTAACCCTGGCTCTCTAACCATGTGCCGGTCTGTTTGACAATCTCGCCCTTAGGGTCGGTTACGACAATCGACTGCCCAGCTTGTGCTGCGGCGTAGATATTTGGGAGCACATATCCTGTACTTTTGCCGGCTCCCGATGAGCCGAGCACTAAGACGTGGTGATTGACAATTGCGGGTGCACGAGGGTACAATGTAATAATCCTGCGCCCTAGCCTGCCAAACACAATCCCCGGATTATTACCCGGCTTGGGCCAGCCGGGCTTTGCGGCCTTGTGCAGATCGCGCCATCCGTGCCAGCAGGCTGTGCCCAGCGATGGATCCTCTACTAGCTTGAGGCGGGGACTACGGGCGAGCAACTGAGTCGCAAATCCCCATGGTAGCAGCCTCGCTGATAATAATAGGCCAAGCAGGGCAGCAGCTCGGCCAGCCCATTGCAAGGGCTCCCCGCCGGGGGCGGAGTAATGCACCAGATGAGCGGGGATGTGTAGTGCGATTTGGGTAAAATCTAGATCGGGTAGAGTGTGCGACTGCGCTGCTCGATGCACCGTTAACCCTAATTGGTGCGCGAGGGCAAGCAGAGTAGGCGGGAGGACAACCAAGCAAGCCTGCTGTATCGCCGCAGCAGGCTTGCCCGCAAGTAAGGTCACGATCGAGGGTATTAGCAATAATATCGCCCAAGGGTAGGTGTTGATCGCGCCGATAACTAAGGCAATAGGCACGATTACGATAATAGCGACCTTAACCGGCCACGCGGGGCCAGAAAAAAGCCAAAATATGGGGGATTTAAACATATCCTCACCAACTCTCCATCTGCAGTTGGGTGATACTAACATATCCTGCCTGTAGGCGCGGCGGCAGGACAATCCGGGCGGTGATGTGGGTTGCGGGGTTTGGGAGTTGCAGTGTAACTGTCGTTTTATCCCCACCCCAAGGCGCGGGAGCTAGTGGGCGCACGATCTGCCCGTCGGCGATTATCTCTAGCTCGGGTGCGTAATTGGTAAGAGATTGCAATCGTAATATGTCGGCTGGATTGTATAATTGCAACGTCGCGCCGATTGATACATGTGCGGCAGGTTGCCTCAAAGTGTGCTCCCAGATCATAGCTGCCGGGCGGGTTGGGTCGGTTACGTGCACGGCGTAAAAATTACCGTGCAGAGGGGTATTGCGCTCCGCGCGGAGCGACATATTGTCTACGCGTACACCTGCCGGCTCGGGGAATTGCTGTAGGTCGATCGTTTTGACGTCACGAGGGGCAGGATCCGCCGAGCCTCCCGCCGGGTTCGCCGCCGGTTGGGGTTGTTCCACCCGTTGCGGGGCAGGGTTGATCAATATCAATGCCGTCCCTGCGATGATAACGGCGGCGATGGCTGTTTGGCGGGGATTCCGGCGCAAGAGGGCAAAGAAACGTTGGAGATGGGGACGCAAATTTTGCATTAAACATCATCCTTTCTTTTTTTTTTTTTTTTT
>Ga0208491_10125_pt1 | contig 18655 bp, 13 predicted proteins | sample SubbioCSW11_NovA_FD_184819 | JGI IMG/M metagenome (GOLD analysis project Ga0208491, IMG submission 184819) | Serpentinite rock and fluid subsurface biosphere microbial communities from McLaughlin Reserve, California, USA - CR11_CSW11_NovA (SPAdes) | ecosystem: Environmental > Terrestrial > Deep...
CTCTCGCAGCGGAAAGGCTTGCTGACCATGGCAAAACGCAACTTCTTCATCTCCCTCAAGAATCAGCAGCGCATCCCCGCGGCCCATCCCTGTCGCTGTCAGCTTATCAAGCTCCGGCTGAATACGCAAATCTGCATACCCTAAAGAAGCTTTGGCTATGGCGGCCTTCAACTCTTGAAAGCCTTCCTTCTTCACTGCTACCGTAGGGATGACAGGTACACCCAAATGCTTGCTCAGCTTGGCCGCATTAATCGTCTTCCCGCTCCGCACGGCTTCATCCATCATATTCAAAGCGACCACGGTAGCAATGCCCATGTCGATTAACTGTTGAGTTAAAAACAAATCCCGCTCCAAATGGAGCGCATCAACAATATTAATCACTATATCGGCATGCAGGATAATATCACGGGCCACGCGCTCTTCATCATTAAACGAGGAAACACCGTAAACCCCCGGTATATCCATTAAGATATAGTCGCCGTATGGCGCCGTATGAATTTCCACCGTCGTACCGGGGAAATTGGAAACATCGACATACCGTCCTGTCAATTCATTAAAAAATACAGACTTGCCCACGTTGGGATTACCTACCAGCACAAGTCGCTTTTTGTCCTGCGGCAGCTCCATAGTTTCAGCAAGATTATGGCAATGTTTGCTCATAAAGACCTTCCTTCAACAAAAAAATTAAGATGCTTGCTTAACAGTGATATTACATGCGATACTGCGGCCGATCGCCAATTCCTGCCAACCTGCATAAATAACGACCGGCCCGGCAGGCAGTTTTTCCCCGCAGGTGACTACACTTCCTTCACATAAGCCAAAGCGGATGGCTTGAGCGCGCACACGCTCATCTGCTATTCTGCAAATTTCCACTTTCTCACCGCGCCTAACTTTATCAAGCGTTGTCATTAAGGCACCTCCGAATGATAATTGTTCTCATTAAAGAGTAAAAAAATATTATGTGATATTTGTTCTCATTTTCAATGATAGCGGAAGATATGCTGCCTGTCAAGCGCTTTTTTCTCCTAGAACTACAAGCAATGTTTCAAGGGCCAGTACCTGGTCGATTTTCCCGCGTTTGATATCCAAATCGGTTTGGAGTAACAATTCCACCGCCTGGCAAAGCATGGCATCAGTGGCATAAGCAGCCTGTCCGGCCAATTTTTCTGCAGCGTAAGGATGAATCCCTAACTGAGCGGAAAGATCACCGCTCCGGCAACCGCTTTTCAATAATTCACGAGCCTGCCCCAGCATACGAAACTGCCTGACAAGCATTGCCAGGATCCGCAGAGGTGGCTCTCCCGAAGACAGCAAATCTTTAAGCAAAAAGAGCGCTTTTGGGGTACGGCCCAAAACTGCCGCATCCGTCAGCGCAAAGATATCGCCTTGGATCGAACGTGAGGTAGCCAGCAATACGCTGTTTTCGTCAAGCTCTTTTTTATTGCCTAAATATGTAAAGAGTTTCTGCAACTCACTGGCTAACCGGCGCAGATCCCGCCCCACACGTTCAATTAAAAAGTCCAAAGTAGGTTTATCCGCAGTTTTCCCGGCGGCGGCAACCCTCTCCCGCACCCAAGCGTAGAGCGCCGCAGTCTTTAACGGCTCATAAAGATAGAGCGCCCCAGCCGCCGTCAACACTTTTGCGGTTTTTGTAGTTTTAAGAAAATCACGAGCACAAATTACTAAGCAGGAAGCCGTGTCCTGTCGCGTGTGGTAAGCCAAAAATCTCTCTAAAGCATCTTTATCCCCGGCATCTTTGACAAAGTACGGAGCTTCTGACACTACAACTAGTCGGCTTGCGCCAAAAAGAGATACTGTATCTACCATATCAAGGACATGATTCAAAGAGCAAGCTTCCCCGTCAATACGGGTAACGTCTACAGTGCCGTTGCTGTTTTCCATCATCCGCCGGACTGCCTGAACTGCTTCTTCCATTAAAAAATCTTCACTACCGGAAAATATATAGGCAGCTCTGACAAATCCCATGGCTTCTTCCCGTTTAAGCCGCAAAAAGTCAAGCTCTTTATGATAGGTATTCATCTTTGGCCTCCGCCGTATCACAGTGTACGCTTTAATTCCACACTGCCACACAGATTCCTGCCTGAATCATATTTTTGTCTGTACCATGGCAGCAGGCCCCGTTAAAGGGTCATCCAGCCAAGCCGGCTCACCATGATGGGGACGGATCACAGCCACTTCCAAGTCTGCAGGCACGGGCTGGCCGCATTCTAGGTAGGTATTCAGCAAATGTTTACGAAACAGAGCCTCAAAAGGCGCCGATAGGTAATAAGGCATACTGTCTACCCACCAAGTGTAATCGCTGCCCTCTGCAATCAACAGATTTTCTTTGGCGCGAAGAAATCGTTCCGGCGAAATGGTGCCGCGGACTTCCTCCAGCATTTTGCGGGCATCAAGCAACATTTCCCATAAGCGATTTTTGCTCTCACTGCCTATCCAGCGGGTAACACTATGATCAACCCACGAGCCGGAGTGCAGATGAGTCAGTTCCCGCTCAGGCGGGTGTGCCGCTAAAAAATCAGCTAATGTGACAGTCTTGAGCAATGAATCTGAGGAAAGGCGGCTGTAGAGGCGGTGCAAGAACCCCTGTTTATCATTGGGATACCACTCCCAGGCATTTTCCCCATCGAGCGCAATAGTAACAAGATGTTCTCCTTGACGGCCGGCTACGCTTTCACGAATTTTGTGAAAGCGGTGGATCAAATCGTCTACCGCATGATCGAGGCACATCTGATGATAGACAAAGCCAATCCTGTCTGAGAGGTGGTGATCCCGGAAAACTATACTGATTTCCCTGTCCAGCACCTTGACCTTATATGGTCGATACAGAACATCCGCATTCAAGACATGCCCAAAGCCGTCCCGGTAAATTTCTGTGTGCAGCGAGCGAGCTAAGATATCTTCATCGCTTACAGTCCAAAGAAAACCGTATTCGGCAAACATGGCGAGAGCTTCCGGGCTGACGGCCTGTTCCGGCGGCCAGACCCCCAGGGGAAAACTGCCGAAATGCCGGCGAAACTGATTTATCGAACGCACCGTCTGTTCCGCCGCATCTTCAGGATAACTAAACGTACGCGGCAGAGGCAACCCAGGAGATGCTCTCAACGCAGAGTTGCTGTCAATGAGCAGCGGAATAATAGGATGATAAAACGGTGTGGTTATCAGTTCAATCTGACCTCTCTCTGCCAATTCCCTATGAACAGGCACCACTTGCCGGATAATCTCCCATTGTTTTTCGATGACAAGTTTTTTGTCTGCTTCGCAAAACAGTTGACCTTTTTTCTGCAGCACCGCCAGCTGAGCATCCTGTTGACGAATCTCCGGATCAATCCAAACAAGATTAAACCAGACCTGCAGATCCAAATAGTCTTGGTCTGTAAAGCGAGCCAAGGCCGCATCAACAGAAGCCGGCTCTCTGCAGCGCCCCTGTTTTGTTAATAATTCGTTGTAGCGAGGCCAACAGCCAATCACCCGCTCCCAGTGAATATCAAAATAATGTTGGAGCAGAAAACGTTTTTCCTGCCTGGACAGCTCATTTACAGCTTTGTTTGCCCGCAAATAATAGTCCTCCGCACCGGCAAGGTAATCATCCAACTGGGCAACGAGTGAGGGAGTAAGATTAAATGTCTGGCGAATCTCCGGATAGCTACGGAGAATAGCGGCCATCTGGTAATAATCTTTTGTGGCGTGCAACCTTACCCAAGGCATAATATACTCTTTTTTTACTCTGTCTTGGTAATAGGGTTGATGCTGGTTCCAGATAAATGCTATATGCAGCGGTTTCAACTCAGCTCACCTCCCTTTCCAGCTTAGAAACCTTCTGCACAAATGAAAGCAAGGATGCCTCACCGGGCTGCAAGCCGAGCTGCCAGGCAGGCAGGAGCGTTGAGCCCTGATAGACACGCTCCATGCCGTCTTCCGACTGGGAAACAGTTTCCAGCGGCATCCGCCAGAACTTCACAGGCTGAGCAAAATTAAACTGGGTAAAGATTCCCTGCCACTCATCCACCAGCTCAATCTGCTCCACCTGCTGCAATTCACCGCGGGATGAAAGATTATTTTCGTTCAACTCTGCCCCCGGCACGCGATAATAACGGTCCGGCGCCTGACCAGCCAGCAAGTTAATATTAAATTCCACCGCGAAGATCACCGCTAACCGGCTTTCCCCTAAGTTTATCAGCCGATAATCATAGCGTATTTCACCGCTCTGCGGAAGATAAGTCAGCTTTTTTTCCACCCGCACAGGCCAAACCTGCCCGGCCATGCCGACAAAACCGTCACGTCCAAGGCTGACTCGCGCCTCACCATTAGCTTCGCCTGCTTGAAACAGGTAAGGATTGCCGGCAAAGTCGCCCGCCTCTACTGTACCAAGCCCGCACAGCAGCTCTTCCAGAGAGGTGCCGACAGGAAAGAAATGGTCAATCAATGAAGCTCTGCGATAATTGTCATAAATCAGCAATCGTTCCAGTCCGGCCTCTTTAACCCGGCTGATTTGATGAATTGTTTTTATTTCCGAACCGTTGCACTGCCCGTCGGCCAGCTCAAAAATGTTGCAATGATATGCTTCGCGGCGGCGGCTGAGCACATCAAAAAGGTTAAAGCGGAGCGGTTTGAAGTCGAGCTCAAGCAAAGAGCCGCCCTGAGCCGGCGAAAGAATAAAACCCAGTTCTGGGCCGCTGACCAAAACTTCCTCCGCACCGTCGTAATCAAAGTCTTTCTTCTCCATTTCCAGCCAGCTCTGCTGTGGATGCAGAAAACGGTCAATCACTGTTTCTGCCGCAATAATTCTACTGTAAAGTGCGGAGCGAAGAAAATTTAAATAGAGTCCGCCAAACACTCCATGCCAGTACGCACAGTTGCACTGACTGGCCCAAAGGTGCTCGCGGGCCTCTTCTTTCTGCGGGCCGGCCGGCAAAAGCTCCAGCTTTTCCCTCACATGCAGCATCCTTTTATGAATTTGATTGCTCTCCGGATAGCGGATAAAAAAGTTTCGCCAGAAGCCTCCGGACCACTCCATCATCTCGCGGTAGGAGCCGGCAGGCAGATATACCTGTCCGGCCGGAGGCCGTTCCTTTAAAAATTCGGCGCAAGTGGTGACACTGAGCCAGTGGCTGTTTTCCTCCAGCAGTGTAAAAAAACGGCGCAGCCACTGCTTGCCGTAGACAAGCTCGGCTGTTCCTGGCCATGAACCAAACTTTTCTCCGTCGTCGGCCAGCACCACCACCCGCTCTCCCTCTGCCGTAGCCATGCTGTAAAGATAATCAATAGTTTCCTTTGGCTCGGCAAAGGGAACTAAGTAGCGCAACTTTTCATTGATGGGAAAGATATAAAGTACCTTCCCTCCTTCTTCAGTCAAGTAATAGTGCAGCGTGTCTTCTTCCGAGAAGCCCACATTGCGGAAGTGGGCATCGTCAAGCACAGTGTAACTAATCCCAGCCTCCGCCAGCGGCTGGGCCAAATGGGGTTCCCATACTCGCTCCGCCAGCCACGCGCCACTCACCGCCACCCGAAAATTTTCGCTGATGAAACGGGTCTGTTTTTCAATCTGCCCTACTTTATCCGCATCCGGAATCGCCGCAAGAATCGGCTCAAAGAACCCCCCACCCATCATTTCAATCTGTCCGCGGGAGACCAACTGTTGCAAACGTGCCATAAATTCCGGCTGGTTTGTCAGCAGCCAGCTAAAGAGAATCCCTGAGTAATGCTGGACTACTTTCAGGCTGGGGAAGCGTTCCAGCTCACTGATAAACGGTTCATACGCCGAAAGGTATGTCCGCGCAAACACTTCGGGAAGATTGCCCTCAGGCTGGTGGTTATGCAAGACCAAAATAAGCTTAATGCTTTTCGTCTGCTCTTTGTCCATTCATTTTCCTCCAGACGTGCTTACTTAGTATATTTTTTGTAAAAGCTTATGAAGAAGCTCAACCGGACGGTATGAACTTGCGCTTATCTTACCCGCCGGATACCCTTTTTTATACAAAAAAACCAGAAGAAAACAGACTGGTATTATAATCAGCCGAGATAATGGCTATACTATAGTTTGTTACCCAGACATCCAGGCAAGGAGGATATTATGTATAAAGCGGACCGCCATGAACTGAATGCCGGCTGGAAACTGCCCGGCGCTTATGGGCTCGACCGATTAGTTTTACTGCCAAAAGACCCACATTGGCTGTTTGCCTACTGGGAAGTTACCGCTGAACTGGAAAATAAATTTCGGATGAAATATGGCGCTAACTGGGACTCGGCTCAGCTCGTACTGCGAATCCATGACCTGGAAACAGGCGGATATAAGGAAGTAGCGCTTGACTGCCGCTCAGTCAACAACTACTTGCAGGTTGATGAGCCCGACCGCGCTTATTTCGTGGAAATGGGGCGCATTCTGCCAAACGGCAGCTTTATCTCTATGCTCACATCAAACATAGTACGCACACCGAGAAATAGCATCTCTGCCGTCATCGATCCCAGTTGGAAAATGTTTGCTTTCTGGCGCCGGCAGCCTCATTCTTTTGTTTACGGCAATTCATCATTTGAGTTTCAAGCCGACCTGACTGCAGCCGAACTATTTACACCAGAGACCAAGGAGGAGAAATAAATTGTCACAAGGTTATCTGGCCATTGTTCTGCACGCTCACCTGCCGTACGTAAGGCATCCTGAACACCCCTTTTCCCTTGAAGAAAAATGGTATTTTGAAGCGCTCACAGAAGCCTATCTGCCTCTTTTTGCCGTATTTGAGCGACTTCTGGCAGACGGAATTGATTTCCGGATTACCATTTCTGTCTCGCCCACCTTGGCGGGCATGTGGCAGGATGAATACTTGCGGCACAAGTATAAAGGCTATCTGGAAAGGCTGCTAACCCTGGCAGACAAGGAAGTGGAACGCACCGCAAACGACCCGCTTTTTGCTCCATTGGCGCAACAGTACAAGCAGCGTTTTCAGGAGGCTTACCGGCGCTTTTTTAGGCAATATGACGGTGACATGGTCGCCGCCTTGCGCCGGTTGGCAGACAGCGGCAAGGTAGAGTTAATAACCTGTGCCGGCACACACGGATATTTGCCTCTGCTGCAGACACAGCCGGAAGCAGTTTATGCTCAGGTGACTGCAGCCATGGACCAGCACACACACCTCTTTGGCCAGCCGCCAAAAGGCATCTGGCTGCCTGAATGTGCGTATGATTACGGTATAGAGCAAATCTTGCGGGAGGCTGGGATTAACTACTTCTTTCTCGATGCCCATGGCATCGGCTATGCTAAACCACGGCCGGCATTCGGCACATACAGCCCGCTGATTACCCCGTCAGGCGTGGCCGCTTTCGGTCGCGACGAAGAATCCGGCAAACAGGTTTGGAGCAAAACGGAAGGATATCCCGGAGACTTTGACTATCGTGACTTTTACCGGGATATCGGATTTGACCTGCCCCTCGACTATATCAGGCCTTTCATCCATCCTGACGAAATCAGGCTGCACACCGGCTTTAAGTATTACCGTATTACCGGCAAGTCGGACGACAAAGAACCATATTGCCCAAATAAAGCCGCACAAAAACTGGCGGAACACGCAGGCAATTTTATGTTTAACCGCGAACGCCAAATTGAGCATCTAGCAGGAGTCATGGGTCGCCCGCCAATCGTGGTCGCTCCATATGACGCCGAATTATTCGGCCATTGGTGGTATGAAGGGCCTGACTGGTTGGAAGTTCTCTTTAGGAAAGTTTATTACGAGCAAACTGTCTTTAGTCCCATTACTCCCAGTGAGTACCTCTCACTGAACATGCCCTTGCAGGAGGCTGAACCTTCCGCATCCAGTTGGGGCGATAAAGGCTACCATGATGTATGGCTTAACCAAGCAAATGACTGGACTTACCGCCACCTGCACATGGCGGCGGAACGAATGGTTAAAGCGGCGGCAGACTTTCCTGCCGCCGCCGGAATACAAAAAGAAGCATTAAATCAGCTGGGACGTGAATTGCTTTTGGCACAAGCCAGCGATTGGCCTTTTATTATGTCTTCCGGCACGATGGTGCGCTACGCGCGTGAGCGTGTAGAGGACCATATTGTCCGCTTCAACAGACTCCTTGAGCAAATCTATAACGCAAAGATTGAACGCGAATGGCTGGAAAAACTTAAAGCGAACGACAATCTTTTTCCCCACCTTGATTACCGCAGCTTTGCACCCAAAAATACTACGGCAAAACTTGCAGCCTGGCACTAGCAGTTAGGTAGACGCAGAGCCCGACCCTCTCCCTCTGAGAGAAGAATACTCTAATACCCTCTCCCTCTGAGAGAAGAATACTCTAATACCCTCTCCCTCTGGGAGAGGGCTAGGGTGAGGGAAAAAGGGAATCCTCAGAAATACTTTCTTCATTAACAATACTTATCCAGAAACAATACTTATCCAGAATAATAACAAAAAGAGGCGTAACGAAACTTTAGTTTCACTGCGCCTCTTCTTTTTTACAACCGCAGGGACCGTTCTTGTGGATTAGTTTTGGAGGGAGAGAAGCCTAAGCGGGTTAGAACCACCCCGGTGCTGCGCACCACCCCTCCAGGGGAGGGGAATTTAGGTCGCATTGATAATTGCAGGACTGACAACCAAAAGGAAAGCTCGCCCCCCTCACCCTAGCCCTCTCCCCCCAAAGGGTGGAGAGGGTTCTGTACGCAGCCTCACCCCTCATCCTAGCCCTTTCCCCCAAAGGGTGGAGAGGGTTCTGTACGCGGTTCATAGCTGCGAAAACGTGCGAGCAAAGCAGCCGGACAAGTCTGCATCACTCAGTGTTATCCAATTCCTCTTGGATTTTAATAATCTTTTTTACATACAAATCCGTTAGCTCTGCGGCCGCTTCCGCCGAATAACCTTCCCCGTAGACACGATAGACGGGCCGCTCCGAATCAGGCAGCACAAGAGCCCAGCCATCAGAGTGGCGCACTTTAACTCCATCGAGCAGCTCCACCTCACTATCCCTTGTTTCCTCGATCAGACGGCGCATCACAGCGCCTTTCACGCCCCATGAACACGCCACTTCCCGCTTGTTCAAGAAAAAGGGCGGAATGCTGTCTAACAGCTCACTCAGTTCAGTATCCTGTTCAGCCAAAAACTCAAGAATTTTTGTCAGAGAAGCAATCGCGTCAAAAGAAAGAATGAACGGGTCAACTTTGCCGCTCTGCATCTCCTGCCCGGATAATGCTTCCATCAGAGAGCGAGGCGCTGTTTTAGTGCGCATAACACGACCTGAATGTTGTTTAGCCAGTCGCTCAATCACAGCCGGCGCAGTAATGGGTACGGCTGTGGCGCCATCTTTGGCGGAACGGAAGATAATCAGGGCAGACAAAGCTAAAAAGAGCTCATCGGCAATTATTCGGCCTTTTTTGTCAAAAAGCACCAGTTCTTCCGCGTTGGCATCTATCACCACGCCGAAGGCTGCCCCAGTTTGCTGCACAGCCGCCGCAACTTGGGCAAAGTTGTTTTGCAGTACCGAAAGAGTAAGCGGTTCGCCTGCCGGCAGCGAGATAGAAACGACTTCACAGTTTAGCTGCTGCAATAACGGCACGAGCAAAGAATAAAGCCAAGGCGTGGGATAGGCAAGCAGAACCTTTCTGCGCTTAGCGCCAAACACCGGCAAATCAAGACTGCGAAGCAGTGCCTCCAAATAAAATTCTGTGTAGTTAGTAAGCTTCACAGTCTCACCAACGCTGACGCCTTGAATCCGCTTAAAATCCTCACGGTAATACGCCTGTTCAATTTTGCGTTCCCAAGCCTTCGTCAGATTTAGCCCCTCGGCGTCAAAAAACTTGATACGCGTATCTATGTTTGTCTCTTTAGCCAGCTGGAAATGAATACCGCTTTTTACTCCGAGCTGCTTTACCGCCTGCCTGGTAACCGGCGTTACAGAGATACCCAAGTCATAAACACGAATCCCTGCGGAGAGCAAGCCGGCCATGGCTGCATCTTTAAGCATTCTGGATGCCTTCCAATCGTCGCTGCTCACCACTACCTGACTGCCCTCACCCAGCAGTGAACCGTAAGCTACGCTTAATTTTGCCACCAGTTCAGGCGTCACTTCCAAATTAACTATGCCGCTAATCCCGTTGAAGCCAAACAAGCTTTTTGCCGGCTTTGTGCCCCAAATTAAACTTTCTGAAACTATGCTGCCGCTTTCCAATCGTTTATGAGGCCAGATTTTAACATTAGGTTTCACGGTGCAGTTTTCCTCTATCACCGTATCATCACCTATTACCGCCCCCTCGAAGAGGGAGGAGCCCCGCATTACCTGGACGCGGTTACACAAAATAGAACCTCTGATTTCCACACTTTTGTCCAGATAGCAGTTGCGCCAAACCAAGCCCCGCTTTATTGAAGCAAACGGCGCTACCTGCGTATTGGCGCCGATTACCGAATATTCCCCCACCTTGGCTCCGCGGCTGATGCGCGCGCCGCTGCCAATTAAGACCGGGGCGCTGATTTCTGCGCCCTGCTCAATCACAGCTCCTTCCCCCACAAACACGCCTGGAGCAATTTCCCGCTCCGCCGGCTTTAGCTGGACTTTGCCTTGGAGGACATCGAGGTGTGCTTGGTGATATTGCTGCAAATTACCAATATCACACCAATAACCTGCCGCCACATAGCCGTAGAGCGGATAGCCTTTAGCCATCAACAAGGGAAATAAATCCTGAGAAAAATCGAATCTGGCTGCCTCCGGCATATACTGCAGCGCTTCCGGCTCCAAAATGTAAATCCCGGTGTTTACTGTATCGCTGAAAACTTCACCCCAACTGGGCTTCTCCATAAACTGCGTAATCCGGCCGGACTGGTCATTGATTACAACCCCATATTCCAGCGGATTCTCCACTGAGGTCAGCACTAAGGTAGCCACCCCGCCTTTTTGACGGTGAAAATCAATGGCGCTCTGCAAATTAAAATCTGTAAGTGCATCGCCGCTTAACACCAAAAAGGTTTCATCCAAAAAAGAACCGGCATTTTTCACACTGCCTGCCGTGCCCAGCGGTGAAGTTTCAGTAAAATACTGCATCTGCACCCCAAACTCACGGCCGTCGCCAAAATAATTCTCAATCTGTTCTGGCAGATACTGTAACGTAACACCAATATTTGTCAGCTCAAACCTTTTCAGCAGGGCAATGATATGTTCCATCATCGGTCTGTTCATCAACGGAACCATTGGCTTCGGGCGGTCGCAAGTCAGCGGCCGCAAACGCGACCCTTCCCCGCCCGCCATGATAATTGCTTTCATTATCGGCTTCCTCCTTACTGCGTTTCCGGCAGAGCAAGCTAATGACGGTGCGGCAGTTCCCTGAAAATATGAGCGTCGGGACGGGGATAATCCCCCCTGATTCCGGCCCATTCGCATTGACTGTATTCCGCCAGCACCTGTTTGTAAATGTTCTGCGTCTGATTCGCTATTTCCTGCCAGGAAAACTCACTTTCCACTTTTTCAGCCGCCTTGGCAGCCAGCCGCATGGCTAAATCTTCATTTTGCAGCAAAGTAATCAATTGATCCGCCAAGGAAACCGCATTGCCGGGGTAACATTTCAGCCCGTCTACACCATGGTCGACAATTTCCGCTAATCCGCCGGTATCGGAAACAATCACCGGCACTTTGGCTGCCATGGCTTCCAGTGCCACGATACCGAAGGGCTCATAGAGACTGGGAAAAACTGCTGCCATTGCCGCCTGATAGAGGGCGTTTCGCGTTAGATCATCAATATATCCGGTAAAATATAGCTTGCTTTCAATGCCGAGCTGGCGTGCCTGCCCGCGCAGCGATTCGAGCATCGCTCCCTTCCCGGCAATCACAAACTTTGTCTTCGGCGCCGCCGCCAACACACGGGGCGCAGCCTCCAAGAGGACCTGCACCCCTTTTTCCTGAACCAGCCGCCCGATAAAAAAAACGATCTTCTCGTCTGCGGCAGCAAAGCGGCTGCGCATGGAGGCGTCTTGCCGACTGACACGAAACTGGGAAGGTTCTACTCCGTTAGGTACTATTTCAATCTTATCATCCGGCAGATGAAAGACTCTCTGCAATTCATGATGCATATAGCGGCTGCAGCAAATAACTCGCCAAGCCTCGTAAGCAAGCCACCATTCTACGTCACTGATATAGCGCTGCTCGTCTGTGTGCAGTCCCCTGTTGCGACCGTACTCGGTAGCATGGATGGTAGCCACCAGCGGAAGCTGCAAAGCATGCTTCACAGCCCGGGAGGCATATGCTACCAGCCAATCATGGGCATGGATTAACTCATAACTTTCCCCCTGACGCAAAAGTGAAAACGCTTTTTCCAGCATAGTAAGATTAAGCTGTAAAATTCCGGAAATAAAATCACGGGATACCAAATGGTATGGCCTGACCCGCAGCACACGCACACCTTGAATTATTTCTTCCGCGGCTGCGCTCCAATCCTCGGCTACAGTAATCACATCTACCAGCACCCCGTTTTTAACGAGCGCCACACTCAAATCATGGACATGGCGCGCCAAACCTCCCACCACCCGCGGAGGATACTCCCAGGAAAACATCAATACGCGCAAACGATCTTCACCTCTGCTATAAATTTGTACTATCCCCGTATTATCTCCACAGCGAAGCAAAATATGAACGGTATAGGAGCAGAAGAAAGAAAAAGAAGCGCCGCGCAAGCAGGCTTCTTTCTGATACACGCTTCCCTCAATCATGACGGCAGCATTTTTTTGTCTATTTTTGCTTACGAATCAGGCGCCTCCGGTTTCCGTAATTTTTTTGCCCAAATCTTGCGAGCCGCCATGGCAACGGGGATGCCCACCCCGGCCAAAAGCAACAAATATGGAAAAGCGGCAAACAGAGAGACTAAGGCATTTCCTAAACCGGTAAGCAGAGCATTTACTGAGTTAATTAAGCCGGCCATGCCGCGCTGCCAGACTCCCCTCAGACCGGAGGCTGTTATTGTAGGGCTGGCGGTAGGTGTCTCCTTGAGCGAAACTGAAATCGTGCTTAAATCCACCTGGTCACGCAGATAACGAAACTCAGCCGTCATAGCTTCCAACTGACCGCGCACTCGTGATAGTTCCTGCTCAACACGCAATATATCTTCCACCGTTTTGGCGCTGTCCAAAATTGCCAGCAAACGTGCTTCCTGCCGCTCGGCGTTGCGAATCCTTGCTTCCAGGTCTACATATTGCAGCGTTACATCCTGGTCGCTCATGCGCAGACTTGTCCGCTTGCCGACGACCTCTATCTCAGCTAACACCTGGTCCAGCTTTGCTGCAGGCACCCGCAGCGTCAGCCAAGCAAAACGTGCTCCGTCTGCGCCGCTAATATTTAACTCGGACGCATGACCGCCGGCCATCATAGCTGCTCGCCTTGTTTCCGCGAGCGCATCATCAATATTTTCTACATCCAAAGCAATTTCCGCAGTACGGATCAGCTTCTGTACTCTATCCGCAAAGCTGCCGTCTGTTAGAAAGAGATACTCCTCCTGCGCCCTCTCAGGCGATGCCGGTGCTGAAATATTGCCGGCGCCTTTATCCGGACTGCTTTCTTCAGTCTGCATCCGCGAACCGCATCCTGCCAAAACCAACATTGCCACCGCCAAAAAAGCGCCCGCCCTCAGCCACTTCATAGTAACGCCTCCAAGTCTTTTTTCTGTTAAGACGAAAGCGGAGAGTGAAAAGTTCCTTTTTGCTCAGCGCGGGATTGCCGCCCGTGCCAACTGATCACAGCGATTATTCAGCTCATCGTCGGCATGACCCTTTACCTTCACCCAGGTAATCTGATGAATTCGTGCTAACTCTAAGAGAGATTCCCACAAATCACGATTAGCAACTTCTGCTTTTTTGCTGTTTTTCCAGCCGTTTTGCCGCCATTGCTCAAACCAACGCTCATTAAAGGCATTGATAAGATAAGCGCTGTCACTGTGCAGCATCACCTGACACGGCTCCTTTAGCTGCCCGAGGGCACTGATAGCCGCCTGCATCTCCATCCGCTGGTTAGTGGTGGCAGGCTCACCCCCCGAGATTTCTTTCTCATGTTCGCCACAGCGCAAAACGGCGCCGTACCCGCCCGGGCCAGGGTTGCCGGAGCAGGCTCCGTCCGTATAAATAATTACTTTTTTCATAAAACCTCCGTCAAGCAACTTTTCGTTTGTCCAGATTATATCACCGCAAGCGGCATCGAGGCAACAACGCTGTGTCTCAGTATAATTTTTTCCTCTTTTGCAAATAGTTATCTGTAATGACAAATTTACGGGAGAGACCATGCCAAACGCCTTTTCCATGCTGAAGAAACTTCTAAAAAAAATGCCGTCTGCCAACTTTGGCGGTGAAAAGCTGGTCGATTGCCGCGGTGATGCCATAAAACAGGAAGATTCGCCTCTGCTGGCCAGAAGGCTTGAATTAATCCGTCAACGGCTTGGTGAAAGCAAAGATATCGTTATTCGAGAGTTTAGCAGTAATAATAATCAGGTTAAACTGGCCATTTTATATGTTGACGGTTTAGTGGACAGAAGACTGATTAACGACCATATTATCCGCCCGATTCAGTCTGATTTCGTCGTCAAAAATTTTTCCCACCGGCTGACAGAGCAAAATGCGCTGCAACTTTTAAAAAAACATATTACCAGTATCAGCGAGGTGGCCGAAGCGCCAAACCTGACCCAGGCCATCAAAATGATGTTTTCCGGTGAGACGGCACTGCTCATTAACGGAGAAGAAAAGATTCTCATCTATAGCACCCGCTCTTGGGATCGGCGCTCTGTGACCGAACCGGAAACAGAGCCGGCGGTGCGCGGCTCGCGGGAAGGATTCACCGAAACGCTGCGCACAAATACCGCCCTGCTCCGCCGCCGCATTCGGCACGAAAACCTGCGCCTGGAGTCGGTTAGGGCCGGCCGCCGCACGGGAACCGATATTGTCTTAGCCTATATTAATGATATTGCAAACCCGCTCACCCTGGCGGAAGTGCGCAGGCGCATAGCGGCGATCGACACCGACAGCATTCTGGAATCGGGCTACATCGAAGAATTTATTGAAGATGTGCCTTTTTCCATCTTCCCGCAGATTGAACACACCGAGCGGGCAGACAAAGCGGCAGCAGCCATCCTGGACGGCCGCATTTTGATTATGGTGGACAACACGCCCCATGTGCTCATTGTCCCCACCTCCTTTTTCCAATTTATTCAAGCCTCCGAAGATTATTACGAACGGCCGCATATTGCCACAGCGCTGCGTGTTTTGCGCTTATTTGTGCTAAATATCGCCCTAATGTTGCCCGCAGTCTATGTAGCCATTATCACCTTTCATCAGGAAATGCTGCCAACGCCATTGCTCCTGAGCATTGCCGCCGCCCGGGAGGGCGTTCCTTTTCCCGCCGTCGCGGAAGCGCTCCTAATGGAGGCCATGTTTGAAGTGCTGCGGGAGGCCGGCGTGCGGCTGCCAAAAACAGTCGGGCAGGCCGTCAGCATCGTCGGCGGCTTGGTTATCGGCGACGCGTCAATCCGGGCGGGGCTCGTTTCTCCCAGCATGGTAATCGTGGTGGCCGTCACCGCCATTTCCACCTTTGCCCTCCCTGCCTTCAACGCCTCCATTGCCCTGCGCCTTTTACGCTTTCCGCTCATTATCCTCGCTGGAATGATGGGGCTCTACGGTCTGATCTTTGGCTTACTCGTCATTTTAATCCATCTCGCCGGCCTGCAGTCTTTTGGCGTCCCCTATCTCTCCCCGCTGGCTCATGGCAGCGCAAATGATATGCTCAAAACTTTTGCCCGGCCCTTCTGGTGGATGACAAGCCGACGAGCCGACGCGCTGGGTCTGCAAAACAAAAAACGCCAGGCCGGCAATACTGGACCGCGCAAAACGCCCTTTGCGGAGCGCGAATTAACACACGAAAAGACGGAGGAAGATGATGCTGGAAAAAGGTAAAATCTCACCTCGTCAAACCGGGCAACTCCTCTTTATGACGACCATCGCCACAGTCATTTTTTTTGCGCCCTCGATGATTACCGGCATAGCGGGGCGTGATGCCTGGCTCGCCGCACTGCTGGGACCGATGTTTGCGCTGATAACTTTATTGCTGATAACTTGGCTGGGGAGGAAGCACCCGGGATTAACAATTTTTCAATACAGTGAGGTCATTCTCGGCAAATGGCTGGGGAAAACTGTTGCCCTGCTTTACGTCTGGGGCTTCCTGCACATCGGCGCCATTGCTGTGCGGGAATCTGGTGATTTCATGACGACCTCCTTTATGCCGCACACTCCCATCTCTGTCTTTAATTTCAGCATGATTCTACTTTGCGCCTGGTCTGTGATGGTCGGTCTGGAAGTTATTGCCCGCATGAGCGAGTTTATTATAATTTTAGTCGTTTCCTTTTTGCTGTTTATTTTGCTGTTCTCTCTCCCCAACTGGGAATTAAGCTATCTCTTGCCGTTTTTTTCCCGCGGGGCAATGCCCGTTTTACAGGCAGCCCTGATTCCTGCCGCCTGGCACGGTAATATTATTGTGATTGCTGTTATCTTGCCGTTTGTGACAAGGCCGGCCCGTGCTTTGATTGCCGGCACTACCGCCGTTTTTGCTTCCGCCGCCCTTTTAACAATCGGCGTCATAGGCATGGTTACTGTTTTCGGGTCGGAATTAAGCTCCTCTTTTCTCTTTCCTCTCCACCTTTTTGCTCAAACGATTGACATCGGACAGATTATCACCCGTTTTGAGTCGGTAGTGATGACCATCTGGATGGCAGGCATCTTTGTTAAAACTTCCGTCTTTTACTACTGCGCCGCTCTCGGCCTGGCGCAAGCCCTGAATTTAAAGGAAGTACGCCCGGTCGTCCTGCCGCTTGGCATACTTCTTAGCACTCTTTCCATCAGCCTCTTTCAAGATGTGACGACACTTGTAACCTTCCTGAGAGATACTCGGCCGTATTATACTATCTCCCTTTATTTCCTCGGGCTGCCGCTCCTGCTTATTTCTGTTACTTTAATACGGGAAAAAATCTTCGGCACCCGCTTTGGGGAACAAACAAATGAAGCATAAAACTTATCTCCTGACTTGCTTGCTAGCCTTCTCCCTAATCTTTGCCGGCGGCTGTTGGGACCAAGCCGAGATTGAGTCCTTGGCGATTGTCCGCGCTGTAGCGATAGACTATTTGCCGGGCCGCCGTGCTCCTTATCTGGTGACGCTGGCTGTAAAGCGTCCCGCAGCCATTGGTCAGGAAGGCGGCGGTGGCGGTGGCGGTGGCGGCCAAGTCACTCTCTATTCGGGCGTCGGCGCATCTATCGAACTGGCAATCCGGCAGGCCGCCTTACACATTCCGCGCCGCATCTTTCTCACCCATAATGACCTGATAATTGTCGGCAGGGAACTGGCTGAGCACGGCCTATTTCCGGTGCTGGACTTTGTCGTGCGAAATCCTGACATGCGCTTGAGCGCTTCTCTCTTAGTTGCCAAAGGGACCGGCCAAGAAATCCTCCACACGGCAGAGCGCTTGGAGGGAAGCGTTACCGATGAAATTCACGGCTTGCTTGACCAGGCAGAAGATACATCTGAAACACAACCGGAACCCATTTTTCGCTTCCTGCGCAAAATGACGACACCCGGGGAAGAAGCTTATACTGTCTCCATTACAACAGCGCCGCTGCCGGAGGATAAACCCTCGAAAGCTAACGGCGCAGGCGGAAGCGGAGAGGGTAACGGCGGCAACGGGGGCGGCGGTGCAAAGCAGGAGAAAATGTTAGCCATGGACGGCATGGCAGTCTTTCGTGGCGACCGGCTGGCCGGCATTCTCAATCACAGTGAAGCCCGCGGCAAACTGTGGCTAGCCGGCATGACGACGCGCGGCATTATGGCGGCACATGACCCCGTTCACCCGGAAAAGACTGTCACTCTCTCCCTGACGCGTTCGCAAACTAAAATTACGCCCTCCGTTCAAGGCGGGCGTATCTCCTTTCGGGTGGAAGTTGAAGCTGAAGGAAATCTCATCAGCCAGAGCAGCCAAGCCGACCTTTCCACACCGGAAATGATTGAAAAACTAAACAGTGCCAAAGCAGGCGCCATTAAGGTGGAAATGGAAAAAGCGCTGCAGAAAATGCGGCAGCTGGAAACTGATGTTGTCGGCTTTGGCGTCCTATTAAATCGCCGCGAGCCGAAAGCATTCCGGGAAGTGGCTGACCGCTGGCCGGAAACGTTCGTTCAGCTGCCTGTCGAGATCCACGTCAAAGCCTATATCCGTCGGACCGGCATGCAGTCCAAGCCTGCGCGGATAACCCGTTAATCATGGCAGTTAGGAGGGTTTAAGCTGCTGATCCTGCTGATTCTTGGCTTGTTGTTTATTGTTCTGCTGGAAGCGCCCCGCCTGGTTGTAGCTCAAATGCGAAAAGAACTGCTCGTCTTTTTAGTCCTTTGGTCGTTGGCATCTTTTCTTGCCGTTGCCCAATTTATGGGCATGGAGCTGCCAAACCCAACCGATTTAATTAACAATATTTTTGCCGCCAAATAAAAGGACGCTACGCGTTTTCTCTCAGCTGACGCGTCTTGCAGGGCGGGTTTGAAACCCGCCCCTACGGGTTGCCCCCCCTACGGGTTGCCACCCCTGCGGGCGACCCTCAACACCTCTTTTGTAGGGGCGGGTTTCAAACCCGCCCGAAAGGCGACACCCCTC
>Ga0208491_10127_pt1 | contig 18369 bp, 15 predicted proteins | sample SubbioCSW11_NovA_FD_184819 | JGI IMG/M metagenome (GOLD analysis project Ga0208491, IMG submission 184819) | Serpentinite rock and fluid subsurface biosphere microbial communities from McLaughlin Reserve, California, USA - CR11_CSW11_NovA (SPAdes) | ecosystem: Environmental > Terrestrial > Deep...
CCCTCTCCCTTCCCAACAATTCCCCTCTCCCTTCCCAACAATTCCCCTCTCCCTTCCCAACAATTCCCCTCTCCCCACAATTCCCCTCTCCCTTCCCAACAATTCCCCTCTCCCTCTGGGAGAGGGCTAGGGTGAGGGCTAAGGGGCTAGGGCTAGGGTGAGGGCTAGGGCTAGGGTGAGGGCTAGGGCTAGGGTGAGGGCCGCGTAAGGACCAACAATTTTTCCTGGCAACAAAAAAACCGCCCCACTTTAAGGGACGGATTTTATCCGCGTTACCACCCAATTTGGCTTTGCAGCCCACTCAGCAAGCACGTCCCGTCGACGGGATGATGCCCTTCCCGGCTAACGGTGGGAATCCGTCGGAGCCTACTTTATTTCGGTCCGCCGCTCAAGGGGGTAATTTCCGCAAGGAGGGATACCGGTTCGCAGCACCACCGGCTCTCTGAAATCCTTATCCCCTGCATACTGTTTCCCTGTCATTGCGTTATCTTAAGCTAATTCTAGCGGTTCGTCAGCCGACTGTCAAGCAATTTTAGCGCAAACCACCCCGGCGCTTCGCACCACCCCTCCACCGGAGGGGAATTAACAATTCCCCCTACCCCAAAAAAATTCCCCTCCCCAAAATTCCCTACCCCAAAAAAAATTCCCCTCCCCAAAATTCCCTACCCCAAAAAAAATTCCCCTCCCTTGGAGGGGTGCCCGTCAGGGCGGGGTGGTCGCTAGAGTCAAAAAAAAACACTTCTCTTACAAGTCCCATTTGTCAAGCCAAAACGCGTTCATCTTCGCCGGATGGCGAATCAAGCCGAAAATATTCATGCAACGTACAAAGCGCTTCGGGCAGGTCATGTTCCTGAATCAAGATGGAAATAGTAATATTAGAATCTCCGCTTTGGAGAATACGAATTTTCTTGTCGCTTAGCGCTTTAATTACTCTTGCCATGACGCCGGGCAGATTGCGCATCCCCAGTCCCACCACGGCTACTTTGGCACAACCGGCGTTAATCCGGTAGGAAACCCCCAGTTTTTTTAGTACCGACTCGGCCCGCGACAAATCCTCCTCTTTAACGGTAAAATTCTTTTGCTGCGGAAAAATAGAAATAAGATCAATCGAAATACGCAAATCAGCCAAGCATTCAAATATTTCCAGCTCAAGATCGGCTTCATCAGCTCCCATCTCCACCGTCAACTGCGCTAAACCGGTGGTATGTGCTATTCCTGTAATTACTCGCATTTCCCGCTCACCGAAACGTCCTTCGCCTAGCACATTGCTCTCTGCGCTGATTACCGTACCGGCGGCCTTTTCCTCCAAATGCTTGACGACCAAAGGCACATTGTGCTGCATCGCTACTTCAACCGCGCGGGGGTGGATTACCTTGGCGCCTTCATGCGCGAGCTGGCACACCTCGTTATAAGTAAGGTGGTCGATGATGCGCGCAGCGGAAACCAGCTTAGGGTCCGCCGTCATAATTCCGTTTACATCGGTGTAAATCTCCACTTTTTCGGCGCCCAGTCCAGCACCGAGGATGACGGCACTGGTGTCACTGCCGCCCCGTCCCAATGTGTTGATCTCCCCCTCCGGCGTCACCCCCTGGAAACCGGCCACCACCACCACCTCATCGCTGCGCAGATGCGCCAGCAGCCTTTCCGGGTGAAACTCTACTACTTGGGCGCTGCCGTAATTGCCATCCGTCACCATCCCGGCTTGCGCACCGGTAAGAGCCAGTGAAGCAATGCCGCTGGCACACAGCGTTGACGACATCACCACAGCAGAGATTATTTCTCCGCAAGCCATAATCAAATCCATATCCCGCAGCGACTGCTCGCCGCAGGCGCAGGTAGAGAGCATTAAATTTTTCAGAGTATCGGTCGCGTAAGGGTCGCCCTCACGCCCCATGGCGGAAACTACAACCACAGGCCGAAAGCCCTTTTCCCGCGCTTCCCTTACCCGCTTTACCACTTCTTCCCGCAAGGCAGAGTTGGCAACTGATGTGCCGCCAAACTTTTGCACAATAATTTTCACTGTCGCGCCTCCTACAGCTGCCCGCGGGCGATTAGTGTTTCTGCAATTTGAATTGAATTTGTGGCTGCCCCTTTGCGGATATTGTCAGCCACCACCCACATATTTAACCCATACGGCACGGAATGATCCGCACGGATACGACCCACAAAAACTTCGTCACGACCGTCTTGCAGTGCCGGCATCGGATAACTCAGTTCTGCCGTATCATCGAGCACTATAACCCCCGGCGCCCCTGCCAGCGCAGTGCGCGCCTCCGCTGCTGAGAGCGGGCTTATAAATTCCAGATTAACCGCTTCAGAATGACCGTTTAACACCGGCACGCGCACGGTGGTAGCCGTTATCCTCAATTCTGGTAAGCCCATGATCTTGCGAGTTTCCTGGATAATTTTCGTTTCCTCCTTGCAGTAGCCGTCAGCGCCGAAAATATCAATCTGCGGCACAACATTAAAGGCAAGCTGGTACTGGACTTTCGCGTTGGCATGGGGAATGCGCTCCTTGGGAAAGTTGCTTTCACCCTCAATAATTGCCTTGCTCTGCTTCAACAGTTCGTCCAAAGCTTCTTTGCCCGCCCCGGAAACCGCCTGATAAGATGAAACGACCACCCGTTTCAGAGCGGCTGCCTGCTGCAGCGGTTGCAAAGCGACTACCAACTGAATAGTGGAACAGTTAGGATTGGCAATAATCCCTTGATGGTCAGCTAGGGCAGCGGCGTTCACCTCCGGTACTACCAGCGGGACACCTTCGTCCATGCGAAAAGCGTTACTATTATCTATGACTACGGCACCGCGCCGCACAGCCTCCGGCGCCAGTTCTTTACTGATGGCTTCACCCGCACTAAAAAAAGCCACGTCCACCCCTGCAAACGCTTCAGGCTTAGCCTCTGCCACGCTGTATACCTCACCCAACACTTCAACCGTTTGGTTGACCGACCGGGCGGAAGCCAGCAGCTTAAGCTCCCCAAGCGGAAAATTCCTCTCCTGCAGCACCTGTACCAGCGACTGCCCCACCATTCCGGTAGCGCCCACAATCGCCACGTTATACTTTTTCACCGCAAATCCCTCCCCTTAAATATGTAAAGCCTCCCCAAATTCCCCTCCTTTGGAGGGGTGCCCGTCAGGGCGGGGTGGTTCATGCTCCCCACTTACCACATTATATTCCGGATGGAAGCAAATCGTTTCTAATCAAATCGTCATAAGTTTCCCTTGCCACCACCAAATCCGCCCGGCCGCCCCGCACAAAAACTACCGCCGGCCGCGGGAAACGATTGTAGTTGTTAGCCATCGAATAATGGTACGCTCCTGTCGATAAACAAGCGAGCAAATCACCACGCCCAAGCTTTGGCAGCAAAATATCCCAGATCAGCATATCGCCCGATTCGCAAGCTTTGCCGGCAATAGAGACTATTTCCTCCGCCGGATCGTTCATGCGATTAGCCAGCACCGCCTCATACTTTGCATCATAGAGCGCGGTGCGCAAATTATCCATCATCCCGCCGTCTACCGCCACATATTTGCGGATGCCTGGCACCTCCTTAATGGCGCCCACCGAATAAAGCGTTGTGCCCGCCTCACCCACAATCGAGCGGCCCGGCTCAAGCAGCAATTTCGGTAGCGGCAGATTATGTTCTGCGCACTTCTCTTTTACCGTAGCGGCAACCAACCGGGCAAAATCAGCCAGCGGACACGGGTCATCCTGGCGCAGGTAGCGGATTCCCACCCCGCCGCCCAAATCGAGTTCTTCCATAATCATGCCAGTCTGCCTATAAATTTCCCGGCAAAAATCGAGCATCACGACTGCTGCCAACTTAAACGGCTCTAAATCAAAAATCTGTGAACCGATATGGCAATGCAGCCCTTTTAACTCCAGCGCTTTCATCTTTGCAGCCGCTTGAACTGCCCGCATGGCCTCGCCGTCGGCAAGCCCCAAGCCAAACTTGGAATCTAACTGCCCCGTCTGAATAAAGTGGTGGGTATGTGCTTCAATCCCAGGCTTGACTCGCAAATAGACGGCCGCTTTTTTTCCGGCCGCCGCGGCAAGCTCAGCGAGCAGCTCTAATTCACCATGGCTATCGACCACGAAACGACCTACTCCGTGCTGCAGTGCCAGCTCAATCTCCGCCGGCGACTTGTTGTTGCCATGAAAAATCATTTTTTCAGCGGGAAAACCAGCGGCAAGGGCGGTATAAATTTCACCACCTGAAACAACATCGAGCGCCAGCCCCTCCTCCGCCACCAGGCGGCACATCGCCTTAGTCAGGAAAGCTTTACCCGCATACGCCACCTGGCTATTTGGATATATTCCAGCCAGCGTGTCGCGGTAGGCGGCGCAATTTTGCCGCATCAGCTCCTCATCCATTATGTATAGCGGGGTGCCGAATTCTTTTGCTAAAACCACCGTGTCACAGCCGCCAATCTCCAAATGCCCTGCCTGATTAATTCTCCCCGTTCCGGTTAAAAACAAAAATCTTACCTCCCTCTGCTTATCTTCATTGATTAGGTTTCAAGAATTCTACCGCAACTTACGGTGCTTTCATTTCGCAAACCTCATTCCCTCTGAGCGGGCGGGTTTAAAACCCGCCCCTACATTGTACGAGCGAGTCATAAGCGTTCCCTTCTGCCATCCCAGCAATTCCCCTCTCCCTGCCTAACAAATCCCCTCTCCATGCCTAACAAATCCCCTCTCCCTCTGGGAGAGGGTTAGGGTGAGGGCCGGGTGAGGGCCATGTGAGGGCCGGGTGAGGGCCGGGTGAGGGCCGGGTGAGGGCAGAGGGCACCATCCCCCTCACTTCCCGCAACCAAGAGCCGCTTTTTGCCCTAACTCCCTTGCGGCTTCCATCTTGTCCGCAAAAGCCTTAACAGCCCCTTTTTCATCCATCCCCCGCACCAGCAAATTCCCAGCCGGAGCATAACCGGCTGCGTCAAAGTAGTATTTCATCGTCAGCAGCGCGCCGTCAAAAAGTTTGCCGCCCCGGGTAGCGCCTACGCCAATAAAATATCCTGACTTAGCGGCAGTATAACGCGGGTCTTTTAAGACATACTTACGCGACCAGAGCGCCTGCGCCCTGTCAATCGCTCCCTTAGCCCAAGCTGAAACAGTATAAAAGTACATTGGGGAAGCGAATATTAAAGCTTGCGCCGCACCAATTTTCTCATAAAGCGGCTGCATTTCATCCTCCAGCGGACAGATTCCCGTTTTTTCACAAGCACCGCAGGAAATACACGGAAGATACTGAAGCGCGCTGAGCACCACCTTATCCACCTCAACCCCCATCGCCGCCGCCGCCGCCAGCGCCTCATCCAGCAAAGTTTCCGAATTGCCGCCGCGCCGCGGGCTCCCCGCAATCCCGAGCACTAACATTTTTCGTCCACCGGCGGCTCATCAGGCGGGACAATCGCCACAATGGATGCCTTAATCTGGCCGGCAGCCATCTTTTTGTCATAGGCACGCACAAAAAAATATGAAGCAAAGAAAAATAGAATCCCCAGCAGAATATCCAGACGTGCAAAAATCGTATAAGTCTGGTCCAGCACCTGCCCGGCGTAAACACCGGCCAGCAAAGCCAACATCGGCAGGATATAAGCTACAAACGATGCCCTCAAGACATGTGCCGAATCGGAAACGACCTTTACCCTATCGCCAACTTCAGCACCCACTTGATTCAGCACTTCAAGCTGGTTTTCACCGGCACCGGAAATGGCCACACCGCACCCGCCGCACTTGCCGCAGACCTGATGCCTGCTCACCAGCACCACCGCCCTGCCCTCATTTACTTTTACCACCTGGCCGATTTGTTCCATCAAACAGCACCTCCTCCGCCTAGTATGCCCTTTTTTGCCCTTACCCTCCATTTTAATCTACATTATACAGAGCCAAGCAATGCTTGACAAGAGTAACGCTTTCCCCTCTCCCTCCACCCCCTCATTTCCCCTCTCCCTCTACCCCACAATTCCCCTCTCCCTCCGGGAGAGGGTTAGGGTGAGGGCATCTTTAAAACGCCTAAATCGCTAACTAGACCGACCTCTGCCAAAGCCAAGAAGACGAAACAAAGCCCAAAAACAAAAAAAGACCGGCACATCAGACGTGCCGGCAGCCTCTCTTATTACGCCTCTTTCAATTCCTTAAACTTTTTCGTCAGCAGCGGCAGCACTTTTTGCAAATCGCCGACTATTCCATAAGTAGCCACTTTAAAGATCGGCGCTTCCGGGTCTTTATTGATCGCGACAATCACATCGCTTGTCTGCATACCCGCCAAATGCTGAATCGCGCCGCTGATTCCGCAGGCGATGTAAAGCTTTGGCGCAACCGTCTTGCCGGTCTGCCCCACTTGGCGATAATGCGGCACCCAGCCAGCATCAACCGCCGCGCGCGAGGCACCGGCCGCGCCGCCGAGAACCTCAGCCAACTGCTCGATTAGGTAATAATTTTCCGGAGCCCCGATACCCCGACCGCCGGAAACGATGATTTCGGCTTCCGCTAAATTAAGCGTCTTCGTAGCATGCTCCACAACCTCCAAAATCTTTGTGGAAACATCTTCCTCCCTCACCGGGCTGTCATAGCGGATTAATTGACCACTGCGGCTATAATCAGGTTCCAGCTTTTTCATTACTTTCGGTCGGACGGTAGCCATCTGCGGGCGGCGATTCGGACACAAAATGGTAGCCATAACATTGCCGCCAAAAGCCGGGCGTGTCTGCAGCAACAACTTGCTCTCCTGGTCAATCGCCAGCTCTGTGCAATCGGCAGTCAAACCGGTGTCAACCCTAACCGCAATCCGCGCCGCGAAATCGCGGCCATTATTCGTGGCGCCAAAAAGCAGAATCTCCGGCTTATACTGCCGAATCAAATTACAGATCGCTTCGGTGTACGAATCGGTGCGATAGTATTTAAAAACCGCCCCTTCGACCAAATAGACTTTATCCGCACCGTATGCGAAGCAGTGCTTAGATAGTTCCGTAACCCCGTCCCCAAGCAGCACACCGGCTAAATGCGTCCCTAACTTATCGGCAAGTTTACGCCCTTCGCTAAGCAACTCAAGCGCCACATTGGCAATCAAACCGTCGCGCTGCTCGATAAAGACCCAAACTCCTTGATAATCGGCGGCATTCACCGCGTTCTTGTCTTCCTTCTTCTCCACTACAATGGCCTCGGTCGGGCAGGAATCAGCGCAGGCGCCGCAACCGTTACATTTATCGGTGAGTACTGCCACATCGTTTACTTCGATGGCGCCCGGGAAGGGACAGGCGTCAATACAGACGCCGCACGCCACACAGTCTTCCGCAATAATTTTTACGCTCATTTTCCGGCTACCCCCTAAACAATCTTTGCTCCCTGCAGCTTTTCCAGCAGCAGGAGGCAGACTTCATTTTCAGTCTCACCAGTCAGCATTTCGCCTTGTCCTTTACGCTCCGGCGCGAACACACGCTTCACCTGGGTACAAGAGCCGTCCAAACCTATTTTATCTGCTTCGGCGCCGATATCGGCGGCTGACCAAGTGGGAATCGTCTTTTTATGCGCTTTCATCGTGCCCATCATGGTGGGGAAACGCGGCTCGTTAATCGACTTTTCGACCGCTATCATTGCCGGCAGCGGTACAGTAATAACCTCATAGCCGCCCTCAATGGCCCGCTCCACCAAAAGCTGTTCGCTCTGCACTTCCCGGATTTTCTGCACATAAGTCGCCTGAGGCAGTCCCAAATGCTCCGCAATCCCCGGACCTACTTGCGCGGTATCACCGTCTATCGCCTGCTTTCCGCAGAAAATAAGCTCCGGTTTGCCTACTTTTTCAATAGCCTTGGCAAGTGTGTAGGAAGTGGCCCAGGAGTCGGCGCCGGCGAAAGCACGGTCGCTTAACAGCACGGCTTCATCTGCGCCCATCGCCAAACACTCCCGCAGCGCGTCCACCGCCTGCGGCGGCCCCATCGTCAGTACAGTTACTTTGCCGCCTTTTTGCTCTCTAATCTGCAGAGCTGCTTCCAGCGCATTCTTATCAAACGGATTGACAATGCTTGGCACACCTTCCCGAATCAAGGTGCCTTTAACCGGGTCAATTTTCACCTCAGTGGTATCTGGTACCTGTTTGATACAGACAATAATCTCCAATTTTCCTCACGCTCCCTGATAGTTGCTCTGTCTGAATATTGTTTCGACGTTAGTCCATTACTTCCTATTCTGCAGTTTTTAGAATATTCCTTCCGCTTTCGAGACCTCCTGAAAAATAATTTTCAAAATGCAACTATTAAACAACAAAAACTTGTCCATGTTCAATTTGTCCTGCTAATTTCAGACAGAGAAGACGGCTGCCCGCCTTATCCCATTGTAGGGGCGGGTTTCAAACCCGCCCGAAGGTTGCCGCACCTTCGACGAAACTTCATTCCTGAACACCCAGTGCCAAGTAGGGCGGGTTTGAAACCCGCCCCTACAAAAAAACGCCCTTTTCAAGAGAAAAACTCTTGGGCGCTTTTTCTTCCAGTACTGTACACTTCAACCAAGCAGCGCTTTCTCTGCAAGCGTTGCCAGCAGCTTCGCTCCCAGAGGCAAAACAGCTTCGTCAAAATCAAAGCAAGGATGATGCAGCGGATAGCTAAAACGCTCATCACCGCTGCCCAAAAAGAGCAAGCAACCCGGTACCTGCTCAAGCAAATAGGCAAAATCCTCTCCGCCAAGCAGCGGCTGTTGCAACATCAGCAGCTGCAAACCACTATCCTCCACCGCCGTTGCAGCCAATTCAGCCATCGCAGCGTCATTCTTCAACACCGGGTAGCCAAAGTTATACTCCAGCAGGCAGCGAGCGCCGAAAGCCTGACAAATCCCCTCCGCAACCGTACGCAACCGCTGCGGCATGCTCTGACGCAACTCCGGCGAGAGAGTGCGCACAGTCCCCTCCAGCACAGCTTCCTGAGCCACTGCGTTTATGGCGGTGCCGCCCGTGATCTTTCCTATTGTCACAACGACCGGCTCCAACGGGTCTATCTGCCGACTGACCAAAGCCTGCAACGCCAGCACTACTTGTGCCGCCACCACCACCGCATCCACTGTCTGGTGCGGCATAGCGCCATGTCCCCCGCTGCCCCTGATCAACAACCTGAAGCCGTCAGTAGCAGCCATCAGTACGCCTGCTTTAATACCCACAGAGCCAAACGGCAGCTGCGGCGCAAGATGCAGCGCAAAGGCGGCAGACACATCCTCTAACACCCTTGCCGCAAGCATCGCCTGCGCCCCGCCCGGCGGAGTTTCCTCCGCCGGCTGGAACATAAAGCGCACCCGCCCAGGCAGCACTTTTCCCTTGAGCAAGAGCATCGCGCCAAACAGCATTGCTGTATGACCGTCATGTCCGCAAGCGTGGGCAAAACCATCATGACGCGAGCGATACGGCACATCTTTGCCGTCAACTACCGCCAAACCGTCTAAATCTGCACGTAAAAGCACGCATTTCCCGGCGCCTTTACCCAATTCCGCCACCAAACCGCCGCCCAGCTCCTCAAATGCAAAACCGTAAGCTCCTAAAGCGTCTTTTAAGAATAACTTAGTAGCCGGCAAAGCAAAGCCGCCCTCGGGGCAGCTATGCAGTTGCCGGCGCAAATTCACTAATGTTGCAATTAAAGAATCTCGCAAACTGTCTCCTGCCTTCCGCTAATTCCGCGCATTAACAAGAACTTTATATCTTCCCCCTGCCTTAAAAGGTTAACTACTCACATTAAAAAAGAAGCTAAATAGTTGAGATAGCGCTCGCTGAAACCAGGACCTGACATCGGTAGTCACTTCCACCCCATAACTGCCAGCAGGTAGCGGCATCTGCGGGGTAAAGACCAATGTGCGGGCGTTATCGGTTGCATAGACGGTGCCTAAGACCGTAGTACCGTAGACTGTATCAAAGACTCTCAGGGTTGTCCCGGGGATTACAGTGCTCATTTCTACCCGCCGGTCAAAGCGGATAAGCAGCTCTGCAGGCGACGATACAGTACTCTGATTCAGCGGTGAATTGGAAAGCACCGCCAGGGTAGTAGCTGGCATGGTGTTATGGCAAGCTAGGCAAACCTCTCTATTGTCGTTTGCTTCACTACCATAACGCAGCAAATGAGTCTCAGGCGGAATTGAGGTGCTGCCCTCAGGATAAGCCGGGTCAATTAAGTTGCTTCTGGTCATCAGCGCTGCGTCAGTACCATGCGCAAAGTGGCAACTTAAACAGACTAACTGACTTTCCCCTCCCTGCTGCTCAAGAGGAAAAGCGTCAGGCGGTCTGGTAATAAAACCGTTGTTGATAAAAGGGGTAATATCGCTATCAATCGGATGCTCAAAATTCTTGTGCCTGGTATAAAGATAAGTGTTACCGTCGACAGTTATCGGCTCCAAATAACCGGTATGACAGGCGGTACAAAAATTCACCACGCCGCCGCGGTAAACAGTCCTCTCCTGGCCATAAACGGCATCTGCCACTATGTCAACAACTGTGGCTTGACTGAAAGTTATACGATATGGACTGACACCCGCGCGATTAGGCTGTTCCAGCCAGACCCTGCCCAGCTGATGGTTTACCCGAAATGCCGCCGTCACATCAAAATTTAAGCTATCATATATCCGCAAACCATGAGTCCCAAAGAGAGGCGAGTTTCGATCGTAGAAAAGCCATGGCGTCCTGTTGCTATACGGAAATTCCGGGATCAAATACACCTCTCCCGGCACGCTGACCAATGCTACCGGCTCAGTACGGAGTGCCTGCCCGTTAACATTAAAATGCAGATGACGACCGCTAAATGTCCCGTGAGGACCATGGCAGGAAGCGCAAGTAAAGGGCTGCATCCAGGGACTGTCCGCCGCCTGCAAATCAGGATTAATACCGCTTCCCGGCGCCTGCCAATGCTGATCGGAACCGGTCGCCTGATGAAAAGAAACGCCGCTTCTTGAGCCTGCCTCAGCAAAATCACCGTCAAAGAAACGCCCACCCCCGGCTACCGCACCACCTGGCATTATGCCCGTCAATACATTGTAGCCGTTCATTGTAGCGTCAAAATGGCAAGTGCTGCAAGTGTTATAGATTGAACGCTGAAAAAGCAAGCTGCTACCCGGTGCCATATGGGTGATATGACAAGAAGCGCAGGAGTTGGTATTCAAAGCAAAACTGCTATGCACCAGCTGACTGGGAACGTTGCGCTCATAAACCACGCCGTAAACTGCAAAAGGTAGGGCTACACCTGTTCGATTCGAGTTAGCATTTTCAGGCATCCAGGAAACACGAGGAAAGGGGTTGCCTACCCAAAGAGTACTGCCAAAAACCAAACTGAAATTCAACAACAAAAAGACTAAAGGTGCCAACAACAAAAAGCTCTGATAGCGCAGCCTACTCACTCCCGCACCTCCTTTCAGCCGAGTACACCGTATTTTCTTTAATAAATTCGTCCTTTTAAGCAAAAATCCTGCTAACAAGTTATGCCAGACTATAGACAGCAACAAACAGCCTTCCTCTCCAAAGTTTCCGCAAGAGCTATACAGATAAACATCAAAATAGGATGTCAAAAAACATCCTGAAAAGCTGCAATATTTTTCTCAGCCAAACATCCTTTTTTCTCTCACCCTCGCCGCAGTCCGCCCTCTCCCACCAGCACATCCCTTGTCCCTACCGACACTACCGACAGCTACCCTCTACCTCCCAACACATCCCCCTCTCCCTCATCCTCTAATCCCCTCTCCCTCCCAGCACATCCCCTCTCCCTCTGGGAGAGGGTTAGGGTGAGGGCAAAGTATTAGGGTGAGGGCAAAGGTAAAGAAAAGTTCACCAGAAGAACCGTCCCCCTGGTTAGGGGGCGCGGGTGATTTCGACGGATGTTTCTTGGAAAACTTGGTTGCCGAGATATTCTGCGGTTACGATAAAGTTATAGCTGACCATCGTGCCTGTATCATCCGGAGCACCGACATGAGCGCGTATGACGAAAATATCATCCCCCTGCCGCTCGACAAACTCCTGACTAAATTCCGGGAAAATTGCTTTGTTAGGTTGCTCCATTCGCGAACGCACCAAACCGCGCACGAAGCTCCAGGCCATAAACTCGTTCGGCTCGCTCTCCGCCTGCCTACCTCCGCAGCCGCCGGATAAAAGCAGCAGCAAAATCGCAGTTAAAACTATCATACACTTGCAAGTCTTTTTACTAAGCATAAATTCGCTCGCTCCCTGCAGTTATTTTCTCTCGAGTTTATGGAGCCAGTGCAGCCATACCGACAAAATCCCGCTGACTGCCGGCAATCAGCCAACTGCCCTCCTCCTGTCGAAAGAGCAGTTCCTCGCGAAAGCGGGGAGAAGCGACAAGCTGCTCACCCTGATAAAAGTTTACAGTATACTCAGCCGCAAGTACCGCCACTGGCACGCCTTCCAAACCGGTGAACTGACTGGTATACGTGGGGAAGCTATGAGCCAATTCCGCCAGTACAATTCTACTGTAATTTTCAGCAGCGCCGGGCTGCAAGAGAAAGGAGGCTGCCGTAAACTCCTGCCGGTGACTTTCTGTTAAGAGCGCCAGCACAGCTTCCTGGTCGTCGGCGACCAGACCGGCAAGATATGCCTCAAGCGTCCGGTAAATAGCGGCATCGTTAGTCGGAGGCTGCAACAAAGCTTCCGCCACCGGCTCTCCCGGCGCAGGCGGCTCTGCCGTATCCTGTGCCTGACGACTTTCAAACCAGAAAAAGAGCGCCGCCGCAATTAAAAGCAGTAAAACTAACCACTTTTTACTTTTAAATAATAGCAATATCCCTTGCATTTCAGCCACTCCCATCAGATGTCAGATGTATTCAAAAACAAACTAAGCAATCGGCTTCCAAAAGCCAGAGACATCATAAAATCCTCCGCCTCTGTATTTTGGAAGCGGGAGGGGGCGACAGCCCCCTCCTAACTTCTAGGAGAGTCTACCAAGGCAATCCATTCGAGAACTGGGTCCAGAAGGTTTCGCTGTTATGGAAAACGGTAGCTGAGGAGCGGATATGGCAGTGCCAGCAAGAAGCCTGGTTGATATAGCGCTTCAGTGCAGAAGAGCCGCCAAGTTGTGCGGACACATCGTTTTGTGCCGGGTCAGTCGGCGTGCCTGTGGCACCACCGGCCGCGCTTACCCGGGTGTTGTCGGCAAGCAGCATCATGCTCGCATCTGCACCATGGGCAAAGTGGCAGGAAAGGCACATCAGGCGGTTGCTGCCTGTAACTGTACCGGTCAGGTTGGCAGCCGTAAATGCGGTGCCTCCTATTACCGGCATGCGAACGGGGCCGCCGCTTGCGGGACGGTTAATGGTGTGGCGGAACTTCTGGCTGTAAATACCGACGCCACTGCCGGTCTGGTTACCTGCGGAAATTGTCGGCAAATAATCGGTATGGCAGGCGGCGCAGAAGAGGTTGTAACTGGTCGCATCATAAGTCGCGGGATTAATGAAGTCAACTCGACGGGCGTCCGCAACCAAATCGCCTGTAGGGTTGAGAGCTTGGGCGCGGACACGCAAGCCTCTTGCAACGTCAATGTTCAGAGGTGCTTCTTCAGCCTGAGCTTGGGTTAGGTTAAAAGGCGCGTTTTGGAGGAAACTGATTAAATCGTTGCGCTGTGTCTCCGTCTGGATAACTTCACCGGTAGCAAAATTAATCGTGAAGTACCTGTTAAGCAGATTAACAATATCAGCCGCTACCCAGGCCGTAGTACCGGTTGGGTCAGATCTGCCGTTTAAGTTGGGATTCCATGCTTCATGGTAAATCCTGGTCCAAGGCGCACTCAGACGGCCATAGGCGGTGGATGAGACAGAACCGGTATAGCCGGCAACCCAAGGTGCGGTATATGCTGCTGCATGAACCGTCGGATAAACCCATAACTGACGTGCTTCGTCATAAGCCGCGCTTGCGACAGTAAAGCCGGTGGCTCTTGCATTCGGTGACCAGCGACCACCGGCAACGCCTGCGCTAGCAGAAGCGATTTGACGCAGCGCTACGTTGTTCGGATTGGTGTTGAGCAGACGGATACTGTGGGAGCCGTGCGGAGCGTGACAGGAGGCACATGTGAAGTTGGTAGTCCAGCTAGCGCCGGCTTGTTCGACGACGCCCGTGCGGTTTCCGCCGGGAGCGCCGGAGAGCGTGTTTGGAACAAAAACATCATGCATGGAAGGAGTACGACCGGTAAGAACGCCGAACGTTCCGGCGGCAACCGAACCGCCCATGCCGGCGCCGCTTGTGTCGCCTGTAGCGGCGGCGTTAACGTTGAGGAAACCGATAGTACCGTCATGGCAAGCCATGCAGGTATCCTGAGTAGAAGCTTGAATCAACAGGTTTGTACCGACGGCGGTGTGGGTCATGTGGCAAGAAGCACAAGAGTTTGTATTGAGCTGGAAGGCGGTGTGAGTAAGCTGACCGGGCACGTTACGCAGCAGGGCGCCTCCGTCCCAAACAACGGCTGTCTCCCCGGAGCGGTTACTGTTCGCCCACGCGGCCCCGGTCTGGTTAGCTGACGCTGTGCCTGCTAAAAGCAGCATGGTCAGCAGCAACAAGACCGTAAAAGTAGCAAATCTTTTCATTTTCTTTCCTCCCTGTCTTTTAGACTGTTTACTAAAAACACACAAACGACTAAACGAAAGACGAAGACCTAAAATTAGCTTTTTGCCGAAATCACCCCCAAAACTGATTTTATATTTGCCGTCGGTAACTTTGAGCAAGCTTTTCACTACCAACGGTAAACAGCAACACGGCGATTAACTGTATCTGTGACGAGCAGACGTCCGGCGGGGTCTAGATAAAGACCGTTCGGAAAGCTAAACTGCTCAAGCCCCGTACCCAGGCCGCCGTGTGTAAAGAGCACACTGCCGCCCTGATCAAAAACGGCCAACTGATGGGTAAGTTTGCTGACAACAACAATCCTTCCGTCAGCGGTAACGGCAATGCCCCTGGGGTTTAAAAGCGCGGATGTGCCGTGCCCGTCCGGGGTGCCGTTGATCAGACGGATAGGTCTGCCATCCGGGGCATAAACAGCGATACGCTGCCTGGCCGCAGATGAAACATAAATATTGCCGGCTCGATCGAGCGCCACACCGTTTGGCGCGAGAATGTCTTCTTCCATGCCGATTTCATTTAAGAGGCTGCCGTCTGCCAGGGAAAAAACAAGCACACGGCTGCGCCGAACATCTGTGACATAAAGCTTGTCACCACTTAAAAGCAGAGCTCCCGGGCTTAACAGTTTACCTGCCTCCCGCGCGGCTTCAGCAAAATATCCCTGAAAATTGCCAGCTAAATCAAAAGTGGAGATGCGACCGGTATAGAGATCCGCCACATAAAGCAGGTCTGCTGAGGCTGCCAAACCATAAGGGAAAAGAAACTGCCCCGGACCGCTGCCTTGCTCCCCGAAGTGAAAGAGAAAGTTGCCGGCAGAGTCAAATACTTGCACACGCTGATTACCTGTATCACTGACAAAAATCCTATCAAGACTCCAAGTCACAGCCATCGGCTTATTAAACATGCCCTCGCCTAAAGCGCCGTAAATCATCCTGTCAAAGACTGGTCTGCCTGGAGTCATCGGCGCAAGCACCTGCCGCAGTAAACGGGGCTGCCCCTGTAGATACGTGACGGTAAAAAGACTGATTTGCAATAATGACAATAGCGTAAAAAGCGTGTACACCCAGCGGCGGGAGACAGGAAAGCCTAACAAATCCCGCAGGGAAAAACTTCCGGTTGACATTTATCTCCCTCCTCTAGTTGCCTTGTAAGCGAAACATTGCTGCTTGGGCATCTTGGTTGAGCGGATCAAGCTCCAAGGAGCGATCTAGCAAATCTAGCGCAGCAACCGCATCTCCCTTCGCTTCGTAAGTCAGAGCCAAGTGATAATAGATATCGCTGCTGTTTGCAGCCAAAGAACGAGCCTGTTCTAACTCAACAATCGACTCCTCCAGCATACCAAGTTTCCGAAAAACAATGCCCGCATTTAGAAAGCCACGAAAGTCACTAGGCTCAAGCTCTTTCACTTTTTGAAAATCGCTCAGCGCCTCATCCAAACGTCCCAGCTCCACAAGCAGATAGCCACGAGAAAGGTAAGCGGGCAAATAATTTTCATCCAGACTAATCGCGTCGCTTAACTGGTCATGCGCGGAACGATAATTGCCGATTGTAAAATAGGTGAAACCAAGTTCGGTACGGTGGCTTGGATTATCAGGTTCCGCATCGACTAGGCTGCGGAAATGTTCAAGTTGCTGATTTAGGCGTGCCAAATCGGCATCAGCCCAGAAGAAATTGGTGCCAAGCAGATAACCGCCAAGCGACAACAAGGGCTGACCTAAGAGAAAAAGTAACACCGCTATCCAGAGAGGCAGACCTTTAGCTGTTTTCTTCACAGTTGCTTCCACTGATATTCACTCTCCGTCTAAACTATTCTCTAATATTATTGCTGCCGGGCAAATCCCCTCTCCCCGACAATTCCCCTCTCCCTCTGGGAGAGGGCTAGGGTGAGGGCAAAAGTCTAAAGCAATTTCTTCTCCCCCCTCACCCTTCCCTCTCCCCCCAACGGGTGGAGAGGGCATTTTTGAAAGAAGAGGGTTAGGGTGAGGGCGAAGGCGAACTTAACTACTCCGGCCAGTGACAACGCTGACAGCCTGGCCTGTAATGGCACATCCAACAAGAATCTTGAATTCTTACCCCGGGGACTAGGCTATGCCTAACTTGCCAGCCTTCCCTATGCGTTGAAGGATGACACGAAGCGCAAGTTGTTGTAGCTGGCGCAGGCAAGTCAAAATTAGCTTGATTATCATGACAGGCAAGGCAACTTTCCTCATTGCCTTGTGCCGCATCACCATGCTCCCTCCACGGCAGAGTGCCGTGACTTACGGGACGCTGTGCGTGGCAGTCGAAGCAGAAACGGTTTGCCTTGGCGTACTGCGCTACTTCGGGGTATTGCCTGATACTCAGGCGCCTCCTGCCGGTCATGCCGTGGCAGAAATTGCAACTTCCTAGATCGGCGAGCGCCTCATCGCCATGGTCTACGGCAAAATCATCAACCAAGTGATCCGGGGGCAGCATACTTTCATCGTGACAGACGCTGCAGGAATTGGAGACTCTTCTGAGATAATGACAACCCATACAGCTTTCTTTCAACGGCTCAAGCCTTGTCCTTGCCAACTGCTCCTTGGCTACCGATGTATCCCAATCCCTCTCGGGGATCATAGCAGTCATGCCACGGCGGCCGATATCGCCGTGAGCCACCGCGCTATGGCAGGAAACGCAGGAAACATTCATTTCAGTATGAGGCTGATGAGGGATATAAAACTTACCGCCTGGACTGGTAGGCCGATCATAACTATGACAGGCGAGACATCCTTCGTCTTCCAGAGGTTTCAACATACGCAGCGGCGTGACATAAGTGCCGCGCACCTGCTGAAAAGCCATGCGCCCCAAATCCCGGGTGAGCTGCCAAGCTCCTTCAATGCCAGGCTGGCGGTGACAGGAGAGGCAGTCGGTGGCGGCAGCATGAGAGGAGGCCTGCCAAGTGTAATACTGAGGTCTCATCGTGTGACAAAACGCGCAGGAACTGCTGACATTTTCCTGTAAATCAGCGGCCAAGGCCGAGAAACCGAGAAACCCGGCGACCAGTACCGCCACGAAAAAACGAAAAACTGCTTGTGCCAGTTGAGAGTTATGTGACATTTGGCTTCGTCCCCGCCTCCGTCTCCGGCCAAAAGAGAGTCTTGTGAGAATTGTCACCAGCGATAGCGCAGAAGAGGGCTTTGCTGGCAACCAGTCTCCCTGCCCTAAGCAGGCTTGTTTCATGCGTTACCTGCTGATCAACTGATACTTATTACCACTTTGCCGCTGTTAACCAATTTTCTGGCGTCCAGCCCCCGCTTAAAAACCTTTCTCAGAAGAAGCAGCCAAGAAACTGCCGGCTAAGGTTGACATCCTAATCTTGAACACTTAATACTATTAGTATCTACTACTAATTATGCTGCTCTTTTTTGCTTGTGTCAAGCATAACTTTGAAGTATTTCCGTCTTCTTGCAACCGTCTCGGTTGCCCTTCCGGCTGCAGGATAACTTTATGCCCTTTTGATTTTTTTATATCTATGACTGTTACTATTCTAGCTGCCGCATCACTATTCCTGCCGACGATAGTGAAATTTTTGCAGCTTTCGAGAATAAGGGCATTTGTCCGCAAACGCTTGTGCGCGACGCCCTCAGCCTTGTTGTGCTTGACCGCCGACATCTCCCAGGCTTATCCCCTCTCCCTCCAACAGCTGACCTTTACCCACACTTGACACCGGGCATTATGGCCATGCTTGCAGGGGAGGGCGGGATTCTTCGCCCCTGATGATGCCATACATCTCGGAAGCAGTATCTAGGCGCTGTAGACCACGCCATAA
>Ga0208491_10128_pt1 | contig 18288 bp, 16 predicted proteins | sample SubbioCSW11_NovA_FD_184819 | JGI IMG/M metagenome (GOLD analysis project Ga0208491, IMG submission 184819) | Serpentinite rock and fluid subsurface biosphere microbial communities from McLaughlin Reserve, California, USA - CR11_CSW11_NovA (SPAdes) | ecosystem: Environmental > Terrestrial > Deep...
GCCAAGCTCGGCACATGACCGAGGCCCGCCGATGACCCTGCTCAGCGTCAACATCAACAAGATCGCCGTGTTGCGCCAGTCCCGCGGTGGCCGCCACCCCTGCCCGCTCGAGTTCGCCCGTCTCAGCGTGGCGGCCGGCGCCCGCGGCATCACCGTCCACCCGCGACCGGACCGCCGCCACATCAGCGCCGAGGACGTGCTGGCGATTGCCGCCGTCCTGCCGGCCGGGGTGGAGTTCAACCTCGAGGGCAACCCCTTCGCCCCGCCACGCCCCGGTTACCCCGGCCTGCTGGCCCTGGCCGAGGCCGCACGCCCGGCGCAAGTCACCCTGGTGCCCGATGGGGACGGCCAGATTACTTCGGACCACGGTTTTGATCCGGCGGCGTTGCCCGATGGCTTGACCCAGCAGGTGGCGGCCTTTCGCGCTCTGGGGGCGCGGGTGTCGCTGTTTGTCGACCCCGGCACCACCGCACTGCAGCCGATTCGCGACTGCGGTGCCACACGCATCGAAATCTACACCGGTCCTTACGCCGCCGCCCATGCCCGCGGCGAGCCCGCAGCCGCTCTGGCCGACGCCCGACGCAGCGCCGAGGCCGCCCAGGCGCTGGGTCTTGGCGTCAACGCCGGGCACGACCTGTCGCAGACCAACCTCGCCGATTTTCTGGCAAGGGTGCCCGGGGTGCTGGAGGTCTCGATCGGCCACGCCCTCGTCGCCGAGGCCCTGATCGAGGGCTGGGCGACCACCATCGGCCGCTACCGGGCGATCACCGGCGGCTGATTCGGGCCGGGCCACTCATTCAGAACCCATCCGGCAAAAACGACAACGCCGCCCGGAGGCGGCGTTGCGTTTGATGCTGTGGGGCCGCAATCAGGGCGTGGTTTCATCCACGAAACTGATTTTTTCCAACTGGGCATTGCGGGCGCGGGCCAACACCTGGGCCAAGACCTCGTACTCGGCATCCAGATCAACATTGATCTCCAGCCTGGGCTGTTGATCAACCGGCAGCAGCTGAGTGCGGACCTGGGTGATGTCCTCGAAATACGCCTGCAGGGTCGCCATCGGTTGCAAGGTGTTGTTCACCGTCACCTCGCCGGCCGAAGAAATCCGCAGCTGCAGCGGCGGCGGCGGCTCGGTACGAGGCGGTTCGACATTGGGTGAGCGTTGCGGCAGGTTGACATTGATCCGCAGCGAGGGCGTGGGCGCGGTCACCATGAAGATGATGAGCAACACCAACAGGATGTCGATCAGCGGCACCACGTTCATGTCGGCTTTGGGGCTGGAGCCGCCACCGGATGAGAAAGCCATGGCTCAAAACTCCGGTTCGGACACGAAATTGATGGACCGCATGCCGGCCTGGCGGACTCGGGTGGTGATCTCCCGGATCTGGGCGTAACGGATGTCCTTGTCGGCCCGCAGCATGATGTCGGGCTGCGGCAGTCTCTGGGCCTCGACGGCGAGTCGGGCCTCGAGCTGGCTCTTGTCGGCGAGGAGCTCGTTGTTCCAGAAAAGTTCGCCGTTCTCACGCAGGGTGATCGCCACCGGTGGAGCGTCAGCCAAAGGCCTTCGCACCTCCACCGTGGCATTCGGCAATTCCACCCGGACACCGTGCGACACCGTGGAGGCCACCATGAAGATGATGAGCAACACCAGCATCACGTCGACCAAGGGGACGACATTCGGCGCAGTGAAGCCGGCGCCTTCATTTGCGTCAGAATCGAATGCCATGGGTCATTCTCCCGCCGGTGAGGCCTGCGGCCTCAGCGGCTGTCGCCGACGCGCGCACCAGTGGCGAAGTAGTCGTGCAGATCGTGCGCGAAGGCATCGAACTGGGCGATCAACTTGCGATTGATGCGGTTGAAGTAGTTGAAGGCCATGACCGCCGGGATCGCCACGAACAGGCCGAGGAAGGTCATGATCAAGGCTTCGCCGACCGGGCCGGCCACGGCCTGGATCGAGGTCTCGCCGGCCGCGCCGAGGCGGACCAAGGCGAGCAGGATGCCCCAGACGGTCCCGAGAAGACCGATGAACGGTGCGATGGCACCGGTGGTGGCGAGCCAGGTCTGGCCGTCTTCGAGGGTCTGCGATTCACGCGACACGGCCTGACGCAGGGCGCGGTCGATGAACTCGGAGCGGTTCAGGGTCTCGGCCAGGCGACCTTCCGACTTCTGATGGTGCGAGGCGGCCTGAGCGCATTCCAGAGCGATCTTCGAGAACGGCTCCCAGGACGGCTGCTCTTCCATGAAGCGGATCGCTTCCTGGGTGTTCTGGGTCTGCCAGAAGGTGGTGGTGACGCGTACTGAGCGGTTGTTGATGCGGCTGTACTTGATCGACTTCATGATCGTGTAGTACCAGCCCACCAGCGACAAGAGCACGAGGGCGATGAAGGCCGCCCAATTGACCACGCCCATGTAGGACATGGCGTGCTGGATGGAGAAGTCGGCGGCACCCTCGACCTGCTGGGTCTGGGCGGCGGCCGGGGCGGCGAGTGCGACATTGGTGGCGGCCGTGACGGCGGAAGCCGACGTCGGGACGATGATGGTGATGTCCTGCAACATGCGGGGGTACCTTCGGTGAGTGGTTTCAGCAGGGGGGAGTGAAATTGACGGGGACGAGGACGTCGCCACCAACGGGCTGGCCGTTGTTCATGCCGGGGTTGAAACGCCAACGGCGAGCTGCATCCTGCGCCGAGCGGTCGAGGTTGCGGTTACGGCTGGTTTGTTGAACAGCGACATCGAGCACGGCACCGGTCGCGTCGATGGTGACCCGCAAGAGCACCTCGCCACCGATGCAGCGGCGTGCTTCCTGCGGCGGGTAACGCGGCGGGTTGAGGCGTCGACCGGTGATGTCTTCGGAAGCGGCGAACGTGGCCACCATGGGCGGCGGCGACGGCGGTGAGGGCGGCGGTGCCGCAATGTCCATCGCGGTGGGGTCATCAAAGATGACCGGCGGCTCCTCGGGCGCCGGCGGCACCGGCGTGGCTGCGACGATCGGCGTTTGAACAATGCGCTGGACCACGCGCGGCGGCTCCGGCGGCGGCGGCGGCGGCGGCGGCGGCGGCGGCGGCGGCTCGATGAAACTGACCGCCATCACCATCTCCGCCTCGTCCTCAGCCTGTTGGGCCTGGAGCGGCATCATCAGGGCGAGGCCACCGGCCGCATGCAAGGCGATGGCGAAGGCAAGGCCGATGGTCCGCGGCCAACTGAATGGCGCAGGAACCCGGGTGCCGTAGATGCGATTGTCCGTCATGCGGGATGCCGATTCAGGAGAGGGCCGCAAGAGTGCGGGTCTGAGAGTGTAATTGAAGAGTGCTGCACGGGGAATGCGTCATCGCGGAAAAGATGTGAAGCCATCAACGGTTCTGCCGAAGCATGCGGTTGGCCTGCTCGGCGGTTTCAGGGAAGCGCGCGGCCTCTTGCAGTGCAGCACGGGTGCTGGCAGTTGTACCGATCTGCGATTCGGCGCGGGCAATCACCATCCAGGCCTCACCCGGGCGCTGCAAGCCCTTGGCGATCGCGGCGCGCGCTGCGGCGCGGGCTTCCTCGTCACGTCCTTCGGCGGAGAGCACCTTGGCGTAATTCAGGCCGGTTTCACCGCGCGGGTCAAGGGCTGCCGCCTCACGGTAGGTGGCGATGGCGCGCTCCATGTCGTCGGAGAAGTAAGCCGCCTGCGCCAACGCGCTCAGGCTCTGCAGGTCGCGTGGCAGCACGCCCTTGGCGAAGCCTTCCTCGATCACCGCAATGACATCACGCTCGCGGCCTTCGGCATTGAAGTAGAGGGAGTAAAGCATGCGGTAGTCGCGTGCTTCGGTGAAGAGTCCACGGGTCCGGGCGTCCTCCAACAGCTTGATCGCATCGTCATAGCGTTCGAGATCGATGTGATTGGAGGCCAAAGCGAAGATCGCCTGCTTGTCATCGGGTGTCTTGGCCAAAACCTGCTTGCCCACATCCAGGGCAGCCTGGAGATCACCTGTCTCGACATGAGCCGCTTGGAGAAGGCGTAGCCATTCGACACGCGGCTCGGGCAAGAGGCTGATTGCCTTGCGGATCGCAGCGACCGCCTCAGGGAACTGCTCCGCACGGAAATGCGCGCTGCCCAGCGCATGGTGGATCACCGGATCGCGCGTTTGGGTTTCATTGATCAAGCGCAACAAGGTGAGCACCGCGGCCTCGGGCTGATCGCTATTGAGTTGAGCGATCGCCAGATTCTGCATTGTGTTGAAGTGGCCTTCATTGTTAAGGCCACCCGTCTCGATCACGCGCTTCATGTAGGCCTTCGCCGCTTCGAGATCGTCTTGATCGCTGGCTGCGCTGGCTGCGACCTGAGCCGCAAACGAGATTTCGTATGCATTCGCCCGCTCGTTGGCGAGGATTGCATCGGCAAGCTCACGCGCCCGGGCGGCGTCACCCTCGTTGTAGGTCTCGACCAGCCGCGACAGCTGGCGCTGGAGGCGCGGGCTCGATCGCAGCCGCGGTTCTTCCCGGGTGGCGTCGGGGAAATTCTTGGGCGCGGCTTCCGCACCACGGCGCTGTTCACCCCGATCTTCCCGCGCGGCGGCTGGCGAAGCCGGCACGGCGATCAGCAAGGCGGTGAACACGGCGAGGCCGAGCAGGGAACGGGTGGCGGCCATGAAAGGCTCCGTGCGCAAGTGAGCGAAAGGCTGCCGAGATTAGCCGCAGCCGGTGGCCGGCTCAAGACACGCTGCAGCCGATTCGAGCCTGCACGACCTTTTTTCGCCGTGTTGAACGAAGATTTAACGGGCTCGTTCAGCCGGTGGTGGGGAAGTTCGCCTTGGCGAAGGCCACGCGCTCGGCCGGGTCCTTCGACAAGCGCTCCGCGGCGGCCAGCGCCTCGACTTTGGCCAGGCGCGGGTGCAGGCCGTTGCCGTTGGCCATCTGGATCGACAGGCCCGGGCGGGCGTTGAGTTCGAGGATCATCGGGCCGTGATCGCGGTCGAGCACGAAATCAACACCGATGTAGCCCAGTTCCGAGAGTTCGAAGCAGCGTGCGGCCATGTGCAGCAGCTCGTCCCAGCGCGGGATCGTGAGGCCGATGATGCTGTTCTCGGTGTCGGGATGGTCGCGGATGATCTCGGTGCCCCAGACGCCACGCTTGGTGATGCCGGTCGGCAGGTCGATGCCGACGCCGATGGCGCCCTGGTGCAGGTTGGCCTTGCCGTCCGAAAGCCGTGTCGGCAGGCGGATCATCGCCATCACCGGGTAGCCCAGAAAGACGATGATGCGGACATCGGGCACGCCCTTGAAACTGACCCGCTCGAACACCGGATCGAACTGCACGCAGTACTCGACCAGCAGGTGATCGGGCTGACCACCCAGCGAGAACAGGCCGGAGAGGCCGTTGCTCAAGTGGTGCTCGAACTCCTCGCGGCTCATCAGGGAGCCGTTGGCGCGGCGGTACTTGTCGCCGCGACGACCGTGGATGACGAGGATGCCGTCGCCACCGGAACCGTGCGCCGGCTTCACCACAAAGCTGTCGCGGTGCTTGATCTTCTCGTGCAGCTCGGCGATCTCGTGCTCCTCGCGCACCACGGCGTAGAGCTCGGGCACCGGCAGGCCCGCGGCGATCGCCAGCTTCTTGGTGATCAGCTTGTCGTCGACCCGCGGGTAGAACTTGCGCGGGTTGTGCATCAGCACGTAATGGGCATTGCGCTGGCCGATGCCGATCAAGCCGATCTTGCGAAGGCGCCGGGCGATCTCCAGCGGATTCCAGAGCACCATGGCCTCAGGCCTTCGGTGCACTGTCGGGCGATGTTGCCGCAACGGCTGTCGGAACCACCGGCAGCGGAGCGATCGGATCGGCCTCGCGGGCCAGAGCGCGGAAACGGAACAGTTCGGTCAGTCGGTAGCCGGAGTAACGGCCGAGCAGCAGGGAGGCGGCGAACAGCCAGAGCAGGAACTCCGGGTAGACATAGATCAGGTGCTCTAACCGATCCCAGCTCATCACCAGATAAGCGAGCGCGGCAACGATCATCGTGCCGATGCCCTCGCGGATGGCGGTGCCGGCACCACGTTCGTCCCAAGCCACCGACATGCGTTCGATCGTCATCGCCATGATCACCATCGGGAACAGCGCGACCGAGAGCCCAACCTCGAGGTCGAGGCGGTTGGCGACGATTGAGATCAACGCCATCAGCAACACCACGAGGATCAAGATGGCGGTGAGCCTGGGCACCAGCAGCAGGCGCAGGCGTTCGAGGTAGAAGCGGAACAGCAGGCCGGAGCCGACCACCAGCACGAACAGGATGATGCCGGCGACCAGGGCGGTTTCGCGGAAGGCCAGCGCCACCAGCACCGGCATGAAGGTGCCGTAGGTCTTGATGCCGACGATGTTGCGCAGGATCAGCATGATGAAGGCGCCGACCGGCACCAGCAGCAGCACCTTGTAGACCTCCTGCGCCTGCAGCGGCAGCGAGAGCAGCGACCACTGGATGTACGCGGAGTCCTGCACTTCCAGCCGCCGCTCGGCCATGGCCATGGCATCGGCGAGGTTGAAGCTGACGGTGAACATCAATGCCGGATCGAGCGTGCTGTCGGTGGCCAGCAAGGGCTCCGGCGAGACGTTCCAGAGCAGCAGGTCGCGCGGCAAGCCCTCGGAGGCATCGCGCGGGTTGAGCAGGGCCCACTCCAGGCCGTCGTGGACGAGCAGCCAGGTCTCGATGCGCGCCGTGCCCTCGACCCCGCCCTCGGGCAGGCGCAGGGCATGCACCATCCGGGCCGGAATGTTGCGCAGGGCGAGCAGGTCAACGAGAAATCGGGTTCGAAGTTCATCGTCGATCTGGGCACCGACGCCACGCCGGGCATAGCGATCGAGCAGCAGCTGGGCGCCTTCGTCGGGGGCCAGGGCGATGCGGCGGATCAGTTCGCGGGCGAAGGTGGTGACATCGGCCGAGCGTTCACGAACCTGCTCGAGCAGTTCCTGCGCCGCCGCGTTGTAGGGCTCCTCCAGCGTCGGTGGTGTCGGCAACTCCGGCAACAATTCCGGCAGCAGCGTGTCCTGTTCGAGCTGCGAACGGACCAGGGTGGCGCGGTAGTAGAGGTCCTGCTCGCCGACCGCGTTGCGGGTCGCCCATTGCACCTCGCGACCCTGCGCCTCGCGCTCGGGGATCTTGGAGTAACCGCGGGCGACGAAACGCTCATCGAGCACGATCCAGCCCGGCGTCAGAAACGGCAATTGCAGGGTCAGCGCATTGGCGGGCCGCTGCGGCCGGTACTCGATGTGCGCCTGCACCGTCCAGACCTGCACGGTCTGGTCGGGCTGCAGCGGAAATTGCAGCACCTTCCACTTGTAGATGATCGCCGCCGTCGAGACCACGAAGATGGCGAAGGCGAGGATGTAGAGGTGGCGCTTGCTCATGCGGCGGTCCGATGCGGCGTGGGGGCTCAGACGTCGAGGTTGCCGACTTTCAGGGCATTGTCCTCAATGAAGGCGCGGCGCGGTTCGACCACGTCGCCCATGAGGGTGCTGAAGAGGGTGTCGGCGGCGATCGCGTCCTCGATGCGCACGCGCAGCAGCCGACGGGTCTCCGGGTTCACCGTGGTGTCCCAGAGTTGTTCCGGGTTCATTTCACCCAAGCCCTTGAAGCGCTGGATGCTGCGGCCCTTCTTGGCCTCCTCGAGCAGCCAGGCGTGCGCGGTGGTGAAGTCGCGCAGGCCGAGCGACTTGCCGCCACGGCTGACGGTGGCCCCTTCGCCAAGCGCCAGCTCGGCGAGCTTGCCGGCGGTGTCGGTAAGCGTCTTCAGCTCGCCGGTGAGCAGCTGGCCGGCGGCGATCGTCTGCGTGCTGCTCAGGCCGTGGTGCTGCTTTTCGACCAGGATTGCGCCGGAGGTATCGCCCACTTCGGCTTGGCCGCGCAGGGTGTAGCGCGGTTTGCCGAGGCTCGAGGCTTTCAGCTTGGCGTTTTGTGCATCGCACCATGCATCAAGCAAGCCGGCGTCGGCGAAGTGCGCCGGGGTCAGCGGTTCGGCCTGGTAGAGGGTGGCCAACACGGCGGCATCGACACGGTGACGGTGGCGCTCGACCGTCTCCTGCGCGGTGGCCACGGCCTGCATCAGGGCCTCGAGCGCGACCCCGCGCACCGGCGGTGCACCGGCAGCCGGCACCAGCTCGGCGTTCTCGATGGCGTTGGCGATCAGGTAGGCGTTGAGTGCAGTGTCGTCCTTGAGGTAGAGCTCGGTCTTGCCCTGCTTGATCTTGTACAGCGGCGGCAGGCCGATGTAGATGTGGCCGCGCTCGATCAACTCCGGCATCTGCCGGTAGAAGAAGGTCAGCAGCAGGGTCCGGATGTGCGAGCCGTCGACGTCGGCGTCGGTCATCAGGATGATGCGGTGGTAACGCAGCTTGTCGGGGTTGTACTCGTCCTTGCCGATGCCGCAGCCGAGCGCGGTGATCAGCGTGCCGACCTCGGCCGAGCCCAACATGCGGTCGAAGCGGGCGCGCTCGACGTTGAGGATCTTGCCCTTGAGCGGCAGGATCGCCTGGGTCTTGCGGTTGCGGCCCTGCTTTGCGGAGCCGCCGGCCGAGTCGCCCTCGACGATGAAGAGCTCGGAGAGCGCCGGGTCTTTCTCCTGGCAGTCGGCGAGCTTGCCCGGCAGGCCGGCGATGTCGAGCGCGCCTTTGCGGCGGGTCAGGTCGCGGGCCTTGCGGGCGGCCTCGCGGGCGCGGGCAGCGTCGACGATTTTGCCGGTGATGGCGCGGGCTTCGTGGGGGTTTTCCTGCAGGAATTCCTCCAGCTTGGCGGCGAAAATCGCATCGACCACGGGACGCACGGCCTCGGTGACCAGCTTTTCCTTGGTCTGCGACGAAAAACTCGGGTCCGGCACCTTCACCGAGAGCACGGCAATCATGCCCTCGCGCATGTCATCGCCCGACATCGCGATCTTGGCCTGTTTGGCAACGCCGCTTTTCTCGATGTAGCGGGTGAGGGTGCGGGTCAGGGCCGAGCGGAAGCCCGTCAGGTGCGTGCCGCCATCCTTCTGCGGGATGTTGTTGGTGAAGCAGTAGATCGTCTCGTGGTAGGCGTCGCTCCACTGCACGGCACAGTCGACCACGATGCCGTCCTGCTCGCCGCTGATCGAGATCACATTCGGGTGCAGCGGGGTCTTCAACTGGGCCAGATGCTCGACGAAGCTTTTGATGCCGCCCTCGTACTCGAACAGGTCGCGCTTGCCGTCCGGGCGTTCGTCGATCAGTTCGATCCGGACGCCGGAATTCAGGAAAGACAGCTCACGCAGACGGCGCGCCAGGATGTCGTAGTGGAACTCGGTGTTGTGACTGAAGGCCGTGACCGAAGGCCAGAAACGGACCTCGGTGCCGCGCTTGTCCGAAGCCTCCAACTGCTTCAGCGGGTACACCGGCTCGCCGTGGCGGTACTCCTGCTGGTAGTGGTAGCCCTCGCGCCAGATGTCGAGCAGCAGCCGCTCGGACAGCGCGTTGACCACGGACACGCCCACGCCGTGCAGGCCACCGGAGACCTTGTAGCTGTTGTCGTCGAACTTGCCGCCGGCGTGCAGCACGGTCATCACCACCTCAGCGGCGGAGATGTCGCGACCCTGCTTTTCACTCTCCTTGGCGTGACGGCCGACGGGAATGCCACGGCCGTTGTCGGCCACCGACACCGAGCCGTCCTCGTGGATCGTGACGAGCACCATGTTCGCGTGGCCGGCGAGAGCCTCGTCGACCGAGTTGTCGACGACCTCGAAGACCATGTGGTGCAGACCGGTGCCGTCGTGGACGTTGCCGATGTACATCCCCGGGCGCTTGCGGACGGCCTCCAGGCCCTCCAAGGCGGTGATGCTGTTGGCGTCGTAGGCCGGGGTCGCCGGGGTGCCGCTGCTGGGTTCCGTCATGCCTGGGCGCTGGGCAGTAAAACGCCGATTATAGGGCTTGGCGGGAGGCTTCGACCGCCGTTTCAGCACGCAATTGACCCTGTTCCACGTGGAACACCTGCAAGGGGGCGAGCCGTGCTCGCGCCCGCGAGTCCGCCTCGGTGCCGCTGATCCAGGCCTGCCCACCGCGTGCAGCCAACCAATCCAGCACCGCTTCGAAATGGCTCTGGTCCAGTTCGGCACGCAGATCGTCAAGCAGGAGCAGGGCATGGCTGCCGTTCCACTGCCTCAGGGCGTCGACCTGGGCAAGGCTGAGGGCCAGGGCCAGCACCTTGGCTTGCCCACGCGAGCATTGCGGGCTTTCGACCCCGAACGGACGACCCAGCAAAAGGTCGGCGCGGTGCGGACCGATCGTGGTGTAGCCCAATTCGCGATCACGCTCACGTTGCAGGTAGAGCAGATCACGCAAAGGTGCGGCTTCTTCGCGCCAGCCGACCCGCCATTGCAGACGCGGCGCCGGCGCAGCACCGGCCAATCCTGGCCAGACGCGTTCCAAGGCGTGCTCGAGGGCGGCTACTGCCGCTTGGCGGGCATGGGTCATCGCCTCGGCGGCTTCGGCCAGGGCGGCTTCCCAGAAATCGAACTCGGCGGCCTCGGCCTGTGCTCGCAACAGATGATTGCGTTGTCGCAGTGCTCGACCGGCCCGCTGGCTGTGATCGGTGAAGGTTGGTTCCACGTGGAACGCCAACCAGTCAACCAGACGCCGGCGCTCCTCGGCCGGACCGCTGACCCAGCGTGATGACTCCGGGTGGTGAGCCAGCACCGGAAAGGGAGTGGCCAAGGCGCTCAGACGATCCTGCGCTACACCGTCCAGCCTCGCCTCCCAGCGGTCACCCCAGTGGCGCAGACCCGAAATGCGTTCGGACCCCGTCGCGTCGATCCAGTTCGCCACCACCTGGATCGGGCCGCCCGTGCGAGCCAGCACACCATCACTGACCCGGCCGCGGAAACTGCGTCCAAAGCCGAGCAAAGCGATGGCCTCCAAGACGCTGGTCTTGCCCGCGCCGTTCGGGCCGGCCAGCCAGATCGCCTTGCTGTTCAGGCTCAGATCGACCTCGCGCAAGCAGCGCAAGCCCTCGATTTGCAGGCGAGTCAGGTGCATGCCGGGTCGGCCCAAACGGACGACGCCCGGATCAGCCGGGCGTCGTCGCTCGCGGAAGAGAGACCGGGCGGCGTCACAAGCGCAGCGGCATCACCACATGCCGGCTGCGATCGCTGTCATTCTCACGGACCAGCACCGAAGAATTGGCGTCGCGCAGATTGAGCAGCACGGTGTCGCTCTTGAGGGCGCTCAGGGCTTCCAGCAGGTAGGTGACATTGAAGCCGATCGCCAGTGACTCGATCCGGGTGTCGGCTTCCAGTTCCTCCTGGGCCTCCTCCTGTTCCGGGTTGTGGGCGACGATCCGCAGCTGGCCGGGTGAGGCTTCCAGTTTGACACCGCGAAACTTCTCGTTGGACAAGATGGCGGCTCGCTGCAGAGCTGAGCGCAATACTTCCCGGTCGATCGCCACGGTCTTGTCCGCCCCGATCGGTATGACCGCCTCGTAATCCGGGAAGCGGCCATCGATCAGCTTGGAGGTGAAGCTGACATCGGCACGGCGCATCCGCAGGTGGTTGCGGGCAAGTTCCAGTTCAATCAGGCCGTCGCCGGCTTCGAGCAGGCGTTGCAATTCAAGAACACCCTTGCGCGGCAGGATCAACTGACGCTTGGTGCTGCCAACTCCCGGCAGATGGGCCTCGCAGAGAGCAAGACGGTGGCCGTCGGTGGCCACACAACGCAAACGCTCTCCCGCGAGGTCAAAGAGCAACCCGTTCAGGTAATAACGCACGTCCTGTTGGGCCATGGCGAAGGCGCTGCGTTCGATCAGGTCCTTGAGCAGGGCCTCCGAAAGCGAAACCCGTTCGACGCCCTCGAGTGCATCGACGGTGGGGAAGTCACGCGCCGGAAGGGTGGCGAGCGTGAAGCGGCTGCGACCGGTCGAGACCGTGGCCTTGTCCTGCGACAAAGAAACGGTGACGCGGCTGCCGTCGGGCAGAGCGCGGACGATTTCGAAGAATTTTCGCGCCGGGATGGTGGTTTCGCCGTCTTGGGCATCCTCGACCAGGGCGCGGGCGACCATTTCGACCTCGAGGTCCGTACCCGTCAGGGCCAAGTCGCTGCCGCGCACCTGCACTAGCAGGTTGGAGAGCACGGGGAGGGTCTGGCGGCGTTCAACCACCCCGACCACGTGCTGAAGAGGCTTCAAGAGAGCTTCGCGGGAGAGGGAGAAGCGCATGCGTCGTGGCCTGTTTCCATCGTTGGATAACTTGATACAAGGTGGTGGTGGAGCCCCCCGAAAACCCGGGAAAACTTCACAACTGCTTGTTTTTAATGGTGTTTTTTGTGATTTGCCGGTGTGCAGGGCAAGGAACAAAGCTGTGGACAACGGTGGATCGTTTGGACGCAGGCCCTTTCTTCGAAAAGCATCCACAGCTTGTGCACGGTCTTTGCCCGATCCACCAGTACCGCATCATCACTCGGTCAATTTGCGCACCAGCTTGTCCCAATCCTCGCGCAGCTTGCCATCGGTCAGCATCAGATCGCGGATCACCCGGCAGCCGTGCAGCACCGTCGTGTGGTCGCGGCCGCCAAAGGCATCGCCGATCTCCGGCAGGCTGTGTTCGGTGAGCTCCTTGGACAAGGCCATCGCCACCTGGCGCGGGCGCGCCAACGAGCGGGTCCGGCGCTTGGACAGGAGATCGGCCATGCGCAACTGGTAGTAGTCTGCCACGGCCTTCTGGATGTTCGGGATCGAAATGGCCTGCTGCTGGGCCCGCAACAGATCGCGCAGGGTTTCCTGGGCGAACTCGGCGGTGATCGGGCGGCCGAGGAAATTGGCTCGCGCGGCCAGAGTGTTGAGCGCGCCTTCGAGGTCGCGAACGTTCGAGCGCATCCGCTTGGCGATCAGCAGCGCCACGTCGTCCGGCAGGGCGATCTGGCGAGCCTCGGCCTTGGCGGTGAGGATGGCCGCCCGGGTCTCGAAGTCGGGCGGCTCGATCGCCACCGACAAACCCCAACCCAACCGCGATTTCAGGCGCGGTTCGAGGTTCTCGACCTCGCGCGGGTAGCGGTCGCAGCTCAGGATGATCTGCTGGTTGCCGTCGAACAGGGCGTTGAAGGTGTGGAAGAACTCTTCTTGCGTCGTGGTCTTGCCGGCGAAGAACTGGATGTCGTCGATCAGGAGCGCGTCCACCGTCTGGAACTGGCGCTTGAACTGCTCCATCGACTTCTCCTGCAGCGCCTTCATCATCGCCGAGAAGAACTGCTCGGAGCGCAGGTAGAGCACGCGCATGCCAGGGTTCTGCATACGCATCAGGTTGCCGGCAGCGTGCATCAGGTGAGTCTTGCCAAGGCCGGTGCCGCCGTACAACAGCAAGGGGTTGTAGTCGCGCCGGCCGGGGTTCTGAGCCACCTGCATCGCGGCCGATTTGCCGAGCTGGTTGCTGCGACCCTCGACGAAATTGGCGAAGGTGTAGGCCGGGTCGACATGGCCCTGGTAGTCGGCGGCCTCGGCCCGGACGAGCGGCGGCGGCAAGGGCGGAGCGCTGCCCGGCTCGCGACCGGCGGCCGCGGCGCGCGGCGCGCTGCCGACGGTGAGCTGCACCGTCAACGGCCCGCCGTAATGCGCGAGCAACTCGCGGATGCGGTCGAGGTAGCGCTCGCGCACGGTGTCGACGACAAAGGCGTTCGGTGCGTAGAGGGTGAGGTTCTCGCCGCGCCAGTCGGCGTGGAGGGGGCGGAGCCAGGTCTGCACTTCGTCGGCCGGGTATTCGGCTTCGAGGTGCTCCAGGCATCGGGGCCAGGCGGGATCCATGTCGGGCTTGCGCTCCTTGGGCGACGCGTCCAGCGCCCCGGCGGTGAACGAGGCTGTGGATAAGTTGGGTGGTGCGGCAGCATACCGTCCGGCTCCCGACCCGCCAAGCGCGGCTCGACTTGACGTCGCGCTGCGGGCTGCGTAATGTCCCGCCTCTTTTCCCACCTTCGACGGGTGACCCATGGCCACCAAGCGCACCTACCAGCCCAGCAACCTCAAGCGCGCCCGCGATCACGGCTTCCGTGCCCGCATGGCGACGCCCGAAGGGCGCAAGATTCTGGCCCGCCGCCGCGCCAAGGGCCGCAAGCGCCTCTGCGCCTGATCCGGCGTTGGGGGTGGTGGAGGGGGGCGTGACATGAGCGCCCGTTTTCCGCCGCGGGTTCGTGTCCGCACCGGACGCGAGTACCGCCAGGTCTTCGCCGACAGCCAAAGGCTCAGCACCCGCTGTTTCAGCCTCCATCTGCACGCCCGCGATGGGGGCTTTTGTCGTTTGGGCATGGCGGTGAGCCGCAAAGTCAGCCCGGAGGCGGTCGTGCGTAACCGCATCAAGCGGCAGATTCGCGAAAGTTTCCGCCTGCACCGGGCCCGCTTGCCGGCTGCCGACCTCGTGGTGGTGGCGCGACCGGCCGCTGCCGGCTTGGGCGGCGCTGCCCTGCGTGCTGAACTGGCCCTGCTCTGGTCGCGTGCTGAAGCGTTGCCGCTGCCGGCCCCCACCGGCACAATCGCGGCGGCCACCGGCACGCCGGCCTTTCATTCCCCGACTCCGCCTTCGAATCCCACGCCTTCCGTCGCCCCGAGCGACGAAGGGCCGAGCCCTGCATGAACCAGAACCGCGCCTTGCTCCTGTTCGCCTGGGTGGCCGTCGCCATCCTGTTGGCCTTTGAATGGACCCGCTTCGTCGCCAGCCCAGCGCCCGGCAGCCTGCCGCCACCCGTGCCGGCAGAGGCGGTACCGGCGGCCTCGGCCATGCCCGGCAGCGATGCCCTGCCGGTGCTCGCCGCCCCGAGCCCGGCGGCCCCGAGCCTGACCGCGGCCCAGCCCGGCCTCGATGCCGCTCCGCTGGCCACCGCCACCCCGACCGCGCCGGCCGTGCTCAGCCCGGCCGCGCCGGCGGCCGAGCAAGTCGAAATCCGCACCGACGTGCTGCGCCTCAGGGTCAGCAGCCAGGGCGGCAGTCTGGTGTTCGCCGAGCTTCTGGCCTACCCGCTCGATCAGGAAAACCCCGAGCGCGGCAACGTCATCTTGCTCAACGAAGACCCCGCCACTTTCGATGTCGCCCAGAGCGGCTGGATCAGCACGGCCGCTGCGCCCGGCCTCGACAGCCTCTGGCGTTTCGAGGGTGGGAACGCGCCCCGTGAACTGGCCCCGGGTCAGGACCGCATCGAACTGCCCTTGCTTTGGGAGGACCCCGCCTCCGGCCTGAGCGTGCGCAAGGTCTTCACTTTCACCCGCGGCAGCTACGCCATCGGCCTGCGCCACGAACTGCGCAACGAGGGCAGCGCGCCTTTCAGCGGCCACCTGTTCCAGCAGCTGTTGCGGGTGCCGCCGCCGCCGCCGCCGCGCATGGCGATGTTCACCAGCCCCGAGGTGTTCAGTTTCGTCGGTGCCGCCTGGTACAGCCCGCAGGACCATTTCGAGACTCGCGCCTTCGAGGATTTCGCCGGCGACGGCCCGCTCAACAAGGGCGTGACCGACGGCTGGATCGCCATGCTGCGCCATCACTTCGTCACCGTCTGGCTGCCGCCGGCCGGTGCCGCGCAGCAGTTCTCGCTGGCCCCGCTCGAAGGCAACCGTTTCGCCATCCGCAGCGTCGGCCAGGCCACCACCGTGGCGCCCGGCCAGCAGGTGGCGATCGAGCTCAACCTCTGGCTCGGCCCCAAGCTGCAGGAGCCGATGCGCGCCCTGAAGCCCTCGCTGCCGCTGACCCTCGACTACGGCATCTTCAGCTTCCTCGCCCAACCGCTGTTCTGGGTGCTGGAGAAGCTCTACGGCCTGTTCGGCAACTGGGGCTGGGCCATCGTTGGCATCGTGGTCATCTTGAAGCTGCTGCTGCTGCCGCTCTCGGCCAAGCAGTACAAGAGCTTCGCCCGGATGCGCGCGGTGGCACCGCGCATCGAGCAGCTCAAGGAGCGCTACGGCGAGGACAAGGCCAAGTTCAACCAGGCGATGATGGAGCTCTACCAGAAGGAGAAGATCAATCCGCTGGGCGGCTGCCTGCCGATGCTGCTGCCGATCCCGATCTTCCTCGCGCTGTACTGGGTGCTGCTGGAATCGGTCGAGCTGCGCCAGGCACCCTGGGTGTTGTGGATCGACAACCTCACCGCACCCGACCCGCTGTTCATCCTGCCGGCCCTGAACCTCGTCGTGATGTACGCCACCCAGGCGTTGACGCCCAGCCCCGGCATGGACCCCACCCACAAGAAGATCATGCAGTGGATGCCGGTGGTGTTCGGCATCCTGTTCGCCTTCTTCCCCTCCGGCTTGGTGCTGTACTGGCTGACCAACGGCGTACTCGGCCTCGGCCAGCAGTGGTGGATGACCAAGCGCTATGGCGAGAACCCGCCGCCGGCCGGCCCGCCGGCACCGGCCAAGGTCCGGCCGAAGTGAGGCCCCGGAGTACCGCCGCGGGGGCATGAGCGGGCGCGACACCATCGTCGCCATCGCCACCGCCGCCGGCCGTGCCGGCATCGGTGTGCTGCGGCTCTCCGGGCCGCGGGCGCGGGCCATCGCGACGGCGCTGTGCGGCCGGCCGCCGGCGGTCGGCGCTGCCCGCCGGGCGCGGTTTTACGACGCCGCGGGCGAGCTGATCGACGACGGGCTGGTGCTGGCCTTCGCCGCACCGCGCAGCTTCACCGGCGAGGACGTGGTCGAGTTGCAGGGCCACGGCAACCCGCTGCTGCTGGCCAAGCTGCAGGCGCGCTGCATCGAACTGGGCGCCCGCGCCGCCCGCCCGGGCGAGTTCAGCGAGCGCGCTTTCCTCGAAGGCAAGCTCGACCTCGCCCAGGCCGAGGCCGTGGCCGACCTGATCGCGGCCTCGTCCGATGCCGCCTTGCGCGCCGCCCGGCGCTCGCTCGACGGCGTTTTCAGCGCCCGCGTCGATGCGCTGGTCGATGCGTTGACGCGACTGCGCATGCACGTCGAGGCGGCGATCGATTTTCCGGAGGAGGAGATCGATGTTCTTGCCGCCCCCGAACTGGCGGCGCGGCTGGCCGGGGTCGAGGTCTTGCACGCCGCGCTGGTCCGCGACGCCGAACGCGGCCGGCGTCTGAGCAACGGCCTGCACGTCGTGATCGTCGGTGCACCGAACGCCGGCAAGAGCGCCCTGCTGAACGCCCTGGCCGGGGCCGAACGGGCCATCGTCACCGACATTCCCGGCACCACCCGCGATCTGCTGCGCGAGGCGATCGATCTGAGCGGCATCGAACTCACCCTGGTCGACACCGCCGGTCTGCGCGAGAGCGCCGATCCGGTCGAAACCGAGGGTATCCGCCGTGCCCGGGCCGAGCTGACCAAGGCCGACCTCGTGCTGGCCGTGCTCGACGACCGCGAGGCAGACACCGCCTGTGCGCGGCTGAGGGACGAACTGGCGAAATCGCAGGCAGCAGGTGGCGCTACAACCGTGACGCCGCCGGCGGTGCTCTGGTTGCACAGCCACGCCGACCTGACGGCGCGCGTCGGCCACGACGAGCAGCGCGACGACGGCCGCCACCTGTGGGTGGACACCCCGAGCGGGATCGGGCTGGACGCGTTGCGTGCGGCCCTGCGTGCCGCCGCCGGTGCCTCGGCGGACACGCACGGGGGCGAGGGCGGCGAGGGCGCGTTTTCTGCCCGCGCCCGCCATGTCGAGGCGATCCAGCGTGCCGGCCTGCACCTGCGGCAGGCTTCGGCGCAGCTGCGCGCAGGTCACGGCGAGCTGGCCGCCGAGGACCTGCGGTTGGCCCAGGACGCCTTGGGCGAGATCACCGGCCGGGTCAGCGCCGATGCGCTGCTGGGCCGGATCTTTTCGAGCTTCTGCATCGGCAAGTAGGGCCGGTCGCCGGGATCGTCGCAGCCGTTGCGCTGGGAAGAAGTCGAACCACACCTCGACCTGGGGGGCGCGTCCGCACTGGAGTCCTCCCAGGCGTCCTACCCGACGTGCGAGGCTTTGCCGATCATCGATCCTGATTAGGCATGAAGCTCAGCCGGGCTCAGCCGGTGAGACCGTGGGGGTGGAAGCTGGCTCGACTTCAAGCCAGGAGAGCCGGTCATGCCCATCAATCGAGTGCAGTTCCAGCAGGGGATGTCGTTGGGTGAGTTCATGCGCGAGTACGGCAGCGAGGCGCAGTGCACAGCGGCGCTCGAGCGGCTGCGTTGGCCGCAGGGTTTCCGCTGCCCGAAGTGCGGCACGTCGCGCTGCTGCCGCGTCCCGCGTGGCGGCCGAGTGCTGCTGCAGTGTGCCACCTGCCGCCATCAGGCCTCGCCCACGGCGGGCACGCTGATGGACAGCTCCAAGCTCCCGCTCACCACCTGGTTCCTCGCCATCTACCTCATC
>Ga0208491_10132_pt1 | contig 17145 bp, 20 predicted proteins | sample SubbioCSW11_NovA_FD_184819 | JGI IMG/M metagenome (GOLD analysis project Ga0208491, IMG submission 184819) | Serpentinite rock and fluid subsurface biosphere microbial communities from McLaughlin Reserve, California, USA - CR11_CSW11_NovA (SPAdes) | ecosystem: Environmental > Terrestrial > Deep...
CGACTGGCTGCTGCAGCCGCCCGCCACTTGGCTGAGCTGGCACCCCGCGCTGGGTGGCTGGCAGGCGCAGCAGGCGGTGGCGGCGCGCTGGCCGCAAGCGCGCCTGCACCTGCTCGACGAACAAGGCCGGCTGCAGCCGCCAGCCGCCAGCCCAGAGCCCACACCGGCTTCGCCCACGCCCACGGCTCCCCCTGCGCCCCCCGCCATCGCCCCAGGCCAAGCCGATCTGCTCTGGGCCAACATGGCGCTGCACCTGTACGCCGAACCACAGCCGCTGCTGGCTTGCTGGCACCGCTGGCTGCGCCCCGATGGGCTGCTCTATTTTTCGAGCCTAGGCCCCGACACCCTGCGCGAGCTGCGCCCAATTTACGCCAAACGCGGCTGGCCGCCGCCGCACCAGCCCTTTGTCGATATGCACGATTGGGGCGACATGCTGGTCGAGAGCGGCTTTGCCGCCCCGGTGCTCGACACCGAGCGCATCGTGCTGTGCTACCCCAGCCCCGAGCGCTTGCTGGCCGACCTGCGCGCCTTTGGCCGCAACCTGCACCCGCAGCGCCCCGCCAGCCTGCGCGGCCGCGGCCACCGCCAGCGCCTGCTGGCCGCCATCGAGCACGAGCTGCCACGCACCCCAGAGGGCCAGTGGAGCCTCAGCTTCGAAATCATCTACGGCCACGCCGTGCGCGCCACCCCCCGCGTGCCCGTGGCCGCCAGCAGCAGCGTGCCGCTCGAGCAGATGCGCCAGTGGCTGCGCCAAGGGCGCGGCTAGGGGGCCACCCCAGCCCCAGCCCGTCAACCCCAGCGCAGGCAAGCAAAAGCGGGCCACATCCGGCAGGTATCATCCCCTGCACCATGCCCCACCCCAACCACGCCCAAGCCCAAGCCCAAGCCCACGACACCGGCTACAAGCTGCTGTTCTCGCACCCCGAGATGGTGCGCGACCTGCTCACCGGCTACTTGGGCGGTAAGTGGCTGCAGCAGGCCGACTTCAACACCCTGGAGCGCGTCAACGCCAGCTATGTGAGCGAGACCGAGCGCCAGCGCCACGACGACATGGTCTGGCGGCTGCGCGTGGGCCAGCAGTGGGTCTGGGTGTACCTGCTGCTCGAGTTCCAAAGCGAGCCCGACCCCTGGATGGCCTTGCGCATGATGGTCTATGTTGGGCTGCTGTCGCAACACCTGGTCAAAGAAGGCGAGCTGCAAGACGGCCAATTGCCCACCATCGTGCCTATCGTGCTGTACAACGGCGCCGCGCCCTGGAAATCCGCCACCGACGTCGCCGACAGCTACGGCCCCAGCCTGCCCGGGCTGGAACCCTACCGCCCACGGCTGCTCTACCACTTGGTGGACGAAGCCCGGCTCAAGCTCCACCCCTTGCCAGACGTGCGCAACCTCGCCGAAGCGCTGTTTAAGCTCGAGCGCAGCCGCACGCCGGCCGATATCGCGCAGGTGCTGGGCGCTTTGGGCCAGCTGCTGCAAGGCGAAGCCATGCAACCCCTGCGGCGCACGATCAGCGTCTGGGTGCGCATGCTCTTGCGCCGCAAGGCGCCACGCGCTAACATTGACGAAATCGACACCATCAACGACTTACTAGAGGGTAGCGCCATGCTAGAGCAAACCATTGAACGCTGGTTCGACGAGGCCACCATGAAGGGCCTCAAGCAGGGGCTGCAGCAGGGGCTGCAGCAGGGGCTGCAGCAGGGGCTGCAGCAGGGGCTGCAGCAGGGGTTGGAGCAGGGTGTGCAGCGGGGCGTACAGCAGGGCGTACACCAAGGTTACGCCAAGGCGTTGGCCTTGCAGTTGCGCCTGCGTTTCGGCGCCGTGCCGCAGTGGGTGGACACCCGCTTGGCGCAAGCCAGCGAAGAGCAGCTGATGGACTGGATGGCCCGCATCTTGTCGGCGTCGTCCCTTTCGGAGCTTTTTGGTGAAGCAGGCCATGGCGATTTGACCTGAGGCTTTGCGCTGCACCCACCCCCCGCGTGCCCGTGGCCGCCAGCAGCAGCGTGCCGCTCGAGCAGATGCGCCAGTGGCTGCGCCAAGGGCGCGGTTAGGGGCTACCCCAAGCCCCCCTAGGCGGACCGCTGCGCGCTGTACCAACGCTGCAAACTTTTGCCCAAACCGGGCTGCAGCGCTAGAATGAACGCCGCTACATCAGCGAGGGCCAAGCGCGTGACAACCGATACCGAACACACCAGCTGGGACGATCTTCGCGCCATGCTGCGCGCGCTGGCGCAGCAGTCGGCCGAGACCGACATGCGCATGAAAGACACCGACGAGCGCATGAAAGACACCGACGAGCGCATGAAGCAAACCGGGCGCCGGCTCGATCAGCTCGGGCAGCAGATCGCCGGCTTGGGCGACAAGTTTGGCTACTTCACCGAAGGCATGGCGCTGCCCTCGATGGAGCGGCTGCTCACCGAGCGCTTTGGCATGGAAAACATCTCGCCCCGGCACCGCGTGCGCCGCTTGGGGCGCGAGCAAGAATACGATGTGCTGGCCTGGGCCAACGGCGACGTCAACAGCGTGGTGCTGGTCGAAGTAAAAAGCCGCGTGCGCCCCGAGGCGATCGAGCAACTGCTAGAGCAGATCGAAACCCTGCCGCTGCTGCTGCCCGAGCTGGCGGGCAAAGCGCGCCTAGGCATTTTGGCCGGCGTCGATTGGCAGCCCGAAGTGGAGCAAGCGGCCCAAGCCGCCGGCTTGTACACCGCGCGCATCCACGACGAGATGTTCGAGCTCACCACACCGAGCGGCTTTGCGCCTAGGCGTTGGGTGTAGTCTGACCCCGATTTTCCCAACTCTCGTTGGAATCACGAGCCTGGCTCTAGGCTCATACCTCGTTGGACAAGACTAACCCTGTCCGCAACCCAGTCCGCAGCCCTAAATTTGGTGTATGATCATCACACGACTCACCCTTTGACCGCTTGGTTTGGCCAAGTGCTCTTGGGGCGACAGGCCGCCCTCGGGCGGCTTTGTCATTTCTGGAGGTGAGTTTTTGCGCACTGTTGTCTACGTCGATGGCTACAGCCTGTACTACGGGTTGCTCAGAAAAACCACGCTCAAGTGGCTGGATCTGTACGCCCTGTTTCGCGACCACGTGCTTGATTCTGAGGTTGATCTGGTTGAAGTCCGCTACTACACGGCGCCGGTGTTGGGCCGGATGTGCGATGACCAGGAGTCGCCCCAACGCCAGCGACGCTATCTGCAGGCGCTGCGCAAGATGTACCCTGCGCAGAATCACCATTGTCGAAGGCAAGATCATCGCCACAACGCCTTTCCAGCGACTGGTCACCCCGATTGCCCAAGCGCCGGATCTGCAGAGGGTGCAGGTTTACGATTTCAACGAAAAGAAAACCGACGTCAACCTCGCGGCGGATTTGATCGCTGGTGCTTGGACTGGCGCCTACGAGCAGGCGGTTGTGTGCAGCAACGACTCTGACTTGGAAGCTGCGCTGGCAACGGTGCGGCGTCATCATGCCGAGCTTCGCTTGGGGCTGGTAGCCCCGATTCCTGGTGATGATCACCGCCGGATCTCGAGCGACCTGTCGCGGCATGTCCATTGGTCAAAACCGCTGAGCCCAGTACACCTGAGAAATGCCCAGTTGCCCGAGCGCATTCCTCATTCGGCGTTGAGCAAGCCGCCGTCTTGGTGACTAAAAACATGCGCCCACCCGCGCCAACGCCCACTTAGAAAAGCTTGTGCTGCGCTGCGCCACAGCCTTTGCGGCACAATGCCGCGCATGAGTAGCAGACCGCAGCCGCCACATTACCCCCGCCTACACACCCGCCTTCACCCCCACCCCCGCCGCACCCTGCTGCGCGCGCTGCTGGCCGTGGGCGCGGGGGGGCTGCTGGCGGCTTGCGGGCCGCGTTCGCCCTTTGCGGGCATCGACATCAGCGGCGCCAGCTACGCCCAGGGCTTTGACCTCACCGACCACAACGGCGTGCGCCGCACCCTGGCCGATTTTCGGGGGCAGGTGGTGGCCCTATTTTTTGGCTTTGTGCACTGCCCCGATGTGTGCCCCACCAGCATGGGCAACCTGGCCCATGCGCGGCGGCTGCTGGGCGCGCAGGCCGAGCGCTTGCAGGTGCTGTTTGTGAGCCTGGACCCGGCGCGCGACACGCCCGAGGTCATGCGCGCCTACATGGCCGCCTTCGACCCCAGCTTTTTGGCCCTCTACGCCCCCGAGGCCGAGCTGCCCGCGCTGGCGCGTGCGTTTCGGGTGTACTACAAGCGCGTCGAGGGCAGCACCCCCGGCAGCTACACCATCGACCACTCGGCCGGCAAATTCTTGTTCGACCCATCGGGCCGCGTGCGCGTGCACCACGCCTTTGGCAGCAGCGCGCAAGCCATCGCCGCCGACGTGAAGCTGCTGCTGGCCGAGCCGGTGCGCAGTTGATGCACCGCAGTTCATGCACATCAAAATTTAACGTGAAAATTTGATGCGGTTGCGGGCAAGGTGAAGCCCATTTTGTGCCCGCCCCGTGTTGTGTAACCGCTTTGCGCCACCGCTTTGCGCCCCTGCAGCCGTCCTGCTGCAGCCCTGCTGCAGCCTACCCAGCCCCAGCGGCACAGGGCCAAGCGCCTAGCCTGGCACGGATGCTGCTAGACTCTATGCAACCTCAAGCCCCTTGAGGTCGGTTTTAGGCTTAACTCGTGTTTTTCAACCACTCTTGGAGGGAACATCCCATGAAACGTGTACAGCAAGGCTTCACCCTGATCGAACTGATGATCGTGGTGGCCATCATCGGCATTTTGGCGGCGATTGCGCTGCCGGCATACCAAAACTTCACGGCTCGCGCCAAGGCCGGTGCCGCACTCGCAGAATTGTCTGCAGGCAGAACAGGCGTCGATGAACTGCTGAGCAGAAACGCTGCCGCTAGCGCTGCAGATCTCAGAGCAGCTGCAGGTTTCCCAGCAACTGATACGGCCAACTGCGGACGTGATGCAGCTGAAGGTATTGTAGTTACTGGCGGAGGCACAGCCGATGTAGTTATGACTTGCGCCATCATCGGTGGCCCTGCCTCCGTCTCAAATCAGTCCATTGTTTTGACACGCGATGTCGATGACGGTCGCTGGACCTGCACCTCCGGCATTGCAGACAATTTGCGGCCTGATGGTTGTGATAGAGCTGCTACTGGTACTTAATTGACCCGCAGCCATGCAGCGCATCAGCCCTAGGCTGGTCTGCGCTGCGGCTTGCACGCACATGTATACACCTGCCCGTTCACACCCCGAACGGGCTTTTTTAATTCCGCTTCGAACTTGGAGCACCCTATGAATCAACCCGCACGAGGCTTCACCCTGATCGAGTTGATGGTCGTGCTGGTCATCATCGGTGTGCTGGCGGCCATCGCTTTGCCGATGTTTCAACGCTATGCGGCGCGCACGCAGGCCACGGCCGGTTTGGCCGATATCCGCGGCGGCGTCACGGCTTTTGAAACCGCCATCCAAAGCTCGCAAACCCTTGCTGCAGACCCCGCCGCCATCGGTCTGCCCGCCAGCACCCAGCGCTGCAGCAGCATCGCCATATCCGGCGCCGCGTCTGACGCCAGCGGCCAGCGCATCGCCTGCACCCTGAGAGGCAGCCCGCAAGTCGAAGGGCAATTTGTGCGCCTCACACGCAACGCCACCGGCCAGTGGCAGTGCGAAAGCAGCGTAGAAGCCGCCCTGCTGCCCACGGGCTGCGTGGAGGGGACCTAAAGCGTTCAGGCTTGGCCCTCCCAGCTTACCCCGCTCCAAAGCAAACGCACCGGCATAAAACCCGTGCTCGGGCAAAGCCGGCGGCGGCAAAGTCGCGCCGCGCCGCTTCCACCACCACCGGTGCGCCGCAGGCATACACCAAGTGGCCGGACAGGTCGGTGCCCATGGCGCTATTGCTTTTGGGCTTGGGCTCTGCGGGTCGCAAGCGGATCAAGGGGGGCTATGCCATCACGACAGTGGTGTGAACCTCAACCTTGAGCGCGCGCTTGATGGCGGCGAAGATCGCCGAGAGGTTGTTCATGGTTGGATTGCCCGAGGCCGACAGCATCCGGTGCAGGCTCTTGGCTGGCTTGTGGATTTCCTCGGCCAGCGACTCGAACCCGACGGTTGCATTCACTAGGTCACGCAAGATGAGTTTGGCGGTGTCGGGCTCGCCGTCGATGAACAGGGTGATCGCCTCGTCGAGCAAGGCCTGGGCAAAAGCCGGATCGGTCTGCACGCGGGCAACCACGGTTGCTTTGAAATCACGGGTCAGTGCCATGGGTTACGCTCCTTTCTTTGTTCGTGCCTTGCGGCGCTTGTAGTCTTCCCACAAGGCGACCGCCTCATCGATGTCGGTCTGCTGGCGCTTCTTTGTGCCGCCACCGATGGATAAGAGCAGCTCTTTGATTTGGTAGATCATTGGTTAAATGGTAACACATACGTTTCCGTTGGCGTGACCCGGGCCGTGAGCCGGGCTATACACCGGCTGGCCGCCCTCGATCTGCGGTAGGCCGCCTAGGCCCCCCGTTGCCCCCTCAAACCCCCAGCTTATCCCGCTCCGAGGTAAACGCATCGGCATAAAACTCGTGCTCGGGCAGGCCGGCGGCGGCAAAGTCGCGCCGCGCGGCTCAGCCCCTCAGTCCACGTTTTGTGGCGATAGAGCCACGTATAGTGGATTTTCCGTAAAAAACCCTAAAATATCGAGCCATGGTCACAAAAGAGGCATTGTGAGCGCCGCCGACATCCTTTTTACCCCCAGCGTGCAGCGCGTGCTGGCCGCCACCCTCGCGCACCCGGAGCGGGCCTACACCCTGCAAGAGTTACTGGCCGTGGCCGCATCGGGTAGGGGCAATACCCAGCAGCAAATCGAGCGATTGTTGAGCGCCGGTGTGCTGGTGGAGGCGCCACGCCGCGGGCGCCACCGCAGCATCAAGGCGAATGTGGAGTATCTTCTGTATCCCGAACTCTGCAGCATCTTGCGCAAGACCTTTGGGGTGGCTGGCCCACTCAGAAAGACATTGCAGCCGTTTGCAGGGCAGATTGAGGAGGCCTTCGTGTTTGGTTCGGTAGCCAACGGCACCGACACGCAGCGCAGCGATATCGACTTGGTGGTCGTGGGCACGGCAGAGTTGCTGGCGTTGTCAGAGGCGCTGTACGCCACTGAACAGGCGCTGGGCCGCACCATACACTTGAGCTTTTATGAGCCCGGGGAGTGGCGCGAGTTGCTGGCCAACGACCCTGTGGTGCGTCAAATTGCCCAAGGCCCCAAACTTGCGTTGCTGCCCGATGTCCAGACCGTGATCAAAGCCGCCCAGCCCACCGGAACCATTTCCGGCTTCGTCGGCTTGCTTGCCGGCCGGACCAACAAAGTCGCCACCCTTGAGGAAATCAACACGGCGGCCACACAAGGCCAGTCTGCACGCCTTTTGTGAGTCGGTCCATACACCGGTTGGCCGTCCTAGATCTGTGGAAGGCCGCCCCGGCACCCGCTGCCCCCTCAACCCCCCAGCTTATCGCGCTCCGAGGTAAACGCATCGGCATAAAACTCGTGCTCGGGTAGGCCGGCGGCGGCAAAGTCGCGCCGCGCTGCTTCCACCACCACCGGTGCGCCGCAGGCATACACTTGGTGGCCCGATAGGTCGGGGAAGTCGGCCAGCACGGCCAGGTGCACAAAGCCGCTGCGCCCACTCCAGCCGTCTGCGGGCAGCGCGTCGGACACCACCGGCACGTAGCGCAGGTTGGGCATGTCGGCGCACTGGCTGGCGATCCAGTCGTTTAGGTACAGATCGGCCGGGCGCCGGCCCCCCCAGTAAAGGGTGATGGGGCGCTCGCAGTTGAGCAGGCGCAGGTGCTCGATCAGCGCCTTGATGGGTGCCATGCCGGTGCCCGAGGCCAACAGGATGATGGGTTTGGCGCTGTCGGGGCGCAAATAAAAGCCGCCCAGCGGGCCTTCGATGCGCAGGATGTCTTTTTCTTTCAGGCCGCCAAACACCTGGTCGGTGAACTTGCCGCCGGGCAGGTGCCGGATGTGCAGCTCCAGCCCCGGCGCCAGCGCCTGAAAATGCGGCGCGCTGGCCATCGAGTAGCTGCGTCGGCTGCCGTCGCGCAGCAGCACGTCGATGTACTGGCCGGCGTGGTAGTCGAATCGGTCGCTGGCGGGCAGTTGCAGGTGCACGATCATCACGTCGTCGGTGACGCGCTGCAGCGCTTTCACGCGCACGGGCAGCTTTTTCACCGGAAAGGCGTCGGCCGCGCCCACCTGCTTGGATTCGAGCACCACGTCGCTGAGCGGCTGGGCGCGGCAGGTGAGCACGTAGCCGGCCGCCTGCTCGGCCTCGGACAGCGCCTTGGGCTGAAACGCGCCGTGCTCGACCGTGCCACTGAGCTTTTTGCATTTGCACGAGCCGCAAGCCCCGTCTTGGCAGCCATAGGGCAGGGCCACGCCCTGGCGGATGGCGGCAACCAGCACGGTTTCGCCGCTTTCGGCGCTAAACTGACGGGCACTGGGTTCGATAGTGATGGTGTAGCTCATGCGGGCGCGGTTCCTAGGGTGGGGCCGGTAGCAGCCAAAGCGGCTATTTTCTCAAATTGGATGGCGCTCATGACCCTGCTGGGGGCTTTGCCGGCGCGCTTTAGGCGCGAGCGGGTGTTGATCCGCGCGGGTGGCTTTAGACCATGGGCCTAGACTGGGGCGCCATTTTTGACTAGACTGAGCGACAACTGGCGTGTAAGCCAGCCCAAGGAACCCATGAACAGCGCCCCTTTGCCCCCGCCTTTGATGTCTGCCCTGGCCTTGCTGGGCGGCGAGGCCGTGTTGCACGCCCACCCTAGGGCCTCGATGGACTGGATCCCCTTGGTGCGCCAAGGCTTGCCGTCGGCATCGGTGGATGCGGCGGTGCGCCTGACGCAGATCACGCACGCGCAGTTGGCCCAAGCCCTAGCGATCGCCCCGCGCACTCTGGCGCGGCGCAAGCGCGCCGGGGCTTTGGCGCCCGAGGAATCGGCCAAGCTGCTGCGCTTTGCGCGCATCGTCGAGCGCGCCGAAGCGGTGTTTGAGGGCGCCGAGCCGGCCCTAAGCTGGCTGCAAAGCCCAAACGCGGCGCTGGGCGGCGTGACGCCGCTTTCATTGCTCGACACCGACATGGGCGCCGACAGCGTGCTCGACGCCCTAGGCCGCATCGAGCACGGCGTGTTTGCCTGAGGGCAATTTTGCATGACCATGCTGGGGGCTTTGCCGGCGCGCTTTAGGCGCGAGCGGGTGTTGATCGTGGGCTGCGGCGACGTGGGCTTGCGCTGCGCGGCGCTGCTGCGGCCGGGGCGGCGCGTGCTGGCGCTCACCTCGTCGCCCGAGCGCGTGGCGCTGCTGCGCGCCCAAGGCGTGGTGCCGCTGCTGGGCAACCTAGACGACCGCGCCAGCCTGCAGCGCTTGGCCGGGCTGGCCACTAGGGTGCTGTATCTGGCGCCGCCACCCAATGCGGGCACCACCACCACCGACCCGCGCAGCCGCGCTCTGGCGCAAGCGCTGGGGCGGCGCAGCCGGCCGCGCAAGCTGGTCTATGGCTCCACCAGCGGCGTGTATGGCGACTGCGCCGGGGCCTGGGTGAGCGAGACCCGCAGCCCCCAACCCGCCACGGCGCGGGGGCAGCGCCGCCTGAGCGCCGAGATTACATGGCGCGACTGGGGGCGCTGGCGCGGTGTGGATGTGGCGCTGCTGCGCGTGCCGGGCATCTACGGCGGCGGCCGCCCCGGTGGCGTGCGCGAGCGCCTGCTGCGCGGCACCCCGGCGCTGCGCCCCGAAGACGACGTCTACACCAACCACATCCACGCCGACGACCTCGCCCGCGCCTGCCTGCGCGCCCTGTGGTGGCACGCGCCGCAGCGCTGCGCCCACGTCTGCGACGACAGCACGCTGCGCATGGGCGACTACTTCGACCTCGCCGCCGACCTCTACGGCCTGCCACGCCCGCCGCGCATCAGCCGCGCCGAAGCCGCCGCGCAGCTAGGGCCGATGTTGCTGAGCTTCATGAGCGAATCGCGCCGGCTGCACAACCAGCGCCTCAAGCGCGAGCTGCGGCTGGTTTTGCGCTACCCCAGCGTGCGCCAAGGCTTGCTGGCCTAGGCTGGCCGCTACCGTTCATGCGCCCAAACGCGCCGCTTGTCGGCTGGCCATAGCGGGCCGCCAGCCCTTCAAACTATACTCAACACCCACCAAGGCAGCCGCTGGCGCAATACAGGTAGATGGTGCACTTGAAAGGCTAGGGCAATGAAAAACAAGGGTTTCACGCTGATCGAGCTGATGATCGTGGTGGCCATCATCGGGATTTTGGCGGCCATTGCCTTTCCCGCCTACACCAACCACGTGCGCGAAACCCACCGCGGCAACGCACAAGCCGAAATGATGCGGCTGGCGCAAGTGATGGAGCGCTGTGCTGCGAGCACTCGGAGCTATGCAGCCCAACGGTGCATTGATGATTTCAACGCCCAGCGCCCCGCTGGCAATGCGCCCAACAATGCGCCCCCCACTGGCAATGCGCGCTACATCATTACCGCAGGGGACCTCACGGCGCTTTCCTTCACCATCACCGCCACCCCCACAACCGTAGGTGGGCAAAACCTACACCGCTGCGGCACCATGTCGGTGAACCACCGAGCCGCGCGCACCGCCGCCGCAGCCGATTGCTGGAACTAAGCCAAATGACTGCCAAACCGCCCCTGCAATCTGGGCTCACGCTGATCGAGCTGATGGTGGCCGTCTCGGTGCTGGCCATTTTGCTCAGCATAGGCATACCCAGCTTCCAGTCGCTGGTGGCCCAAAACCGCGCCACCAGCGCCGCCAACGAACTCCAATCCACCCTGCAATTTGCCCGCAGCACGGCCATAGCCCGGGACGAGCGGCTTGGCGTGCCCAGTCCACCGCCCGGAACTCCGCAGTCTTGGCGCGTAACCGTCTGCGCTGCCGATTTTGGCTTCAGTCCCCCCAGATGCGCGACTGGCACCACCGCTGTAAACTGGAGCGGCGGGTGGATAGTTTTGCAAGATGGGCAAACCCAGCCATTGCGCGAGCGCCGCGCCCTGCATCCCTCCATCATCATCACCGGTCCACCGCGCTGGGTTTACAGCACCACGGGCACGCTTTTGAATCAAGCGGTTGGGGATTTTCAAGCCGGTCTGGAAGTGAATGTGGGCCAAGGCGACACCCGAAGGGTTTGTATGCGTTTAAGCGGCAGCAGCAGAATCGAACGCCCCGGAGGTGCGCAATGCCCAGCCTGAAACCACGCCCCCACTCCTGCCAGCGCCCCCGCCGCGCAGCCGGGTTTACGCTGATAGAAATTTTGGTGGCCTTGGTCATCCTCTCCATCGGGCTGCTGGGTGTGGCCGGGCTGCAGCTCAGGTCGCTGCAAACCAGCCATTCCAGCTTCGAGCGCAGCATTGCAACCCTGCAAGCCCGAGACTTGGTTGAGCGGATGTGGGCTAATGAGGGCATTTTATATGATGCTCAAGGATGCGTTGTGACAGCTTCTCGTGATTTGATAGTTACCAATTGGCGCATTGAGCAAGTCGCCACGGGTACTTTTGCCAATCAAGGCTGGATGGCGGTGCTTGCCACGCCAGATACACCAGCTACGCCAACCAGTGTTTGGACCATCACCATTAGCTGGAATGGGCGTTTTCAGGGGAAGGCAGAGCAAATAGTCCATCACTTTATGCTGCCGCCACCATTAGGCCGCATCACTTGCCCAGCTTGAGGTACGTGACAATGAAAACCTTCAAACCCCTTGCTCGCTATTCGCGTGGCTTTACGCTCATCGAGCTCATGGTCGCCTTGGTGCTGGGTCTGCTGATGATTGGGGCAGTGATCATCGTTTTCATATCCAACCAGCAAACCGCGATCACCAAGCAAGAGCTGGACCGCGCCCAAGAGGCTTTTCGCTTTGCTTCGCACACCATCACGAGGGTGGTGCAGCAAGGCGAAATACGGACGCTTGCTGCGATACGGACACTTGACACAGCCATACTTGCTACGGGTTCGCTTGGTGGTGTGCCCAGTGTTGTACCTGATAATCAAGTGCTTGTGGTGGTTGTATCACCTGGTCCGCCCGCTTTGGGGGCAGATGTACACCGGGACTGTTTGGGTAATCCTGTAGTGCCTGCTGTAGACGAAGATTCCTATAATGTCTTTTTTGTTGCAAATGGACGACTAGAATGCCGTGTGGTCGTTGATAAAGTATCAACGGCCGGTCTCGCAAACGTGATTCATGGGCCGGTTACTCTGGTATCCGGAGTGCGTGCGGCAAATGCACTGACAGATACACGATTTAGATTGTTTCCTGACGGCACAGGCGCTACACCCCGCAGCGTCATTGTGCATTTGGCGATGCAATCTGAAGGCACAACCATTGGCCCGACGGCTGTTTTCAGCGCCACGATGCGGTGTGCTGGGCATGATATTTGTTAATTTTAATGTTTAAATAGTTTTTTGAATTGAATTGAATTGAATTGAATTGATCGACAAGGAGCGCTATCATGATGGTGAAGCAAATTTTCAAACCCCGCTCCACGCAACGCGGTGCCGCCCTTGCCATTGGGCTCGTTTTGCTCGCTGTGGCGTCGATGGTCACCATCACCTCGTTAAACACGGGCGTGATGCAAGAGCGCATGGCTGCCAGCCAAGACAACCACGCCCGATCCTTCATGGCCGCAGAAGCGGGTGGGGCAAGACTGGTGGCTTGGGTTAATGCCAATGGCTGGCCCACGACTATTCCTGCGCCTTTCACGGGAGTAACTCGTGTTGTTTCAACCGATCCATCAATTACCTTCAGAATGACAAGCAGCGCGTGGACAGCATCCCCGCTTGTTGTTGAGGTCGAAGGCCATGCTCGCACCCCTGATGGAAACACGGTGCTGGCACAAACCCGTTTACGAATTGAATTAGAGCGCACACCAGGTGGTGGATCAACACCACCACCGACTGCAGCCCCACGAGTCAATGCCCCCGCCGCCATTTCTTGTTTTGGCGGCCCTTGCGGTATTACGGCAGGCGCTGGTCGCGGTGCCGACGAGGGTTTTGGAACGGTGTCGGGTTTCAACCACCCCATTCCACCACTTAATTGCAGCGGCGGTGGCTGCCGCATGCAGCCGCAAGGCGCCGATCGAACCATGCCTGCTGTGCCAGCGGTGTTTTTGACCCATTCGGTCGGCAGCAGTGTGGGTGTACAGGGTGGTGGCAATTTCAATGCCTTTCAAGGCCTGAACAGAGCCGGGACTGGAGTTGCAATAGAAAACGATATCGATGCCGCCAGATTGCCAAGCAATTACCCTAATAACCCAGACGGCACTTCAACAGCCCCGACTTGGGATTCGGTTTTTGGCGCGGGCACACCCCCGCCACAGACTAGTTTGGAGAGTGGCCGAACCACGCTGACCGCCATTGGTGGTTCGAATTTTGAAGTGGGTACCTTGGTGGTAGATGGCCAAGACCTAACGATGCAAGGCAACGCCTTGTTTGTAGGCCTGATCGTTATCCGCAATTGTGGTACTTTGCGCATGAGCGGCAACCCCAACGTTTACGGGGCCGTTATCGTAGATGCCAGACGCGCTAATGGCACCGCCTGCCCGACGAACTACGATCCGTTTGGCGGTGCTGGTACGCCTGCCGTGCGCTACAGCCTAGCCGCACTTAATCGCGCTGCCAATCCCCCTCCACCCCCCGGTACCGGCACCGGTACCGGTACCGGCACCGGCACCGGCACCGGCACCGGATTTAGTGTATTGCGCTGGATGGAAATCATCCAGTAACTTCTGCGCTGGGCCGCAAGCAAGCGGTGCAGGCGCAGCCCGGCCTCTTGCACATCTAGCGGGGGCTTCGGCTGCACCACCCAACGCCGCCCGCAGCAGCGCCTCTTTTAGGCGGCGGCCTGCGCGCCCACCGTGGTGAGCAGCAGATAAACCGTGTAGCCCACAAAGCTCAACACCAGCAGCGCGCCGCTGACGCGCGATATGCGCCCGGACTGGCCGCCACGGGTGCGCGCCAGCACAAACAGCGCCAGCGTGAGCGCGGCCATGACCAGCATGTCGCGGTAGAGCACGGCCGGTTCGGCCTGCAGCGGGTGAATGGCCCCGGCCAACCCGACCACGGCCAGCGTGTTGAACAGGTTCGAGCCCAGAATGTTGCCGATGGCCAGATCGTGCTCCTTTTTGCGCGCCGCCGCGATGCACGAGGCCAGTTCGGGCAGCGAGGTGCCCACCGCCACCACGGTCAGGCCAATCACCAGCTCGCTCACCCCCAGCGACTGCGCCACCAGCACCGCGCCCCAGACCAGCAGCCGCGCGCTGGCGATCAGCAGCACCAGCCCGGCAGCCAGCCAGAACCAGGCCAGCCGGACCGAGCCCATGGTGTGCGCGTCCATTTCGGCGGCGGTGTCGTCGCCCAGCGTGTCTTGGCCGCCGCGCGTGCCCTGCCAAACCGCCCAGCCCATGACGCCCGCAAAAACCAGCAACAGCACCGCGGCATCGAGCCGGCTGATGTGGAGGTCCCACAGCAGCGCCACCGACAGCAGCGTGACGCCCACCAGCAGCGGCAGCTCTTTGCGCAAAATGCCCGACTGCACCACGATCGGGCTGATGAGCGCCGTGATGCCCAAAATGAGCGCGATGTTGGCGATGTTGGAGCCGTAGGCGTTGCCCAGCGCGATGCCGGGGCTGCCCGCCAGCGCCGACAGCGCCGACACCGACAGCTCGGGCGCCGAGGTGCCAAAGCCGATGATCACCACGCCGATGAGCAGCGGCGGCAGGCTGTAGTGGCGCGCCACCGTGGCGGCGGCGTCGATGAACTTGTCGGCCGCCCAAACCAGTACGGCCAGACCCACGAAGACCGACAACAAAGGCAAGAGCAAAGACATGATCGGCTGACCCCCAAAGGCGCTGCAGACAAAAGAAAAGGCAACATCGGGTGGGATGCTGCCTCGGGTGGTGCCGGGGGCCGGACTCGAACCGGCACGGTGGGTTACACCGGCAGATTTTGAATCTGCTGCGTCTACCAATTTCGCCACTCCGGCACTGGAGTGAGCCCGGATTATGGCATATTAGAGGCGTCGCGCGGCCTGCCCGTGCCCCCGTACTGTTCGTACTTTGCTGATTTACCGTCTGACTTAGCCACCATGCCACGCGCCCAGCCTACACAGCCCTCCCAGCCTCACACGCCCGTTGCCCCTTCTGCTCAGTCTGCCAAAGCAGCAAAAGCGGCGAAAGGGGTCAAAGGGGCAGCGGCCACGGCCCAGTCACCGATCTACCCGAGCATCGAGTCCACGGTGGGCCAGACGCCGCTGGTGGCGCTGCAGCGCATCGGGGCCGAGGCCAACCGGGCCCGGGGCAATGTGCTGCTGGCCAAGCTCGAGGGCAACAACCCGGCCGGTTCGGTGAAAGACCGGCCGGCGCTGGCCATGATCCGGCGCGCCGAAGAACGCGGCGAGATCGCCCCCGGCGACACACTGATCGAGGCCACTTCGGGCAACACCGGCATCGCGCTGGCCATGGCGGCGGCGATTCGGGGTTTTCGCATGGTGTTGATCATGCCCGAAGACCTGTCGATCGAGCGCGCCCAGACCATGAAGGCCTTTGGCGCCGAGCTCATCCTCACGCCCAAGAGCGGCGGCATGGAGTACGCGCGCGATCTGGCCGAAAAAATGCAGCGCGAGGGCAAGGGCCGGGTGCTGGACCAGTTTGCCAACCCCGACAACCCGCGCATCCACTACGAGACCACTGGCCCCGAGCTGTGGCAGCAGACGGCTGGGCGCATCACGCATTTTGTGAGCGCCATGGGCACCACCGGCACCATCACCGGCGTGGGCCGCTACCTGAAGGAGCGCAACCCGGCGGTGCGCATCGTGGGCGCGCAGCCCAGCGAGGGCTCGCGCATACCGGGCATCCGCAAATGGCCGCCTGAGTATCTGCCCAAAATCTACGACCCGGCGCAGGTGGACGAGCTGGTGTATGTGAGCCAGGCCGACGCCGAGCAGATGTGCCGCCGGCTGGCCGCCGAGGAGGGGATTTTTGCTGGCATATCGGCTGCTGGGGCTTGCTGGGTGGCGCAGCAGATCGCGGCCACGGTGGAACACGCGACCATCGCCTTCGTGGTCTGCGACCGCGGCGACCGCTACCTGTCCACGGGGGTGTTTCCGGCTTGAGCCGCTGCCTGTGCCCGCGGCGACCAACGCATGCGCGGCGCTAAAATACCCGGCAAAGGTTACACCACACACCATGAATGCAGACCGAGAACTCGACGCCCGCGGCCTAAACTGCCCGCTGCCCATCCTGAAGGCCAAAAAAGCCTTGGCCGAAATGAGCAGCGGCCAGACGCTCAAGATCATCGCCACCGACTCCGGCTCGGTGCGCGACTTTCAAGCCTTTGCCAAACAGACCGGCAACGAGCTGATCGAGCAAGACACCGCCGGGCCCGAGTACGTGTCGGTGCTGCGGCGGCGCTAGGCCCTGCGATTCCCCTCTAGCCCAAGCGCTGCAGCTGCTGGCGCACTTGGGCCAGGGTGGCATCGAAGTCGGCCAGGCGTTTGCGCTCTTGCTCGAGCACGGCGGGCGGGGCTTTGGCCACGAAGGCCGGGTTGTTGAGCTTGGCTTGGGCCTTGGCGCTTTCGGCCTCGAGCCGCGCCGCTTCTTTGCCTAGGCGCGTGCGTTCGGCGCCTACGTCCACCTCGACGTACAGGCACAGGCGCAGATCGCCCTGCATGGCCACAGGGGCGGCGGCGGCGGCGGCGCTCCAAGCGGTTTCGTCGGCAAAGGGGCGCACTTCGCTCAAGCGCGCCAGCGCCTGCAACTGCGGCGCCATGCGCGCCAGCCATTGGGCTTGGGCGCTGCTGTGGGCGTAGGCGTACAGCGGCAGGCGCTGCGCTGGCGACACGCCGAGTTCGCCGCGCAGGTTGCGGCAGGCGTCGATCACGGCTTTGAGCTGCGCCACTTCGGCTTCGGCGGCCGGGTCGATGCGCTCGGGCTGCGCCAGTGGAAAGGGCGCGACGCTGATGCTGGCTTGGGGCAGCGGCTGGCCGTTGGCGTCTTGCGGCCAGCGCCCGGCCACGGGGGCCACGGTTTGCCACAGCGCTTCGGTGATGAAGGGGATGATGGGGTGCGCCAGCCGCAGCAGGGTTTCGAGGCTGCGGATGAGGGTGCGGCGGGGG
>Ga0208491_10134_pt1 | contig 16714 bp, 15 predicted proteins | sample SubbioCSW11_NovA_FD_184819 | JGI IMG/M metagenome (GOLD analysis project Ga0208491, IMG submission 184819) | Serpentinite rock and fluid subsurface biosphere microbial communities from McLaughlin Reserve, California, USA - CR11_CSW11_NovA (SPAdes) | ecosystem: Environmental > Terrestrial > Deep...
CCGCAAGGCAGGCTGGGGAGCTTGCGGCGGATTTCGAGGGCCAGCCCGGTGATCAGACGCCAGGCCCGCAGGGTGCGCCCCGGACGGGCGCACCGACCGCGGGCGCAGGGAGGCGCCCTGCGGTCGGCCCGTCGGCTTTCTTGCCGCACATCTACCGGCCCGAGTCTGCCGCCGGCCCCCGGCCTGTCGCGGCGGGGGTGCTGCTCCGGATGCGTCCTAGCCTGTCGCAGCATGGGTGCTACCCCGGGCGCGTCCCGACCTGCTGGGGCACGGAACAGGGCCATGCCCTCGCGCCTGCCCACGCGCGACCTGCGGACGCGACGGCTCAGGCTCCGCGTCCCGCTCCGCATTCGCCGCCGCTCGCCCTCCTTGGCTCGCTTCGCTGTCCGTCAGGTCGCGCTGGCGCGGCGCTCGCTGACGGCCATCCGCCGATCGATGCAAACCTGAAGACGTTGTCGATCAGGCGATCGAGGAGGGCGTCGACGCGGGTCACTCACTCGGATCGTTCGGGCGCCGCGGGCATTCGCTATCATGGTGGCCCCGATGGCGGAGTCTCCATGCGCGTTCTGGTCAGCAACGATGACGGCGTCGATGCGCCGGGTATCCAAGCCCTTGCCGCCGGCCTCCGGGCCGCCGGTCACGATGTCACCGTCGTCGCCCCCGACCGGGACCGCAGCGGGGCCAGCAACTCGCTCACGCTCGATGCGCCGATCCGTGCCAGAACCCTGGACGCCCGCACCATCAGCGTCGCTGGCACGCCCACCGACTGCGTGCACCTCGCGCTGGCGGGCCTGCTCGAACGCCAGCCCGACATCGTCGTCTCCGGCATCAACAACGCCGCCAACCTCGGCGACGACGTGATCTACTCGGGCACCGTGGCGGCGGCGATGGAAGGTCGTTTCCTCGGCCTGCCGGCGATCGCGATGTCGCTGGTCACCGCCGACCACCAGGGCCGGCATTTCGACACCGCCGCGCGAGTCGCCGTCGAACTGATCGCCCGGCTCTTGGCCGAGCCGCTGCCGGCCGACACCATCCTCAACGTCAATGTGCCGGACCGGCCCTGGGCCGAGATCACCGGTTACGAGGTGACGCGGCTTGGCCACCGCCACCGCGCCGAGCCCTGCGTGCCGCAGATCGACCCGCGCGGCCGGCCGGTCTGGTGGATCGGCCCGGCCGGCCCCGAGCAGGATGCCGGCCCCGGCACCGATTTCGACGCGATCCGCCGGGGCTGCGTCTCGATCACGCCAATCCATGTCGACCTGACCCGCTACTCGGCCCTGGAGCGCGTGGCCGGCTGGGTGGGCGGTCTGGCCCAGGGCTTGGCCCGGCCATGATGCCGAGACTGACCCTGCAATCGGCGGCGCGCGGTCTCGGCATGACCGGCCAGCGTGCCCGCGACCGGCTCGTGCAGCGCCTGCGCGAGCAGGGCATCCGGGATGAACGGGTGCTGTTGGCGATGGCCACCCTGCCGCGCCACCAGTTCATCGACGAGGCCCTGGCGAGCCGCGCCTACGAGGACACCGCGCTGCCGATCGGCCGTGGCCAGACCATCTCGCAGCCCTGGGTGGTGGCGCGGATGACCGAGGCCCTGATCGAGCACGGCCTGCCGCGGCGGGTGCTGGAGATCGGCACCGGCAGCGGCTACCAGGCCGCGGTGTTGGCCACCCTCGGCCTCCAGGTCCATACCGTCGAGCGCATCGACGAACTGCTGCGCGACGCCCGCCGGCGTTTCCGCCAGCTCGGCCTCGACATCCGCTCGCGGCACGACGATGGCCGCCTCGGCTGGGCCGAGCACGCCCCCTTCGATGCCATCCTGGTCACCGCCGGTGGCGCCGCCCTGGAGCCGGCCCTGCTCGGGCAACTGGCCGAGGGCGGCAGCCTGGTCGCCCCGGTCGGTGCCGGAACGGGGCAACGGCTGCTGCGGCTGCGCCGGGTCGAGGGCGGAATCAGCGAGCAAGATCTCGGCGCCGTGGTTTTCGTGCCCTTGCTGGCAGGGCTGTGCTGATGCGTATGCGCGGATTCATCGCGGTCTTTTCGGCCTTGCTGCTGGCCGCCTGCACGACCACCACGCGGGTGGTTCGCGAGGAGCCGGCACCGGCCGTACGCACCCTGTCGACCGTGCCGCCCGACCCGGCGATGCACCGGGTGCAGGCCGGCGAAACGCTTTACGGCATCGCCTTCCGGCACCGTCTGGACTGGCGCTCTCTGGCGGCCTGGAACGGCATTGCCGAACCCTTCGTCATCCGCCCCGGCCAACTTCTGCGCCTGAGCCCACCGCAGGGCGAGCGTCCGCGTGTGGCGGCGGCCGAGGCCGTCCGTCCGCCACCCCCGACAGCCACCCGTCCGGCTTCGCGTCCCGATCCGGGCGCCGGTTTGCCGGCGCCGCCGCCGATCCCGCGAGGCCTGGTCGGCCAAACCCCGCCCACCAGGGCTGTGGCCGGGGCACCGGCTGCGGTGACGGCCCCGGCCGCGACAAGCACTGCCGCACCGGTCGCCGCCGCAGCGCCGGCAGCGAACGCGCCGCCGGCCGCACCCACCGCCGTCGCCGGCGGCGGAGCCGCCTTCCGTCCGGGTGAATGGCAGTGGCCGACCGAAGGCCAGGTGGTGGCGCGTTTCGCCGAGGGCGACCGTTCGCGTCAGGGCATCGCCATCGCCGGCACGGCCGGGCAGGCGGTGCGGGCCGCCGCCGCCGGCACGGTGGTCTATTCCGGGGCCGGGCTGGTCGGTTTCGGTGAGCTCATCATCATCAAGCACGATGACCAGTGGCTCTCGGCCTACGGCCACAACCGCCGACGGCTGGTCGCTGAAGGGGCCAGCGTGCAGGCCGGCCAGCAGATCGCCGAACTCGGCCGCACCGGTACCAGCCGCGACATGCTGCATTTCGAGATCCGCCGCAGCGGCCGGCCGGTCGATCCGCTGCCCTTGTTGCCTCAGCGCTGAGCCGCGGTTTCAACAGGCATCGGCCGGGTCAATCAGAAACGCGGCAACCACCCGCCGGCCCTCGCTGGCCAGCACCGTGAAGGTGCGTGCGGCGGCGGCATTGGCCATGGCCTCGAGGCCGATGCCGCGGCGCAGTGCCGTGGCCAGCACGGCGGCGGCGGGGAAACGATGCTGCGGCCCGGTGCCGAGCAGGATCACGGTCGGCTGCAGTTCGAACAAAGGCGCCAGATCGACGGGCTCGAGTTCGGCCAGGTGCCGCGGTCGCCAGACCTCGACCAGGGTTTCGATCGAGACGATGAAACTCGCCTCGAAACGCCGCTCGTTGATCGTGACCCGCCCGGCGGCATCGACACCACGCGGGACGTGGCGGAAATCCGGCCGTTCCTGCGAGAGCGGCATGGCGGTGGCTCAGCGCGGCAGGGCGATCAGCGGCTTTTCGGCACGCGCCCGGTAGAGCACGGCGACATGGCCGATCCGTGCCACCAGCGCGGCCTGTGTTGCGGCCAGCAGCTGTTCGATGGCGAGGTCACGGGCCTCACGGTCTTCAGCAGCAACCTTGACCTTGATCAGCTCGTGGATCGTCAGCGCCGCAGCGGTTTCGGCCACGAGGCCCTCGCCGACGCCTTTGCCGCCGACCAGCACCACCGGCTTGAGCGCGTGGGCGAGACCGCGCAGGTAGCGTTTCTGGGTGGGGGTGAGGTTCGGAGTCATCGGGCTTTGGCGTCCAGCGGGCGGGCTGCCGGCCGGCAACCCCAGAGGGCGCGCAGGGTATCATGGCCTCCGGTCCCGACTCGGTCTTCCATGCGCCGCAGCAAAAGCAGCCAACGCTGGCTCAAGGAACATTTCGCCGACCCCTTCGTCAAGAAGGCACAGGCGGAGGGTCTGCGCTCGCGTGCCGCCTACAAGCTGGAAGAAGTGCTCGAACGTGACCGCCTGCTGAAGCCGGGCATGACCGTGGTCGATCTCGGTGCGGCACCCGGCGGCTGGTCGCAACTCGCCCGCAAACAGCTGGGCGAGCGTGGCCGAGTGATCGCCATCGATCTGCTCGACATGCCGCCGATCGCGGGCGTCGAATTTCTTCACGGTGATTTCAGGGACGCCGAATCACTGTCCAAGCTTGATGCCATGCTGGATGGCCATGCGGCGGACCTTGTGCTTTCAGACATGGCCCCCAACATGAGTGGCGTAGCGGTCGCCGACCAGATCAGGGCCATGCACCTCGCGGAGCTGGCGCTGGATTTTGTCGACAGCCATCTCAAACCCGGCGGTGCCTTCCTCATCAAGCTGTTCATGGGGACCGGCTTCGACGATTACGTGCGACAACTGCGTGCTCGCTTCGAGCGCGTGGTGATCCGCAAGCCCGAGGCCTCGCGCAAGCGGTCGGCCGAGGTGTATGCGCTGGCCATGGCCAAGCGCGAAGGACTGAGGAAATGAACGATCTCGCCCGCAACCTCCTGCTCTGGCTCGTCGCCGCCGTCGTGCTGGCGATGGTGTTCCAGAACTTCTCCGGCACGACCGCCACCACCCGCGAAGTCAGCTACAACGACTTCATCGAACAGGTGAGGGCCGGTCAAGTCGAACGGGTCGACATCGCACCCAACGGTCTCGAGATCGTCGCCACCTTGCGCGAAGGTGGCACCCTGATCACCGGCAACCCGCGCGACGACCGGCTCAACGACACCCTGCTCGAACACGGTGTGGTGGTGAACCAGCGCTTGCCCTCCGACAGCTTCCTCGGCAATCTGCTGATCAGCCTGCTGCCGGTGCTGCTGCTGGTCGGCGTCTGGATCTATTTCATGCGGCAGATGCAGCAGGGCGGTGGCCGCGGCGCGATGAGTTTCGGCCGCTCCAAGGCCAAGCTGATGAGCGAGGACCAGATCAAGGTCACGTTCCAGGATGTCGCCGGCTGTGATGAGGCCAAGGAGGAGGTCGGCGAACTCGTCGAGTTCCTGCGCGACCCCGGCAAGTTCCAGAAGCTGGGCGGCAAGATCCCGCGCGGCGTGCTGATGGTCGGCCCGCCCGGCACCGGCAAGACCCTGCTGGCGCGCGCCATCGCTGGTGAGGCCAAGGTGCCGTTCTTCAGCATCTCGGGCTCCGATTTTGTCGAGATGTTTGTCGGCGTCGGCGCCAGCCGCGTCCGCGATATGTTCGAGACGGCCAAGAAGCACGCGCCCTGCATCATCTTCATCGATGAGATCGACGCGGTCGGACGCCATCGCGGTGCTGGCCTCGGCGGTGGCCACGACGAGCGCGAGCAGACCCTCAACCAGATGCTGGTCGAGATGGACGGCTTCGAGGGCGGCGAGGGCGTGATCGTCATCGCCGCGACCAACCGCCCCGACGTGCTCGACCCGGCCCTGCTGCGCCCGGGTCGCTTCGACCGCCAGGTCGTGGTCGGGCTGCCCGACGTCAAGGGCCGCGAGCAGATCCTCAAGGTGCACATGCGCAAGGTGCCGCTGAACGATGATGTCGAGGCCATGACCATCGCTCGCGGCACGCCGGGCTTCTCGGGCGCCGACCTTGCCAATCTGGTCAACGAGGCCGCGCTGTTCGCCGCTCGTGAGAACGCCAAGCTGGTGCGCATGGAGCACTTCGACAAGGCCCGTGACAAGATCCTGATGGGTGCCGAGCGCCGCTCGATGGCGATGAGCGAGGCCGAGAAGACGCTCACCGCCTACCACGAGGCCGGCCATGCCATTGTCGGCCGCCTCGTGCCCGATCACGACCCGGTCTACAAGGTCACCATCATCCCGCGCGGCCGTGCGCTGGGCGTGACCATGTACCTGCCGGAAGGCGACAAGTACAGCCACAACCGCACGCAGATCGAGTCGATGCTGTGCTCGCTTTATGGCGGCCGGGTCGCCGAGGAGCTGATCTTCGGTGCCGACAAGGTCACCACCGGTGCCAGCAACGACATCGAGCGCGCCACCAAGATGGCCCGCAACATGGTCACCAAGTGGGGTTTGTCCGATGAGCTGGGGCCGATCGCCTACGCCGAGGACGAGGGTGAGGTGTTCCTCGGTCGCAGCGTCTCGCAGACCAAGAACGTCTCCGACGACACGGCCCGTCGCATCGACGAAGTGGTCCGCATCATCCTCGACAAGGCCTATGCCCGGACCACGCAGATCCTCAACGGCAACATGGACAAGCTGCATGCCATGGCCCAGGCCCTGTTGACCTACGAGACCATCGACGCCAGGCAGATCGACGCCATCATGGAGGGCCGCGAACCCGATCCGCCGGCCGATTGGGGCAAGGACGGCGACAGCAAGCCGCCGAAGGCCGGCAGCGGTCCGGCCCCCAGCCTGCCGATCGGTCCGGTCGCACCCCAGCCCTGAAGCCGGGCATCCCGCCCGGCCCAGCCGCCCGTGTTCGACACCGTCGCTGCGCTGCATTGCGGACCCCACCGGCTGCCGCTCGACCGTCCGCGGGTGATGGGCATCGTCAACGTCACGCCGGATTCGTTCTCCGACGGTGGCCAGCATGCCGATGCCCGGGCGGCCATCGCCCATGGCCTGCGACTCGTCGGCGCCGGAGCCGATCTGCTCGATGTCGGTGGCGAGTCCACCCGGCCCGGTGCCGCGCCGGTCGATGAGACCCAGGAACTCGCCCGCGTCATCCCCGTGATCGAGGCGCTGGTGGCCGAGGCCGGTGTGCCGGTCGGCATCGACACCACCAAGCCCGCAGTGATGCGGGCGGCCCTGGCGGCCGGCGCCAGCGTGGTCAATGACGTTACAGCCCTGCGCACCGAGGGCGCGCTGGAGGCGGTGGCTGCGTCCAAGGCCGCCGTGGTGCTGATGCACATGCAGGGCGAGCCGCGGACCATGCAGGCCGCACCGCACTACGAGGATGTGGTCGGCGAGGTCCACCGGTTTCTCGCCGAGCGTGTGTTCACTTGCGAAATGGCCGGCATCGACAAGCGCCGCCTCGTCATCGATCCGGGCTTCGGCTTTGGCAAGACGCTGGCCCACAACCTCGCCCTGCTTGCGCAGTTGCGCCGCTTCACCGAACTCGGCGTGCCGGTGCTGGCCGGCTTGTCGCGCAAGTCGAGCCTCGGCGAAATCACCGGCCGCGCCGTTGATGAACGCCTCGCCGCCTCGCTGGCGGCCCACCTCATGGCCGTGCAGAACGGTGCCGCTATCGTGCGCGTGCACGATGTGGCCGAGACGGTGGATGCCCTGAAGGTGTGGACGGCGCTGGCCGCCGTGCCGGTGCCGCGGAGCCGTGCCCCCGCACCGACGCTCCGCTGGCCCGACGAGGACTGAGCCGATACACCCTCTGAAAACGCGATGCCCGCAACTCGCGTTGCGGGCATCGTGCTGTTTCAGCAAGCCGGCGAGAGCCGGAAAAGCCTCAGAGGCCTTCGCCTTCGTCGACGGCCTTCATCGACAGGCGGATGCGGCCCTGCTTGTCGACCTCGAGTACCTTGACCTTGACCAGATCGCCTTCCTTGAGCTTGTCGCTGACCTTCTCGACGCGCTCGTTGGAGATCTGTGAGACGTGCACCAGGCCGTCCTTGCCCGGGGCGATGGTGACGAAGGCACCGAAGTCCATGATCTTGGCGACCTTACCGTCATAGATGCGGCCCGGCTCGACATCGGAGGTGATCTGCTCGATGCGCGCCTTGGCCGCCTGCGCGGCGATGGCGTTGACCGAGGCGATGACGATGGTGCCGTCGTCCTGGATGTCGATCTGCGTGCCGGTCTCTTTGGTGATGGCCTGAATGGTGCTGCCGCCCTTGCCGATCACCTCGCGGATCTTGTCCGGGTGGATCTTCATGGTCAGCAGGCGCGGCGCGTACTCGGAAAGCTCGGCACGCGGGGCCGAGAGGCCCTTCTCCATCTCACCCAGGATGTGCAGACGGCCGGCCTTGGCCTGCGTCAGCGCGATCTTCATGATCTCCTCGGTGATGCCCTCGATCTTGATGTCCATCTGCAGGGCCGAGATGCCTTCCTTCGAGCCGGCCACCTTGAAGTCCATGTCGCCCAGGTGGTCCTCGTCACCGAGGATGTCGGAGAGCACGACGAAGCGCTCGCCTTCCTTGACCAGGCCCATGGCGATGCCGGCGACCGGCGCCTTCAGAGGGATGCCGGCGTCCATCATGGCGAGCGAGGAGCCGCAGACCGAGGCCATCGACGAGGAACCGTTCGACTCGGTGATCTCCGAGACGGCGCGGATGGTGTAGGGGAAGCTCTCCATGTCCGGCATCACGGCCAGCACGCCGCGCTTGGCGAGGCGGCCGTGGCCGATCTCGCGACGCTTCGGGCCCATCATGCGGCCGGCTTCGCCGACCGAGTAGGGCGGGAAGTTGTAGTGGAACAGGAAGTGCTCCTTCGACTCGCCTTCGGCGGCGTCGATGATCTGGCCGTCGCGCGCGGTGCCGAGGGTGGCGACCACCAGGGCCTGGGTCTCGCCGCGGGTGAACAGTGCCGAGCCGTGGACGCGCGGCAGTACGCCGACGCGGACGCTGATCGGGCGCACGGTGTCGAGTGCACGGCCGTCGATGCGGACCTTGGTGCTCAGTACCGATTCGCGCATGGTCTGGTACTCGAGCTCGCCGAACTCCTTCGAGGCTTCGGCAGCCGACCAGCCGTTGGTTTCGATCTGCGGGGCGAGGGCGGCCATGACGTCCTTCTTCAGGGCGCTGATGGCATCGCGACGGGCCAGCTTGTCGGTCACCTTGAACGCCTCGGCGAGGCGTGTGCCGGTGGCGGCCTTGAGCGCGGCGACGAGGGCTTCGTTGCGCTCTGGCGCGGTCCAGGTGCCCCAATCCTTCCTGCCGGCTTCGGCGACCAGCTCATTGATGGCGGCGATGACCGTGCGACCGGCGAGGTGGCCGAAGGTCACGGCGCCGAGCATCACTTCTTCGGAGAGCAGCTTGGCTTCCGACTCGACCATCAGCACGGCGTTCTGGGTGCCGGCGACGATCAGTTCCAGCGCGGAGGACTTGAGCTGGCTGGTGGTCGGGTTGAGGAGGTACTGGCCGTTGACGTAGCCGACCTTGGCGGCACCGATCGGACCGGCGAAGGGGATGCCCGACAGCGCGAGCGCGGCGGACGCGCCGATCAGGGCCGGGATGTCACCCTCGACCTCCGGGTTCAGCGAGATCACGGTGGCGATGACCTGCACTTCGTGGCGGAAACCTTCCGGGAACAGCGGGCGGATCGGACGGTCGATCAGGCGCGAGGTCAGCGTCTCGCGTTCGGTCTGTCGGCCCTCGCGTTTGAAGAAGCCGCCGGGGATGCGGCCGCCGGCATAGAACTTCTCCTGGTAGTCGACGGTCAGCGGGAAGAAGTCCATGCCCTCGCGGACACTCTTGTTGCCGACGACGGTCACGAGCACGACGGTGTCCGCCATGTTGACGAGCACAGCGCCGCCGGCCTGGCGGGCGATCTCGCCCGTTTCCAGCGTCACTTGGTGCTGGCCGTACTGGAAGGTCTTGGTGAATTTCGCCACGATGGTTTTATCCCGGTTGTCGTTCGTACTGTTGGACCGGCAGGCCCCTGCCTGCCGATCGGGTGTCCGCGTTGCCGCGGGCCGGGGCGTCGGGGCCCCGAAAAGCAGCGCGGCGCATTTCTGCGCCGCGCGGGTGTCGCTTAGCGACGGAGACCGAGGCGCTCGATCAGCGCCTTGTAGCGGTCGCTATCCTTGTCCTTCAGGTAAGCCAGAAGACGGCGGCGGGCATTGACCATCTTGAGCAGGCCACGACGGCTGTGGTGGTCCTGCTTGTGCGTCTTGAAGTGCTCGGTCAGTTGTTCAATACGGGCCGACAGCAGGGCGACCTGGACTTCCGGCGAGCCGGTGTCGTTGGCGCCGCGCGCGAAGTTGCTGATGATCTGGGCGGAATCGATGCTCATGGACGTTCTCGTGATGCGAAAGGCGCAGGAACGTCACTGTGTGGACGCACCGCGACCTTCGCCGGTTGCTGGTGGGGAAGCCTCGATCGAGGCGTGCGGATTCTACGCCCGGCCGGCGTTCTGAACAAGGTTTTCACAAAAGCCCGGCGCCGGCGTTCAGGAGGCGCATGCCCAGCGGAACAGGCGCTGCGGGTGGACGATGCCCTCGCGGCCCTCGACCAGACCCACCGCTCGGCCACTGGGAGCGAACGCCGCCATCACGCCATGGGCGGCGGCACGTCCGCTGAGGCTCTGGCCGTGGCCCAGCTTGATCACCTCGGCATCGCTCAGCTCCAGCCGTGGCCAGTCGGTCAAGGCGGATTCCACCGGCAGCAGCAGGCTGTCGAGCGCGGCGAGTCCGGGCTGGCTGCTGGCGTCGATAGCCTCGATCTCGTCGAGCTTCAGCATTGCCGGGCTGCGGAAGGGTTCGGCCCAGAGCCGTCGCAGGTTGAGCACATGCGCGCCGCAGCCGAGATCCTCGCCGATGTCGCGCACCAGGCTGCGCACGTAGGTGCCCGAGCCGCAGGTGATGCGCAGGCGCAGCGAGTGGCCGTTGATCGAAAGCAGTTCGAGGGCATGCACCTCGACCTCGCGCTCGGCCACCTCGACCGTTTCGCCACGGCGGGCCTTGGCGTAGAGCGGTTCGCCGCCCTGCTTCAGGGCCGAATAGATCGGTGGACGCTGGGCGATGCGGCCGATGTAGCGTTTCAGCACACGCTCGACCGCATGCGCATCGAGCAGTGGCACCGGGCGTTCGCGCAGCGTCTGGCCGTCGGCGTCGTCGGTGTCGGTGACGACGCCCATCCGGGCCTCGGTCTCGTAGGCCTTGCGGGCACCGAGCAGCAGGCCGGCGATCTTGGTCGCCTCACCGAAACAGATCGGCAGCAGGCCGGTGGCGAGCGGATCGAGGCTGCCGGTGTGGCCGGCCTTCTCGGCCCGGCAGTGCTTGCGCACGCGTTGCAGGGCGGCGTTCGAACTCAGGCCGGCTGGCTTGTCGAGCAGCAGCAGACCATCGAGCGGACGGAAAGAACGGCGTTGCATGGGGGGGGTCCGACGTGGCGCGGCACAGGCGCCGGGGTCAGTCGGCGTCGCGGTTCGCTGGCGGTTCGTCGCTGGATGCGGCGGAGCCCGCACCTGCGGCGTGGTCGGCCTCGGCTTCGCGTGAGGCGGCATCCTGCTTCGCGGCCTCGCGCAGCAGCCGTTCGATCTTCTCGCCGCGATCGACCGATTCGTCGTAATGGAAATGCAGCTCCGGCACCTGGCGGATGCGCAGCATCCTGCCCAGTTGCTGGCGGAAGCCCTTGGCCAGTTCGTTCAGGGCCTTGACGGTTTCGAGCGATTTTTCCGGTTGCAGGGCGGTGACCCAGACCTTGGCGTGCGAGAGGTCGCGGGTGACCTCGACATCCGAGACCGAGGCCGAGGGCAGCGAATGCTCGCGCACAGCCTCGTGCACCATCACGCCCAGTTCGCGGCGGAACTGGGCGGACAGGCGGTCGGTGCGCGAGAAGGAACGCTTCGGCATGGCTTACAGCGACCGCGCCACTTCGATGCGCTCGAAGCACTCGATCAGGTCGCCCGGCTTGACGTCGTTGTAGGCTTTCACCGCGATACCGCACTCAGTGCCGGAACGCACTTCCTCGACGGCGTCTTTGAAGCGGCGCAGCGATTCCAGTTCGCCCTCGAAGATCACCGTCTGGTTGCGCAGCACGCGGATCGGCTTGGACTTCTTGACCGTGCCCTCGATGACCAGCGAACCGGCGACGGCACCGAACTTCGAGCTGCGGAACACGTCGCGGACCTCGGCGATGCCGATGATCTCCTCGCGGATCTCCTTGCCGAGCAGGCCCGAAGCGACCTGCTTCACCTGGTCGATGACGTCGTAGATGATCGAGAAGTAGCGCAGATCGAGGCCGTTGTTCTCGATGACCTTGCGGGCAGCGGCGTCGGCACGGACGTTGAAACCGATGACCACGGCCTTGGCTGCGGCGGCCAGCACGGCCTCCGACTCGGTGATGCCACCGACACCGGACTGCACCACGTTGATCTTGATCATGTCGTTCGACAGCGCCACCAGCGAATCGTGGAGTGCCTCGACCGAACCCTGCACGTCGGCCTTGATGACCAGGTTGAGCTGCTGCTGGCCCTCGCCCTTGCCCATCTTGGCCATGATGTCTTCCATCCGGCCGGCCTGCTTGACCAGCTTGGCCTCGCGCACTTTGGCCTCGCGCTGCTGGGCCACGTCCTTGGCCAGGCGCTCATCGGCGACCACCACGAAATCATCGCCCGAGTTCGGCACGCCGGAGAGACCGAGCAGCACCACCGGGATCGAGGGGCCGGCCGAATCGACCTGCTTGCCGGCCTCGTCGAACAGCGCGCGGACGCGACCGTACTGGGTGCCGCAAACCAGATAATCGCCCTTGCTGAGCGTGCCCTGCTGCACCAGCACCGTCGCCACCGGACCGCGGCCCTTGTCGAGCGAGGACTCGATGACGGTGCCCGCCGCCTTGCCGTCGACCGGCGCGGCGAGTTCCATCACCTCGGCCTGCACCAGGATGGCGTCGAGCAGCGCGTCGATGCCCAGGCCAGTCTTGGCCGACACCGGTACGAAGGGCGTTTCGCCGCCCCATTCTTCCGGCGTGACCCCGTGCTGGGCGAGACCGTTCTTCAGGTTGTCGAGGTTGACGTTGGGCTTGTCCATCTTGTTCATCGCGACCACCAGCGGCACCTTGGCGGCGCGCGCGTGCTTGATCGCCTCGATGGTCTGCGGCATCACACCGTCGTCAGCCGCGACCACCAGCACCACAAGGTCGGTGAGCTTGGCGCCGCGCGCACGCATGGCGGTGAACGCCGAGTGGCCCGGGGTGTCGAGGAAGGTGATCACACCCTTGCCGGTCTGCACGTGGTAAGCGCCGATGTGCTGGGTGATGCCGCCAGCTTCGCCGGAGGCCACCTTGGTGCGGCGGATGTGGTCGAGCAGCGAGGTCTTGCCGTGGTCGACATGGCCCATGATGGTGACGACCGGCGGGCGCGAGCTGCGCTCGCCCTGATCGGCCTCGATGTGCGCGGCCAGCGCCAGTTCGGCGTCGTCCTCGGTGGCGCGGACGGCCTTGTGGCCCAGTTCCTCGATCACGAGCACCGCGGTGTCGTGGTCGATGGTCTGATTCAGGGTGGCCATCACGCCCATCTTGAACAGCGCCTTGACCACTTCGCCGCCCTTCATCGCCAGCTTGTTGGCGAGATCACCAACGCTGATGGCATCGCCAACCGCGACCTCGCGGGTGACCGGCGTGGTCGGCCGCGAGAAAGCATGGCTGCCGGCGTTGTTGTGGCTACTGCTGGAGCGCGTGTCCGAGCGGCTGCTGCGGCCACCGCTGGATTTCTTCTTGCTGCTGCTGGCGGTGCGGCGGGCGTGGCCGCCCTCGCTGAGGTGCAGCTGGCCACCCACAAAGCGGCCGGCGCTGCGGTCCTCCTCCTCGCCTTCGCGGCCACCCTTGCCACGGCCGCGTGCGGCCTCGCGGGCACGGGCCGCCAGTTCGGCGTCGGCGCGGGTCGGCATCAGCACCACCGGGCGGGCCGGGGCACCGTTCTCGCTGGCCACCGGTGCGGCCGGAGCTGCTTCGGCATCGGTGCCGGTCGCGGCCGGCGGCGGCACTGGCGCTTCGGCCTTGGCCTTGGCGGGACGCTCGGCGGCGGCTTGTTCCTGGCGGCGGCGATCGGCGTCGTCCAGCGACTTGCGCTCGACCTCCGAGCGGGCTTGCGACTCGGCCAGCTTGCGGGCGGCCTCCTCGCGCTCGGCATCGACCGGCGAAAGCATCTCGGCACGCTTGACGTAAGTGCGCTTCTGGCGCACCTCGACGGCGACCGTGGCCTTGGTCTTGCCACCGCCGACGGTGATCTCTTCGACCTTGCGGCGCTGTAGGGTGATGCGACTCGGACCGGCTTCCTCGGCCGGCTTCTCCTCCTTGCCATGGGTGCGGCGCAGGTAGCCCAGCAGCTTCATTTTCTCGGTGCTGCTGACCACCTGGTCCGGCCCGCTGAACTGCATGCCGGCGCCGGCAAGCTGCTCGAGCAGCTTGTCGACGGGCAGGTTCAGCACCTTGGCCAGGGAGCGGACGGTGACCTCGGACATTCGGAAGGGCTTCCTTGGAATCGATGCGCCTGAAGGCGCAGGGGTTTGGCGTGGGGAGCTGCGAGGACGGTTCAGACGAACCAGTGCTTGCGCGCTTCCATGATCAGGGTGGCGGCACGGGCTGCATCCATGCCTTCAAGGTCGGCGATCTCGTCGACCGCCATTTCGGCGAGGTCGTCGCGGCTGACGATGCCACGACCGGCGAGCGCGTAGGCGGTGGCCTCGTCCATGCCGGCAAGCGTGAGCAGGTCATCCGCCGGCTTGTGCGCCTCGATGTCCTCCTCGACCGCCAGAGCCTCGGTGAGCAGGGCATCGCGAGCGCGAGCGCGCAGTTCCTCGACGATGTCCTCGTCGAAGCCCTCCACCGCCAGCAGCTCGGCGACCGGCACGTAGGCGATCTCCTCGACGCTGCCGAAACCCTCGCCGACCAGGATGCCGGCGATCTCCTCGTCGACTTCGAGCTTGTCCATGAACAGCTTGCGGGCGATGGCCTGCTCAGCCTCGGACTTGGCCGAGATCTGGTCCTGGGTCATCACGTTGAGCTGCCAGCCGCTCAACCGGCTGGCGAGGCGGACGTTCTGGCCGCCCTTGCCGATCGCCTTGGCGAGGTTCTCCTCGGCCACGGCGAGGTCCATCGAGTGCTTCTCTTCGTCGACGATGATCGACTGCACCTCGGCCGGCGCCATCGCGTTGATGACGAACTGCGCCGCGTTGTCGGACCACAGCACGATGTCGATGCGCTCGCCGTTGAGTTCGTTGCTGACCGCCTGCACGCGCGAACCGCGCATGCCGATGCAGGCGCCGATCGGATCGGTGCGGTGGTCGTGGGCCAGCACGGCGATCTTGGCGCGGTCGCCCGGATCGCGCGCGGCGGCCTTGATCTCGACCAGGCCCTGGCCGACCTCGGGCACTTCGAGCTTGAACAGCTCGATCATGAACTCGGGCGCGGTGCGGCTGATGAAGAGCTGCGGGCCACGCGACTCGGCGCGCACCTCGTAGAGATAGCCGCGCACGCGGTCGCCCGGACGCAGGGCATCGCGCGGGATCGACTTGTCCTTCGGGATGAAGGCCTCGGCATTGCCGCCGAGGTCGACGTAGAGGTTGCCGCGCTCGGCGCGCTTGACGATGCCGGTGACCAGTTCACCGATGCGGTCCTTCCAGGCATCGACCACCTGCTGCCGCTCGGCCTCGCGGACGCGCTGCACGATCACCTGCTTGGCGGCCTGCGCGCTGATCCGGCCGAACTCGGGGTTCTCGATCAGTTCCTCGACGAACTCGCCGACCTGCGCATCGGGACGGTCGTCGACCGCGTCCATCAGGCGGATCATCCGGTCCGGCGATTCCATCACCACATCATCGGCGACGATCTCCCAGCGGCGGAAGGTCTCGTAGTTGCCGTCCTTCGGGTTGATGACGACGCGGCAGGCGACATCCTGTTCGGGATAGCGCTTCTTGGCGGCCGAGGCCAACGCGGCTTCCATCGCCTCCAGGATGACCTGGCGCGGCACGCCTTTTTCGTTGGCGACCGCTTCGATGACCAGCAACAGTTCCTTGCTCATGCTTGACTCCGCAACAGCGCGACCGGGGTCGGCTTCAGTGGTTTCCGGGTTCGGCGGCACCGGTGGCGCGCTTGCGGCGCGGACGCGGGGCCTTGGGTTCGTTCGGGGCGAGGCCGAGTGCCGCGTAATCCGGCACCAGCCTGGCCTTGTCGATGTTGTCGAAGGGCACAGCGAATTCGCCGCCGCCGTCCAGAGCAAGCATCAGCGCATCGCCTTCGCTCCGGACGATGCGCCCCTGCAGGCGCCTGCGGCCGTCCTGCGGCAGGGCCAGCGTCACCTTGACCGGCTCGCCGGCGAAGCGAGTGGCCTGCGCGGCGTTGAAGATCAGGCGGTCGAGGCCGGGCGAACTGACCTCCAGCGTGTAGGCGCCGGCGATCGGGTCGTTGACATCGAGCAGGGCCGAGACCTCGCGGCTCACCGCCTCGCAGTCCTCGACCGAGATCGGGCGCTCGCCCGAGGGCACATCGATGTAGAGCCGCAGCAGGCCGCGGCTGCGCGAAGGCGCGAACTCGATGCCCTGCAGCTCGAGGCCAAGGCCCAAGCCTTCGACAACGGGGGCGAGCATCGCGGTGAGTTCGTCGGTCTTCGTGCTCATGGGCCTGCGCGAAAAAACAGAAAAAAAAAAGGGCCGAGTGGCCCTTTCCGGTACATCCAATTTCCGGGGGCCGGCCACCCCGATGAGGGGCGCCGACCCAGCCTTGCGTCGATCCGGAGCAAAGGATACGACCAGAAACTGGTAGCGGGGGCAGGATTTGAACCTGCGACCTTCGGGTTATGAGCCCGACGAGCTGCCAGACTGCTCCACCCCGCAGCAGAGAAGGCGACTATACGCGATCGCCCAAGGCCGGCGCAAGCCTGCCGGCACTTTTCCTTGTGGGACGCGGATTTCCTGATGGCTGGGACGCCGAGTCGATCGCTTGGAGGATGCCCAGATGCGCTCGCTGGCCGTGCCGCGGAAACGCGAATTGCTCTTGCTGGCCCATCTTTAGCCCATCCATGGCCCATCCATAGCCCAAATCACTTCGGGGGATGACCGTCGGGCTTCTCGTCCACGTGAATCGCCCAGGGTTTTGTAGACATCTCGGGGCCATGGAAAATGGCCTGATCGGAGGTGTCTATGAGCAGCAAGCGGTACACGGATGAGTTCAAGATCGAAGCGGTCCGTCAAGTGACCGATCGCGGGTTCAAGG
>Ga0208491_10135_pt1 | contig 16499 bp, 11 predicted proteins | sample SubbioCSW11_NovA_FD_184819 | JGI IMG/M metagenome (GOLD analysis project Ga0208491, IMG submission 184819) | Serpentinite rock and fluid subsurface biosphere microbial communities from McLaughlin Reserve, California, USA - CR11_CSW11_NovA (SPAdes) | ecosystem: Environmental > Terrestrial > Deep...
TGGGTCGCCCCCCGCGCGGGGGCGTGGATTGAAACTAATGTTTGCCGCGATAAAGTTAGCGTCGGTAAAGTCGCCCCCCGCGCGGGGGCGTGGATTGAAACCGGGATAGGGGCGGAAGTCTCAATAGTCTGCTTGGTCGCCCCCCGCGCGGGGGCGTGGATTGAAACTAACCACAGCGCTTTTGTTGCTGCCGCCATGCCGGTCGCCCCCCGCGCGGGGGCGTGGATTGAAACTCTGCTTGTCCCTGCTACGCTGATGGTGATTTCAGTCGCCCCCCGCGCGGGGGCGTGGATTGAAACTACTAAACAGCTTGGAAAATCTTGTAGGCATGAAGGTCGCCCCCCGCGCGGGGGCGTGGATTGAAACAAGGTTCCATGATTGGCAGGAAAGATAAGGCAGAGTCGCCCCCCGCGCGGGGGCGTGGATTGAAACCAGCTTTGTGGCAGAAATGCCGATTACACTGAATGTCGCCCCCCGCGCGGGGGCGTGGATTGAAACAGATGGTAGATTGTTTGCTTGGGGGTTAAATAATGTCGCCCCCCGCGCGGGGGCGTGGATTGAAACGCTCCTTATAATATTCTTCGCCGGGTGCAGGTAAGTCGCCCCCCGCGCGGGGGCGTGGATTGAAACATCGCAGCTTTGGAGAAATGGGAAATAGAAATTCGTCGCCCCCCGCGCGGGGGCGTGGATTGAAACGCTAAACTTTGGGACAGCGTCAAGCAAATCTTTGGTCGCCCCCCGCGCGGGGGCGTGGATTGAAACAAAATGAGAAACGTAAAAACGAAACGTAAAAACGAAGTCGCCCCCCGCGCGGGGGCGTGGATTGAAACTCTTTAAGTCCCAATGCAGGACGCTTTCACAATAGTCGCCCCCCGCGCGGGGGCGTGGATTGAAACCCTTCCCTCTTCCCTCGAGGGAAAAAGTCGAAGGTCGCCCCCCGCGCGGGGGCGTGGATTGAAACCCCTAATCCATGACTAAAGAAAATTTTCAAAATGGTCGCCCCCCGCGCGGGGGCGTGGATTGAAACCTTTTCGATAACCCATTTCATCAACGTTGGTGTAAGTCGCCCCCCGCGCGGGGGCGTGGATTGAAACCGTCTAATACATTGATTGACGCATTACAAACCGCGTCGCCCCCCGCGCGGGGGCGTGGATTGAAACTTTGAACTCTTGAAATTCAAGTGTAAGGGAAGTTGTCGCCCCCCGCGCGGGGGCGTGGATTGAAACGCAAAACAAGCACTTGAGTTTTTTCATTACTTGGTCGCCCCCCGCGCGGGGGCGTGGATTGAAACGAATAGGTTGCGTTCGTTGTCCGCAAAAACGCCGAGTCGCCCCCCGCGCGGGGGCGTGGATTGAAACAGTAATATCCGTAATCTGTACCGTCATTGGGGTGGTCGCCCCCCGCGCGGGGGCGTGGATTGAAACCCCTGCTACTTCAGCGCATCAAACTTGTTGTGCGAGTCGCCCCCCGCGCGGGGGCGTGGATTGAAACAACCTTTGCCGCAACAGTGGCACAGCATGGCTTAGTCGCCCCCCGCGCGGGGGCGTGGATTGAAACAGGATTCACCTTGGATTAAAAGCGGGTGAAAAAGGTCGCCCCCCGCGCGGGGGCGTGGATTGAAACCCCTGAACCGTTTGTAAACTTGATTACCCAATAAGTCGCCCCCCGCGCGGGGGCGTGGATTGAAACCATGAAGGCATCATAATCAAGGGGGATTTCCTTTGTCGCCCCCCGCGCGGGGGCGTGGATTGAAACTTCAGTACAATTGTCGGATTATACAGGGCATACCGTCGCCCCCCGCGCGGGGGCGTGGATTGAAACCTGAATATATTAGAAAATTCCCATCCCTTCTTACGTCGCCCCCCGCGCGGGGGCGTGGATTGAAACTTCAAACTTCCCGCCTTCCGGCAAAACCGCCCTTGTCGCCCCCCGCGCGGGGGCGTGGATTGAAACACGATTGCAAATGCGGCAGATGATACAGGTCAGAAGTCGCCCCCCGCGCGGGGGCGTGGATTGAAACACCGCTAACGAGCAAATAAGGGCTGGTGGCGACAGTCGCCCCCCGCGCGGGGGCGTGGATTGAAACGGGTGCAGGACTGACTGCAGGGGATATTATCGCTGTCGCCCCCCGCGCGGGGGCGTGGATTGAAACATGATAGCCTGTTTAATATTATCTATCTCACAGAGTCGCCCCCCGCGCGGGGGCGTGGATTGAAACAACAAAGAGAAGGCCGACAAACTGGAGAGTATCAGTCGCCCCCCGCGCGGGGGCGTGGATTGAAACTGCGTGACAGCCGACATGATCTGTTGCCAGCCACGTCGCCCCCCGCGCGGGGGCGTGGATTGAAACGGTGGTAATTGGAACAATGGCTCGAATTTGGGAGGTCGCCCCCCGCGCGGGGGCGTGGATTGAAACACGGGAGAACCAATAATAATCGGCAGCTTTGAAGTCGCCCCCCGCGCGGGGGCGTGGATTGAAACAAAGCTAAGGTTTTGCGTTAGCCTCCCCGGGCCTGTCGCCCCCCGCGCGGGGGCGTGGATTGAAACCGTCTGAACGAAGTCCTAAAGAAAAACGTCCTCGTCGCCCCCCGCGCGGGGGCGTGGATTGAAACAGCAAGTCGCGTATGTCCTGCCCCTGCCTCTGCCGGTCGCCCCCCGCGCGGGGGCGTGGATTGAAACACCGTCAAAACGGCAGACCGGCATGGTCACTCTAGTCGCCCCCCGCGCGGGGGCGTGGATTGAAACAGAATCAAATGGCAAAAAACGCGCTGGCGCAACGTCGCCCCCCGCGCGGGGGCGTGGATTGAAACCAAAAGAATGATTTCCTGTTCCCGCATTAATTTTGTCGCCCCCCGCGCGGGGGCGTGGATTGAAACTCTTTCATACTCACTTACACCGCCCCCTGCCCTAGGTCGCCCCCCGCGCGGGGGCGTGGATTGAAACTCTTTCATACTCACTTACACCGCCCCCTGCCCTAGGTCGCCCCCCGCGCGGGAGCGTGGATTGAAACAGATGAACGGGTTGAAGAGATTGAGCAAACACAGGTCGCCCCCCGCGCGGGGGCGTGGATTGAAACACAGCGAAACAGCGGACAAAGTTGGCCATCCCGCGTCGCCCCCCGCGCGGGGGCGTGGATTTAATCGGGGCGAGTGGGACACATCACCTGTCCCCTTGTCCCCTGTGGCAGGGAGGTTCAATTCTCCTTTATGCTCACGGTGTGCAGGCCGCACTCCAGTTTGCGGCCGCCCCAACGTCCGCTGCGAGTGTGCTCGCCTGCGGTGGGTTTGGTTGTGCAAGGTTCACAGCCGATGCTGGTGTAACCTTCGCTGTACAGCGAGATGACAGGGATTTTGTTTTCGCTGAGGTAAGCGAAAACCTCTGAGGCAGTCCAATCGTAAAGCGGGCTGACCTTGGCGAGAGTACGGCCGTCCGGAAAAAGGTGCGTTTCGAAAGGCTGAAGATTGGCGCGCGTAGGGCTTTGCTCACGGCGGAGGCCGGTAAACCAGAGATCGTGGCTGGCGATGCCGCGCATCAGCGGCTCTACTTTACGCAGACTGCAGCAACGGGTGGGGTCGGTCTCATAGAGTTTGCCGAACTCGGCTTCCTGTGCGGCGACCGTCTGTTTTGCTTCCAGATTCACAATCTTGAGATTCCACTCGCGGACCAGGCGATCACGGTAGGCAATGAGCGAAGCGAAGTGATATCCGGTTTCGAGAAATAAAACGGTGATATTGGGGTGCTGCTTGCGGATAAGGTCAAGATTAGCGACGTCTTCGGCCTGGAACGAACAGGTGAAACAAGGGTTCTTCGAGCTTTCAAGCGCTCTGGCGATGATTTCATTTGCCGTTTGAACTGGTTTTTGCAACATTATATTCCCTCCCTTTCTCCGAACACGTGGAGTGCTCCGAGGATAGTGCTGGCGCGGATTGCCACGATGGCGCTGTGTAGGTCGCTTCTATCCACCACCACATCCGGCGTGCCTTGATGATAACCGAGAGTGAGGACGATCAGGCCGAAGCGGCGGAGTTCTGGCTGTTCGGTACGAACGACATGAAGGTGTTCGGTGAGCAGCGCTCGCTCAACCGCATCGATTAATTCGTGGGCTTGCGAAAGGTCTACCCAGGCTCCGCTGTGCCCGCGCAGTTGCAGCCGCTCTTCCGGCAATAGTGGGCCGCGGCCGGAGACGTTCAACGATTTGCGTTCGATCAGACCGGCTCCGAGTGTAAGGTTCGAGATGCGGTGAACAACGATAAAGCCGCCTGTAGCGCGATTCTCACGGTATGGATCGAAGAGTAAAGGTTCAGAGGCTTCAATTTCCAGGACGCCGATTTCATTCAGTGAGAGCGATGAGGTGTCACGGGTTTCAAGCTTCTCTACATCCCAGCGGTGGAGGATGCGGGAGACGCGGGCCGAAACAACTCGCGGCCCTTGATGGATCAGGTACGAGCGGCCGGCAACGAGCGGCTCTTCGTTCATCCAGACGACTGTGGCTTCAACGGTCTGCGCCTGGCTCGCTTCCTTGGAGGCGGTTACGATCATATCGCCGCGGGCAATATCGCGCTCGTCCGCGAGTACGAGATTGACCGACATTGGCGCGAAGGCTTCATCTAAGTCGCCATCGAAAGTGACGATTCGGGCTACGCGGCTTTTCTGTCCGCCGGGAAGGGCAGTGACCTCTTCACCCACGCGGAGGCGGCCGCTGGCTATCTGCCCGGCAAAGCCGCGGAAGTCAGAATCGGGGCGGATCACCGTCTGTACAGGGAAGCGAAGCGGCAAGGCGGTGACGTCAACGCCCGGCTGTGCTGCTTCGAGAATCTCGAGCAGCGGCGGACCGTCGTACCAAGGCGTGCGTGAACTCTTTGTGACTATATTGTCGCCGTCCAATGCGCTTACAGGGATGAAATGGACTTGAACGCCGTCTAACAGTGAGAGCAGGGTATTTGACTGTTCGCGTATTTGAGCGAAAATCTGCCGGCTGAAGTCGACGAGGTCCATCTTGTTGATGGCGAAAACGAGTGTGCGCACACCCAGCAGCCAGGAAATGAAGGCATGGCGTTTTGATTGCTCAAGAAAACGCTTGCGCGCGTCTATCAGGATGACGGCGAGGTCTGAAGTTGAGGCACCGGTAGCCATGTTGCGCGTGTATTGCTCGTGACCTGGGGTATCGGCTACGATGAATTTGCGGCGGGCGGTGCTGAAGTAACGGTAGGCGACATCAATAGTAATGCCTTGTTCGCGTTCCGCCCTCAGGCCGTCTGTAAGGAGCGAGAGGTCGATACCGCGTGAGGCGCGGTTCACTTTGCTATTTTTGACGTCATCGAGGTGGTCTTCAAGGATTGCCTTGGTGTCGAAAAGCAACCGGCCGATGAGGGTGCTTTTGCCGTCATCGACACTGCCGGCGGTCGAGATGCGAAGCAGTGGCAGCTCGTCACCGGAGGCAGTAAAATGGTCAAGGGTGACAGTTTTGGGTTGCGCAGCAATGCTCATCAGAAGTAACCCTCCCTCTTTTTAAGCTCCATGGAGCCTTCTTGGTCATGGTCGATGAGGCGGTTCTCACGTTCACTGCGGCGAAAGGAGATGATTTCTTCGATGATTGAACGGGTCGTGCCGGCTTCGGAACGGATGGCGCCGCTGCATGGCGTGCAGCCCAGTGTGCGCATGCGGCAGCAGATCATCTCGGGCTGCTCACCAGAGAGAAGCTTGACGTTGCTCTGCAAGGGAATTAACGTCTGCCCGCGCACGATGACCTCACGCGGTTTTGCAAAGTAGAGCGGCACGACAGGAATATTTTCTAGTTCAATGTAACGCCAGACGTCGATCTCTGTCCAGTTGGAGAGCGGGAAGACGCGAATGCTTTCACCGGGGTTGACGGCACCGTTGTAGAAGTTCCAGAGCTCGGGCCGTTGGTTGCGTGGTTCCCAGCGGCCTGCCCTGTCACGAAAACTGAAGACTCGTTCCTTGGCGCGTGACTTTTCTTCGTCGCGACGGCCGCCGCCTATTGCTGCGTCGTAGTTGCCTTCTCTTAGTCCTGCGACGAGAGCGCTGGTGCGGAGCAGATGGCAGCACTTGGCGGTGCCGAGGTTGTAAGGATTCGCGCCGGCGTTGATCGCGTCCTGATTTGTGTAAACACGGAGTTCGGCGCCGATCTCATTTGTAAAGCGGTCGCGGAACTCGATCATTTCAGGGTATTCGTAAGTCGTATCGATGTGTAGAAGCGGAAACGGGAATTTACCGGGGTAGAACGCTTTGCGAGCGAGGTGCACCAGTACGGAGCTGTCCTTGCCGATGGAGTAGAGCAGGACTGGATTGCAGAACTGCGAGGCGGTCTCGCGGAGAATGTGGATGCTCTCCGCTTCGAGCGCTCTGAGATGCGAAAGAACAAAGCTTTGGGACATCATCTATAACCTGCCTTTTTTAGCAAAAAATGTTAACGCTGCTTATGGGGTGCTTTTAACATGCGGCTGCAATGAGACGCGAGGAGGGGGATTAGAATAAGATTAGTTTCTGCTCAAACCCCAACGGTAAAGGATGGCGTTCTCCGCCCTGGCAAAAATCAGACGATCAATCACGAGGCCCATGATGACAATCACAAGCATAATTCCTACCACTTGGTTCATGTCATGAAGGTCCCGCCCCATGATCAGTACATAACCGAGTCCGGAGGTGGGCGTAAGTAGTTCTCCGGCCATCAAAGCTCTCCAAGCAAAGGACCAGCCCTGCTTCATGCCTGAAATGATGGAAGGCAAAGCCGCAGGAATGACTACGGTGGTGTAGCTGTGCCACCCTTTAGCACCCATTGTTTTGGCAGCTCTGATGAAAAGGGGCGGAACGTTTTTGATTCCCGAAACAACGGCCATGGAGATGGAAAAGATGGCGCCGATGACGATAACAAAAATGATGGATTCTTCTCCCAGGCCAAACCAGAGAATGGCCAGGGGAATCCAGCAAATGCTAGGCAGGGTTTGCATGCCCAGCAGCAGAGGAGACAAAGTTTCATCCAGATATTTGCTCCGGCTGATCATGATGCCTAACAGCAGGCCAACTAAAAGCGAGATGAGATAACCGACAAGAAGCCGTCTCATACTTATTTGAGCAGCAATTGGGATGCTCAGATCTTGCATCCCTGCGCTCAGGTTCTGCAGCACCCCCGAAGGGGAAGGGAAAAGGAAGGATGGCCAGATGCCTGTTCTATATACCATTTCCCAGATGAGTATTAGACCCAGGTACAAAGGAATTATTCTCAAGAGTCCAGTCACTGTCAAGCTCAGCTTTGGCAACTTTTTCCACCTCCTCTTTAAGTTCACCCAATATCTGCCCGACGGTGCGGGCAAGATCAATATCTTCTATGTTTCGCGGTCTGCCTAACTGTACCCGGAACTCTTTTTTGATCCTGCCGGGATTTGCAGTCATAACAATGACCCTGTCTGCCAGCAAAACCGCCTCATCCACGTTGTGAGTCACAAAGATGATTGTCTTTTTTGTGGCGCACCAGATTTGCTGTAGTTCTGTATGGAGAATGCTTTTGGTTTGGCTGTCCAAAGCAGCAAACGGTTCATCCATTAAAAGTATGTCTGAGTCCATGGAAAGGGCCCTGGCCAAGGCAACCCGCTGACGCATACCTACGGAAAGTTCATGGGGGTAAGCAGTCGCAAAGCGGGTCAGGTGAACCATTTTCAGGAAGTGGATTGCTTTTTCCCTTCTTTCCCGCTTGCCTAACCCCTTGATTTTCATCCCATACTCTACATTCTCGATTACTTTAAGCCAGGGGAAAAGGGCTGCTTCCTGAAACATCACCATGCGATCAGGGCCAGCCTCCAAGATTGGTCGTCCTTCTTTGCAAACCTGCCCAGAAGTAGGCTTTTCCAGGCCTGCAATAATGTTCAGAAGGGTTGATTTTCCGCAACCGGACGGTCCAACCAAAACTACAAATTCTCCTTTTTTTATGCTGAGATGAACGTCTTGCAGAGCATTGGTTGCGCCGTTTTTTTGTGTAAAAGTTTTGTAAACACCCGATATTTCCAGCACATAATCAGTCCCCTTTGTCGTTTTTGATCTTGAGGTAGCCGGCTCCCCAAAAACTATTTCACCTCTGCCAATCCTTTTTCTCTTAGAACTTTATTGAGGGGCTGCAAGTTCAAAAGCTGGGAAATATCTGGCTTTTGTCTGAGATAGCCGGCGTCTGTTTTCAATGCAGCGAAATCATTAATTGAGGCAATTTCAGGATCGTACGTAAGCAACAGACGCTTAAGGGAGCTGTCCAGCACATCCTGGGGAAGCGCTTTTCCGGTCAGTATTTCAAACTGTTCATTGAAAACCTCTTTATAGGTTTGGGGATCGCTCTTAATTCTCTCCGTTAATTCCACATGCGCAGCCAGCCATTTTTCGACCAGAGCGGGCTGTTCTGCCAGGAATTTCCTGTTGGCGATAACTACTGCCGTGGCATAACTTCCGTTCTTCCATATTTGATCCGCTTCCAATACAACGCCGGCACCTGTCTCCTTGATGATTCTGGAACCCCATGGTTCGGGCACCAAGGCGGCATCGAGCTCCCCCCTAGCAATCAGGGTCAGGATATTAGGGTTTTCTGCAGGGACAACCGTTACCGTTCCGCCTTTGGCGGCATCCTGCAATCCTGCTTCTTTCATCAGTCTCCGCAGCACGATATCCTGAGTGTTCGCCAGTTGGGGAACAGCAACTTTTCTGCCCCCCAAATCCTCAGCGCGATTAATCTCGGATCCTCTTCTAGCCACTAGGATGGCGCCTTCGTTGGCAGCACCTGCTATAATTTGTAACCCTTTGTTAGAGACGACATAACCGTTGATTGCAGGCCCTGGTCCTATGTAGGCCAGATCGATTTCTCCGACCAGCAGTGCCTGAATCAGCTTCGGTCCGGCATTAAAGAGCTTTTCTTCTATTTCTGCCTGATTCCCCAGGGCTTTTGCGAAAGTCCCGTCATTTAGACCCACCAGCGCCTGGATATGGGTAATATTTGGAAAGTATCCTACCCTTACTGTTTGTTTATCATTGCCAGGCGCTGGAATGTATGTTGCCCGACCACTATCCCTGGCTCCGCAGCCGGCCAGTATGCCAACAGTTAAGGTAAAAGTTAATAACAGACTGGCTTTGCTCAACCAAGCAGTCTTTAAGCGCAACCATCCTAAGGCGCCTAGTTTTTCTTTTTCAGTCATTTCCCCGCCTCCTTTTCCCTTAAAATTTTGCAAAAAACCTACGTTGTCTTTGCATCTTTCATGCAAAGAGGAACATTTCAAAAAACACCCATAAATACATAGGAATAGTATGTTATATAAATATAATATTCGGCCTGCTTAACTATGTCAAGACAAAAAATTTTTTTGTCTTTAACTTATGATAGCGTCACAAAAAAATATTTTCTGTTCATATCTGTAATCATTGCTGTTGACAGTGTCCATGGGTACAGATAAAATGTTTTTAGGCACTGTAGCCATATGCCGACCGACTGGTCGGTCGGCATATGGCGGCGGAGGAGGAAGATGATGAAGAAGATATTTGCGTGGACAGCTGCGGGCTTATTAATGTTATTTGCCACCGGTTGCGGGCGCAGCGGAGCAGAGCCGGTGTTGGAACAGGAAGCTGTGTCGGTGAAGGTTGAGGAGGCGGCTGTGGGGACAATCCGCGAGATGGTAGTTTTTAGCGGTGAAGTGGCTGCCGTCAGTGAAGTTCAAGTAACGCCAAAGGCCGGAGGGCGGATTATCCGGGTGGCTGCTGCGGTAGGAGAGGAAGTGCGTAAGGGGGATTTGCTTGTAGAACTGGAGACGCGTGAACTGGCAATGGCTGTTAGGCAGGCTGAGGCGGCGCTGGAGACTGCCAAAGCAAATCTGCAAAGCGCTAAGACCGGCGGAGCGCTGGCGCAATTGCAGGCGGCTGTTCGCCAGGCAGAGGCTAGTTATCACAATGCGCAAACTATACTTAGACGGATGGAAATGCTTTATCGTGAGGGAGCGATTGCCCTCCAGCAGTTGGAGAGTGCGCGCCTGCAGGCAGAGGTGGCGGCAAGTCAGAATATGTTGGCGCGTGAGCAGTTGGCTATTTTTGAGCGTGGTGAGGGACAGGTGCAGGTTTTGGAGGCACAGGTTCGACAGGCGGAGATAGGTTTGGAAATGGCGCAGTTGAATCTAAGTAATGCGCGGATTTTATCGCCGGTCTCCGGCTTAGTTGTGGCGCTGACTGCTGAGGTCGGCAATTTGGCTTCACCCGGGTTGCCGCTTGTTGTGCTGACAGGTTTGGATGGTGTAACAGTTACAACCAGATTGACTGAGCAGGCTGTGGGGCTGTTTTCGCCTGGGATGGCTGTGGAAGTGGAAGTGCCGGCTATAGGTTTGACGTTGCCTGGAGTGGTGCGGGAGGTTGCGCCTGCTGCTGTGGATGGTACCAGGTCTTTTTTGGTTAAGGTACGGGTATCTGCGGCGGATGGTTTGCGGGCAGGGATGTTTGCGCGCCTGCGGCTGGTGGCTGCTGAGAGTGCAGAGGCTGTCTTGGTGCCTCGAACGGCGGTGCTCGAGCGGGATGGTCGCCATTTTGTCTTTACGGTGAATGATGGGAAAGCGGTGCGCCGTGAGGTGACTGTAGGTTTGCAGGACGAAAAACTTATTGAAATCCTTACTGGTTTTGCTGTCGGAGAAAAGGTGATTACTGTAGGACAACAGTTTTTGCAGGACGGCACTATGGTGCGGTTAGAAGGGGAGGGAAACTTTTGAGTATTTCTTCTCTGTCTATCAAGCGCCCGGTTGCCGTGTTGATGGTGATTTGTATTGTGTTGGTGCTTGGCGCTTTCTCATTTATTAATTTGCCGGTGGATTTGCTGCCTGAGATGAACTTTCCTATGATGGCTGTATTTGCCGCTTATGAGGGAGCGGCGCCGGAGGAGGTTGAGGCTATGGTGACAAGGCCTCTGGAGGAGGTTTTGGCTACCGTCCCAGGGATTGAGCGGATTACTTCCACCTCCGGCCAGGGGTCGTCAACGGTGATGTTGGAGTTTTCTTGGGGAGCGGATCTTGATCTGCTGGCGCTGGATGTGCGTGAAAAAATAGATCAGGTTAAAGGTATGCTGCCGGATGAGGTGCAGACGCCAACGGTGTTTAAGTTTGACCCGTCGCTGATGCCGGTGCTTTGGCTCTCTGTTGCGGGGGATGTCTCTCCCGCCGAATTAAAACGTCTCGCTGATGAAATTGTGAAGCCGCGCTTGGAGCGGATTGAAGGTGTTGCTTCGGCGGCAGTGATAGGCGGTGTGGAACGGGAAATCCGAGTATTTGCTGATCCGTCGCTTCTCGCTCATCATGGCTTGACGCTGGAGCAACTTGGCCAATTGTTACGCATGGAAAATCTGAACGTTTCTGCCGGCCGACTGGATGAAGGGGACAGGGAGCTGCAGGTTCGTTCGTTAGGCGAGTTTAGCAGTCCGGCAGAGTTGGAATCGCTTGTGCTGAGGACAACTTCTGCTGGTACGTTGTATTTGCGTGACGTGGCAGAGGTAAGGGATGGCTTTACCGAAGAGCAGCAGTTGACGCGTTTAAACGGTAAGCCTGGGATTTCTGTAGCGCTCTACAAGCAGTCCGGGGTTAATACCGTAAGGCTATCTGCGGCTGTGAACGATGAGTTGCAGGAGTTGGCAGGCGATTTGCCGTCGGGGACAAGGATCGGTGTCATTTTTGACCAGGCTGAGTTTATCAATAGTTCGGTAGGCAATATGTTGAATATGGGGCTGTCTGGAGCGGTATTGGCTCTGTTTGTGCTGTTCCTTTTCTTGCGAAATTTGCGCAGCACACTGGTTATCGGCTTAGCAATGCCTGTTTCCATCATTGCCACTTTTGTATTAATGTTCTTTAACGGTTTGACGCTAAACCTGATTACTTTAGGAGGGCTGGCACTTGGTATCGGTATGATGGTTGATAACGCCATCGTTATTTTGGAGAATATTTTTCGCTTCCGCCAGCAGGGAATTGAAAGCAAAGAAGCAGCCATTATCGGCAGCAATGAAGTTGCCGGCGCCATTGTTGCAGCAACGCTGACTACGGTTGTAGTTTTTTTGCCGGTGATTTTTGTGGAGGGAATTGCTTCGCAGATTTTCAGCTCTATGGCTTGGACGGTCAGCTTTTCTTTGTTGGCTTCTTTAGCTGTGGCGCTGAGTGTGGTGCCTATGCTTTCCTCACGGCTGTTGAAAATGGCAGACGGGAGTACCGGCAAGTTATCTGTGCGCTTTGCTAATCTTTTTGAGGGAGTTGAGGCCTTTTATGGTCGAATGTTGCGCTTTTCGCTTAGGTATCGTAAGCTGGTGGTTGGCTTGCTCATCACGTCATTTATCGGCAGTATGGCACTTGTGCCGCTGGTCGGGACAGAATTTATTCCCGGGATGGATGATAACTGGCTGATGGTTAATGTCAGGCTGCCTGATGGTGCTTCTCTGACAGAAACTGAGCAGATTGCGCTGCGGCTGGAAGATCAGTTGTCACAGATAGAGGAAGTACGCGACACATTTGTGACTATTGGTGCTTCATCCGGGATGGGTGGAGGCGCAGGAGGAGCGCAGCTTAATCGTGCCACTTTGGAAGTGCGCCTGAAAGAGCGGGGAGAACGTGAATTTGATAATAACCAGATGGCTGATAAAATCAGGCTTTTGACCGCGACGGTGGCGGGGGCGGAAATCAATGTTCGTCCTTCGCAAAATATGAGTTTGGGTGGCGGCGGCGCTCCGGTCGATATTTTGCTCAAGGGTGACTCCCTGTTGCTGTTGCAGCAACTTGCTGATGAGGTTAAGTTGATTGTGGAGCAGGTGGAGGGGACACGGGAAGTGGCTACCAGCTTTGACCGCGCTTGGCCTGAATTACAGGTAAGGGTAGATAGGGAACAGGCTGCCGCATTAGGTATTCAGTCGGCTGCAGTGAGCAATACTTTGCGGACAGCACTAAGCGGTCAAGTGGTTACGAGGATGCGCGGTGATGGTCGGGAGGTGGACGTGCGCCTGCAAGTGCCGGCAGCGCTGCGAGAGAATATAGCTGACCTGCAAAGCTTGGAGGTGTTTGCGCCAAACGGTATGCGTGTCCCGCTAGGGGAGGTTGCCGAATTTAGTCAGGCACTGGGAGCAGTAAGTATCGCCAGAAATGACCAGGTGCGGAGCGCAAACGTTACGGCTCAGTTATCCGGACGTTCGCTTGGTCCTGTGGTGGCCGATATTAACAGGGAACTTGCGCAGTTAAGTTTGCCAAGTGGCTACTCTGTAGAATTTGTGGGCGAGCAGCAGCAGATGGCCGAGTCTTTCGCTTCGCTGGGGATGGCGTTGCTGCTGGCAATCTTACTGGTTTATATGATTATGGCGGCGCAGTTTGAGTCTTTGCTCCATCCGTTTATTATTATGTTTGCCCTGCCGCCTACATTTGTGGGTGTGGTACTGTCTCTTGCTCTCACCGGGCGGACATTAAACGTGCCGGCGTTTATCGGGGTAATTATGTTGGCGGGGATAGTAGTTAACAACGCCATTGTATTAGTCGATTATATCAATAAACTGCGGGAGCGTGGAAATTCCTGCCGGGAAGCTATTTTGCTGGCTGGACCGGTGCGCCTAAGGCCGATCTTAATGACTACGCTTACTACGGTGTTGGGTATGCTGCCTATGGCGCTTGGACAGGGTGCCGGGGCCGAAACGCAAGCACCACTTGCTACGGCAGTTATCGGCGGGCTGTCATTCTCAACCTTGCTGACGCTGCTGGTGGTGCCTGTGATTTATAGTATCCTGGATGATTTGGGCGAACGTGTGCGGAGCAGACGGCATAAAACGGTGACGGGGGAGGCGGGATTATGAAGTTGAGGAATTTTCTAACAAAGAGAGCAGGACTGGCAGCAGTTGTAGCAGCTTTGCTGCTGCTTGCGGCCAGCGTTGTCTTTGCGGCGGGAGAGGAGATTATTCTGCGGCGGGCAACGGAGATAGCTTTAAGGGATAACCCGGCAGCACGTTTGGCGGCGTTGCGGGCGGATCGGGCACGGGTTGAGGCCGAGCAGTTGCGCCAAAGGGTGGACGGCGCTGTTTATCTGTTAATCACTACCGGCACACTGCCGCCGGCACAGATGTCACTGGTTTATATGGGGCCGTTACAGGCAGAGCAGTTGGAGGAGCTGGCTCCGCATAGAAAGCAGGCTGAGCGTAACCTGTTGCTGCTTGAGGTGCGAAGAAATTATCTGGAACTGTACCGCTCTTTTGATCGCTTGAAGTTGGCCGGGCAGGCAGAGAGGCGGGCGAGGGAGCAACAAAGGCTGGCGGAAGTAGCTTTTGGGGCGGGAACGGTGGCAAGGAGCGATGTCATGGCAGCGCAGGTAAATGTGGCGGCCACACAGGCGCGGGTTTTCTCTGCTGAAAGTGAGGTGCAGGTTGCGCGGGCAGCGCTAAACAAATCCCTCGGCAGGTCGCTGACAGCAGCAATAGAGCTACCGCCGGGAGGGTTTAGCTTGCCGGAGCAGGAAACTCTTGACTTGGATAAAGGACTGGCCGGGGCGGAAGCCGGGCGACTGGAAGTAATTTCAGCCAGAGAAACACTGCGTCTCAAGGAAAGGGAGCTTGAATACGGCCGGCATATGCTCGACGATGCAGGCCGGCGTGGAGCAGAGCTGGCGGTGGAGGAAGCGCGCTTGCAACTGCAGATGGCGCTAGAGGCAGTCCGTTTGGAAGTTTTTCAACTATACCACCGCTTGGCCGGTTTGGAGAAACAGCTGAACGTCCTTGAACAGGGTGTAGGTGCTGCAAGCGATGCTCATCGGCTGGCCGTTTTGCGCTATCAGGCGGGAGTAGGAACACAGTTTGAGATAACTGTTGCCGAGGATGCCCTGGTTGAGCGGGAGTTAGATTTGCTGCATGCCCGTTATGAGGGTTACCTGGGATATCTTAGCTGGCGGCTGGCAACCGGCCAGTCGCTGGAATGAAGGTGCGATGATGCAAGAAATAGGCGAAAAAAAAGGCCGCATTCTGGTAGCAGCCATGGATATTTTTGGTGAGCGTCCCTATGATCAGGTAAAAATTGAAGATATTGCCGAGCGTGCAGGCGTGGGCAAAGGGACGATCTATGAGTATTTTGTCAGTAAAGAAGAGCTGTTTGCCGCTATTTTAGAGGCAGGCTTTAATGAATATTTTATGGCCCTGGTTGCAGCAGCAGTGCCCTCTTTATCGGCTACCGCAAAGCTGCAGGCAGTATTTGGGCGACACTTGTCTTTTATTAGTCAGCACGCTGCGGCAGCCCGGATTATCTTAAGCGAGCGACCGGCGTCGCGTTCAGAGATACATGAGGCGATGGTCAATCGTTATATGCGTCTGGGACGCTTTTTGGAGGAACTCTTGCAGGAAGGGATGACTGCCGGGGAATTTCGTCCCGTTGATACTGCCATTGTAGCCCAGGCCATTATCGGCATATTCTCAACTTTGCTCGTCTTTGTGCTCTTTGCGGAGCAGGCAGCAGACGCCATGGAAAAAAATGCGGAAAAACTGCTTGATTTTTGCCTTTTAGGCTTAGCGGTCGGTGACTAGGGGTTGGCAGCAATAAAATTTGCCCCACTAAAAAATTCTTGCTTTTGGGAGGTGGGTTTGTTAGAATACCGTTAAAGTTAATAATGTGGAAACAGGTGCTCCATATGGAGGTAAAAGGGAATCGGGTGAAAAGCCCGAGCGGTCCCGCCACTGTAACCGGGAATTTGGCAGCAAAGAGGCCACTCAATTAGGGGAAGGCGCTGCTAGGTGATGAACGGGAGTCAGGAAACCTGCCTGTATCCAGTCCGTGACGTGTCCTCGGGTCAAGGGAACGTGCGGTTAATTATGTATTCCCGGATTTGACCGGGAATTTTGTTTTTTGTGAGGGGTTGCTGACGGTTTTTTAGAAGAAGCAGGAATAAATTGAAGAGATGCAGAAGTATGAATTATGGTGTTACTATATTTAAATTTGTGCCACAAATAGAAAGGAGGTGTTTTCTTGACAATTGAGGCGAGAATAAAAAACTATTGGAATCAACGAGCCGATGACTATAGTCAGCATATTCAAAAAGAACTCGACTTGTTTAAAAAGGAGGCTTGGCAGCAACTTATTAAAGAGTATGCACCAAAAGGCGAGAAACTGGCGGTGCTTGACGTGGGAACAGGGCCTGGTTTTTTGTCTATCATTTTGTCTGAGATGGGGAACGAGGTTACGGCCGTAGATAGTTCGGAAAATATGTTGGAGGAAGCTAAGAAAAATATTAGCCAAGCTGGTTTTGCAGTAAGGTTCCAACAAGCCGATGCCCAAAAACTTCCCTTTCCGGAGGCTACCTTTGATTTAATAACTCAACTTTCCCACCTCAAAATCAAACTGGAACCTTGAAAAACCCATATAATAGTTGACATTAATACAACAGAAAACCCCCTCGGTATGGTATAATTGAAGTGTCTAAAACCCAATAATACCAGCCGTTTGGAGGTTTCCTATGACTAATATTATATCAGAAATGACACC
>Ga0208491_10137_pt1 | contig 15960 bp, 17 predicted proteins | sample SubbioCSW11_NovA_FD_184819 | JGI IMG/M metagenome (GOLD analysis project Ga0208491, IMG submission 184819) | Serpentinite rock and fluid subsurface biosphere microbial communities from McLaughlin Reserve, California, USA - CR11_CSW11_NovA (SPAdes) | ecosystem: Environmental > Terrestrial > Deep...
CGCGGGTCCAACTGAGAAACGAGCTCGAAGCACCAAGTACGAACCGACCTCTGTGCCGGACGCCGCCCCTCAATTACACACCGGTTTCATGCGTCGCGGGTGCCGCGTTCGCGGAATGGATAACTGAAATGAAACTGCCCCCACCGAGCACCCCACCCCATCTGCTGGTCGTCGATGACGAACCCGACCTGCTCACGCTCTACGAGCTGACGCTGAGCAAAAGCGGGCACCGGGTCGCCGCGGCCAGCGATCTGGCACAGGCGCGCGCGCTGCTGGCCACACAGCGCTTCGATGCCCTGATCACCGACATGCGCCTGCCCGATGGCTTGGGGCTGGAGCTGGTGCGCGAACTGGCCCAAGCGGGGCGCGCAGAAAAAACCATCGTCGTCACCGCCTACGGCTCGGCCGAGAACGCGGTGCAAGCGCTCAAAGCCGGCGCCTTCGACTACCTGACCAAGCCGGTCGAGCCGGCGCAGTTGCGCGCCGCCGTGGCCAACGCCCTGCAAGCCGCGCTGCCGCCCTGCAACGCCGCCGTGCCCCAGCCTGCAGCGGGGGCCGGGCTGGGCCGGGGTGAGGAATCAGAGCCTGCGACTGACGAACCCCGGCCCAGCCCGGCCCCCGCTGCTGGGCCAAGTGACGACCAGGGCGAAAAATCGGAGCCGACCGACCCCGACCTGGCACCGCTGGTAGGCTCCAGCCCCGCCATGTGTGCGCTGCGCGAGCGCGTGCAGCGGGTGGCGCGCAGCATGGCGCCGGTGCTGGTGCTGGGCGAATCGGGCACTGGCAAAGAGCTGGTGGCGCGCGCGCTGCACCGCTGCAGCCACCGCGCTGGCGGGCCCTTCGTCGCCGTCAACTGCGGCGCCATCCCCGACACCCTGCTCGAAGCCGAATTCTTTGGCGTGCGCAAAGGTGCCTATACCGGCGCCAACGCGCACCGCGAGGGCTACTTTCAGGCGGCGGCAGGCGGCACCTTGTTTTTGGATGAAATCGGCGATCTGCCGCTGGCCATGCAAGTCAAGCTGCTGCGTGCGGTGCAAGAGCGGCGCGTGCGCAGCCTCGGCGCCACCGACGACGAAGCCACCGATGTGCGGCTGGTCAGCGCCACCCACCTCGACCTGGCGGTGGCCGTGCGCGAAGGGCGCTTCCGGCAAGACCTGTATTACCGCCTCAACGTCATCGACCTGCACTTGCCGCCGTTGCGCGAGCGCCTTGCCGACCTGCCCGAACTGGCCGCCGTGCTGCTGCAGCGCCTGAGCGAACGCAGCGGCCACCACAGCACCCCGGTGCTCAGCGCAGCGGCGTTGGCGCGCCTGGCCCGCCACCCGTTCCCTGGCAACGTGCGCGAACTGGAAAATCTGCTCGAGCGCGCGCTGGCGCTGCACCCCGGCCCCGTGCTAGGGGTCGAGGCCGTCGGGACGCCGCCACCCAGCGCCTTACACACGGCAACTGCGGCGGCTGCAGCACCCGCAGAAAGCCCCGACGAACACGCCCCCACCCGCGAGCAACTGCAGGCTTGGCTGAACCAGCACCGCTGGAACCAGTCGCGCACCGCGCGCCAGCTCGGCTGGACCTTGGCCAAGCTGCGTTACTGGATGCAGCGCCACGGTTTGGCCGATACGAGCCCACCCCCATAACATCGTTGCGCCCAGACCCTCAGTCTTGCGGCCTAAAGCCCAAGATGAGCACGCTAGGCACGCGGCCATCGACGTCGCGGGGCAGGCGCCCCGTGCGTTCGATCGCCCGCAACACCGCCGCATCCCAGCCGGCATGGCCGCTCGATTGCAGCAAGCGGGCGCTCAGGATGGTGCCATCGGGCAGCGCGCGCAACTCGACCTCGGCGCGCGGATTGGCGCTGAGGATATCGGTGAAAACGATGTTCGGCCGTATGGCCGCCGCCAACCGGTTGGCGTAGCCGGGCGAGGGGCCGGCTGCGACGGCAGCTGCACCAGCTGCAGCGGGCGCAGCCGGCGCCGCCGCCCGGCCCATGATGCGCTCAATGTTGCGCTGGCGCTCGGCCTCGAGCTGGGCGTCCAGTTCGCGCTGCTGGCGTTGGGCTTGTTCGGCCTGCCGCGCTTGCTCGGCGGCGCGTTGTTGTTGCTGGCGCTGCTCGAGCCGCTCGCGCTCGCGCTGCTGCTCGAGTGCGATGGCCGCCGGGTTGGGCGCAGGCGCCGGGGCCGGTACACGAACCTGGGGCGGCGTGGGTGCAGGCGCGGGCGGCAGAGGTGGCGGTGGCGCAACCGGTGGCTCGAGCGCGGGCGGGGCCACAGGCACTGGCGCGGCTGGCGCCACAGCCGCTTGGGGCAACTGCGGCAGCTGCGCCCACAGCTCGGCCTGCACCGCCTGCACGCTGGGCTCTTGCTGCCAGCTCACGCTGGCGCTCAAGGCAAGCAGCAGCAGCGCGTGTATCGCCAGCGCCAGCGCCAGCGGCAAGCGCCAGCGGCCGGGGGCCGGGGGGTTGAGGTCGGGTGGGGTTGCGTGCATCCCGCGCGGTCAGGCTGTGCTCAGGGGGTTTTCAGGGGCGGTGTTCAGGGCGTGGCTTCTTGTACGGCCAGCCCGATGCGCGCCACCCCGGCGCGCTGCAGCGCGTCCATGGCCTCAATCACCGTTTCGTAGCGCAGGCTGCGGTCGGCGCTGATGATCACCGGTGCCGCTGCGGGTGCGGGTGCTGTGGCCGCATCCGCCGCATCAGCGGGCGCAGTGGCGGCAGCGGCTTGCAGGGCCAGCACCCGGGCCGGCAGCTGCTCCAGCGTCAGCGCCTGCGCTGGGCCGGTGGCGGTGCTGTCGCGCAACTCGATCTGACCTTGCGCGTCGATCACCACGTGGATGAAGCGCTCGGGCTGGCGCGCCGCTTGGCCGACGCCGGGCAGCTCGATTTGGCCGGGAACGATCAGCGTGGCCGTCACCATAAAAATGATCAGCAACACCAGCATCACGTCGATGAACGGCACCATGTTGATCTGGCTCATGGTGCGGCGGCCTCGGCCACGGGCGGCAACGGCGGGCATGGTGCGCGGTGCTCCGTGTGCTCAGCGCCCGACCGCCGGGGCCACCGGCACCGACGCGCCCGGTTGGCCTTGGGCGGCGACGTTGCGCTGCAAGATGTTGGAGAACTCGTCGATGAAGCTCTCCATGCGGTTGGCGGCGCGGTCGATGTCGTGCGCGAAGCGGTTGTAGGCCACCACGGCGGGGATGGCGGCAAACAGGCTGATAGCGGTGGCCACCAGCGCTTCGGCGATGCCGGGCGCGACCACTGCCAACGTGACTTGCGCCATGGCACCGATGCCGGTGAAGGCGTGCATGATGCCCCAGACGGTGCCAAACAAACCCACGTAAGGCGCCACCGAGCCCACCGAGCCCAAGAACGACATATTGGCCTCGAGCGCATCGACCTCGCGCTGCAGGCTGGCGCGCATGGCGCGGCGGGCGCCGTCGAGCAGCGCGTCGGGCTGGCTGACGCGGCGGTCGCGCAGCTTGTGGAACTCGCGCATGCCGCTGGCAAAGATGCGCTCGGTCGGGCTGGCATCGGCAGCGCGTTGCAGCGCCGCTTGGTAGAGCTCGTTGAGCTGGCCGCCAGACCAGAAATCGCGCTCGAACTCGTCGCTTTGGCGTTGCACGCGGCGCAGCAGCAGACCTTTGCGAAAAATCGCCGCCCAGCTCAGGATCGAGGCCAGGATGAGCAACAGCACCACCGCCTGCACTACCCAGGTGGCTTCGAGCATCAGTTGGATGACGGAAAAATCCGGTTTCATGATTGATTCAGCAAATGGACCAAGGCCGGCGGCAGCCGCAGCGGTCTGAGCGTGGCGGCATCGACCCAGCCAATGCGGATGGTGGCCTCGCACAGCAGCTCGGCCACCGTGGGCTCATGCGGGGCGGCGGCCTGGCTGGGCTGCGGCGGCCACAGGCGCGCCTCTTGGTGAAGTGTCAGGGCGGCGCGCCCGAGTTCCGTGACGCGCGCACTCACTTGCAACAAATCGTCGAGCCGCGCCGGGCGCTGGTAGCGCAGCGCGGTCTCGCTGACCACGAACACGCCCCCGGTCTGCTCGCGCAGGCGCTGCTGCTCCAGCCCGAGGCTGCGCAACCACTCGGTGCGGGCGCGCTCGAAAAACTTGAGGTAATTGGCGTAAAAAACGATGCCGCCGGCGTCGGTGTCTTCCCAATAGACGCGCACCGGCCAGTGAAAGGGTTGAGACATGGCTGTGCGGCTTCAGGCAGATGGCGCCGGCAGCGGGCGCACAGGCGCCGGTGGGGGGCTGCGGTTGGGGCGGGCGGCGTCGCGCTGCACCTCGGCGCTGCGCCACTGCGGCGCCAGCTGGTTGAGCACGCCATTCACGTATTTGTGGCCGTCGGTGCCGCCAAAAGATTTGGCCAGCTCGATGCACTCGTTGAGCACCACGCGCCAAGGCACGTCGAGGCAGTGCTGCAGCTCGTAGGCCCCGATCCACAGCACCGCGTGCTCGATCGGCGACAGCTCGACCAACGGCCGGTCGAGCAGCGGCTCCAGCGCCACGTCGAGCGCGGGCGCGCTGGCGATGCAGCCGTGCAGCAGCGCGTCGTAGTGCACGCTGTCGGCCTTATGAAAACCACTGAGCTCGCGCGTGAAGGCGTCGATCTCGGCCGCGGCGTTGCGCCCGACCAGATGCTGATAGAGCGCTTGCACGGCAAATTCGCGCGCCCGGGTGCGCGCCGATTTGTCGGCTGCCTTGCGCGGCTTGGGGGCCTCCGGGGCTGCAGCAGGGGCCGCTGCAGAGCCCGCTTCCGGGTGCACGGGTGCGGTCATGGGCTCACCCACTGCTGCAGCAGGCGCGCCATTTCCACCGCCACCCGGGCCGCGTCCACCCCTTTGTCCACTTGGCGCGCTTGCGCTTGCTGCAGGTTTTCGGTGCTCAGCACGGCGTTGGCCAGCGCAATGCGGTGGTCCAGCGCCACCCGGCTGATGCCGGCAGCGCTCTCATTGCAGACCAGCTCGAAGTGGTAGGTTTCACCCCGAATCACGCAGCCCAGCGCCACCAGCGCGTCGAAGCGCCCGCTGGCGGCCAGCGCCTGCAGCGCCAGCGGCAGCTCGAGCGCGCCCGGCACTTGCACCTGCTCGATCTGCTCGGGGGTCACGCCCAGGCGCAGCAACTCGGCACGGCAGGCTTGGGCCAGCGCGTCGGTCACGTCGAGGTTGAAGCGCGCCTGCACCAGCGCAACGCGCAAGCCCTGGCCGTCGAGCGCGGCGGCCCGGCCTTTGTCTGCACCCAGCATCTCAATGTCCTTTGTTCAAAAAACCGCTCACTTCCAGCCCGTAGCCGGTCATGCTCGGCATGCGCCGGGGCGCACCCAGCAGGCGCATTTTGTGCACCCCGCAGTGGCGCAAAATTTGCGCCCCGATGCCGTAGGTGCGCAGGTCCAGCCCACTGCGACCGCGCTCGGGCGCTTGGGTGGCGCGGGCCGTGCCCTCAAACTGCGCCAGCAGCTGCTCGGCGCTCTCGCCGCAGTTGAGCAGCACCACCACGCCGCGCCCCTGCGCGTCCATGTGGCGCAGGCTGGCCTCGAGCGACCACGAGTGCATGGCGCGCCCGACTTCGAGCGCATCGAGCACGCTCAGTGGCTCGTGCACGCGCACGCAGACCTCGTCTTGTGGCGCCCAAGTGCCCTTGACCAGCGCCAGATGCAGCGCCGGGCTGGTCTGGTCGCGAAAGGCGTGCGCGGTGAACTCGCCGCTGGCGGTGAGCAGGCTGCGACTGCCGATGTGCTGCACCAGGCTTTCGGTGCGGCTGCGGTGCTCGATCAGGTCGGCGATGGTGCCGATTTTGAGCCCATGCACGGCCGCAAAGCGCTGCAGGTCAGGCAGGCGCGCCATGCTGCCGTCGTCGTTCATGATCTCGCAGATCACGGCGGCAGGGCTGCAACCGGCCAGCGCGGCGAGGTCGCAGCCGGCTTCGGTGTGGCCAGCGCGCAGCAGCACGCCGCCATCCACGGCTTGCAGCGGGAAGATGTGGCCCGGCTGCACCAGGTCGGCCGGGCGCGCCTCGGGGGCCACGGCGGCTTGCACGGTGCGCGCGCGGTCGGCGGCCGAGATGCCGGTGCTCACGCCCTCGGCGGCCTCGATCGAGACCGTAAAGGCCGTGCCCATTTTGGTGCCGTTGCGCGCCACCATGGGTGGCAGTTGCAGCCGCTCGCAGCGCTCGCGCGTGAGCGTCAGGCAGATCAGGCCGCGGCCAAAGCGCGCCATGAAGTTGATCGCCTCGGGCGTGACGTGGTCCGCGGCGAGCACCAGGTCGCCCTCGTTTTCGCGGTCTTCTTCATCGACCAAGATCACCATGCGGCCGGCGCGCAGTTCGGCAACGATCTCGGCCACGGGCGCAATGGCGACCGGTTCGGGGCTGGGTGTGTTCATGTAGGGGTTTTGAGCATGCGCGCCACGTAGCGCGCAATCAGGTCGATTTCGAGGTTGACCGGCTGGCCGGCCTGCAACTGGCCCAGCGTGGTGTGGCTGAGCGTGTGCCCGATCAGGTTGAGGTGGCACTCGCAGCCCTCGGGGCGGTCGTACACCGCGTTCACGGTCAGGCTCACGCCGTTGACGGTGAGCGAACCCTTGCTGGCCAGATACGGCGCCAGCGCCGGCGGGGCCAGCAGGTGCAGCGCCCAGCTCTCGCCCACCGGGGCAAAGTGCAGCACACGGCCCACCGCATCCACATGCCCGGTGACGATGTGGCCGCCGAGCCGGTCTTGGGCGCGCAGCGCTTGCTCCAGATTGACCGCGCCCGGGCGATCGAGGCCGGCCGTGTGCGCCAATGATTCGACCGAGACCTCGACCGTGAACTGGTGCGCTTCCAAGTCGAGCGTGGTCACGGTCATGCAAGCGCCGTTGAGGGCGATGCTGTCGCCCAAGCCCACCCCGGCCAAATAGCCCGGCGGGGTTTGGATGCACAGGCGCTTGCCGTGCTGCGCCGTAGCGCCTAGCGGATGGACGGCGGTGATGCGCCCCACCCCGGTGATGATGCCGGTGAACATAGGGCGCTATTGTCGCACTTCATCGACCAGGGTCTTGAACTCGTCGATGTCTTGGAAGCTGCGATAGACGCTGGCAAAGCGGATGTAGGCGACCTGATCGATTTTTTTGAGCTCGCGCATCACCATCTCGCCCAGCCGCTGCGAGGCCACCTCGCGCTGCCCGAGTTGCAGCAGGGCTTCTTCGATGCGCTCGATGGCGGCGTCGATCTGTTGTGTGCTCACCGGGCGCTTGCGCAGCGCCAAGGCAAAGCTGGCGCGCAGCTTGGCGGCGTCGTAGTCGATGCGCCGGCCGTCTTTTTTGACCACCAGCGGCAGCGCCAGCTCGGGCCGCTCATAGGTGGTGAAGCGCTTGTCGCAGGCCGGGCAGCGGCGCCGTCGGCGCACGTGCTGCCCGTCTTCAGCCACCCGGGTTTCGGCCACTTGGGTGTCGGGGTGGCTGCAAAAAGGGCATTTCATGCCCGGCCCCCATCAGCCATAGACCGGGAAGCGCGCGGTCAGGGCGTGCACTTGGGCGCGCACCGCTTCCAGCGCGGCTTCGTCGCGCGGGTGGTCGAGCACGTCGGCCACCAGGTTGGCGGTCAGGCGCGCTTCATCGTCTTTGAAGCCGCGCGTGGTCAGGGCCGGGGTGCCGATGCGCACGCCGCTGGTGACCATCGGTTTTTCGGGGTCGTTGGGGATGGCGTTTTTGTTGATCGTCATGTGCGCCCGGCCAAGCACCGCCTCGGCCTCTTTGCCGGTGATGCCCTTGGCGCGCAGATCGACCAGCATGACGTGGCTTTCGGTGCGCCCGCTGACGATGCGCAGGCCGCGCTCGGTCAGGGTCTGGGCCATGATCTGGGCGTTGCGCAGCACCTGCTGCTGGTAGGCTTTGAACTCGGGTTGCAGCGCCTCTTTGAAGGCCACCGCCTTGGCGGCGATCACGTGCATCAACGGCCCGCCTTGCAGGCCCGGGAAGATGGCGCTGTTGATGGCTTTTTCGTGCTCGGCCTTCATCAGGATGATGCCGCCGCGCGGCCCGCGCAGGCTCTTGTGCGTGGTTGAGGTCACGACGTCGGCGTGCGGCACCGGGTTGGGATAGACGCCGGCGGCGATCAGTCCGGCGTAGTGCGCCATATCGACCATAAAAATCGCCCCCACCTCTTTGGCGACGCGGGCAAAGCGCTCGAAGTCGATGCGCAGGCTGTAGGCCGAGGCCCCAGCGATGATCAGCTTGGGCCGGTGCGCGCGCGCCTTGGCCTCCATCGCGTCGTAGTCGATTTCCTCGAGCGCGTTGAGGCCGTACGAGATGGCGTTGAACCACTTGCCGCTCATGTTGAGCGCCATGCCGTGCGTCAGGTGCCCGCCTTCGGCCAAGCTCATGCCCAAGATGGTGTCGCCGGGCTTGAGGAAGGCCAAAAACACCGCCTCGTTGGCCGAAGCGCCGCAGTGCGGCTGCACGTTGGCGGCGTCGGCGCCAAAGAGCTGCTTGAGGCGGTCGATGGCCAGTTGCTCGGCCACATCGACGTGCTCGCAGCCACCGTAATAGCGCTTTCCCGGGTAGCCTTCGGCGTATTTGTTGGTCAGCTGCGTGCCTTGCGCCGCCATCACCGCTGGGCTGGCGTAGTTTTCGCTGGCGATGAGCTCGATGTGCTGCTCTTGGCGCAGGTGTTCGGCTTGGATGGCGGCCCAGATTTCGGGGTCGGTGTGGGCGATGGTGGTGGAGCGGGAGTACATGGATGGCGGTGATTGGGGGGCCGTTTTTTGGCCGATTTGGGCCGTACTTGGCCGGTGCGCGCAGCCCTTGCAGGGCCCCTGATTTTATCAGGAGGGCAGCGATTGCGCCGGGTAGGGGCTGGTGTCGGCCGGGGCCTTGGCTTCCCGTTCGGCGGCCGTCAGCGGGACGATGTCCAAGGTGGCGGGGGCCACGGCATCGGGCACCACACCAGGCGCGGGCATTTGCGCGGCGTCGGTGACAGCGGACGGGCTGCTGGCGCTGGCCGTGCCCAAAGTGCGCCGCTGCCCGGAATTGAAGCCCACGCGCTGCCCCGCTGCCACGCGGTGCAGCCGGTCGCGCTCCGAGAGCACGCGGTCGATGTAGTCGCGCCCGTCGGTGGTCACCGCCCCCACATACAAGCGCAGCCCGCCCTCGATCGAGCCGGAGCGGCGGATGGTGTCGCGCAAAATCATGGCACCCACGCGCAAGTTGGTGAGCGGGTCGAACACCGCCAGGTTGCCGCCAAAATCTTCGAGCTTGGCGCTGTGCACCCGCGTCATCACCTGCATCAAGCCCTGCGCGCCCACCGGACTGGCGGCAAAGGGGTTGAAGCGCGACTCCATGGCCATCACGGCCAAGATCAGTTTCGGGTCCAGATCGAGCTGCTCGCCCACCACGTAGGCCTCGGCCACCAGCGCGCTCATCGGCTCTTTGGCCACCCGGTATTTGCGGCTCAACCAGTCGGCCACGCGCTGCTGCTGGCTGGTCAGATCACTCGGGTCGGCCACGGTCACGCGCTCGATCGCACGGGGTTCGACCGTCACCTCTACTGCGGCCAACTGGCGCTGCAGCAGCCAGCCCAGGGTGTGGTACTCCAGCCCTTGGCGCAACTGGGGCTGCAGGGCCAGCGCGCCCAGAGCCAGCACCAGCGCCAGCCCGAGCAACAGCAGGCTGCCGCGGCCCAAGCGCAGCAGGCGCTGCAACCGGGAAGCGACGCTGCGCTGAGCAGGCGCGTCGGGTGGGCTTTGCAGCGCCGTGTCAGAAGGCCCAAAAAAACGGGCCAAAGTGGATGCAGTCAAGGCAACTCCTTTAACGTTGCCCAAGCTCCAAACCCAGCGCAAAGCGGTGCGCATTGGGGGCTTGAAATGGGCAAACGTGGGTTGGGCCGAAGCGGCACCGTGAGGGCGCCAGCTCGGCAGTCTCTGGGGCAAACGGGCCTCGAGAGCACGGCACCAGGGCGAAGATGCGCGGATGGTAGGGGCCTCAAAATACCCTGTCAAGACTTTAGAATCTATTTTTCATGATTTAAATGCATATAAAGATCCAGCCTACGGCTCGTACACAGACTTGCAGGAAGGGAAGCCGAGTCAAAAGGCGCAAAAATATTCATCGACAAAAATTTTTCGATAGTGAAATTTTTCTGCTCAGCCAGCCCCCGATCGGCTAAAGTGAAGTCGTTGGCTTTGGCGCCTTGATTTTTACAGCCCTAGCCGACCACTGCCCGCGCTGTAGGTTTCTCTCAGCGCCCGGCAACTGGAACGCAAGCAATCCCTTGCTTGCGACGCGGTGCGACCAACACCCTCCGCCGCGTCACCGGGCTCGAAGTGTCTTCGGCCCAACGGCCTCGGTAGGTTCAGCCTGCCGGGGCCGTTTGCGTTCAGTCCGCCGTGGCGCGCCGGCGCACGTGGTCGAGGTAGACGGCGCCATCGGGTGGGCGGCCGCTGCGCTGACTCTCCCAGAGCATGCGCCCCAGGCACTCCATCACCTCGTGCTGCGCCGCGTGCACGCTGCCGCGGCGCGCCGTCAGCAGCTCCACCGCCTGCCGGATGCCCGGTGGCTGGTCGATCGAGCACTGCTCACTGATGCTCAGGTGCATGGACAAGTGCAAAAAGGGGTTGTCGCGCGGCGGCACCTGAACTTGCCCCGGCCCCGGCCCCTGCATGGCCTGCAAGGCGGCATTGAGGTCGGCCAGCTCGGCGTGGTACTCGGGGTGGCGCTCGATCCACTGACCGGCCAGCACCTCGATCGGCTCGAGCGCCGCTTGCTGGCCCAGTTTGGCATAGACGCCGCAAAAAAAACGCCGCACATCGGCTTGTGAGGGTTCAAACATCGCCCGATTGTCGCCCCTGCTCACCCCGGATGCAGCGGCGCCTTCAGATTTTCCAGGGCGGCACCACCCAATTGCGCCACAGCGCCAGCGCGCGCAGGCCAAAGGTGACCACCACGCACAGCAGCATCGCCTGCTCGGACGAACCGCTCCAGTGCCACCAACCCACATAGACCCAGCCACCCACGAAGGCACAGATCGCATAGGGTTTGTGGTCGTTGAAGGCGCTGGGGATTTCGTTGCACACCACGTCGCGCAGCACGCCGCCAAACACGCCCGTGACCACGCCCATGAGCACGGCCACCAGCTCGGGCATGCCCACGGCCAGCGCTTTGCTCACGCCGATGGCAGCGAACAAGCCCAGCCCCAGCGCGTCGGGCCACTGCATGGCGCGCTCGGTGGGCGCAAAATGGCGCTGGCGCATGAACAGCACCGCCAACAGGCACAGAATCAGCAGCACCCAGAGCCAATGCTGATGCTCGACCCAAAAGAACGGGCGCTGATCGAGCAGCAAATCGCGCAACGTGCCGCCGCCAAAAGCGGTCAGAAAGGCCACCGTGAACACCCCGACCAGATCGAGCCGCTTGTGCGCCGCCGCCAGCAAGCCCGACAGGGCCCCGGCCAGCACGGCCCCAGACTCGATCACGACGTTCAAATGTTGAAACCAGTGCAGCAGCTCTTGCATGGGGAGGGTGAAGTGAAGGGGGGTGCTGGTGGTAGAGTCGGCCAACCGCATACGTTTGGAGCAGCCGCATGACCGTGATCGTCGTCGCCAACCCCAAGGGCGGAGTGGGCAAATCCACTCTGTCCACTCAAGTGGCGGGCTATCTGGCTCGGCGCGGACACACGGTGCTGCTGGGAGACTCGGACCGGCAGCAGTCGGCCAGCCGCTGGCTCGCCTTGCGGCCCAAGCAAGCGCGGCCTATTGTGACATGGGACGCCAGCCACAGCGACAACCTGAAACCGCCGCCCGGCACCACCCACGTGGTGCTCGACACCCCCGCCGGCCTGCATGGGCGCGACCTCAAAGAGGTGCTCAAGCGCGCCGACAAGCTGCTGATTCCGCTGCAGCCGAGCGTGTTCGACATCATGGCGACGCAAGACTTCGTGGCCGAGCTGCAAGAGCGCCGGCGCAGCGTGGGCCTGCCGATCGGGGTGGTGGGGATGCGAGTCGATGCGCGCACGCTCTCGGCCGAAAAGCTGCGCGCCTTCGTGCAAGGGCTCGAGCTGCCGGTGCTCACCTATCTGCGCGACACGCAAAACTACATCAACCTCGCCGGCCAAGGGCTGACGCTGTTCGACGTGGCACCCGGGCGGGTGCAGCGCGACCTCGAACAGTGGCTGCCGATCTGTCGCTGGCTGGAGCAATAAGCGCCCCAGCCGTTGGCTTTCAGCCGGGCGCGGGGATTGGACCGGGTACAGCGGCAGCCGGCTCGCCGCCAGCAAAACCCTGCTGGCGCCAGGCCTCAAAGGCCACCACCGCCACCGCGTTGGACAAATTCAGGCTGCGCTGGCCCGGCCGCATCGGCAGGCGCAGGCGCTGCTCCGGCGCGATTTGCGCCAGCAGTTCGGGCGGCAAACCGGCCGTCTCGCAACCAAACACGAAGCAATCGCCGGGCGCGTAACGCGGCTCGAAGGCCGAGCGCTGCGCCAGGCTGCTGAACGCAAACAGCCGCTGCGGGTCGGGTTGCTGCTGCGCCAGAAACGCGGCCCAGTCGGCATAGCGGCGCACGGCGGCGTACTCGTGATAATCCAGCCCGGCGCGGCGCAGGTGCTTGTCGTCCATGGCAAAACCCAACGGCTCGATCAGGTGCAGGGCGCAGCCGGTGTTGGCGCTCAGGCGGATGGCGTTGCCGGTGTTGGGCGGGATTTCGGGGTGAACCAGGACGAGGTTGAACATGGGGTGGATAAGTTGCTGCTGGCTAGGGTTGCAGCAGGCCTGTGGCACCGGTTGCAGCTAAGTATTCGGGTAGTTCGATTTTCCAATGGGGCAGCAGCACCAAATCACACACCACGCTCGGCTGCCCCGCAAGCTCCAGCTCCAACTCGCCCACCCGTTCGCCCTGGTCCACGCCAAAGGCCGAGGTCATGAGTTGCAACACGGCCTTTTTGTACTCGGTGTCGTCGTTGCCCGCTAGGTGCTGGCCCTTCACTTCCAAGACCACCACGCGGCTGGCGTGGGCTTCGTGCTGAACCGAAAAAATGAAATCGGGGTAAACCTTCTCGCGCCGCCAGCCTTGCATTGCATAGTGGCTGCGGGCCACGTTGCGGTGCCACCATTGCAGGGCCTGATTCGCATCGAGGTACACCGCAACCTCGCGCTCGTCCGGACTCGAAAAATCGCCCTTGTAGATGGGAGAGAACAGACTCTTGGCCAGCGGACCCCCGCTGGCCCCAGGCAACTGATCGGCACCCACGGGCTCATAGGTCTCGGCTTGGAGCGGCATGCGCCAGTTCTTGCCGTCCGTCCGCAGCCGGAACTGAATGCGCCCGGCGCGCACCTCGGCACGAAACAGGGCTTCGGCCATGGCGTCGCGCTGGGTTTGCAGCCACTGGCGCAGCGCTTCAATCACCAGACCGGCAATCTCGCCCAGTTTGGCATCAGTGAAACCACGCAGGCGCAAACCATCCAGCACTTGGCCAATCATGGCGCGGCCCCACCAGGGGTTGGGAACGATGTCGCAGACCATGCGCACGGCGTAGGGGATGTCTAGACGCAGCACTTCTTGGCTGTCCTCACCGGCCGCATCGACAATGCGCTCGCTCCCCTGATCGACCAAGCGAATCCGGCGCATTTGCCGGTCCGCGCCTGCGGCGTTCAAAGGAATGCGCTGCACGAACGGCGTGACATCCAAGTCAGACCAGTCCAGCGCGTACAGGATGTCTTCTTCATAGTCCAGCGGGCGGACTGTGCCGTCGAGCACGCGCAACACCAAGGGCAGGAAGATCTCCCGCTGGGCAAACACAGGGCGCCGCTGTATGGGGCGCGGCTCGCGCCCGCCGCTGCCGTCAGGGGTCTTGATCTCCTTCACCAGATCGGCCATGCCCTCCTCTTCCAGGCCCTTTTTGATGGCGTCCAGCACCTCGGCGGTGTTGGCGTGGTGGGTGATGACGTAGCACTCATCCAAAGCGGGCACGCCCGTCTTTTCTGCATGGGGTTGCCGCAGAATGCGCCCCACCAGTTGCGTCATAGCCGCTAGGTTGGCACTGGCGGCCAGTGCGCACAGCACGTAGGCAAAGGGGCAGTCCCAGCCCTCTTGCAAGGCCTGCTTGGTGATGATCACGCGCACCCGGTTGAGCGGGCTCATCAGGTCGGTGTTCTCGGGGTCGGCCAGATCGTTGGTGTCGGCCGTCTTGATGGCGATTTCCGCCTCGTCCATCGCGCCCACCGTGGTCAGCCACTGCTTCACGTCCAGCGCGTGCACGCGGGTGCCGTCGCGTTGGTCCTGCCCGGTGCGCTCTACCTGCACCAGCAGGATGGGGCGGATGTAGCGCCCACTGTCGGCTTGAAACCGCCGTGCCGTGGTATCCAGTAGGTTCAGGCGCTCCAATCCGGCGGCCAAGGTGTTGCGCCAGTCGGTTCCGGCGCGCGGGTCGAGGTTCATGGGCATCTTGATCATGCCCTCGCGGTCCAGATCGATGCCGCTGACTTCCACCAGCACGTTGGCGTGCCGTGCCGGGTTGGGGTTGCGCCCGTTGGTCGCGGCCACGTCTTTGGGCGTGGCGGTCAGTTCCAGCACAAAGCACGGGTTGAAGCCGTACAGGGTTTTGTAGGCCAGAGGGGACACGGCCTTGTGGCCCTCGTCCATGATGACCACCGGGCGGATGAGCCGCAAGGCGTTGCCCAACGAATCCTTGACTTGGGGCCACGAGTAGGCCGCGCCTGCCAGGTCGTAGATATCTAGGTTGGGCGTGCGCCTTAAGGCTTCGGCGTGTGCCTCTTGGTCGCCCTCGGGAGGGAAGAAACCCACCACGTCGCCACGGTCGCGGAACATGCGCAGCGAATTTTTATTTTCGCGGCTACCCGACTGCAACATCAACAGCATCACGCACAGGTGCTGCGCCACATCGCGGGCGTCTAAATGGTCGTCTTTTTCCAGAATGCGCACGGCATTACCCGAAAGCACGTCCAGCATTTGCCGCAACGGGTGCTGCCGGTTGACGAGTTGGCGCTTGGTCTGGGTGTAGATGGCCTCGTTGGGCACGATCCACAGCACAAAGCCTCGGCTCTGCCCCAGGTAGGTGCCAAAAATCTTGGACAGCGCGGCCACGCCCAAAAAGGTCTTGCCGCCCCCGGTGGGTACTTTGAACACCACATTGGGCACAGGCCGCCCTACACCATCCAGCCGCTCAGAAAACGGGATGCCTTGCCGGGATGGAGGCAAGCACTTGGCTGCGGCCATGGCTGCCCATGCCTCCTTGGGGAAATCGGGCACAGGCCGTATCAGGTCGGGGTCGTCTTCGCCCACATTGGCAGCAGCGATCTTGTCGGCCCGCTGCTTCTGAGCCGACAGCGCGGTCAAATACGCATCGAGTGCAGCGAGCACGCGGCCCTGGTAGTCCAGATCGCGCAAGGCCATGTCAGCCCCTCTCGGCGCGGTAGAGCGCCCACGGCAGCGGGGCAAACTCCACGGCTAGGCCGGCCGCGACCAGCAACCTTTGCGACACAAACTTGGCCGGGGCAAACACCAGTTGCTTTTTGCCGGGCTTGGCGGCCACAAAATCCTGCGCCTTGGCCATGGTCAGAGCGGCCTCGCGCGACTGCAAAAACTGCAGCTCCGGCTTGTAAATCAGCCAGACGTGGTACTGGGCGGACTCGCCAAGGTAGCCAATACCCGCGGCCTGATCCAGCGCTAAGGCAGCGGGTTGCATGGCCTCGTTGGTGGCCATGTGGTACAGCAAGGCCCCCAACTGGTCGAACGATGGCAGGTGTTCGCCGGTCAGCATCCGGTCCATGTCCACCGCTGCACCCAGGGTGCAGTAGGTGAACTCGCCGCCCAGGCCCTCCATGCGCTCGGTGATCTGCTTGACGCCCGGCGCCTGTCAAGATAGTTGTCGCCTGAGTCATGCAGCTTTGAGCTGAATTTGTTGATCGTCTTGTGTGACGGAACGCACCACTGTGTCGCGTTCCGGGTTGAGGCTTACGGCCTCGATGTGAGAC